>Ga0105047_10008289_pt1 | contig 17333 bp, 13 predicted proteins | sample MAT04_FD_78384 | JGI IMG/M metagenome (GOLD analysis project Ga0105047, IMG submission 78384) | Freshwater microbial communities from Lake Fryxell liftoff mats and glacier meltwater in Antarctica - MAT-04 (megahit assembly) | ecosystem: Environmental > Aquatic > Freshwater > Ice > Liftoff...
ACAAGAGGCGAACAGAGTGGAACGACGATGCGAATAATCCTCTTGTGCCTATCGCACCCCGCAAGGGGTCGGTCGGATATGTAGCTGTCCATTCTTCGAAAACTAGTGGCGACGGGAATTGGCGGACCTGTTGAGATGCGGGCATGGACGGAGTAGACCAGTCATTGGATCGTGGGGGGGGTCGGTCTCTGAAAGTGGGGAGTCTCTTCCCAGTGTGCGGAGTTCGGGCACCCAAAGTGGGGAGTTCAAACAGCGCAAGTGATGATGATTTGTCCCACAATCCTCATGAAATCAGGCACTTTCTGGCGCCGATTGGAAAAAGATCGCTCCCAGCAGCAATGCGTCGAGCCATCCTCGAACTCTGTCGGTGGCGACCACTGGTGCCTGCGGAACTGGCACAATACCTGCAACGTAAATCGATCCCAAGGCTCGTGGAAAGTCATCTCCGCCCAATGGCGGAAGAGGGAGTCTTGGAGCGGGCATTGCTAAACATCGACCATCCAGCCCAGCTGTACCAAACGACGATTCGAGGATGCCAAGAATCGCTCTCAAGGGGACATCGGTAACGTGCAACTGGCAGTCGCTGTTGGGGCGCGAGTGACTCTGCTCGCATGTGCTCGGGCGATGGACTGCCTGGGTACCGGGAGGGCCAGCAATGGCGAGGGTCAGCCGAGCTGACGACTTGCGGCTTACAGGAAGATGGCGGGAGAATTATCTCGTCTCCACGCTCCCGCTCCGGATCACCTATCCCCGAAGCTCGGCTTCGCCCGCGTGCGAGCACACTCCACGGCGCAGAGCTTCTGCGTCGCGGCTAAACCGTGGGGGAAGTCACAACGCCCGGCGGAGTTTTCGCCCCTTGGTGAAGCTCGATAACACTAGTTGACTCATGTCCTCGGCGTTGCAGGTGGCGCTGACGCCGCGGGTGACGATGGCGAGTTGCTCCACGAAGTTGACGAGGCCGTGGTAGAAATAATCCTCGATCAACGCGAAGCTGGAGACGCGGATTCCCGCGTCGGCACAGCGTTTGGCCTCGGCCAAAGTGATGGCAGCTGTCTTCTCGGCAGGGGGGTACATGAGGACCAGCTGTCGCCCTTCGAGGTGCGCGGTCGGCTCGCCGTCAGTGATGAGTAGGATCTGGCGGTTCTGGGCGGATTGCTTGCCGAGCAGTCGCCGGGCGAACTGCAACCCGGCGTGGATGTTGGTGAAGTGTTCGGGCACGAACGCGGGCGGATTGTCGAGGTCGATCCGCATACGGACACGCGAGTCATAGATGCTGACCGGCTTGGGGGCCGAGTAGAGCAGCTCGCGCTCGGTCAGCGGCGAGGCGTAGGAGTAGAACCCCACGACTTGTAGGAAGTCCCCCTGATAGCGGTTGCGGACGAGAGCCTGCATCGCCATCGCGACTCCCTTGGCGGCGCCGTACTTGCCGCCGCGCGTCATGCTACCCGACATGTCGAGCAAGACGACCGTCGCACAGTTCGACTGATAATCCATCTCCTGCACGACGAGATCGTCTTCGGTCATGCGGATCGGAGTCTGCGCTCCCTGCCGCTGCAAGGCGTTGCGGAGGGTCTCATGCATATTGAGATTCGAGACCGGGTCACCAAAGCGATAGGGACGAGTCTCTTCAAGGTTGACCTGTCCCGGCCCGCGATCATCCGTGTCGTGCCGCCCGACCTGATCTCGGCGGGTGTTCTGCAGCAGGTGTTCAAGGGCTTTGTTCTCGACGCGACGGAGACCCTTCGGCGTCACCGAATATTTGCCGTCCTTGTCGCGTTCGACCAACCCGCGCTTGATGAGCATGTCGACCAGATCGGGATGCTCCTCTTCCCATCGCTCCAGATTGGGGATGACCTCCTCCCCGTAGTTCATGAGGTACTTCGAGAACTCATCGAACAGCTGATCGGCCGATTGCGGCTGGAACTGCTCTTTCCCATCCCAGCGAGAGAATTCATAAGTGGCCATTGTGTGGTCTCTCTTTTTCGCGAGCGGGGTGGCGTAAGCCTCCCGAGCCTTCTCGTGGGATAGGCTTCCAGCCTGTCAAGCCTCTTACGAATCATTCGACAGGCTGGAAGCCTGGCCCACGTTACGGCTGCGGCTTGGTTGGTGGTTCAGTCGTGATCCCCTCGCCAAATCCACTGTTCTCGGCAGCAGCTGGCGGGGGGGCAGGGCGGTCGTTACGTCGGTCGTTTCTGCGTCCCGCAGGCTGGTCTCGTGGAGGAGACTTCTGGCCTGTTGGAGCCTCTCCCGCCGCGGCCGCGGGGCGACGCTCACGAGGGCCGCTCTGGTCTCGGCGTGGCGGTTGGTCCGGACGGGGTCCAGTGTCGTTGCGACCTTGCGGGGTACGCGCCGAGGCTGGTGCACGATCGCCACGCCGGTCGTTCTGCCGGGGTGGCCTTTGCTGTGGAGCGGGACGAGGAACAGCACTCTCGAGCGGGGCGGGCCCCCCGTCATTCTCTTCGCGATCCCTCTCCGCCGAGGTCTCAGCCGCGGAAGCAATTTCGATCGCAGGAGGAGCGGGAGCTTGTTCCTCCTTGGATCGAGGAGGAGCCAATTCACCAGGCTCGAAGATGAACTCCAAGTAGGGCGAACCCAATTCCTTCAAGGGACGTTCGCGTCGCATGCCCTCGACCAGCTTCATCGCCGGACGGCCCGCACACTGGCAACGCACCGTGGTGACCTGTGCCCCGACTCTCCGCTCGGCCCCACACGCGGCGCAGTGCCACACACGTCGCACATCAATGTCGAGCCGCAGACCAGCACCACGCATCGGGAACTCCTCGCTTCGAATCAATCGAGAGATTGTACGCCCCCGCCGAAGAATCCCAAACCCCGGCGCAAAGTTAAGGGCACTTACTTCGCCGCTGGCCACATCTCTTGCAGCATTCGAATCGTCTCCTCCACGAGCACTCGGCCGCCCTCGGGGCCGACTATGCCGTCATCGAGACGAGCGCTATAGCCGCCGCCCAGCACAGCGCGCTCCGTCGGCAAGTACGCTCCGCACTCCGCTGTCAGTTGCACAATCGAAGTCTGGGTCGCGGGACTGCGGGCCTTCATCCGCAGGCCGTAGTCGGTAAAGAGTTCGAAGGGGTTCGTCGCGAGGGCCAGATCGTTCAATCGCAACGCATGAATCTCGGGGCGATAGAACGGGTCGGTCTGTTGCAGCGTGTACCTCGCCAGCATCGTGCGATTGACGCGCCAGGTGATGTAGTCGGGGCTGCTCAGCTGCTCGAGCTTGTCCTTTCCGGCTTCGACGATCTGAGTCGATTGCTGGAACCGCTCCTCGGGGACTTTCCAGACGGGTAGGGGGATGATCTCGACATGATGTTGAAAGGTAACATCCGAACGCATCGCCCCGCGCGCGACCTCGGTCACATCATGCACAGCATGGGCGATCCGCCGCGCGGTCTCCTGACGGCTGGTGCTCTTGCGGCGCTCCAGCATGCTTCGCTCGGCGGCTTTGTCGATCTGAACGTGCGGCGATTGATCACCACTGGCTCCATTTAAACCGAGGACGAACAAGTCCGGCGAGTGCAATTCCTTGAGCAATTTTCGAGTGTCGTGCCAGAAGTCTGCCGACAAAGCCGTCAACCCCTCGGTCTGCTGTGACGGGCAATAGACCGTCAGCGCCAGCCCCACGAGTTGGCTATCACGCCAGAAGAAGAGCGCATCGACGGAGTCGTCAGCCGTTCCCTCCAGGTGCGAGAACTGCGGGTCTTTCGTATCGCCATACATCCGCGTGGTCCCGTCGAAAAAGACGGCCCGCCGGTTTCGAGCGACGGAGGCATGCCCCAGACCGAAGCTGAACTCACCCGGCTGGCGCGACTGCCAAGCCTGTATCACGACAGCTGCGATCTGTTGCTCCAGAAACTCCATGTAGGCCAGTGGCCGGATGATGTTTTGCTGGTCGGCGGGAATGCGATAGGCCCAGCTCCCGCAAAACTCATAGGGGTGGAGGTCGGTTTCGTCAGTATCTGTGATGGCTGGCGCGGTATGCGTATGTGTGGCAGAGATAATGATCTTTCGGACGTCAAAATCCGGGAGAGTTTTCGCGACTTTCCGGCGAACACCTTCCGTCGTTTTTCCTCGGATGGCGACCATGTCACAGGAGACCCAGACCGCTTGATCGATGACTCCTTGCTCGTCCTGGGTTTCGATGGCCAGAGCCGTCACCGTGATCGGGTCCTGGACTTCGCCGGTGATCCGTGTGTTGTACTGACCCGCGATCGCCACGGGCTGGGTGGGAACGATGCTCTCGTGCGCCCATCCAAATGACAAGCGACCACTCCGGGGCGGACTGTTCGCTGGGGAATCCTCCGCAACGAGATCACCGTGACTGGTCACCAAGACGAGGCCACACCAGAGAACACTGAGCAAAAGACATTTCATGGGTCGGTCCAGTGGTTGAAAGAGAGCCCAGCACTGAGCACTTGGAATCACAGGTTTCCAGTGTAGCAAGCGGCCTGTTTGTGGGCGTAGTCACTCGCAATCGTTGTGGCATCATCGTACGCTCGACTCCATCTGCTTCTGACCGCAGCTGCTGCTTCTGCTGTTCTGGCCGGAACTTACCACTCTTGACGATCCCCCATGCCACTCGATCTCCCGGCAATCCGCTCTCGCTTTCCGGCTCTCCAACGTCAGAGCAGCGGACGCCCCATCGTGTTCCTGGACGGACCAGCCGGGAGCCAGGTCCCGCAGTCGGTGGTCGATGCGGTAAGTCATTCACTGATCCGGGCCAATGCCAATTGCGGGGCGGTGTTCACGACCAGTCAGGAAAGTGATCGGATCCTCGCCGAGGCGCGGCAAGCGGTCGCCGATTTGCTGGGGGCGAATGATCCCGATACGGTCGCCTTTGGGGCGAACATGACCAGCCTCACGCTCGCTGCCAGTCGGGCAATTGCGACGACCTGGGAGCCCGGCGACGAGGTGATCGTCAGCCAGCTCTGCCACGACGCGAACGTGACCCCGTGGGTATTGGCCGCTCAAGACGCCGGAGCGACGGTCCATTCGATTCCGTTTCGGACGGTGGACTGTACGCTTGATCTCGATCGGTATCGCGAGCTGCTCTCGCCGCGGACTCGTCTTGTCGCGCTGGGACTGGCCTCGAACGCCACCGGGACAATCAACCCCGTGGCTGAGATGGTTCACGCGGCAAGGGCCGTCGGAGCGCTGACGTTCATCGACGCCGTTCACTTCGCCCCGCACAGGTTGATCGATGTCGAGGCACTCGGCTGCGACTTCCTCGTCTGTTCGGCGTACAAGTTCTTCGGTCCGCATGTGGGAGTAATGTGGGGGCGACGAGAACTCCTGGAGGCAATTCGTCCGTACAAGCTGCGACCCTCGCCCGATACGTTGCCAGGTCGTTGGATGACCGGCACACAGAATCACGAGGGAATCGCCGGAGTGCGAGCCGCCATCGATCATATCGCGTCGATCGGCACGCCCGCTGGCCAACCGCCCCAGCCGGGGAATCGCCGCTCCGCATTGGCGAACGCCTTCGAGGCGATCACTGCCCACGAGCAGGCTCTGTCGCTGCGGTTCCTCGCGGGCCTGCGATCCGAGCCCTCACTTCGCGTGTGGGGGATCACCGACGAGAACCGTCTGGCCGAGCGAGTTCCAACATTCTCGATCACGCACGAGAGCCTGTCCCCGCTTGAGATGGCGACTTCCCTCTGGGCCCGCGGGATCCAAGCTTGGCACGGGAACCACTACGCCTTCCCGTTCACCCAAGCCGCTGGTCTCGAACCGAATGGGACACTTCGACTCGGGGCCTTGCACTACAACACCATAGAAGAAGTTGATCGAACGTGGGAGAGCCTGCGCGACATCCTGCGGACGCGCTGCGTCTCGTAGCAGAATTCGCCACGCGTCACCCGCTTTTCAACCGGCCCCCTGGATCAACAACGATCCCGACCATCACATCGCGAGCCGATGATTGTCGTCCCCACGCTGGACATTCGCTGACATCGATCGGCTTCTGGGCCGCGAAGCAGCGACCGGAGCGGGCCAAGCGGAATGTCTGGGGCCAGACTTCCGACATCTCGTCCCAGCCTCAACAACGACTTTCGACGTGCGAGACTCCCGAAGTCTTTGACTTTCCAGACTGGGCAGCCAAACGGCTCGGGGCCTTCGCAGGCCGCTATCCCTCGCAATTCTCGCTCGCTACAGTGAGCATCCCGCGCGGGTCTGCGCGGCATGTCCTCCTCGAAAGTCCGCTGAGATGTCCGCTCGCTTGATCGATGGCAAGGCCGTGGCTGCCGAAATTCGCTCCGGCATCGCTGTGGAAGCCGCACTCTTTTTCGCCCGCACAGGAGCCAAGCCGCACCTCGCCGCGATCCTCGTCGGCGAAGACCCGGCCAGCGCTGTCTATGTGCGGAACAAGCAGACCGCCTGCGAGAAGGCCCACCTGAAAAGCACACTTCATCGCCTCAACGCAGCCACCACGACCGATCAACTGCTGGAGCTGATTGAGAGTTTGAACGCCGATCCCGACACACACGGCATCCTGGTCCAGTTGCCGTTGCCTCCGCAGATCGCTGCCCAGCGTGTCCTCGACGCGGTGACTCCTCTCAAAGATGTCGATTGCTTCCATGCGGAGAACGTGGGCTTGATGGTGCAGGGGCGCCCCCGGTTTCTTCCATGTACTCCCAGCGGTTGCCAACAGCTGTTGATCCACGCCTCCATCGAGACAGCAGGCCAGCATGCCGTGGTCCTCGGGCGGAGTGAGATCGTCGGCAAGCCCATGGCCATGCTCCTCGTCCAGAAGGGCCAAGCCGCCGATGCGACTGTCACCATCTGTCACAGCCGCACTCAAAACCTCGTCGAGATCGTGCGGCAAGCCGACATCATTGTCGCGGCCATCGGCAAGCCGAACTTCGTCACTGCCGAGATGGTCAAGCCCGGTGCCACCGTCATCGATGTCGGCATCAATCGCGTCGGTGACAAGCTGGTCGGCGATGTCGATTTCGAGGCTGTCAAAGAAGTCGCCGGAGCCATCACTCCCGTCCCCGGCGGGGTCGGCCCCATGACGATCGCCATGCTGCTACAGAACACCCTCCGAGCCGCCCAGCTGCAAGCGGGTGCCGTATGAGTCACGCCGTAGGACGGGCTTTCCAGCCCGTACCCGCTGTGCGTTCGAGCCAAATGGCAGGGCGCATGGGTCAAAACCAGCTCAGTCTATGGACGACGCGTGAGTTCCATGCGTGGGATTTTCTCGCGATCGGGGACGGGCCGGAAAGCCCGTCCTATGGGGGACGCACATGATCGTGCTTGGCATCGACACCTCCGGCATGGCGGGGAGCATCGCTCTCATGCGGGACGGCCAACTGCTGGCGGAGCGTCAACTCGCTCAAGCGGGGCGAAGGCACGCCCGCACGCTGGTTGCGGAACTCGCAAATCTGTTCGCCGAGTGCGAACTGTCCACCGACCAGTGCGAAGCCATCGCCATCAGCGTCGGGCCGGGCAGCTTCACCGGCCTGCGCGTCGGCGTCGTGTGTGCCAAGACATTCGCTTATGCCACGGGATGCTTGCTCACCCCGGTCGACACCTTCGAAGCGGTCGCAGCCGGGGCACCGAACGATGTCTCGCAAGTGGCCGTCATCGATCTCGCTCAGCGCGGCGAGCTGTTCGTGGGCGAGTACCGGCGGATTGGTGAGTGTTGGGAGCGAGCGGGGGACATCACCATCGAGCCCACCGATCCTTACGCCGCCGCGTTGAAGCCAGAGTTACGAGTCGTCGGCCCAGGGCTGTCTCGCTTGCGCGGCACATCATTCCCCGAAGGGGTCTGCTTGCCCGCCGAACTCGACACCCCCGCAGCCCGTCACATTGCCGCGATTGGGACGCGGCAACTCGCAGCTGGCATTACAGTCGACTGCTGGAGCCTGGAGCCGTTTTACTTGCGTCGCAGCGCCGCCGAAGAGAAGGCGGGCATCAAGGTGGTCTAGCCTCATCGTAGGCCGGGCTTTCCAGCCCGGCTGCTTCGGCCCGGCTGCTTCGGCCCGTGACGCCCGCGAACTAGAGTCCGACTCCGACTTCCGTTACAAGCATTCTTGACGCTCACGAGTCGACCTTCGCTCGTGGACGGCCTGGAAAGGCCGTCCTACCAAGACACTCTTGATGAGACCACTGTGCGAATCCTGCTGACCAACGACGACGGAATTCACGCTCCGGGGCTGCGCGCTTTGCGCGATGTGCTGAGCCAACTCGGCGAGGTGACCACGGTCGCACCGCTCACCGAGCAGAGCGGCGTCGGCCACCGCATCACCTACCTGCATCCGATCATGGTGAAGGAGATCTTCGAGCATGGCCAGCACTACGGCTGGGCGGTCGATGGCAGCCCCGCCGATAGCGTGAAGCTCGGCGTACTCGAATTCAGCGGCGGTCGCCCCGATCTGATCGTCAGCGGCATCAACTCCGGAGCGAACATCGGGATCAACGTCCTCTACTCCGGCACCGTCGCCGCGGCCATCGAAGGGGCGTTCTTCGGAATCACCTCGATCGCCGTCTCCGTCCAGCAGAAGCCGCAAGTCGAGTGCGACTACCCGCTGGCGGCTCAGTCTGTCCTCCCGCTGATTCGTCGACTGCTCAAGGACTATCCCCAGCCGGGTAACCTGTGGAACATCAACTTTCCGCCGACGACGGGGGAACCGCCGGTCGGCGTGCAGTTCACCTCGATGGGAGTCAAGCGGCACGACGACACGATCGAGAAACGGATCGACCCGCGCGGTCGTCCCTACTATTGGAGCGGCCTCGACCCGCTCCGCAACCACGCCCTCGAACCCGGCACCGACGTGGCCGAACTCAAGAAACGCTACGTCACCATCACCCCGCTGCACTTCGACATGACCGACCACGAGCGGCTGAAGCAGGCGGGGCAGGGGGATTGGAGTAAGGCGTGAGGCCAGCCGCCAAACTTCTGAGTGTGAGCCGGACTCCGTGAGGGGCCGATCCGTAGATGGCAGGAAAGCCCGTGACTCGATGGAGTAAGACAGCTGTGGACCGCCACAGAATACTTGCGAGACCGTTAGGCCCCGGTTGGTTTCGGGTCTGCCTAAAGTGTCGAGTTTGGTTCGCGTTAGAACAGATTCAGAAATCGTCTTCAGTGAGAAAAGTAGACAGGAATGTCTGCTCTACTGAAGTCGGGCAGACATTCTTGTCTGTCCCGGCTGGACACAGATTCTGAATCTGCTCTAGAACGAGACCACACGCGAGAAAGTGAAACGCAAGGCCGAATTGAGAGGCATCGCTGCTCAAAGTGCGATCACCAGGTGAAGTTTTCACAATGTCATCCACCGAGAGCGGTTGGATTGGAAGCGCGCCGGTCAATCCCCCCGGAAGCCCCGTTCAACTTTACCCATCCCCCCCGGCCCCTCGCGTCGAACGATTCCTCAAGAATCCAATGCCTCTCTCAATTGGCGAACACGCCCAGAGATGCTCTAGTGACCACGGTACAGCTGGGCTCGGTCCGGGTGAGGGCGGGGCAGCTGCGTGAATCGTCGGCCGCGATTCGGGGTTTTCGATCCCGAACGAGCCGCACAGGAGGCAGGCCCCATGGCCTCGATCAAGCTTGTTCTGGCACTGCACAACCATCAACCGGTCGGGAACTTCGACGGAGTGATCGATGCGGCGTACCAAGATGCGTACGGTCCGATTCTCGAACTGCTGTCCGAGTATCCCGAGATCGCCATCACGCTACATTGCTCCGGGTCGCTGCTGGAATGGATCGTCGACCACCGGCCCGAGTACATCGCTCGTGTGCGGGAGTTCGTCGAGCGCGGCCAGATCGAGCTGCTCGGCGGGCCGTTCTACGAGCCAATCCTGGCCGCCATCCCGCGTCGTGACCGCATTGGGCAGATCAAGGCCTATACCGAATACTTGCGTCAGCTGTTCGGCGTGACCGTGAAGGGGATGTGGATTCCTGAACGCGTCTGGGAACCGACCTTCGCCGGAGACATCACCGACGCTGGGATCGAATACACACTGGTCGATGACTTCCACTTCCGCTCAGCGGGTCTGGTCGACGAGGAGCTGCACGGGTACTACTTGACCGAGGACGAGGGGCGACTGCTCAAGATATTCCCCGACAGCGAGCGACTGCGTTACACGATCCCGTATGCCGAGCCGGAGGAGACGATCGAACATCTGCGCGGGATCGCTGCGCAGCGCACCAATGCGGTCGCAGTTTTCGGAGACGATGGCGAGAAGTTCGGCGTCTGGCCGGAGAGCAAGGCCCACTGCTACACCAACGGGTGGCTGCGACGGTTCTTTGATGCGCTTACCGCGAATCGCGACTGGCTGCAAGTCGTCACGCTCGCGAAAGCCGTGCAGTCGGTGTCGCCCCTCGGCAAGATCTATCTCCCCGATGCCAGCTACCGCGAGATGACCGAATGGGTGCTGCCGACCGAGCAGCAGATCAAGTACCGCGAGATCATCCGCATCAAAGAAAAAGAACTCGACTGGCCGGAGTTGAAGCCGTTCGTGCGGGCTGGCTTCTGGCGGAATTTTCTCGTGAAGTATCCCGAGAGTGACGAGATGTACTGCCGCATGCGGGAGGTCAGCCGCAAGCTGGAGCAGGCCGAAGCGACCGTCGAAACCGAAAGCGAGCGCGAGCTGCTGGAGCGTGCCCGCACCGAACTCTATCGTGGGCAGTGTAATTGCCCCTACTGGCACGGAGCGTTCGGCGGGCTCTACCTCCCCCACCTGCGGAACGGGATCTACAAGCACTTGATCCAGGCCGACACGCTGCTGGAGCAACTCGCCGGGCGGCACGGCCGGTGGGTGTCGATCGATGTCCAGGACTTCAACCTCGACGCCCGCAAAGAGGTCCAGCTGGCCGGTGACCGCCTCGTGGCTTACATCGCCCCCGCGCGCGGTGGTCACATGTATGAACTCGATGTGCGGGCGACGCGAATCAACTTGCTGTCGACACTGAATCGCCGGCCCGAGCCGTATCATGCCAAGGTGCTCGCAGCAGGCCATCGCCAGAACGACCTCGCGGGAGTCAGCGAACTCGACATCAACAACCTCGTCAAGTTCAAGCAGCCGGACCTCGACCAAAAGTTGCAATATGACACCTGGCCGCGCAAGAGCCTCGTCGACCATTTTTTATCGCCGGGAACCACACTCGAAGAGTTCCAAGCGGGGCAGGGCGGCATCGGCAACTTCGTCACCGGGGTCTACGACGCCCGTATCCGCCGCTCTGACAGCCGTGTCGAGACGATCCTCTCTCGCGTTGGCCTCGCAGGCACAGCTGCTGTGAAAATCACGAAGACGATCGCCCTCGATACCCAGGCATCCGGCGAGCTCGATGTGCGATATGACCTCGAAGGGCTACTCCCCGGCGAGCCTGTGCATTTTGCGATCGAGTGGAACTTTGCCGCTCTCGCGTCCGGTGCCGATGACCGGTATTTCTATGATGCGCAAGGGCAGCAACGCGGGCAACTGCAAACGACGCAGACGCTCGAAGCGTGCGAGCGAGTCGGGCTCGTCGACGAGTGGCTGGGGATCGATGTCGCGATCGACTGCTCACAAACCGGCGACATCTGGACCTTCCCGATCCAGACCGTCAGCCAGTCCGAGGGCGGCTTCGAACTGGTCCACCAAAGTGCCTGCGTCGTTCCGAACTGGCAATTCATCGCCCCCGCAGACGGCCGCTGGAGCGTCCAACTCCGCCTCAGCGTCGACACCTCCATCGCCCACGCCCGGCTGCTCGCGGGGCAGAGGAGGTAAAGGAAAATAAATCCCCACTAATCGACACTAATCAAGAGGAGGAGTACGCACACCCACACCCACTCTCTCTCTCTCTTCCTCTCTTCCTCCGGATTCGTGTCGATTAGTGGAGATTTGTTTTCCTTCCTCCCCTCCTCCCGCATCATTTTTTACAAAGGTTCGCCATGTTGAGGAACGAGGGTTTTCGACTCATGGGTGCCGCTTTCGAAGTCTATAAAAAAATCGGGTACGGCAAGGCTGAAGAGGTCTACCAGCGATGCCTCGAAATCGAGTTGCGATTAAGAAACATCGAGTTTGTCTCGAAGCCGGAGTTGCAAATCACATATAAGTCGAACGTATTGCAGACGAAGTACCGGCCTGACCTCTTTGTGTTGAACGCGATTGTCGTCGAACTCAAGGCAGTGTCCGGAATACTGCCGGAGCACGAAGCCCAACCTTTTAATTACATGCGAATTGTTCGCCAACCAGTCGGCTACCGTGTCAATTCCGGGCGCAAGAATCAGTTGGAATGGAAACGTTTTACACTCTTTGATCTTCATCCGAGTGGACAGACACGCCACGACGCACCCCACTTGTAGCCATCTCGCCATGACGCACTTCCACGGTCCATCGCTTACCACTCGCGACATTCTTGCAGTTCGTGGGCCGAAGAACCGTGTCGACCTCACCCGCCCCTATGCGTTTCTCAGCGAGGATGAGCGCTCAGCTGCCGGTCTCATCGAACCGGTGACGACGCTGTTCCTGACCAATCGCGAATGCCCGTTTCACTGTCTCTACTGCGATCTGTGGAAGAACACCACTGATGAATCGCTGGCCCCCGGCATGATCCCCGCCCAGATCGAGTTCGCCCTCGCGCAGCTCCCTCTCGCCCCGCACATCAAGCTCTACAACAGCGGAAACTTCTTCGACCCCCGAGCGATCCCGGTCGAGGACCATCCACGCATCGCTGAACTGGTCCAGGGATTTCGAACCGTCGTCGTCGAAAACCACCCGCGACTCACCGATCAGCGCGCCATTGATTTCCGTCATCGAATTCCCGGCGAGTTCGAAATCGCCCTCGGCCTGGAGACCATCCACCCCGATGTCCTGCCACGACTCAATAAAGGCATGACCCTCGACGACTTCGACCGGGCAGCCAGTTTCCTGCAACAGAACGGCATCGAAACACGAGCGTTCATTCTGCTCCGGCCCCCCTACCTGTCGGAAGAGCAGGGGGTCGAATGGGCTTTGAAATCGATCGAGCACGCCTTCGCCCAAGGCGTCCGCGTCTGCTGCGTCATCCCGACACGCGACGGAAACGGCATCATGGAACAGCTGGGACGCGAGGGCCACTACGCCCCACCCCAGCTGAGTTCGCTGGAGCGGGTGCTGGAAACGGCACTGGCTTTCCAGCGAGGGCGAGTCTTCGTCGACCTGTGGGACGCCCGGCGATTTGCGACCTGCGAGGTTTGCGCGGACGCCCGACTGGCCCGACTCGATCGAATGAATCTCAGCCAACAGACGGAGCCTGGCGTCTCCTGCGAAGTTTGTGACGCGAGGTGATCTCGTCGCAGATTTCGTAAGAAATCTGCCGTGTCCAAGCCTCAGTTCTCACGGCAGAAGTTCGACGACTTCCGCGACCTTACGCGGCCCCCAGTCCCTGCATCCGACGCCAGGCACTGATCTGGCCCAAGTGCATCATGACATGCCCACCCACATAAAACGCCTGCATCGAGCCCAGCGTGGGGAACAACTCGGTCATCCGGCCCGGAGTCGGGTTCGGCTGCTGGAACGCCTCTTCGGGAGCGTTTCGCAGCACGTCCAGGCAGCTTTCGTACCCCTTGAAAAACGCTTCGGTCACTTCATCCTGCGAGGGGTAGATGGTACCGGTCGGATCGTCCTGGCACTGGGCGTCCTTGGAGAACAACTCTTGAAACCGAGCTGTCGGCGTCACCGCACTGGCATCGCCGCCCAACTGCTCGATGATTCGCGATCCGTACAGGCTCAAATGGCCATAAACAAATGCCGGATGGTTCGACTCGACAACTTGATTTCCCGGAGCCGCGTGGCGCGCAAACGTCGACGGGGTGACGCCAGCCAGCATTCGCCGGGCATAAGCCAGGCTCAAGGACAGGGAATCGCCAATCGTGTTGCCAATCGAACGGTTCATCGAATCTCGACTCTTGAGGAGGTTGCGGTTGTGTGAACCCAGTATACACCAATCGGTCCCCCGACAAACGGAACCCACAAGCCACACAGACGCCCGAGTGCAAGTCACAAAAACAGGAGCCATCCAATCCGGACCGCAGGACTGTTACGACGAATCTCGGGCCAGTTTGAAAGGCCGCCAACTTTCTCCACACACCCGTACCGAGCGACCACTCCTGAATTTGGTGCGACGCAGTCAGCGAACTTGCTATGATGAGCGTGCGGTGCTAACCTCACTTCGTAAGCACTCCTTACAAAGTCCTGGTGTGCGATAAAATCGGGTGGGAGATTGAGCTGTGCCAGCGAAGAACTTCTGTGGTCGCACCCGCCGCGAGATGCTTTGGGAATCGGGTTGTGGATTCCCCGGCATCGCGCTGGCCTCCCTGCTGGGGCAGGACATGCGGGGCGGAGCGGCTCGTGCCGACGAACTGGCGGATTATAAGAATCCCCTCGCTCCCAAGCCCCCCCATCACGACCCGGACGCCACCGCATGCATCTTTCTCTATATGTATGGCGGCCCCAGCCATATGGACACCTTCGACTACAAGCCCGAGATGATCGGCCGCGACAACCAGTCGGTGGCAGTTAAGACCTTTGGACGCGGTGGCCATAAGAACGAAGGCCGGATCGTCGAACCCCGATGGAAGTTCAAGCAGTACGGCCAGTGTGGCAAGTGGGTCAGTGACCTCTTCCCCCACCTCGCCGAAAAGGTCGACGACATCGCTTTCCTGCACTCCATGACAGCCGAGAGCCCGATCCACGGGTCGGCCATGCTCATGATGAACTCGGGCAAGATTCTGAGCGGCAGCCCCTGCCTGGGCTCCTGGCTCAACTATGGATTAGGTACGGTCAACGAAGACCTCCCCGGCTTCTGTTTAATGCTCGACCCGCGCGGTGGCCCCATCAGCGGACCCAAAAACTGGAGCAGCGGCTACATGCCCGCCACGTACCAAGCGACCGTCATGCGTTCACAGGGCAACCCGATCCTCGATCTCGCTCCCCAACCCGGTCTTACGACTTCCGCCCAGCGACAGCTGCTCGACACCCTGCGTGAATCGAATGAGGAGCACGAGGCCACTCGCGCGGACAACTCCAATCTCTCAGCTCGCATCGCCAGCTATGAACTCGCTTATAAGATGCAGGCCCACGCCCCTGAGGCCGTCGACCTCAGCCAGGAAACCGAGGACACACAAAAGCTCTATGGACTCGACAACCCGAAAACGGCAGCCTTCGGGAGGCAACTCCTGCTCGCCCGGCGGCTAGTCGAACGTGGCGTGCGTTTCGTACAGATCTACTCCGGCGGCGCCCATAACGACGACAACTGGGACGCCCATAGCGACATGGAGTTCAATCACAACTTGCATGCGGGGGAGACTGATCTCCCCATCGCCGGGTTGCTCGCCGACCTCAAACAGCGCGGACTGCTCGGCAAAACACTCATCGTCTGGGGCGGTGAGTTCGGGCGGCAACCGACAGCTGAGTATGCCAAGGGGACCGGTCGCGACCACAATTGTTTCGGCTTCACCACCTGGATGGCCGGTGGCGGCCTCAAGGGCGGCACCAGCTACGGCACCACCGACGAACTCGGAAGTAAAGCCGTCGAGAACCGCGTGGAGGTCAAACACCTCCACGCGACCATCCTGCACCAGATGGGCCTCGACCCCAACGGATTAAGTTATTTCTTCAGCGGCCTGAACCAGAAACTCGTCGGCGTCGAAGAGGTCGAACCAATCCACGACATCATCGCCTGAATATAAATCCCCCCCGCCGACAAACCCCCCAGCGAGCGGGCGGATGCCAGCCCCCCGTGCCAGTGCAACTCCCGCACATTAAAGTCCCGCATCGAATCGATGCTCGCACGGGGGCATCGCTAGGCGACCAAACTATGACCCTTAGAGCGGCACAGCGTCAGCCTGCCGAGGCGTGACCGAGCTCTCCCGCCCCCCTCATCGACAGGGCATTTACTGACCAGTGCCGTGCTTGCTCCAGAGCCGAAAGCCGACACACTCAGCGGCGATGAGCGGAATCACGAATGCGTGCCTCTTAAACACCGGTGCTGCCTCGCTTCTGCTCCCTCTCCCCCGCAGCGAAGCCCACCTTGGAAATCACGCCGATCGCAGGAGAGAGGGAGCCGGAATATCGCCACGGGCGTTTGCGAGTCGCTCACGAGTGCCCCCGGGTGCATTCGCCAATTGGTGGCACTTCCTTTTTCTCCACAGTCGTCTCAGCAGCACAGACTGATTCACGAGGCTCTACGCCCTGGAATCGCGGCACTAATCCCGGAATGACGTCGCCCTTTCAGGGCTTGAACCCATTATTTGCGATCGCACCTAGGGCGTCGCTGCGCTGTGCCCCAGGCTGACAGGGGGCTGCCCTTTCACGGAGAAGTGCGGGCAGTTCGCACGCCAGCGATACCCGCCCAGCCGGAAACCCGCCGATCATCGAATTCCCCCGCCCATGTGCCCATCTCACTGGCGTGCTTGACGGGTATCTCGCGAGAGGCTGATGGTAAATAATTAGCGTCGAGCGTGTGATAGTAAGTCAGCACACCGCCAAGAGTGCTACTAACCGGCCAGGAGAGTGTTCTTTCGCGGAGCGAAAGGCGACTGTCCATTTCGACACCTCATACCTCACCGCATGCACACGACCCGTTCGTCCTCGGCATGTGTACCACAACCTCCTGTTCGCGAACTCTCATAACACCGGGCCTCACGATGCATCTCCTGAACTTCTGCCGTCGATTCGTTAACAGTGTCCGTGGTGCGGGTTCTCGTCAGTCACGGCGACATGACTGGATAACCGCCATTGCCGAGAGCCTGGGGCGGCAGACGCTGTGGGCAGCCTTCAATGAGTTCGTCCATCCCCACCCATGGGCAGGGATCAGAAAGCGCCGCCAACGAAACGCCGTGCGGAGCGAAGGCTGCCCAGCCACCGTTCTCAACTGGGCGTAACCGACGGTCCCTCCGGCGACATTGACGCCCGGCCCACAGTGAACGATAAGCTGTTTTTAGGACACTCTCCACGCATCACGGCATGGTGAGAATCTGCAGCTCTCCACGTGATGAACTGAGCCCCTCCATGACATCTTCGAATTTTGAGTCCGCACCCGAGTCTGGCACGCGGATCGAATGCCGCAGTTCTGAGCCGTTTTCCGCCTGGATGTCGCAGCTCGAGGGGTCGCTGGCGGTGACCACGTATCAGGCCGGAAAGCTGGCTTTGATCGGGTGGCGCGGGACGCAGCTGTCGCTGCTGATGCGGCAGTTCACCAAGCCGATGGGACTGGCCGTCGCTCCGGGCAAGCTGGCTCTGGCGACGCGGCATGAGATCACCTTGTTTGCGGATGCACCACTCCTGGCCAAGGATTTCGTCCACGGCCAGCCGGGTCGGTACGACTCGCTGTACCTCCCGCGCACGACCTA
>Ga0105047_10008290_pt1 | contig 17333 bp, 13 predicted proteins | sample MAT04_FD_78384 | JGI IMG/M metagenome (GOLD analysis project Ga0105047, IMG submission 78384) | Freshwater microbial communities from Lake Fryxell liftoff mats and glacier meltwater in Antarctica - MAT-04 (megahit assembly) | ecosystem: Environmental > Aquatic > Freshwater > Ice > Liftoff...
TCAGCCGTTCCTGTACCTGATCTACAAATCCGGCCCGCTGCTGGATCTGGTGCCGCCCGACGTGCAGATCGACTCGTTCGATTCCCGAGTGACAGACTCGCGGATCTATCTACCCGGCCTGATGCATTCTCGTCGTGTGCATGACTTCGCAAAATATCTGGGCGAAGTGCAGGCGGATGTCAGCTACGATCGCACGTTTCTGATGACGCTGATTTCAGCAGCAGGTGCTCAGAAAGCTGGTGTGCCGAACGTGTCAACAATCGTCACCAATCCGGAGACCGGATTTGCCCCGGTGGCCGGGCGATTTCAATGGTTCAAACGCCGGATGCTGCACCGTCTGTACAACCATTCCGCTCAGGTTCTTGCCGTTTCGGATGGCGCGCGGGAAGCGGCGATTCGGTTCTATGGAATTCAACCCGATCGGATCGCTACGCACCTGAACGGGGTTGACGTTCAGTGGATTCAGCAGCAAGCTGATCAAAAAGTCAATGATGAATGGTGGACCGGGGACAGACGTTCGCGATCTGCATCCCGAGTATTTCGCATCGTGACGGCCGGACGACTGAATGAGCAAAAAGGATTTCATTTTCTGGTTGATGCGATCGCTCAACTTCGCAGCAGGCATCGGGACATCGAGTTTCGGCTGGCGATTCTTGGTGATGGCCCGCGTCGCGAGAATCTCCAACGACAAATTGCTGAATTGGATCTGCGTGACACCGTGCATCTGACTGGATTTCAGGATAACGCCATTGCGTGGTACCGTTCAGCAGATGTATTTGTATTGCCTTCCCTAATTGAAGGGATGCCCAATGTGTTGCTGGAAGCAATGGCCTGTGGGACTCCTGTGATTTCTTCCGATTGTCCGTCCGGCCCCGCCCAGATTCTTGATCGCGGACGGTACGGAAAGCTGATCCCGTCGCGCAGCGAGAATGCACTTCGGGAAGCGATCGAAACGACTTTATTGGATAGTTCCAATGCTGAGCGGTTGGCAAGAGCAGCTCAAACGCAAGTTGCGGACAATTGGTCTGTGCAAAGTGCGGCTCGGCAACTGGAGCAAATTCTCATCCGCTGCGCTGTAAGGGGAAACAATTCATGTCCATGACGACAAATCGGCACTCATCCTGGTTTCGAACATTGCTGATTCTCTGTGCACTACTTGGTGCAGGATTGCTTGCGCTGGGAATTGTGCAGGATCGGAGTGTCGTCGAAAAAATCGGCACAGCCCTGGTGATGCCAACTGGAGTGCTTTGGATTTTGATGCTGGCATTATCGATTCAGCTATGGCGACAACCGAAGCTAAGCCATGTTGGGCAGCCAGGTGCGATTGCCGCGACGTTCTGTTTTCTGATTTATTCCGTGGCTGGCAATGGTTTCGTCGCTGACTGGCTCACGAAAAAACTGGAAGCCGATTACCTGACGACCGACCCGATGAAAGAACCACCAATGGATACAGTGATTGTTCTCGGTGGAGGTGGTGGACTTGGCGCGAACGGCAGATTGCAGGGCAACAGATCGGGAGACAGGATGATTCTTGCCGCTCAGTTATATCACCAGAAAATCACACAACAATTCATATGCACCGGCCAGCGGATCCCCTCGATGAATCTGTCCAGCGTCGATCCTGCTGAAACATCCCGCGATATTCTGCTGAAACTGGGCGTGCCGGATTCTGCTATTCAAATTTCTGAAGGACGAAACACGTATGAAGAATTGCGGGTGCTGAGCGAGCGTCTCAGAAACTCTGAGCAACGGATCGGGCTGCTCACTTCAGCATGGCATCTGCCTCGTGCCATGCGTTTGGCGGAACGCAATGGACTGCATCCCATCCCGATCCCGGCAGATTTCTACACCGCAGCGAACACAGAGCCCCTTACCACCGGACAAATCCTGGAATCCATGATCCCCAACAGCTTTGCCATTTCAGTGACCTGTGCTTGCGCCAAGGAGTATCTGGGAATCCTCCTCGGAAGGTAGTGCAAAGCACTCATTGACCAATAAATTGGTCTAATGGCGGAAATCACAATCGGGGGACTGACGTCCCTCCGCTCGCTTGACCGCATGCGAGCCGGAGATCCTACGCTTTGACCAATTGCTCAGCCGCGAGTTCTTTCAAGGCTCGCTTGTAGTCGATCGGCATGATCTTGTGAATTTTGGTGAGTGACGATTTCCAATGGTCAAGGATCTGCTTTGCCACGGTAGAGCCGGTATAGCGATGTTGGTTTTCGATCAGTGTTTTGAGTTCTTCAACATCCGCAGCATCTTCCACTTTTTCCAGTACTACCATTTCCAGATTGCAGTTCACCAGGAATTTTCCGTCCGGATCATAGACATACGCTATACCACCGGACATCCCAGCGGCGAAGTTACGACCGGTAGGCCCCAGGACAACGGCGCGGCCGCCTGTCATGTATTCGAGACCGTGATCGCCACAGCCTTCGATAACGGCTGTGGCACCTGAGTTTCGAACACAGAAACGTTCGGCTGCGATACCTCGGAAATACGCTTCACCCGAAGTCGCCCCGTAGAGAGCCACGTTTCCGATGATAATGTTTTCTTCCGCAATGAAGTCCGCTTCCTTCGGAGGATAAACGATCAGGCGACCGCCAGACAACCCTTTGCCCGCGTAATCGTTTGCGTCACCTTCAATTTCGATCGTGATACCATGAGCCAGCCACGCTCCGACACTTTGCCCTGCTGAACCCTTTGCCTTAATATGGATCGTGTCCGAAGGCAGTCCATTGACTCCGTGCGCTCGACTGACTTCATTGCTCAGGATCGTGCCGAACGCACGATCGATGTTCTGAATGGTCGTATCGATGCGAACGTGTTTTTTCTCCTTCAAAGCCGATTCGCATTTCTTCAGCAGTTCCATGTCACGAACCGTGTCCAGCGAATGATCCTGATCGATTGTGCAATACGTCTGCACGTTGCCATGAGGCTTCTTTGCCGGTGTCAGAATCGGGCTAAGATCCAGTTGATGTGCCTTCCAGTGTGTCACGGCGGTATCCAGTTCCAGCATATCGACTCGGCCAACCATCTCGTTGATCGTCCGGAATCCCAGCTCCGCCATGAACTCACGAGTTTCCTCAGCCACCATGAACAGATAGTTGACGACGTGCTCCGGCTTGCCCTGGAATTTCTTCCGCAGCACTGGATCCTGAGTTGCGATTCCAACCGGACATGTATTCAGATGACACTTTCGCATCATGATACAGCCCAGAGTGATCAACGGAGCAGTGGCAAAACCAAATTCTTCCGCTCCCAGCATCGTTGCGATGACGACATCGCGACCCGTCTTGAGCTGTCCGTCCGTCTGGAGTCGAACACGGCTTCGCAGGTCGTTCATGACGAGCGTCTGATGAGTTTCGGCGATTCCCAATTCCCAGGGCAGACCGGCGTGCTTGATGCTGGTCAGTGGTGAAGCACCTGTGCCTCCCTCGAAACCGGAAATCAGGATGTTGTCAGCATGACCTTTGGCAACGCCGGACGCAATCGTGCCCACGCCGACTTCGGAAACCAGTTTGACGCTGATTCGAGCGCGACGGTTCGCATTCTTCAGGTCAAAGATCAACTGCGACAGATCTTCGATCGAATAGATGTCATGATGCGGCGGCGGACTTATCAGGCCAACACCCGGCGTTGAAAGTCGAGTCGATGCGATTGTCTTATCGACTTTGTGTCCTGGCAACTCCCCGCCTTCTCCGGGCTTCGCTCCCTGAGCAATCTTGATCTGCAGTTCATCAGCATTTGTCAGATACCATGACGTCACACCGAATCGTCCGGACGCAACCTGCTTGATGGCTGATCGCCGTGAATCGCCGTTTTCCATCGGCTCAAACCGATCATAGCGCTCGCCGCCTTCACCCGTATTGCTCTTGCCGCCAATGCGATTCATCGCAATTGCCAGTGATTCGTGGGCTTCGGCAGAGATGGAACCGTAGCTCATCGCCCCGGTGCAGAATCGCTTCACAATTTCTGCCGCAGATTCCACTTCGGCCAGCGGTACGGGCTTTCCAGTGCGAAACTTCAGCAGTCCTCGCAAGTGACACGCCCGCGTGGTTTCCGCGTTGACGAGCTTTGAGAAATCTCTGTATGCCGATTTGTCTCCCGTTCGGGCGGCCTGCTGAATACGTCCGATCGTGTGCGGATTCCACGCATGCTTTTCGCCCTGACGTCGCCATGCGAAAAGTCCGGCATTCGGCAGGTCGTGTGAAATGCTGTCTGGATTCTCTGGAAATCCGATGTGATGCCGCATCAGGGCTTCCTGAGCAAGCACGTCGAAACCGACGCCTTTGATTCGGCTGGAGGTTCCTGCGAAGCACAGGTCAACAACGTCGTCGGCCAGTCCAAGCGCTTCAAAGATTTGCGCGCCTTTGTAGCTTTGAAGCGTCGAGATTCCCATCTTCGCCATGACCTTCAACATTCCGTTGGCCACGCCGGATCGGTAGGCGGCGATGATGCGGTCGTCATCCCAGTCGTCCGTCAATTTTCCGTCCAGCCGCGCTTGTCGCAACGCGTAAAGGGCGAGGTACGGATTGACGGCATCAGCACCGAACCCAATCAACAGGCAGAAGTGATGGACTTCGCGGGCTTCCCCGGATTCCACCAGCAGGCCGATCTGAGTCCGTTCTTCATGTCGCACAAGGTGATGGTGTACAGCCCCCGTGGCCATCAGTGAACTCACGGGCACAAAATCCGCCCCGATCTTCCGATCGGAAAGCACAATCAAGCTGTAGCCATCGCGAATCGCCGCCCGGGCTTCCTTACAGATGCGATCCAGCGCAGAGCGAAGACCGCCAACGCCTTCTGACTTCGGGTAGACGATATCGATCACTTTGGCTTTCCAGCCACGATGCTTGATGCCTTTCAGATTGGCCATCTGATGATTCGTCAGAATCGGATGTGGCACAGCAAGACGATGACAGCTTTCCTGCTTCGTGTCGAGAAGATTGCCTTCCGGCCCGATGTAGCACTCCAGTGACATGATGACTTCTTCGCGAATCGAATCAATCGGCGGATTGGTGACCTGCGCGAACAATTGATGGAAGTAGTCGTACAACATCCGAGGCTGGTCGCTCAGACAAGCCAGAGCGGCATCATTGCCCATCGACCCGATTGGATCTTTGTCAGCTTTGATCAGCGGCAGAAGCATGAAGTTCATCGTTTCCGATGTGTAGCCGAACGCCTGCATACGGCTCAGCAGATCCTGACCGGTGAGTCGTTCCGGCGGCGTCTTCTTGGGAAGTTCGTCAAGCTGAATCCGCTGTTCCTGGACCCATTGCTGATACGGATTCTGAGAAGCAACGTTGGCCTTGAGTTCTTCGTCATCGATAATGCGTCCCTGCTCGAAGTCCACAAGAAACATGCGGCCCGGCTGCAGCCGACCTTTGTACGCAACGTTATCTGGCGCGATGTCCAGCACACCGACTTCGCTGGCCATCACAACCTTGTCATCTTTTGTGACATAGTACCGGCTGGGTCGCAGGCCGTTACGGTCAAGCGTTGCACCGATATAATGTCCATCCGTAAACGAGATGGATGCCGGCCCGTCCCACGGTTCCTGCAATGCCGAATAGTATTCATAAAAGGCCCGCTTGTGTTCGGGCATCGTCTGATGGTTCTGCCATGCTTCTGGCACCATCATCATGACGACTTCCTGCAGCGTGCGGCCCGAGTGGTACAGCATTTCGAGAGCATTGTCGAAACAGCCGGAATCCGATGTATGAGGCTCAACAATCGGAAACAGCTTCTCAATCTCGTTGCCGAACAGTTCGCTCTTCATCATGCCCTGACGAGCGAACATCCAGTTTGAGTTGCCTTTGACGGTATTGATTTCCCCGTTGTGCGACATAAATCGCAGCGGCTGAGCACGGTCCCAGCTTGGGAACGTGTTGGTCGCAAAACGGGAATGCACCATCGCGAGATGCGTATCGTAGTCCTCGGCCTGAAGATCTTTGAAGAACGGCAAAACCTGAAACGACGTCAACATACCCTTGTAAATGATCAGTTTGGTCGACAACGAACACACGTAGAACTGTAACGCCTCCGACATTTCGCTGTTGCGCAACAAGTGACTCGACAACTTCCGAATGATAAACAATTGCCGTTCCAGAGCGTCTTTATCCAGCCCTTCCGCACCGCCCACGAAAAGCATTTCCATGTAAGGAGCGCAGTTGCGAGCGGCATTGCCGATGTCGGCCTTATCGAAATCCACAGGCAGTGGACGCCAGCCAAGAAGCGCTTGTCCCTGCTGAGCGATGAATTTTTCAACAGTCTTCTTGCAGGTCGCTCGCTGCTTTTTGTTCTGAGGAAGAAATACAACACCAGCACCATAACTCCCGGCAGCAGGCAGATCGACCTGAATGTCTTCTTTGGCCACACGGACGAGAAATTTATGCGGTAACGCGGTCAGCATTCCGGCACCGTCACCAGTATTCGATTCGCAGCCACATGCTCCGCGATGATCCATGTGTCGCAGAATGCGGTCGGCGTCATCAACGATCTGGCGACTGCGAACGCCTTTGATGTGCGCGACGAAGCCGACTCCGCAATTGTCGTGCTCATTCCGAGGATCATACAATCCGGTTGCCTCTGGCGCGCCATAGGGTGGTCGTGAAGGAGCTGGATACTGGTTACCGCGGATGTCTTCCATGGATTCGTCCCTATCGTGTTTTTCGTTTGATTTCCGGCAGACAGCAAGACGGAAATCTTGCAGTCAGCTCAAATAAACGAGTCGTATCGTCTTGAAAAGTCGTTCCGACAATCCGGTCGGAGCGGCGTGCGCATCGATTTCGCCACCAGGAATTCGCTGACACACACAGATTCAGAACCGGATCAGCGAGGTGGCAGTATGGCCTGTTTGGATGCGGCCGCGCGTTTCATTCCCACATTGATGTTCAGCCTGATCGCCGGGACCGGGGCATCCGTTATGAATCGCGAACAACCGGCGACAGCGGAAACAACGGCATCCGTCGTATCCCCGGACGTCGTCCGGCACGCAGCATTCGTCAGTACTCGAAGCGAATCCATCATAGTCTTGGACAAACCCAGTATCAGCCAACCTGTTTCATATTTTTTAACCAATGACATTTCGAGCAGTGAGTCTGCAAAACACACTACTGATCCAAAACTTCCGCCGGACTGGCCGCATTCTGGTGGGGCAGACATGCACTGCAATTCCTGGAAATTTGCTGTGGCAAGTGTCTCAGGGTTCCCCCCAAAAAACAAGCTATTCATAGCCTCTTATGCCGGATCAGAGAAAACCCGCGTTTGTCGACGTCAATCCTTTCCTGCCGCTCGAATATTGCCAGCCCTATTCGATTGAAAAAGCCAGTCTTGGCACCATTGTCCTTACCTACAACTCACTCACCCGCAGCTCAGGCACCGTAGTCCGACCTCTCCTCAGGTCGGATTCCTTCATCGTGGCCCAGTGTCCGGCTCCCGATCTGAGGACAGATCGGGCTACTTTTTTGCAGTATGCCCGGCGACAGACATCACCTGCGACCGCGTACTTCATTTCGCGCAGAACCTCCATTCCGGGGTCATGACAAGCCTGGCGGCTGCCATTTGACAAATGCAGCGATACTTGAGTTACCGTGCCCGACGGAATTCCGCAAATCCCGCGATCAACTGCCTGAATTCCTCGGAGACTCGTCGTGGAAAACCGTTTGGAATAATGCAGGCTTGCTTATCAGTCGAGATCGCAGGTGAGTGAAATATGAAAGTTCAAGGCAGCAACGATGAGTGAAATTCCAAATCCCTATCAAAGTCCGGAATCAAACCAGCAAACGCAGCCACCTTTCCGATGGACGTCTGCTGTGATTCCGCTTTTGACCGCGATCGCTATCGTCGCAGTGGTCGCAGCATTGATACTGCCGAATTTTCGCTCGAGGAGGGCGGTGCCCAGTATGGAATGCAAAAACAACCTCAAGAACATTGCACTAGCTTTGCACAACTATGCATCATCGAACGGAGGAAATTTTCCACCGGCGTACACGGTTGATAACAACGGCAAACGTCTTCACAGTTGGCGAACCTTGATTCTGGCTCATTTGGACAGGCGGGATCTTTATGATCGCATAGACTTCTCAAAACCGTGGGATGATCTGTCCAATGCGGAGATCCTCAAATCCCGCGTGAGGACTTACACCTGTCCCATGGACGATGGCGCAGACAACTTGACCACCTACCAGGCGATCGTCTCACCAGGCAGTTTCTTTCCCGATGCGAAATCAAGGAACATTTCCGCGTTCACGGATGGGATGGGACAAACTTTGATGGTCGTTGAAGTGTGCCACAACGACGCCGTTCCGTGGATGTGTCCACAGGATACTGACGAACAATCGTTTCTGACTCAGGCATCAAATGAACTGTCACCTCACGATGGTGGTTACAACGTTTCCTACGCTGACGGGAGCATCGGATTCCTTAACAAATCAGTCGCTCCTCAAATCTTGAGGGCGCTGATCTCCGTGGCTGAAAATGACGTACTCACAGGCAATGAATTCTGACCTATCGAAATTCGCATCCGTCCCACGAAAAAAACTTCTAACCGTTCACGAGCAGGTAGCAGAACTCGCCAAGAGTTTCGTATAGATGTTCTGCAGTGCCGCAACGGCCACGGAAAGCACGTCATCGCCCGGATTCTTGCGATCGTCGAAGAATGTTTGCCATTCAATCTGCTTCTTTTTAGGCATCTGACTGAACAGCATCTGCGCTCGCATACAATGCAACAACGCTGAACCAGGACGCAGTTCCGATCTGGCTGGGCAAAGTCGATACTTCAACGCCGGTTTGGGTTCACCTGCAGGCTCGACTTTCAATGGTTCCGAAACGGCGTCTGCTTTGTTGCAGCATGTTGAAGCTGCTGCAATGTCATTGTAGACCCCACGTCGCCGTCTTGTGCGGGGACAAACGCAAAGCCCGCAGCTCTATCACCCTGTGGCTGCAGAACGATCGACGTCTGAGCCAGCGTCGGTGCCGCCAGCAACATGCTGCTAAGTATGAACGCATATTTGTGCCTCTGAAATCTCCCCGATGAATCCCTCATCGAACCGTCGCCGACGGATTGTCGTCAGGCGAGCGGCTGATTACTGCTTACCGTCGAAAACCGGGGACTATCGCCCTGCGCATGATAAAATCAGCCGCCACACGCTGGCGTCCGGTTGTTCGGCCTGATAGTTCCTGATCTTCCGCTCGCCTTAGAATAAAACTTCCGCCACGATGACCATCACCAGTTACAACAAATCCCTGATCGCCCACTCAGATAACGGAAAGGCTCTCAGTTGATCTCGAACCCTCGATTCTGCAGTGTCCCTCGCTTCGGTCTGCATCATTCCTGTTGTTGACTCGGCAGCAATCATGCTGCTCCATTGAGATTGAGCCGCCACGCTTAGCGCTCGATTCGCAGAACGAGTCCCACCGTGTTCTCTTTCCACAGGCGGTAAATGCCATGGTAGAATTGACGATACGATTGAGAATAATTCCCCGGTGGATGAAGTCTCCGCCAATAGCCGATCGGAATTCTTTAATTCTTCCGAACGAAAGTCCGAGGCCTCGTCGTCTGGCAATGTTGCAGGTTGAACCGCCATCGACTTGACACTCGCACTTTGCGTAACGGATTCCGCATCACCCGACGATCGCCACGCTGTCATCGCCACTGCAAAACCCAGCAGTCCGCACAGCATCCCGGACGCAACCGAAAGTCCATGCGGTATTCGTCTCCCAACGACCACGTTTTGCTGCTGAAGACTCGCCACAGCCGCATTCCAGCCTGCTTGATAAAACGTGTCTTCCGCAAGATGATCACAAACTGCGGGCGTCAGTTGACGAAGCTGAGATTCAAAGTCGGAAAATTGATCGTTCATGATTACTGGCCTCGAAGGCAGATTTTTTACATCGAGCCTGTATTGGCATCACGGCGGAGCGTGATGAGCACATTGTACTCCTCACGCTCCGCCGTGAGGGTCTTCTCCGCTACTCACTGTTCACTTGTTTCGCCAGCAAACTTTGCAACGCATCTATGCAATCCTCATATCTTCGATGCGTCGTCGCTGGAGACAGTTCCACAACCTCGGCAATCTGTCGAAACGTCATGTCGTTCCACAAATGAGCCACGACAATATCCCGAGTGACGTCGTCGAGCGTCGTCATTGCGTTTTGAATCTCGTCGGATGTCGGCCCATCCAGCAACTTCGGATCGATAGGTTCCAGCCAGACCAAGCGTTCGTCTGCTGTTTGGATCTCTCGTTCTCGTCGTCAACATTGCGAGCGAACCGTATCGATCGCCGCATTTCGGACGACCCGCATCAACCAGGCGGCAGGATCGTCCGGGGTTCGCTGCTGCGACGCGATTCGAATAAAGGCTTCCTGAACACAATCCTCCGCGTAACTTGTGCCAACCGAGCCAAGTCGGCTGCGAGCCATCAATAACAGCGCAGGACTGTGTTTTCGCCAAAGGTGAGTTAATTCCGCTGAAGACAGCACTCGAAATTCCGTCAGAGAGCATCGTTTGTTTCCGCATGCTCAGATGACGTCACGGCCAAGTTTTTGTCTCACGAATTTTCAAAAAAAATCTTATCACAACCCCGCCCGCCGAAGGCAGGGAGGGGTCGGGCCGAGCGAAGCAATGGCGCGGGGGAGGGCCGCAGCCAGTTGTGAATTCTGGATTTGTTCCGGATTCGACGTCGGGCGTGAACATAGAGAACGATGTGCCGCAACCGCTATTGGTAGTTGAAACCTCCCTTTACGCTGCGGCTGAGAGAGGTTGCTTGCGAACGTCTGGTGGCAGATCTGGCAGTGATTGTTCGAGCGATCCTTACACCTTCAACCGTTGCGCAATAGAAATCGGCAACGCGAATGAATCATCGGGCATCCAGTATGCCGATTTCATTGCCATTGACCGGATCCAGGCGTTTGACTTCCGTCAGTCTCCATTCGGTGCCGATTTGCTTCCACACAGTCTGCCAACGTGTGAAGACACGGGTGACCATGTCGCTACGGTTCAGCTTCAACGTTCCGTTGGCACGCAAATGAGCGTCTGCGGTCTTGCCATCGGGGTGGACGGTAACTTCCAGATCTTTGATGTGGAAGTCTTTCGTGAGTGTCACCATTTCCAGTCCCTGAACTGCGGTTGTTCGCAACTTTGGGGATTCTTCCGCAATCGCGCGATCAATTGAGTTCTGATCGCGTTCGCGGAATGCGTTCAGCATTGTCTGCAGTTGGGCTTCCACTTCTTCAGCCGGTGTCACGATGGAGGTTTCGACAAAATACACGCCCACTGCAGCCAATAAACACACAACACCTGCGGATCGCCATTTTGTTGATCCCAGAATCATCGCAACAGCCGCGATACCAACCAGGATCATTATTACGGGCCACGGATTTTCAGTAAGCCAGAACATAGGGAACCTCCTTATCTGGAAACTTGTTTCATCTGGAGACTCGTTGTCGCCTGATATAAGAAACGAGTTCCCGTTCCGTTTCGTCTGGCGATTTTCCGAACGCCGTCTGAAATTCCAGAATCTTTTCTTCAGCGGTCAGTCCAACCATCGGTTTCCGCTGCGAAAGGCTTTGAAAGTACAATTTACACCCGTTGGTTTTCTCCCGGATCAAATAGTGAGTCAGCGCCCAGGCTTTGCAGTACGCTGTCGGCATTTCGTCGGAATTCAGGAATGCGGCATCGGATGCCACCAGACTGTTCATGCCACCCGTGATCCGATTGCCGTTCAGGAGTTTGATGAACGCTGGCTGATGGCGCGGATTGACTCGACCAGGCCGATCCCAAAGCGTCGATGATCGCGACGACGTTGTTTCAAAGTACATTGCCAGACCCTCTGACAGCCATAGAGGATTGTCGGCCATCCGAACCTGCAGACCAGAATTGAACGCAAGTTGATGAACGGCCTCATGCACGATCGTGGCAACCTGCAGAAATTTCTCGCCCATGCGTTTACGAATGCCGGCACTGGATCGAATGGATCTGTCGCCTGTCAGGTCCAGCAGCAACGTCTGATTGTCGCTGACCGAGAAATAGCCTGGCGTGTCGGCGAAAGAGATTTCCGGATGTTGCTTTGCCGCAAACGTCTGAAATTCCGCCGCACTGGCGAAGACAATGATCGGCAGTTTTCGCGTCGGCTGCGTGACCACGATCTTCTGTCCGATCATGAATTGAAAATAGCGGTCGAAAACGGTTTCCAGCAACTCGCCACAGTACTGCACGTACTCGGATGCCGAGTTTGAACACAAGACGTAGTGTTCTGTTTCGACAATCTCAAACCCATCGGGAACCTGCCGCAACAAATCGGCCACCAGTTCGGAGGACGAAAACGAGACGAACGGTTCGTCAAGATTCACGCGTGACAGGATTTGCTGCGTCGGGATCTGATGCAACTTTCCGTTTTTTTCCTCCAGCAACACAGCACTGTCCGGAATTTCCGCAAGGATGCGACCCCTGAATTCGGTCGGCGTGGGATTATCAACCGTGATTGTCCACGTCGCCTCTTCATCTGCGATGCATCGCGGCAGATTTGCGGCCAGAAGGCAAATGATTGCGAAAATCGAAGGCCAATGGCGCATAGAGAAAAGTGCCGAGTACAACTTCACGGAAAACTGATGATCATCCAGGGACGCGCAAGAGGCTCCCTATACCGCTGACTTTACAGCAGAAGCCGTTTCGAAGCGAGCGTCGAATGTTTGGGATCGCAGCAGCTTTTCGGCTATCTGTCCGATTCGGCCAACACTGTGTTTCGCACCCACTCGTGGCATTTCAGGCACTTCATCGTTACGTTCACCCATGCCATTGACGTTCCATTCATGTCATTGTCTTCCGCTTCTTTCTGCAGCTCTTCGACTGCCTGCACGAATTCACTACTGTATCGACGATACATCATGTCGTTCGACACCCGCCATCGTTCTTCGTGGCTCATCTTCATCAAAGTCTGAGTACCGTCGGTTACCATCTGGAGGTCGTCGGTGCATAGTCCTTCGAGAATCAGGTTGGATGCCTGCAGCTTCTGGCGCATAAACCGCGTCAACGCGCGAGCAGGCTCATCTTGTTTATCTGCGGACCCTTTTTCTTTCCGTGGGGGCGTTTTTGCGTCGTCCTTTTCATCTGCACCAGCGGATGTCAGACTAAAGATCAATGGTTGAGAGAACGAAACAACGAGGACCGCCGTAACTAAGGCGACGAAGGATGACGACAGTTTTGCAGATTGCAGCTTCGATAACATGAACTCTGGCTCCTGCCACAAAGATCGGAAGTACGAATCGGGATGTACACAGACTCATGCCCCGCAAACATTGCGCCGTTAGGCTGCCAATCCCAGGGGATCACAACGAACGGAACCTTAAAGTAGAAAACAAATCGACCGCAACTGCTCGGCGATTTTCGCCGTCGTCAATTCCGATGGCCGGAAGATGTGCATGTGTGCGAATTAAAGGCAACAAAACGTGCGAATCCGACCGACTGTCACACTGTAACACTGCCGCTGGTGACGAAAGTCTGGAGAATCTTGACACTTCTCGCTGAACCTTACCGCGTTGGTTCCGGAGCTGTGTGAAAGAGAGGTAGAATGCGGGCAGGGAAATGGAATTCCGACGGAACAAGAACAAGGAGTCTCGGAAATTTTCCTGTCCCAAATTTTCCTGTCTAATTCCTTACGTGAAACTCCCGGTGAATTGCGTCAGTGCCAACGTTCAGCGAAAAGTGTCCTGGTCTTTGCCTTTCCGATACTGCTTACTGGCCTGAGCCAGCAGGTTTCGTTCGCGCGGCGTCAGGCTGGCCTCGCCCGTGCGACTAATTTTTTCCAGGATGTCATCGACTTTGGTACTGAGATCTGTTTCCGGTTCCGGTGCCTCCGTGAAAACTCGCAAATCACCCTTGCGTTTGCGCGATGCGATGCGACCAGCGAACTGATCCCACCAGCGCGTGATTCGCATGTTCCAGCGGAAGTAGAGGAAGCCGAAAATCAGACCGCCGATATGGGCGGAATTTGCGACCTGAGAATTCGTCTGCTGGTTTTGCATCGCGGCCGCGACCTGTCTGATCATGGGGACAGTGTCGAACGCAACGAACGCCGCAAGTAACCAACGGAACTCAATCGGAATCACACCCATCAGCAGAACTTTCTGTCGTGGATAGTGCAAGGCCACCAGGCAGAAGACCGCCATCGTCGCCCCGGACGCACCAATGATCTCGGCGGACATGTTCAGCAGGCGATAAAACATCAAAGAACAGATTCCGGCGAATACCGCGGCGACCAGATAGAACCACAGAAACTCGCGATCGCCAATCACTTGTCGCAGGACGCCACCGATGGAATACAGCACCATCATATTAAAGACGATGTGCAGCAGATTCCTCTGATCGTGACAGAACGCGTACGTCAGCAGACGCCAGATCTGCCCTTGAAACACAACGTGTTCAAAGTCCAGAGACAGCCATTCCTGCGCAAGCGACGACGCACCTCCCTGACTGGTCATCAGTTGCAGCACAAAAATTGCGACAGTCACACCAACCAGAATCACAGTCATCGGCTTTGCTGACGGCCTGCCATAAGGGCCGTCAGTGTCGTATTCGTCTCGCAGATATTCCCGGTTTTCGATTCCCATAAGTAAAGTCTATCTCGCAATCACCAAACAGTCGACTTGAGTTTTCCCGGCTTGCCCGAAAATCATATACCGCACGCTGTGTGGATGTGATCCAAATCGCGGATGCGGGCAATTCTACAGGCAGGGAGCCTGTTGGTCGACTCGCCGACTTTACCTCATTATCAATCGCCCTTCCCCAAATTCGTGAAACCTGCATAACATCCATCAAAAACGCCGGTGAAAGAGTACGTACGAAGCGAATTACTCAGATACTGTGGTGCTGCTGAATTGCCCGTATTTTGCGAGTCCATCTTGTGCCGGAGAGCAGTTTGTGAAAGAGTCAGTTGTGTATCTGATAGATCTTGTATTGCACATCGACAAGCATCTCACGGCTCTATCCAATTCGATGGGCAATTGGATGTACGTGATCCTGTTTGCGGTCGTATTCTGCGAAACGGGCTTGATCGTAACTCCATTTCTTCCTGGGGACTCCTTGTTGTTTGCTGTCGGGGCCCTCGTGGCGCTGCCGGAATCGGGTCTTAGCCTGCCGCTGATGTTCGTACTGCTTCTGGTCGCCGCGATCCTTGGCGACGCCGTCAACTATCGAGTCGGTCGGTCAATTGGCCCAAAAATATTTAACAGTGAAAAATCCTGGCTGCTCAATAAGGACCACCTCTTAAAGGCACAGCGGTTTTACGAAAAGCATGGCGGCAAAGCGATTTTTCTGGCGAGATTCGTTCCCATCGTCCGGACATTCGCCCCGTTCGTTGCGGGAGCCGGCAAGATGAATTACTTCCGCTTCTGGATGTTCAACGTCAGCGGAGCCATCGTCTGGGTCGGCCTGTTTCTTATCGGTGGTTACTTTTTCGCAAACTTCCCGTTCGTCAAAAAGAATTTTTCACTCGTCATGCTGGGGATTATTTTACTGTCTGTACTGCCTATCGCATTCGAATGGTGGCGAGACAGAAAGAATTCAAAGGCTGAGGCGGCGGCCCAAACGCCTTCCACATCATCGCGTCCAGGTGCTGCCAGTGGTTCTTAGGTACGCTAGGCGAGAAAACTGAACGGAAAAGCGCACGTATGACTCAATCCGGTTGTCTGGCGTGAAAAATCCGATAGACTCCCCCGCCGCAGTGTTGAGCGGCAAATCAATAGCCCATGTTTATTCCAGCGAACGCAAACACCGCACCCGTAGCTCAATTGGATAGAGCGTCGGTCTTCGGAACCAGATTCCGACACCTTGAAGTGTGTGCTTTTCCTGCGTTTTATGCGGTTTCAGCGTCCTGAAATAGTTCAGGAAAACATCAGAAAAACATCGTTCCAGGTGTAGCTACACCCGCTCAAACGCTGTTCGCTGGGATCTCATCGCCGCCGATGGAAGTGAACGCGACCACAACAATGACTTCCAATTGCCGATGGAAGTGAGCGTTGACTTCCAAATCCGTTTGAGTCCTCAACTGGAACGCTGGCCACGGTATCGACCAGCATGGAAGTGACGGCACCCGCTCCATCCATGTCCTGCTACAGCACCGCTCGCTGGAACATACAGTCACCCGTCCAGCATCATCGCATCGCGTCCGGAGCGAACCTGTGCGACCGTATTTTCGTTTCACGGTCCGGGGTAAAAGAAACTCTAAGGCTGGGGGCGGTGTGTGTGGCTTCCAGCGTTAGCCTCAAAATAGGGACCCGTCTTGCCTATCTTAACACGCCTCTGCCACATCAGCAGCATCATCAGCATCAGCCCGCTCAGATCGCAGCCGTGCGACCACTTCCGCAGCCAAGCCAGCCCCAGGTGATATGCCAGCCTTGCGAGCCTCAAAAATCTGATTCGGTGTGCGGCCACAATGCCGAGCAACGATTGCCGCCGTCTTTGCCTGGCGTTCAGCATCCGTCATGCCCTGTACTGCGACCGCTGGCGGATCCTGGATCTTGCCGAGTACACGATTCAAAAGCAGATCAATCGCCTTGATGTCACCCGTTTCCGCCAGCTCAATCAGCTTGGCGACCACCGCTTTCATCTTCGCTGGTGTCACGGCTTTCATCATCGTACTGCGGAGCTTAGCGACACTGTCAGCGTGCGGATTGCCGGGACCACCTTTGTTGCCTTTGGCGAATCGACCGCTTTTCGCACGTCCGTTTCGTGACGGTTCCGACATGGTTCGTCCTTCATGTGAAAAAACCCCGAGCGGCTGAAAGGTCCGCTCGAGGTTCAAGGTTGCTGGATACGCTGCGAACGACCAGGAACGCCACGCACCCCGCAACATGACGACGTGAGGACAATGGGTTCCTCACGCCGGTTGATTGATCAGGCAGCACCAGTTGCCTTGTAGCCAGCTTTCTCGTCACTCAATGCACATCCGTAATCATGGAACACTCGAATCTGAATCCCGAGTGTATTGAAATCGGAATCTGCTGTCTCAACAGTCGGCACCTGCTGACCTCGCAGGAATCCAACGGTGACCGGTTTAGTCTGCGGATTGCCGAACAGATACCACTGCGTCGTTGACGTGTTGCTGAACCTGGTTGAATTGCTCAAACGCGGTTCAATGATCAGATCCTGAACAATGTCGTGGACTGGATTCCCCGACGGGATCGTGCCGCTGTCGAGTCCCAGCAGCTCCGCAGAGTTCAGCAATGCTCGTGCTGTTAATTCCAGAGCAGGAGGCACGACGAGAACGGCGGGTTCAATACTCAAATCGAATCCCTGAGAATCTCGCTGTGACCGCATAGCAGCAACAGCAGCA
>Ga0105047_10008291_pt1 | contig 17332 bp, 12 predicted proteins | sample MAT04_FD_78384 | JGI IMG/M metagenome (GOLD analysis project Ga0105047, IMG submission 78384) | Freshwater microbial communities from Lake Fryxell liftoff mats and glacier meltwater in Antarctica - MAT-04 (megahit assembly) | ecosystem: Environmental > Aquatic > Freshwater > Ice > Liftoff...
CCCATGTGGCGGAGGAAGCCCGCGAAGGTGAGCCAGCGATAGGGCTGCACCACCATGGGCTCGGCCCGCCGGCAGAAGAGATGCACCTCGGCCGCGCCGTGTTCGAGGGCGACGGCCGCATTGTCGAAAGCGGAAGCGCCGGCGCCCAGCACCGCCACCACCTTGCCGCGGAGGGCCGCGAAATCGATCATCTCGTTGGTATGCGCGCGGAAGTGCTCGGGCAGGGCCGCGATGTGTTCTGGCATCCACCAGCCGCCGATGCCCTCCTGGCCTGTCGCCAGCACCACCTTGCGCGCCTGCATCGGGCCGGCGCTGGTCTCGATGCTGAAGGCGGGCAGGCCGTCATCGGTCGTGATGGGCGCGATCGCGCCGGCGCTGACGCCGTTGCGCACGGGGATGCCGGTGACGCGGCGGAACCAGACCAGATAGTCGTTCCAGTACTCCTTCGGGATCCAGCGCATCGCGTCCCAGTCGGCCCGGCCATAGGCGGCCTCGTGATAGGCTTGGTAGGTGAGGCTGGGCAGCCGCAGGTCCGGCCCGGTCTGGTCCTTCAGGCTGCGGAGGTTCTTCATGCGGCCGTAGGTCGTCCAGGGCCCCTCGCGCCCGAAATCGGCGCGGTCGATCACCAGGATATTGTCCACCTTGTCGCGCTTCAGCGCATGCGCGACCGCGATCCCGCATTGCCCGCCGCCGATGACCAGCACGTCCAGCACCGGTGCGCCGTTGGCAGTCTTCGCTTCGAGCCAGGGCGCGCGCGGATGCGCGGTCATGTCGAGGTCGCGCGCCACATCGGCTTCGAGTTCGATCAGGCTGCGGGGTGCGGGCATCGGTCCTCGGTGGTTGTGCGGTGTGGCTTGTTCACGACCCTAGCCCGTGGCCGGGCCTGGGGTGAACCGGGAAGGCGCGTCCGGAGCAGGAAAGGACATGCTTTCGGGCGGGCGGCTGACAAGGGCTCCGCCTTTGATCTTAATCATCCGTCAAGCTTATCGCGCTTTCATGGAAAAAGGCGCAGGGGCGCCATGCTCCTGGAGGTGGAACTCATGACCGTGACGCAGCGAACAAGCCTCGTGCCCGCCACGGATCTTCCCGTGGCGGGCGGGGGACTGCTTGAAGCGCCACCAGCCATGTGCGACACGCAAGCGATGATCGTCATCCGCCCGTCACGCCGCCGCAAGGCCATCGGAATCGGCTGCCTCTTCATGGGGCCGATCGGGCTGATCCTGCCCATCGTGCCGGGCTTCATCTTCGTGGGCCTCGGCACCTTCATTCTGCGCGACCAGTACGTGTGGGCCTATCGCAGCGTGGGCGCGATCGACCGCCGCTGGCCGCAGCTCATCCCCGGCATCGAGGCGCGCGAGGAAAAGGCCATGGCCTGGGGTGACCGCCAGATCGACAAGGCGAAACGGGTGTTCCGGCGCGACTGAACAAGGGTCGGCGTGGGCGCGCGCCGTTCAGGTTACGCGGTCGAGCTCCGCATCGCTCATGCTGCCCGGAACCAGCGTCATCGGCACCGTCATGCGCGCCGCAAGCCGCCCAGTCAGCGCCGTCACCAGCGGGCCAGGCCCCTTGGCCCCCGCCGCCGTCGCGAGCACGAGGATGGAGATGCGCGGATCCTCCTCCAGCAGCGCCATGAGTTCGTCGGCCACGTTGCCCTCGCGCGTGATCAGCATGGGCAGCCCGCCCGTGATTTCCTTCACCTGTGCGGCCAGGCCGGCGAGCAGGCCCTCCGCCTCCTCGCGCCGTTCCTCGGCCATCATGACGCCGATGCCGGCCCATTCGCTCTGTTCCACCGGCTCGATCACGCGCAGCAGGGCGACGCGCCCGCCCGACTTCGCGGCGCGCATGCAGGCGTATTTCAGCGCCACCGCGCGCTCGATGCTGTCATCCACAACGACGAGGAAGACCCGGTCCCGCCGCGCGCGTTCTGCCGCACGTTCCGCCATCAGTTCCTCCGGAAGATCACGCTGCCGAGCCACCCGGCCAGCGCGGCCAGCACGATGCAGATCAGAGCGTACAACGCCGGCTGCGTGCGCGCGACCTTCTCGATCTCGGCCGCGGTTCCGGTGCGCTCAACGATGAAGCCCAGCTGTTCCGTCGCCACGATGCGGCGTGAGCGAATGAGCATCACCTCCACGCGATAGGTGCCGGGCTGCACGGTGGAGGGAAGGTGCATCCGGAAGCTGAACAGGCGGGAACCGGCCACCTCGATCGGCAGCGCATCCTCCTGCCAGAGGCCCGACTCCTGCTTGAGGTTGAGCAGCGCCGCGCGGAACCCTGGCGCCCGCGCGCCGGTGGATTGCAGCGGCAGCGCGTCGAGGCCGAGCGCGTGGGCTTGACGCACCTCCTGCGGCAGCAGGCGCCAGGCGGGCCGCGTGCCGGCGATGGCGTAGAAGACCGGCACATCCTCGAATCTCGCCGAGGGGCCGTTGAACCACATCCCCAGCACCGAGACCTTGCGCCGCACCACGAACGGGCCGGAGGGGCCGCGCGCCATGACGATGATCTCGGCGCCGCCTGGGCCGAGCGGTTCCTCGGTGCTACCGAAGACCAGGATGCTCTCGCCGGTGAAGGCGGTGGTGATGGCCACGCGCTCGGTCGAGAGGCGCGCGACCAGTTCGGAGGGCTGCGCGACGGCAGGGGCGGCATATCCAAGCAAAAAAGCGATCAACACCCCGAGCATTCGGCCGTACGGCGGCAGGCGGCCAGGCGATGGATCATCAACCTGCGCAACACTCCGGAGGGCCGCAAGCCAAGCCGCCGGAGGGGGCGCCCGGCGTCTGAGGGCGGGCAACCTCACAGCCCTGTACCCACCGAGAACAACGTCTCCGGCACCCGCAGCAGCCCCCACAGCAGCGAGCCGGCAACCCCCAGCACCAGCAAACCGAGCAGCACGCGGGTCTCCTCGCCGCGCAGCTTGCCCCCCATCGCGGCGCCGAACTGCGCGCCCGCCACGCCGCCCAGCAGCAGCAGCAGGGTCAGCACGATGTCCACGCCACCCACCTGGATCGCCTGCAGGAAGGTGACCGAGGCGGTGACGCAGACCACCTGGAACAGCGAGGTGCCGATCACGACCGCAGTCGGCATGCCAAGGATGTAGATCATCGCCGGCACCAGCATGAAGCCGCCGCCGACACCCATGATTGCCGAGAGGATGCCGATGGCGAAGCCGACCACGAGCGGCGGGATGATGGAGATGTAGAGGCGGCTCTTGCGGAAGCGGATCTTCAGCGGCAGCCCATGCGCCCAGGAGTGGTTGTGCAACCTGGCCTGCTGCTTGCGGGACCGGCGGAAGATGGCGCGCATGCTCTCCATCACCATCAGCATGCCGACGGCGCCGAGCACGACGACGTAGAAGATCGCGACCGCCGCATCCACTTGGCCTGCGCGCCGCAGCAGCGCGAAGATCTGCACACCGATCACGCTGCCGACCAGGCCGCCCGCCACGAGCACCATGCCCATCTGCCAGTCCACGTTCAACCGCCGCGCCTGCGCGATGAGGCCGGAGACGGAGGCGCCCAGCGTCTGGTTGGCGCCCGAGGCGACGGCGACGGTGGAGGGAATGCCGATCAGAATCAGCACGGGCGTCAGCAGGAAGCCGCCGCCCACGCCGAACAGGCCGGAGAGCCAGCCCACGCCGAAGCCGATGCCCACCAGAACAAGGGCATCCACGCTCATTTCAGCGATGGGCAGATAGATCTGCAAGGCAGGGGACCGACCGAATGGGGCTCCAGCCTTGCCCCGCAATCGTCGCATGGCAAGGGCAGGCAGGGCTTTTCGCGGAACGGCCTTGCGCCGCGGGGGCCTTCCGCCCCATTTGGTGCCGCATGTTCACGCGCCGCATGTTTCCTGCCCTGTTAGCCGCCACCCCTCTGGCTAGCCCGGCGCTTGGCCCCGCGGCGGCGCAGGCGGCCACCCGCATCTCCCTCCTGCACCTCAACGACTTCCACAGCCGGCACGAGGCCATCGCCGTCACCGGCGCCGTCTGCCGCGCTGGCGAGACCTGTTTCGGCGGGTCCGCCCGGATCGCCACGGCGATTGCCGAAGCGCGAGAGGCCTGCCGGGCCGAGGGGCGCGCGGCGCTGCTGCTCGATGGGGGGGACACCTTCCTCGGCAGCCTTTTCTTCGCCCATCACGAGGGCCTGGCCGAGGCGGCGGTGCAGAAGAAATGGGGCGTCAAGGCCTTCGCGCTCGGCAACCACGAGTTCGATCGCGGGCCGGAGGTGCTGGCGCGCTACTTGGCCGCCGTGCCCTTCCCCGTGCTCTGCGCCAACCTCGACGCGACGGCCGAGCCCCTGTTGGCCGGCAAGCTGCGCCCCACCATCGCCTTCCGGCGCGAGGGGATCCGCATCGTGGTGGTCGGCCTGCTGACGCCGGAGACGCCCACGATCTCCTCGCCCGGCCCGAATCTCAGCTTCACCGACCCGCTGGAGGCCGCCAACCGCGCGGTCTGGGAGGCCCGGCGCGAGGGGCCGGCGACGGTGGTGCTGCTCTCCCATCTGGGGCTCGGTGCTGACCGCCGCTTGGCGGCCGAGGTAGCGGGCGTGGACGTGATCGTGGGTGGGCATTCGCACACGCTGATGACGCCCCCCGTGATCGCCGAGGGTCAGGACCGCCCGGTGTTGATCGTCCAGGCGGGCGCGCATGGCCGCTACCTCGGCCGGCTCGACCTCGACATGACGACGGATGGACGCCTCGCCGCCTCGGCGCAGGTGATGCGCGAGATGACCGCCGATATCGGCGAGGATCGTGCCGTGGCCGCGCTTGTGGCGCAGTTCGCGGCACCGCTGGAAGCGCTGCGCCGGCAAGTGGTAGGCCGCCTGCCCGAGGCGATGAGCCAGCAATCCTGCGGAACGGCGCCCTGCGAGATCGGTGCGATGGTGGCAGGCGCGATGCGCGAGGCGGCGGGGGCCGAGATCGGCTGGCAGAATGGCGGCGGCGTGCGCGCCGGCCTGCCCGCCGGCGATGTGACCATGAGCGACCTGCTGGCCGCGCTGCCCTTCGGCAACACGCTCGCGCGGATGACGCTGCGCGGCGCCGCGCTGCGGGGGGGCCTGGAACATGGGCTGGGCCGGCTGCCCAACCCATCGGGACGCTTCCCACAACTCGCCGGCATGCGCTTCACCGCCGATGCCACGCGCCCGGCCGGCGAGCGCGTGACAGCGGTGGAGGTGCAGGAGCCGGACGGCGAGTGGCGCGCGCTCGATCCCGCGAGGGCTTATTCTGTTGCCACGAACAACTTCCTGCGGCGCGGCGGCGACGGCTACACGATCTTCAGCGAAGCGGCACTTGAGGCGCGCGACGACGGGCCCCTGGTGGATGAAGTGGTTGCCCGTCGCCTGGCACGGTAGAGCCTGCCAACTCCCGCGACCTGCCGCGGGACGCCACGCAGTGTTGCAACTATCTGACCGTCAGTGCTCGTGTTCGGGCGGGGCAAAAAGCACCAGTTCTACCCGTTCGGAGCCGTCGACATAGGCGTCATGACCGGGAGGGATCTCGAAGAAGTCACCGGCTCGGATCCGTGTCTCAACCCCTGTGTCGAGCATCCGAACAACGAGGTTGCCGCTCATGCAATATCCAGTGTGGCGCATGGGACAGGAGTCGGGACAGCCAAGGAGTGGTTTCTCGTCCGCTTCCCAGGTCCAGCCTGGTTCAAAGATTGCGTGCATCCCGGCCGTGCCGTCAGCCATCTTGATGATGGAGATGTGGCCGTGGTGCTTCATATCGAGCATCTGGTCGGGTGTATCGAAACGTCGGACTTCGATCGCGGAGGTCATGGCGTCAGGACCTTACATCCATGCGCGTTACGGAACGGAACGCGCGGTTTCCCAAACAAGTCTCTCCGAGGACGAATGTGTGATTCGGTCGCGAAATAGTCAAGGTGGTATTGCTCCGCTCTGCCGTAGCGGCGTGGTGCTTATGGCATCGTCGTCCATGTTAGCGACCCGCGCCCCCCCCTCGGCGCGCGTTGTTTTCATGACGGCGCGGCTGCAGGCGGAGGGCTGGACCCCCACTGCCCCGGCGGCGCGCCCTGGGGGGTGACAGCTGGGATCTCGCTTCGGCGATGCGCCTTTGGTGGTAACGTGGCTTGCGGCGAACGCAGCGGCGGCACCGACGCGATGCCACGCGGACGCCTTGGCGCACGTGCTCACCGAGCAGAAGCGCCCCGCTCCCGCCGCCTCCGTGGCGAGCGCGACGGCGTCCGCCCCGCAACCTTCGCATCCGAAGCAGCGCTTTGAACTCCGGGGCGTCCTCTGCCTCGCCACCGCGCCCGAGTGGAGCAAGCCATGGTTCTCACGGCCTGACAGCGCCTAGCGCCGGGCGAGGAACCCCATCGCCTGCTTCGCCTCCGCGAGGATCGGATTTGCGATCGCCTCGGCCTTTTCCGCCCCACGGTGCAGCGCCGCGTCCAGCGCGCCCGGGTCTTCCAGCAGGCGCAGCATTTCGGCGCGGATCGGCCCGAGATGCGCGACAAGCGCTTCGGTCAGCACCTCCTTGAAGGTGCCGAACCCCTTGCCCGAATGCTCGCGCAGCACGTTCTCCGGCAGGGTGTCACCGATGGCGGCGAGGATGCCGACCAGGTTGCGCGCTTCCGGGCGGCCTTCGAGTTGCAGCATGTGCTCGGGCAGCGGCTCGGCATCCGTGCGGGCGCGGCGGATCTTGAGCGCGATGGTGTCAGCGTCATCGTTCAGGTTGATGCGCGACTGGTCCGAGGGGTCGGACTTGCTCATCTTCTTCGTGCCGTCCCGCAGCGACATCACGCGCGCCGCGACGCCCATGATGTGCGGCTCGATGCGCGGGAAAAGCTGCACGCCGTAGTCGTGGTTGAACTTCTGCGCGATGTCGTTGGCGAGTTCCAGGTGCTGGCGCTGGTCGTCGCCCACGGGCACCGAAGTCGCCTTGTAGACCAGGATGTCGGCCGCCATGAGGTTCGGATAGACGTAGAGGCCGGCGCTGGCGGCCTCGCGGTCCTTTCCAGCCTTGTCCTTGAACTGCGTCATCCGGTTCAGCCAGCCCAGCCGCGCCACGCAGTTGAACAGCCAGCCGAGTTCGGCATGCGCGGGCACATGGCTCTGGACGAAGAGGATGCACTTCTCGGGGCTCAGGCCGCAGGCGAGCAGCGCGGCCGCCATCTCGCGCGTCTGCGCGAGAAGCTGCGCGGGCTCCTGAAAGACGGTGACGGCGTGCAGGTCGACGATGCAGAACAGGCTCTCGTGCTGCTCCTGCATGGGCACCCAGTTGCGGATGGCGCCGAGGTAGTTGCCAAGGGTGGGCACGCCGGAAGGCTGGATGCCGGAGAACACGCGCTGCATGAAACGAACCTGTGTGAGTGGGCAGGCGCAGGGTTTGCCCGCCCGAACGCCCAGGTCAAGTGCGGGGGGTCAAGTCCGCTTCCGGCGAAGCAGGCGCCGCAGCTCGCGCAGATCCAGCGCGCCCGTCGCCTGCGCCATGGCGAAATAGGCCGCTGCCCCCAGCGCGCAGACGATCGTCAGCATGCCCACGCCGCGCAGCCCGGCCCCGGGCGCCAGCCACCAGACGAGGCCGAGCAGCACCAGGCCCATGAACAGCGCCGCGCCCAGCAGCCGCGGAGCGGCGCGCCGCAGCCGCCGGTCGGCCACGAAATGCCTGCGCCGCGCCAGCATCAGCGCCAGCAGGCCAGCATTCGCCCAGGCCGCGATCGAGGTGGAGAGCGCCACGCCCACATGCTGCAACGGCCCCATCAGCACCAGGTTCAGCAGCAGGTTGAGGATGACGCAGCCGATGCCGATCTTCACCGGCGTCGCCGTGTCGCCGCGCGCGAAAAAGCCCGGCACGAAGACCTTTACCAGCACGAAGGCGGGCAGGCCGACGGCATAGGCGATGAGCGCGTGCGAGGTCGCCAACGCCTCCATCGCGCCGAAGGCCCCGCGCTGGAACAGCCCCGCCAGGATCGGCAGCGCCAACACACCGAGCGCCACGGCGGCGGGCACCGTCAGCACCAGCGAGATCTCCACCGCGCGGTTGATGCTGCGATGCGCGGACAGCGGCTGCCCCGCATAAATCTGCCGCGCCAGCAGCGGCAGCAGTGCGGTGGCGACGGCAGCCCCGATCACGCCCAGCGGAAGCTGGGCCACGCGGTCCGCGTAGTAGAGGAACGACACGGCGCCCGAGGGCAGGAAGGAGGCGATGATCACGTCGATCGCAAGGTTGAGCTGCGTGACGCCCGCGCCGATGAGCCCCGGCCCCATCCGCTTCAACACCTGCCGCACCTCGGGCGAGAGGCGGGGCAGGTGCACCGGATTGAGCGCCATGCCCGCCTGCGCGCAGGCCCACATCACGAAAGCGAGCTGTACCACGCCCGAGAGCGTGACGCCCCAGGCCAGCGCATGGGCGGGTGTCGCGACGAATGGCGCCAGCGCGAAAAGCGCGATCATGGAGAGCAGGTTGAAGAAGATCGGCGCGGCGGCGGCGGCGGCGAACTTCCCGAGTCCGTTCAGCACGCCGCTCACCAGCGCGGTCAGGCAGATCAGCAGCAAATAGGGGAAGGTGATGCGCGTGAGTTCGACGGCGAGCGCGAATTTGTCGGGCTGAGCGACGAAGCCCGGTGCGAGCACCTGCATGAGTTGCGGCATGAAGACGAGGCCGAGGCCGGTCAGCAGCGCCAACCACAGCGTCATCAGGGTCGCCATGCGTTCGGCCAGCGCCTGGGCTGCAGCGTGGCCCTGCTGCGTCAGCGCCTGGGCGAAGGCGGGCACGAAGGCCGCATTGAAGGCGCCCTCGCCGAACAGGCGGCGGAACAGGTTGGGCAGCTTGAGCGCCACGAAGAACGCATCGGCCATCGGCCCAGCGCCCAACTTCGCCGCGATCAGCATGTCGCGCAGGAAGCCCAGTACGCGGCTGACCATGGTCCAGCCGCCGACGGTTGCGATGGAGCGCAGCATGTGCGGTGGCCTTAAACTAGCCGGGCGACGCGGCTTCGCGGTAGGGCGAGGGCCCGCCGCCAGGCGCATCCGGCGGCGTCAAGGCTTCTAGCAGGGCCGCGCGCAGCGGGCCGAGCTTGCGCTCGTTCTCGACCTTCAGGCCGAACACGTCCTTCACGTAGAACACGTCCACCGCGCGCACGCCGTAGGTGGTGATATGCGCGCTGGCGATCTGCAGCCCCTGTTCGGAAATGGCGGCCGTCACGTCATGCAGCAGGCCCGGACGGTCGCGCCCGTTCACCTCGATCACAGTGTGGGTGTTGGAGGCGAAGTTGTCCACGACAACGCGCGGCGGCACGGTGACGGCGGCCAGCCGCGCGGGCTCGCGCCGTACCTTGCGGATCTCGGCGGCGAGGCGGAGGCGGCCCGACAGCGCCTGCTCGATCAGCACGGCCAGGCGCGCCAGGCGGTGTGGCGCCTCGAAGGCCCCGCCTGAACTGTCCTGGACCCAGAATGTGTCGAGCGCCATGCCGTTGGTGAGCGTGTGGATGCGCGCATCGACGATCGACGCGCCGGCGACGGCCAGCGCACCCGAGATGCGGCTGAACAGCCCCGGATGGTCGCTGCAATAGACGGTGACCTCGGAGACACCGCGCTCGGCCAGCACGCGCGTGCGCACGGTCAGCGGCGCGCCATCGGCCTCGGCGTCGCGGGTGAGGTGGGCGTGGCGGGCATGCGTCTCGCTGTCGAAGGATAGCCAGTAGCCGGGATAGCCGAGGCCGAGGAACATCTGCGTCTCCTCGTGCGTCAGGTCGGGCAGCATGTTGGCCGCCGCCTCCTTCGCGCGCGCCACGCGCACGTCGCGCTCGGGCACGGTCATGCCGCCGGCCAGCACCTCGCTGACGCGCCAGTAGACCTCGCGCAGCAGCGTGGCTTTCCAGGCGTTCCAGACGCGCGGGCCGACCGCGCGCATGTCCGCCACCGTCAGCACCAGCAGCAGGCGCAGACGCTCGGGCGACTGCACCTGGTCGGCGATGTCGAGGATGGTCTTGGGGTCCTCGATGTCGCGCTTGAAGGCAGTCTGGCTGACCAGCAGGTGGTGCAGGATGAGCCATGAGACGGTCTCCGTCTCTTCGGCGCTCATGCCCAGGCGCGGGCAGATTTCCTGCGCCATGCGCGCGCCGATCTCGCTGTGGTCGCCGCCGCGGCCCTTGGCGATGTCGTGCAGCAGTGCGGCCATGAAGAGCGCCCGGCGGGACTGCAACTGCGTCATCAGTTCGGTGGCCACAGGGGCGATCTCGTTGAGTTCGCCCCGCTCGACCTGCTTGAGCACGCCGATGGCCTCGATCGTGTGCTCGTCCACCGTGAAGACGTGGTAGGTGTCGAACTGCATCAGGCCGACGATGCGCGCCCATTCCGGCAGGAACCGGCTCAGGAAGCCCGCCTCGTTCAGCAGGCGCAGCCACTTCGCCGCATCCTTGCCCATCAGGAGGTCGAGAAAGAGGGTGCTCGCCTCGGGGTCGCCGCGCAGGCGTTCAGCCTGGCGGGAATGGCGGATCAGGGCGCGGATGGCGAGCGGATGGATGTCCAGGCAGCGGTCCCGCGCCGCCTTCACGATCCGCAGCATCAGGATTGGTTCGCGCGAGAAGTCGCGGTCCGGCGGTGCTGCCACCAGCTTGCCGTCGGCGAAGGCGAGGCCGAGTTCGCTGATCCCTTCGTCTCCGCCACGCCGCGTGGCGGGCGCGCCGAGGGCCGCGCGCTCGATTGCCGGTTCCAGCACGCGCGAGAGGCGGACCACTTCGCGCGCCGTCAGGAAGAGGTGCTTCATCAGCCGTTCGGCGCCGTCCTGCGCGCCGTGCCGGGTGTAGCCCATGCGCGCGGCAACGACGGGCTGGAGGTCGAAAGTCAGACGCTCCTCGGCGCGGCCGGTGACGTAGTGCAGGTGGAAGCGCAGCGTCCAGAGGAAGTCCCACGCGCGGCGAACGGCGCGCGCCTCGCCCTCGGTCAGCAGGCCGCCGCCGGGGCTGTCGGGGCCGACCAGTTCGGGCATGCGCTCCACCCCGAAGGCGTAGCGGGCGAGCCAGTAGAGCGTCTGCAGGTCGCGCAGGCCGCCGCGGCCTTCCTTGACGTGCGGCTCCACCAGGAAGGGGCTCTCGCCATAGCGGGCGTGGCGGGTGGCGCGTTCGGTGCGCTTGGCGGCGAGGAAGGGGGCGAGGCCGCCCGCCTGGCGCATGACGTTGAACTCGGCGCGGAAGGTGCGGAACAGGTCCTCGTCGCCGGTGAGGAAGCGCGCATCAACGAGTGCGGTCAGGATCGTCGCGTCCTTCAGCCCCTCGGCGATGCATTCGCGGCCGCTGCGGGTCGCGTGGCCGACCTTCAGGCCGAGATCCCACAGCAGATAGAGCATGAACTCGATCAGGCGACGCGTGCGCGGTCCCGGCTCGCGGTCCGTGAGGAAAAGCAGGTCGATGTCGGAATGCGGCGCCAGCACGCCGCGGCCGTAGCCGCCGGTCGCGACCAGGGCGTAGTCCACGCGGCGCTGGCCATCGGCCATCGGCACCATCGCCGCCGCATAGGCCTGGATGGCGAGCATCATCTCGTCCATCTGCTTGCCCTGCTGGCGGGCGGCGGCGAGGCCATAGATCTCGCGACTTTCGAAGCGGCGCTGCACCTGCGCCTGGAGCCCGCCCAACTCACGGCGCAGCAGGCCGAGCGCGACATCACGCGCGATCGGATCACCGCCCGGAAGCAGCGTGTCCTGCATGCTCAACTCGGCCCTTGCGGCCGTTGCGATCCTCATGAAGCAAATACTACAGAGCTTCGCGCCCGGCTGCGAGAGCCTTCAGGTGGTAAAGCGCCTCCTGCGCCTCTCGGGGCGACAGGGCATCGGGATCGAGCTTCGCCAGCGCGTCCAGCAACGGGTCTCCCGGGGGCGTGGGGGCGCGAGCGAAGAGTGGCATCTCTGCCGCCAGCGGATCGGCGCCGGCCGCGGCGCGCGCTTCCAGCGAGGCGAGGACGGAGGCCGCGCGCTTCAGCACCGGTGCGGGCACGCCGGCCAGCTTGGCGACGTGCACGCCCCAGCTTTTCTCGGCCGCACCCGCGGCCACGCTGTGCAGGAACACCACCTCGCCCCGCCATTCGCGCACCTGCATGGCGGCGAGGCGCAGCTCGGGCAACTTGTCGGAGAGTGCTGTCAGTTCATGGAAGTGCGTGGCGAAGAGCGTGCGCGCCCGGATTCGGTCATGCAGCGCTTCCAGCACCGCGGTCGCGATGGCCAGCCCGTCCCAGGTGGCGGTGCCGCGCCCCACCTCGTCCAGCACGACCAGGCTGCGCGGCCCGGCCTGGTTCAGGATGGCGGCTGTCTCGGTCATCTCGACCATGAAGGTGCTGCGCCCGCCGGCGAGGTCGTCGGCGGCACCGACGCGGCTGAAGAGGCGGTCCACCAGGCCGATCCGCGCGGCGGCGGCGGGCAGGAACATGCCGGCCTGGGCGAGGATGACCATCAGTGCGTTCTGCCGCAGCCAAGTCGACTTGCCGGCCATGTTCGGACCGGTCAGCAGGCAGAGGCGGTGGCCGGGCGAGAGGTCGCAGTCATTCGGCACGAATTGCGGGCCGCGCGCGCGGCGCAGCGCAGCCTCGACGACGGGGTGGCGGCCGGCCTCGATGGCGAAGTCCGGCCGTTCTGTCAGCTCGGGGCGGCACCAGGCGCCTTCGGTGGCGAGTTCGGCGCTGCCGGCCAGCACGTCGAGTGCGGCCATCTCGCGCGCGGCGGCGGCGATGGGCTCGGCGTCGGCCAGGATCAGGCGGCGCAGATGGGCGATGACGAGGCGTTCGCGCTTTGCCGCCTGGTCGCCCGCCTCGGACAGGCGGCGGTCGAGGGCCGCCAGTGCCGCACAGGTGAAGCGGTGCGCGCTGGCCATGCTTTGGCGATGGATGGGGGTCAGGTCTCCGACGGCCTTGGCCGGTGCCTCGCGCAGCAGCTTCTCGCCGGCGGCCGCGGGCACTTCGGCCAGGTAGCCGAGTTGCTGGTGGTGCCGGATCTTCAGCGCGGCGACGCCCCATGCCTGCGCCAGATCCACCTGCATGGCCGCGATGGCCCCGCGCGCATCGTCGCGCAGGCGGCGCAGCGCATCGAGTTGCCCGTCATAGCCGGGTGCAGCGATGCCGCCATCGTCGAGCCGCGCTGGCAGTTCGGCGGCGAGTGCGCGCAACAATTCGGCGGCGGCATCCGGGGCGGCGGTCAGCGGCGCCACAGCCTCGGCGAGCAGGGCCGGGGTCGCACCCGCCAGCGCCTCGGCCAGCTTGGCGGCGCGTTGCAGTCCGTCGCGGATGGCGCCGAGGTCGCGCGGGAAGAATCGCTCCAGGCTGATGCGGGCCAGCGCGCGGGCCATGTCGGGTGCGCCCTTGAGTGCCGCGCGAAGTGCGGAGCGCCGCGTCCGGTCCTCGCGCAGGACGGCGACCGCTTCATGCCGCGCGCGGATCGCGGCCAGATCATCCAGCGGCGAGGCCAGGCGCGCCGCCAGTTCGCGCGCACCCGCACCCGTCAGCGTGCGGTCCACGGCGGCCAGCAGCGAGGCGCCGCGCGGGCCCTCCAGGATGTCGAGGCTGCGGCGCGTGGCGGCGTCGAGCAGGAGGACGCCGCGCGCGCCCTCGGCAACGGGCGGGGCGAGCCGCGGCAGCGCACCGTTGTTCACCGAGCGGACGTACTCCACGGCCATGGCGGCGGCGGCGATCTCGGGCGGGGAGAACTGGCCGAAGCCTTCCAGAGATGCGGCGCCCAGTGCCGCGGCCAGCCGCGGGCCCGCGTCGCGGGGGGGAAGGGCGGGGATGGCGCCCTCGATTCGCAGGCGCTCATCGGCCAGGATCTCGGCGGGGGCGAGGCGAGCGATCAGGGCGGCGGGCTCGGCGCCCGCCTGGGTGTGGAACAGCCCCGTCGTCACGTCGATCCAGGCGGCCCCGCCCTCGACCAGCGCCAGCAGCCAGGCGGGGCGGGCGGCGTCGAGCAGGGCTTCCTCCGTCGCGGTGCCGGGGGTGACGATGCGGACGATCTCGCGGTTGAGCGTGGTGGCGCGGCGAGCCTTCGCCTCCTCCGGCGTCTCGGTCTGTTCGCAGAGTGCCACGCGGAAGCCGCGGCGAATGAGGCGGGCCAGATAGGCTTCGTGGCTGTGGACCGGCACGCCGCACATGGGAATGGGCTGGCTCTGGTGCTCGCCGCGGAAGGTCAGCGCGATTCCCAACGCCTCGCTGGCGGTCTCGGCGTCGGTGAAGAACAGTTCGTAGAAATCCCCCATGCGGAAGAACACGAGGGCCGAGGGCTGTTGCGCCTTGGCGGCGAACCATTGCGCGATGGCGGGGGTGGCACCGGCGGCGGTGGGGGTTTGGCGATCCATTCCCGCCACGATAGCAAGGCTTGCGCCGTCCGTCGCTTCGCGCCTGCGAGACGGTCCACTATCGCTGCGCCCATTGCGGGGTGACAATGCTGCAACTGCATGAGGGAGCTGCCGCCATGAAGATCGAACAAATCGACCACATGACCATCCGTTGCCGCCCGCAGGACCTGCCGGCGATGGAGCGCTTCTACGGCGAATTGCTGGGCCTGACGCCAGGCCCGCGCCCGGATTTCAACTTTCCCGGCATCTGGTTCTACCTGAACGGCCGCGCCACCGTGCACATCGCCGCCCGCCTTGATTCGCTGCCGGCCGAGAAGGGCGCCTACGATCACGTCTCCTTCAAGGCGAGCGACCTCGAAGGCACGCGCGCGCATTTCCGGCACATGGGCGTCACGTGGGACGAGGCGCCCGTGCCCGGCTTCCCCCTCCACCAGATCTTCCTGAACGACCCCGCGGGCGCCAAGGTTGAACTGACATTCGACTTTCCCGAGAAGGCTTCAGCACATGGATGATCCGCGCACCGCCGCCCCCATCACCGCACCGGTCGATACGCGCACCGCACGCGTGACGGGGGAGGAGGCGCTGGCCATGCACGCCGAGGGCCGGCCCGGCAAGCTCGAGATCCGGCTGACCAAGCCGCTGGTCACCGCGCGCGACCTCAGCCTGGCCTATTCGCCCGGCGTGGCCGAGCCCTGCCTGCACATCCACCGCAACCCCGCACTCGCCTACGACTACACGAGCAAGGGCAATTTCGTGGCGGTGATCAGCAATGGCACGGCGGTATTGGGCCTCGGCAATCTCGGCGCGCTCGCGTCCAAGCCGGTGATGGAAGGCAAGGTTGCGCTGTTCAAGCGCTTCGCCGACGTGGACGGCATGGACCTCTGCCTCAACACCGAGGACGCCGACGAATTCATCAACTGCGTGAAGTTCCTGGGCCCCTCCTTCGGCGGCATCAACCTCGAAGACATCAAGGCCCCCGAGTGCTTCGTCATCGAGCAGCGCCTGCGCGAACTGATGGACATCCCGGTCTTCCATGACGACCAGCACGGCACGGCGATCGTGGCTGCCGCCGGCCTGATCAACGCGGCGCACCTGACGGGGCGCGATCTCAAGACCACGAAACTCGTGATCAACGGCGCGGGGGCGGCGGCCATCGCCTGCGCCGAACTGCTGAAGGCGATGGGCATGAGCCCGCAGAACGTGATCCTCTGCGACACCAAGGGCGTCGTCTATCGCGGCCGCAGCGAGGGCATGAACCAGTGGAAGTCCGCGCATGCGATCGAGACGGACAAGCGCACCCTCTCCCAGGCGCTGGACGGGGCCGATTGCTTCTTTGGCCTCAGCGTGAAGGGCGCGCTGACGGCCGAGATGATCCGCGCCATGGCGCCCAAGCCCATCATCTTCGCGATGGCCAACCCCGACCCCGAGATCACGCCCGACGAGGCACGCGCCGCCCGGCCGGACTGCATCATTGCGACCGGCCGTTCGGACTACCCGAACCAGGTGAATAACGTGCTGGGCTTCCCCTTCATCTTCCGCGGCGCGCTCGATGTGCGGGCCAGCACCATCAACGACGCGATGAAGATCGCCGCCGCGCAGTCGCTGGCCGAACTCGCGCGCGAGGCGGTGCCGGAGGAGGTGGCGCGCTCGGGGGCCGGCAAGCGCCTGGTGTTCGGACCGGACTACATCATCCCCAACGCCTTCGACCCGCGCCTGATCAGCCGCGTGCCGGTGGCCGTGGCCGAGGCGGCCGTGCGCTCGGGCGTGGCGCGCAAGCCGCTGTTGGACCCCTCGCGCTATGCGCGCGAACTCACCAACCGGCTGGATGCGGCGGCGAACGCGCTGCAATCCATCCACGAGCGTGTGCGCGAGAATCCGCGCCGCGTGGTCTTCGCGGAGGGCGAGGAGGAGAGCGTCATCCGCGCCGCCATCGCCTTCCGCAACGCGGGCTACGGCATGCCGGTGCTGGTGGGCCGCGAGGAGCGCATCCACGCCACCGTCGCCTCGCTCGGCGTGCGGTTGCCGGACGGCATCGAGATCCACAACGCGCGCGTTTCCTCCGAGAACGAGCGCTATGCGGAGTGGCTCTACGCTCGCAAGCAGCGTGATGGCTTTCTCTATCGCGACTGCCTGCGCCTCGTGAACAACGACCGCAACGTCTTCGCCGCCTGCATGGTGGCGCTCGGCGATGCGGACGCGTTGCTGACGGGCGAGACGCGCAGTTACTCTGTGGCGCTGGAGGGCATTCGCATGGCGCTGGACGCCGAGGGGGTGCTGTTCGGCTTGACCATGATGATCGGGCGGCGTTCGGGCACCGTGCTGGTCGCCGACACGGCCATCCATGAACGGCCGGATGCGGCGACACTTGCCGCCATCGCCATCCGCACGGCGGCGACGGCGCGGCGCCTCGGCCTCACGCCGCGCGTGGCCTTCCTTTCCTTCTCGACCTTCGGCGACCCCAAGGGCAGCATCCCGGGCAGCCTGCGCGATGCGGTGAAGCTGCTCGATCAGCAGGAGGTGGATTTCGAGTACGACGGCGAGATGGCGGCGGACGTGGCGCTCGACCCCCATCTGCGCGCCAGCATCTACCCGTTCTGCCGCCTGACCGGGCCGGCCAATGTGCTGGTCATGCCCGGCCTGCACGCGGCGCACATTCTCACCAAGGCGGTGCCGCATCTGACGAGTGCGACGACCATCGGGCCGGTGCTCATGGGCCTCTCGCACCCCGCGCAGATCGTGCCGACGGGGGCGGGGGTGAACCAGTTGCTGGATATGGCGACGCTGGCTGCCTACCAGGCGATCGGGCGGTAGCCTCCGGTCGTCACGGGCGCAGCCTGTGGCGTGAACCGGCGGCGCGGGATTTGCCTCCGGTCGTCACGGGCGCAGCCTGTGGCGTGAACCGGCGGCGCAAATACTGCTACTTCAGCGTGAGCATGAGGATTCCGAACAGCAGCAGGGCCGCGCCCTGCAGCACCACGCGGTAGCGCATCAGCTTCTGCGAGGTCGCGCTGCTGGTGCCGCGCGCCATGCTGATCATGCCGGCGA
>Ga0105047_10008293_pt1 | contig 17331 bp, 13 predicted proteins | sample MAT04_FD_78384 | JGI IMG/M metagenome (GOLD analysis project Ga0105047, IMG submission 78384) | Freshwater microbial communities from Lake Fryxell liftoff mats and glacier meltwater in Antarctica - MAT-04 (megahit assembly) | ecosystem: Environmental > Aquatic > Freshwater > Ice > Liftoff...
GACAGAGCGCATCAGTTTGCAACCGCCATCGAGGCGAGGAGCCGCTGGGCTTCCTCGTTGCCTTGGCCGGCCGCGTCCTTGAGCAGCACCTGCGCCTGCTGGATCGACGGCTGGGTGCCGATCCCCATGGCGTAGGCCTTGGCGACCTCGACCATGGCGGGCACATCGCCGCCATCGGCGGCGCGCTTCAGCCAGCTGGTGGCGTCGCGGGCGTCGGCCGGGGTGCCGCTATCGCGCAGATAGAGTCCGAGTTCGCGCATCGCCACGGCATCGCCGGAAGCGGCCGACGCGGCGTAGCGGGCCTTCCAGTCGGTGGCTTCAAGCACGGCCGTGCGGATGGCGGGCGGAGACTTCTCCACCTTGTCGCGGATCTTGCGCAGGTCGGCGACCTGAGCGTCATCGATCATGCGCCTGAACATCTCCACCGCCTTGGTGGGGGCGTAGTCGGCGCTGTCCGGGTTGGCGTAGATCTTCACGAGGCGACCCACTGCGGTGTCGTCGCCGAACTTCACCCCGTCCTGGTAGAGCGCGATGGCGGTGCGGGCACGGTCGGGCCCACCCATCGCCATGTAGCGGTCGGCGATGGCGACGTGCCGCCAGCCATCCTCGCCGGCGAGCCGGAGACTGACCTGCAGCCAGTGCTCGGTCTCGGCGTCGTCCTCGGTGTCGACGAAGGCGCCGGCAAGCTTGATGGTGTTCTCGAAGGTGCAGTCCACCACGCTCGCGGCGCGGTAGAGGTAGTCGCGCTTTTGCGCTTTGTCGTGCGAGGTGGACGCGGCGAACAGCAGCGCATCGGCATCACCGCGATCCTCGATCGCCTGCTGGTAGCGGCCGAGCAGGGTTTCGGCGTTCGCCGTGCCCGCCTCTTCCTCGAGCGGCAGCAGGCGGAGGATGGCTTCGCCCTGGCCCTGCGCGGCGCCTTCTTCGAGATAGCCGATGGCCTCGGCTTTCCTCGCGGCGTCGTTGGGGAAATAGTCGAGCAGCAGCGAGCCGAGGTCGACGGCGGCGCGCGGCAGCCCGTCGGCGCGAGCCTGCTGGAGCTGCGCGATGGCTTCCGCGATCACCTCGGGCGACGGGTTCATATTGACCCGGTGACGGGCCTGGGCGTCGACGGTGGCCGAAATGGGAGTGATGCGGCTTTGCCAGAAGTCGATCGTCTCCTCGGTGGCGCCGTTGCGCTGCAGGTAGTCGACGTAATAGGCGACCGAGTTCGGCCGGCCATAAAGCGCGTGGGTCTGCAGCCGGGCCAGTTCGATGGGGTCCGTGGTGGCGTCGAGCCCGCCGATATCGTCGTTGTCCATGAACTCGGTGGAGTTGCCGGCCGCGTCTTCGGTCCGCTGCCAGAAGCTCGCGAGGCGGAGGTCGGCGCCCTTGGGGGCGCGGCACAGATACGCCTGGCGCAGGTCGGTCATCGGATCGATCTTGCCGGCGTCGGTCACCGCGAAGCCGAGCAACTCGGTGGCGCGCTCGAACACCCCTGGCTCGTCGCGGTGCCGGAGCAGGATCGAGGCCAGCGCCTGGGCGGAATCGGCGTCCTCGAGCGCCACGCCCTTTTCGAGCAGCGCCTCGGCTTCGGCCTCGCCGGCCCAGCGGCCATTTTCGGCCAGCACAACATCGGCGAGCTTGGAGAAGGCCCAGCCGGGAGGCGAGGACATGTCGATCAGCTGGGTCAGCGCCGTCTTGTAACGTTCGAGGTTGCCCGGCACCGTCTGCTCTTTTTCGAGCAGGGTGGCGAGGCGGAACAGGCCGTTGCGGCTGCCCAGCTTGCTCGCCTCCTCATAGAGCGCCTCGGCCTTCGGCTTGTCCTCGGGAAGTAGCGCGCCTGCCTCATACAGCTTGCCGAGTTCCACCTTGGCCGCCGCGACGTTCTTGCTTGCTGCAAGGCTCAGATAGTTCAGCAGCGTGTCGTTGTCCTTGATGATGAGCTCGCTTTCGAGGTGCAGCTGCGCCACCTTCCACGCCGCGCTCGCATCGCCCAGATCGGCGGCGAGCCGGAGCCACTGCTCGGCGATGGTGTAGTTCTGCTTGACCACATTGCCCTTCGAGTATTCGCGGGCGATCCGGCCGATGCGGTCGCAGATCTCGGGGTCGAGCTTGCCCACCAGCGCGCCGAACGCCATCGTCACGGCGAGCTTGGGGTCCAGGTCCCAGCCGGGTACCGGCGTGCCGGCGGTGTTCAGCCCGGCCAGCCGCAGCAGCGCGTCGGCATTGCCGCCCATCGCCGCCTGGGTGAGGTAGCCGAGGCCCTTCTGCTGGTCCTTCTTCACCACCAGCCCGTCGATATAGAGCCCCGCGAGCAGGTTCAGCGCCTTGGGCGCCAGCCCCGCGGCATTGCCCTCGAGGCTGTCGATGATGCCGAGCTGACGCAACTGCGGCACCTTGCCGGCCTTGAGGTAGAGGTTCACCCGGTCGATGGTCACGTCCGGGGCCTTGGGCGCCCCCATCCCGCTGGCCGCGACCAGCATCTTGTCGACCAGCTCGAAGTTGCCGACCGGGTTGAGGTCGCGCAGGCGGCGGGCATCGCGCAGCACGATGTCGGGGTCGCCTTCGAGCAGGCTCGTCCCGTCCCAGCTTTGCCAGCGCGCCACCACGTCGGGATCGGCCTTCTTGGCGACGCACACGTCCTGCGCCGCGATCTCCGGGGGCAGGAAGGTCACCTCGACCGGTGCCGCAAGCACGGGGGCGCTGAGCAGCGTACCGGCGAGCAGCAGGGTGGAAAACAAGGGCAAGGTGCGGGAAAGGGTGCGGGAAACGGGACGAGCCATCTCAGGCCTCCATCAAAGTGGGGATTACTGAGCGCGGAAGAACGCGTTCTGGACGGCCGTCGCGGTGTAAGTGCCGCCCGAGCCGGTGAACATGATCGACACGCCGCCGCGGCGCTTCAGGTCGAGCGCGGCGACCGTGGCGAGTGTGGCGCCATCGGCCTGCACCTCGAAATCGAGGGTGAGCGGCGCCTTCAGCGCTACCGACTTGGCCGTGTCGACAGCCACCCCCTCGATCGCCTTCACCTTGGCCGAGGGCACGAACAGGTCGACGGTCGGCTTGTCGGAGAGGTTATAGAAATACACCATCGCCTTGCTCGGATCGCTGGCCGGCTGGTCGGTCAGCACCAGCGGCGCGCCGGCCGCGGTCGAGGCATAGGTGTAGTAGGCGCCGGGCACCGCAGTGACCGAGCCGGCGATATCGCCGGCCGAAACCTGGATGTCGCCAGGGGCGACATTGACATAGGCCGAGAGCCCGTCGGTCATGTCGTCGACGGTGGTGCCGTTCACCACGGCCACGGCGGCGCCGGGCACCAGCACGCGGACGAAAGCCGAGTTGGGGTCGACCGGCGCGTCGTAGAGCCCGTCATCCTGCGCGAAAGCCGGTGCGGCCGATGCGAGCAGCAGCGCAGCGAGTGAGGCCTTGAGGACGGTCGAGAAAAGCATGGTTGAGCGAAGCATGGCGGAGGCTCCTTTTCGTAAAGTCAGAGGTTGCAGAGGGACACCGCGGCGGCGTCCTTGGAGAGGCGGTCGAACTTGATCTCGACCGTTTGCAGTTCGAGGCTGTCGAGCGACTCGAGCGGGATGAAGTAGCGGCCGGTGGACCGCACGCGGTCGCCGCGATGCACTTCGCGCTCGAAGGTGCGGCCGTCCTTGGAGGTGAACTTCAGGACGATGTCGCGGCTGCCGGTGTCGCCGGCATCGGCGAGCATCACTTGCTTGGCGCCGATCCGGTCGGGCGACAGGTCGGCGACCAGCGCGCCGGCAGCGTCGACGATCGGCTTGTTGGTGATGGGGGCGCAGTCGTTGCGGGCGGCGGCGATCAGCTCGGTCAGCGGACCGGTGCCGAACTGCGCCAGGTTGTTGTAGATCGGGTTCTCCCACACCAGGTAGCGCGGTCGTTCCGCCTGGAACTCCTTCGAGGTCAGGTAGGGGGTGATGGCGCCGAACTGGTTGCCACCCGTCAGCGCGAAATTGGCGACCGGCAGGCTCGTATGCTCGGCAAGGAAGCCCGAGAAGTTCGGCACCAGGGCATCGGAGAAAGAAGTGCCGACCAGCGCGACTTCGTCGGAGTTGCTCGCGCCGCCATCAGCCGGGGCGGGGGGATCGTCGCCGAAGATGTCGAGCGTCGCATCGGCGCTCGCCACCTCGACGGTTTCGAACGCAGCAGAGATCACCGGCGGCAGGCTCGCCGAGCAGTAGGCCTGCAGTTCACGCCGCATGCCCGACACCGCAAGCTCGGCACCGATGGCCCTCGTCTCGTAGTTGACCGGCGTTACATCGGCATAGTCGGGCAGCGACTTGATCAGCCCGCCGATCGTCTCGGCTGCCTTGCGGGCGCCGGTCGAGGTCCAGTGGAAGTCGGAGCGGAAGAACGGCGGATCACTGCCGTCGGTGGTCTTCAGCGCGCTCAGCAGGTCGACGGCGATGACGTTCTTGGCCGTCAGCCGCTCGATCTGATCCTCGTAGACGCGCGAAGCGATCGCCTCGTCGAAGCCGAACATCGCCGCCTCTTCAGGCAGGAAGGTCGGGAGCGTCACCGACTTGGTGGGGATGGGCACATAGATCAGCGTCGTGCCGTGTGCCTTCAGTGCGTCGGAGAGCTGGCCCATCATCGTCGTCACCTCGTCGGTGAACGGGTGCTGCATGCGCAGGTCGGCGAAGATGCGGAAAAAGAAGCCGTCCTTGCCCTCGACGGCGGGCAGGGTGGGGTTGTCCTCGAGATGCTTGCAGCCAAAGGCGGAGGCGGCAAACGCCGAGGGAGTGAGGGCGGACGTCAACAGAGCTGCCGAAGCGGCGGCCAGCAACAGCGAGCGGATCATTGGCAAGGTCTTCACAGGGGAGCCTCCGAAGCGACGGTGAGGATTTGCGGCTGGCCCGGTTCGAGCCCGCGCAGGATGTTCTCGGCCTGGGTGCGGATGGAGAGGTCATCGGACTTGGCGGCGATCGTCAGGTAGCCCTTGGCCGCCTCGATCCTGGCCGGGTCCGGCACGCCGGCGAGGGTGGCGTAAGCGAGGTCCAGCGCGGCCCTGGCGTCGCCCGCCTCGACTGCCGCGAGCAGCAGGGCATCGGCGTCGAGCGGCTTCAGGCCGAATGGCTGGCCCTCACGGTACATGCTGATCAGCGCGTTGCGGGCGGTGACATCGCCTTTGCCGGCCAGCTTGCCGAGGATCGCCTCGGCGTCCGCGACGAGCTCTGCCTCTGTGTCGAGCGCGCCGCTGTCGAGCAGGCGGATCAGCGGCCTTTCAGCTGCATCGCGGCCCTTCTTCAGCGCCGTGAGGTAGTAGCCGGCCGCGTCGTCGAGCACGTCGGGGTCGCCGCGTTCCTCGAGCCGCTTGGCGTAGTAGTACTGGCCCAGGTCGTCGCCCGATTTGGCGAGCGAGCGCAGTTCCTTGTCGGTGACCTTCTTGCCCGCGATCATGCGGGTGCGGATCGCCTTCATCGGGTCGACCTGCTTGGCCGCCTTCTTCTTTTTGAGCAGCTTCAGCTTGTAGCCAAAGTCGAGGACCATTGGCCCCGGCCTGTCGCTGTCGCTGCTCAGGGACGGCGAGACGCGCACCATGCCGCCCGCCGCAAGCGCCGGCAGCGGCACAACGCTCATCGCCACGAAGGGCATGAGGAAGAGAAAGGCGAGGCGGCGCCGGGTCATTGCGCCGCCTCCTGCGCCACCGGCGCATCCCAAAGCTCGGGCTGGCCGAGATAGCGGATGGGGAACTCCCAGATCACCGTCTCGGGCGGGTTGTCCCTGAGGGTGTCACTCTGGAGCAGGGCGCGCATCGGGGCGATCGGGCCTTTTCCCTCCTCGGCCATGTTGAGCACGTCGGCGCCGAGCGAGGCTTTGAGGCTCTCCGAGAAGCTCCACAGCTCATTGGCCGAATACGAGGTGCCGGTCAGCACGTAGGGAATGGAGGAGGGGCCGAAGATGTCGACTGCCGACGCATCGGCGGAGGTCGTTGCCTGAACCGGCGTGACGCTCTCCGGCCCCAGACCGACGAGGGGGGCCAGCTCGCCGGTAACGATGAATTTCGATAGATCGCCTTCGCGCTGGGACGGCGCCTTGGCCGAGATGATGTAGGCCTGCGGCGTCGTCTGCCCCAGCGCGTCGCCTACCGCCGCTGCCGTCACTGCGGCGCCGAGCGGCGTCCAGTGCGTGTCGGTGGTGAGGAACAGCTGGCCTTCCGGCTTTGCGGCCAGCAGCGACCGGCGGGTGTCGACGTAGCGGATGCCCTGCGTGTCGAGCAGCGCGGCAAAATCGTCGTAGAGCTGCAACAGGTCGTCGGGGATGGCCGCGTTGCTCAGGTGCTCGCGGTAGATATCGGCCTTGGCAGGTAGCGGCACCAACACGAGGTTGATGCCCCGGGCGGCGAGGTCGTCACGGATCTGGGCCAGACCGGTGGCGGCTTCGGCTAGGTCAGGCGTGCGGTCGAGCGGCGCCGCGAACTCTTCGCGGCTGAACAGCCAGCCGTCGTTCCCCACGACCACGCCGGAGCGACCCTCCTTGAAGATCGCGTAGCGGGCGGCGCCCATCGCATCGATCGAGGGCACCCGGTGCGGCATGATCTTCTTGTAGTAGCTGTCGATCTGCGCTGCCGCTTCGCCGCTCAGATAGGCCGAGACATTCTTGGGCATCTCGGAGATGTCGCGTCCGAGCCCGGTGACGAACTCGTAGTTGGCGACCACCGCGTAGCCGAGGAACAGCACGGGCAGCGCGAAGGCGGGAGCAGCGTTGAGACCAATGGTTTTGGCAGGCATCGGTGCCTCCTCAGAACTGGAAGTAGAGGAACGGGGAGTAGGTCTGCTCGGCGAGCCGCATCAGGCAGAGGATAGCCAGCGCCGAGAGGCCAACGGCCTTGACGAGGCTGGTGGTCGCCACCGCCGCGCCGTCGGGGCCGACGGTGATCTGCGGCTCCCAGGTGTGGCGCAGCTTTGGCTCGGCGATGGTTACGGCGATGGCGACGAGCAGCATGGTCAGCGCCTCGCGGCTCACCATCCAGGCCGTCTCCGGCCGGATCGTCAGGCCGTTGAAGCCGAGCATGCCGGCATACATGTCGAAGGCGTCCCCGACATGGTGGGCGCGGAACATCACCCACCCCACGACCACGGCGACAAAGCAGAGCGGCAGGCTCCACCACAGGGTCGAAGCCTTCCTGTCGTAACCGGTGAGGCGTTCGACGACGAGGATGCCGCCATGCCACACGCCCCACAGGATGAAGGTGAAGTTCGCCCCGTGCCACAGACCGCCCAGCAGCATCACGAGGAACAGGTTCACATAGGTGCGGACCACGCCCTTACGGTTGCCGCCCAGCGGGATGTACAGGTAGTCGCGCAGCCAGGTGCTGAGCGAGATATGCCAGCGCCGCCAGAACTCGGTGATCGAGCGGCTGACATAGGGCATGTTGAAGTTCTCGGCGAAGCGGAAGCCGATCATCAGCGCCAGCCCGATCGCCATCGCCGAGTAGCCGGCGAAGTCGAAATAGAGCTGCATGGTGTAGGCGATGGCGCCCACCCAGCTCTCGGCCAGCGTCGGATTGGGCACCGAGAACATCGCGTCGGCGATCGGCGCGACGCTGTCGGCGATCAGCACCTTCAGCGACAGCCCGATCAGGAAGCGCTGCCAGCCGGCGTTGAACAGCTCCCAGCTGTGCTCCCGCTTCTCGAACTGCGGCGCGAGGTCCTTGTAGCGCAGGATCGGCCCGGCCACGAGTTGAGGAAACAGTGCAAGAAACGCCGCGAAGTCGATGATATTGGGCGAAACCTTGGCATCGCCGCGATACACGTCGACCAGGTAGCTGATCGAGTGGAAGACGTAGAACGAGATGCCGATGGGCAGCAGCAGTTGCCAATGGATGCCGAGCGCGTCGGGCGTCGTGCCCCATAGCGTGGCGAAGCTGTCGATGAAGAAGTTCAGGTACTTGAACATCCCGAGCACCGCGAGGTGTCCGACGATGCCGATGGTGACGAACAGCTTCGACCGCGAGGTGCCGGCGTATTTCTGCACCAGCAGTGAAAAGACGTAGCCCCACAGCGTGTTGCCGACGAGCAGCAGCAGGAAATCGAAGCGCCACCAGCCGTAGAACAGGTAGCTCTCGATGAGCAGCGTGATGTTCCGATACTTGTTGGGCGTCAGGTAGTAGGCGACCAAAAAGACCGGCAGGAACAGGAACAGGAACGTCTCGGACGAAAAAACCATCAGTTATCCCCCTCGAAGGAACAGCTGGTGGGGCGCAAGGCCCCGGTTGGGGTGAGCTTGGCGCCGCCGCCGAGCTTCAGCCCGTCGATCACCGCTTCGCCTGTGAGATTGAACAACTGCCCATAAAACTGGCCAGTGAATTGGACGAGCTCGCCATCGAACAGGCGCGGTGCCTGCCCGGAGAAGTCGTTGGCGGAGAACCGCAGCTGCGCGGTGGTGGAGCCCTTTACGCCGACCCGGTTGCCATCGAGCTCGTTGCTCGCGATCTCGATCCGGCCGTAGTCGGGCTGGCGCGTCACCGAGATGCCGGCATTGCCGTTGTCGTAGAGCCGGTTGGCCGCGATGTTCAGCCCCGCCGAGTCGCTGACGGCGAGGCCCGACTGGGCGTTCTGCAGCAGCAGGTTGTCGCTCACCGTGACGCAGTCGGCCGAGGCGACGCTCACACCGGAGCGCCTGGCCCCCGCGATGATGTTGCCGGTGACGGTGAGGTCGACGGCCCCCGCATCGGCGAAGATGCCGTTGAGACCGGCCTCGGCGACGAAGTTACGGGTGACCCGCACCTCGTGTGCGCCGGCCGTCACCTTGATGCCGTGGGCGCCGGTTCCGGCCAGCACGACATTGCTGTCGGCGGTCAGGTTGGTGCCGCCCGAGAACAGGAGCGACGGACCGCTCGAGCCGGTGAAAGTATTGCCCGAGACCACTGCGTCGCTGGCACCCAGCAGCGCCACGGTCCTGACGTTGTCGAACCGGCTGTCGCGCACGACGCTCGGCACGCCGTCGCGGAAGAAGCCGCCTTCGACCAGCGTCACGCCGGTCAGCGGCGGAAACAGCCCGTAGCCGAGGTCGGCGAAGCGCGAACCCTCGATCAGCGCCGTGCCGGAAAGAGCGATCACCACGAAGGGGTTGAAATCCTTGAGCCGGGCGTTCGGCTCGCCGGCACCGCGGACTTCGCCGCCGTTGGCCAGCAGGGTGCCCGAGGCGAGAAGGAAGGCGCCGGCCTGCCGGTCGAGCAGCAGCGTTTCGCCCGGCTGCAGGAACAGGCTCGCGCCGGTCCACACCGCCACTGAAATGTGCGCCACGTAGCCGTCGGGCGTCTTTTCGAACAGCTCCCCGAACCCGGCCTGTTCGGCGGCTTCCGCCACCATGGCGAGGCTGGCGACGCCGCTCTCCACCATCAGCACTTCGGGGCGGGCCTGCGCCTGGCGGAGGGCGACGTGGTAGTTGGCGCCCGCCTGCAGGGCGAGCTGGCTCAGAACCAGGTCGATCGGCACGAGGCTGACTCTGGTCTTCGCCAGTGCCGGCCAGTCAAGGTCGGGAGTGCTGTCGGTCGACGGCGAAAATCCCAGCGGGGTCGCCGCCGCCAGCACATCGCTGGCGGGGCTCCCGGCTTTGGCCATCGCGGAGAGCTCCGCGACGGTCTTTTCGAAGGACAGGGTCCGCGCATAGTCGGCACCGGTGGCGCCCAGGGGGACGGATGCGCACACGAGAGAAACGAGTCCTGTGCGGACCAAATTCCTTCGAAAAGACCTTGGCTTACGCATGCTCGCGGCTCCCGTCGGCCGAGACGCTCGCCAGTTCTACGAGCGGCGTAAGATGCGTCATCGGCCCGTCGACATGGCAGGCGACTTCGATCACCTGCATGGGTCCGGTGCCGTCATTGGTCACCGTGGCAGTCTGCTCGTGACCGATCTCGAACGTGGCGCCCGCGCGCACTTCGCGCTTGCGATTGCCGATGGTCAGCGTGCCCTGGCCGGACGCCACCACCATCATGCGGCGGAACTCGTCGCCGGTATCGACGGGCAGCGTGGCGCCCGGATTCACCGTCAGGTGGCGGAGCTGGTAGCCGGCGCCCTGCGCCAGCGTGCCCTGCCGGCCGAAGTCGGTGGTGCCGAAGGCATGGTCGTCGGCTTCCCGGCGGTTCTGCGCCTTGAGCTGCTCGACGACCTTTTTGACGTCCTGGCTCTGGTCGCGTGTGGTGACCAGCAGGGCATCCTCGGTGTCGACGACGACGAGGTTCTGTACGCCTACCACCGCCACCAGCCGCTTGCCGGCGCGGATGTAGGAGTTCTTGGAGTTCACCAGCATCACGTCGCCGCTGACGACGTTGCCGTCGTCGCTCTTCTTGCCGATGGTGTGGAACGCCGCCCAGGCGCCGACGTCATCCCATTCGACATCGGCGGGGGCGAGCGCCACGGACTTCGACTTCTCGAACACCGCACGTTCGGTCGGCAGGCTCTCGGCCGAGCCGAAGCTCGTTTCCTCGAGCACCAGCGCGCCCTCGTCATCGGCAGCGTTGAGCAGCGAGGCGTTCACCGCCCCGAAGGTCACGGGGTCGAAGCGGCGGTACTCATCGATCACCGTATTGGCCCGCATCAGCGAGATGCCCGAGGCCCAGTAGGCGAGCCCAGTCTCGATCAGCGTCTGCGCGGTCTGCGCGTTCGGCTTTTCGACGAACTTCTCCGCCCGGTGCACGCCGCGGTAGTTCGAGAACTCGCCGCCATCGATGATGTAGCCGTAGCCGGTCTCGTTGTAGCGCGGCTTGATGCCGAAGGTGACGATCAGCCCGTCATGGGCCGCCTTCATCGATTCCCGGATACGGCCATTGAGGTCGCCGGAAATGACGTGGTCGGACGGGCAGATCAGGATCAGCGCGTCGGGGTCGGTGCGCGAGGCGACGAGCGCCGAAGCCAGCACCGCCGGACCGGTATTGCGCGCCACCGGCTCGGCGATGATCCGGGCATTGCGCTGCACGTCACGCAGTTGCCGCCTGACCGTCCCCAGGTGCGCCGTCGAAACCGACACCAGCGGGTCGTGGAACAGGTCGCCGCGATGCCGCTGCACCGTGGTCTGGAAGAAAGTGACGTTCGAGTCAGCGTCGATCGGCTGGAACTGCTTGGGCTGCTGGCTGCGGCTCAATGGCCACAATCGCGTGCCGACGCCGCCGCACAGGATGACGGGATGGATAGCGTTCATTTCTGGCCCCCGTTGGGCTGGCCGGTCGAAGACTGGCCGTTGAAGGAGAAGAACCGGCTCGCGGCGGCAAGCGGATCGGATTTGATGAGCACGTCCACAGGCAGGCCCACGTCCGCGACCTGGAGCGGTTGGGTGGGGATGAGGTCGACGGAGATTGCTACCCCGTCGGTCGCGGTCCGGAGCAGGCCGGGCAACTCCTTGAGGTCGAGAGCGGCGTTGGTCACCGTCCCGTCCGGCAGGTGCACCTCGGCAACTGCGCCCGAGGCCAGCATCTTCAGCCCATGTCCATCGACCTGGGCCGAAATCACCACCGGTGTATCCGCCGGGGCCACCGTCATCACCGTGTCGCCGGCCAGCACCGTGGCGCCCCCTTCGGCGGCACCCGGCGCGACCACGCAGTCGCATGGCATGGAAACCGCCAGCACCTCGCCGGAGGTGGTGCGGATCGCAAAGGCGATCTCGCCCTTCCTCGCGGCCAGATTGACGAAATCGAGCTGCCCCGGGCTGATCGCCCGCAGGTCCATGCCGGCGAGCGACACCGTCGACAGCCCGGTCACCGGCGCCACGAACAGCCGCTCGTAGAGCTTCACCCCGACGAAGCCGGCGAGCAGCAGGCCGAGGCCGGCGAACGCACCCCAGCGCAGGCCGTGCATGATGCTGGCCCGGGTCGACTTCTTCGCGGTGCCCGAGGCGGTTTTCGCCGCTTCGACCTTTTCGGCTGCCTGGATCATCCCGTCGATGCCGACGATCTCGCCGCCGACATAGGAGTTGAGGATGTAACGCAGCTGCGGCAGATGCGGGCCGGTCGGCTCGAGGAAGCGGAGCGTCACCGTCCCTGCTTCGGGCGAACCTGCCCCGATGGCGGCGTCAACCGGCAGGCTGACCGAGTAGCCGGGGAAGTTGAACACCAGCATCACGACCTGCACCCGGCCGTGCAGTTGCGGGTCCATCAACCCGGTAGCCTCCGCGCCGACGATCGACAGCCCATTGCCCTGGAACGAGCGGCCATTGATCACGACGTTGAAGGGGATGCGGATCACCGGATGCTCGGAGTGTCCCGCGAAGTCGGCAACAGGGGTTGAGGCGACGCTTCTGCTTGCCGGTTTTTCGAGTTCTGCATGCGCTTCGGTCATGATGTGAAGGCCCTCAGTTGGCATGGACGGGAAGGGGGCTGAGCAGCCCTGTGGCGAAGATCACACCGGCAACCAGCAGCCCGATCGCAAGGATGTGCATGTAGCTGGAGGAGACGGCGCGCAGCCGGCCATCGTCTTTGACCCTGGAGACGGTGGTGGACTGTCGGGTCCAGCGCTGCCGGTCGAGGCGGAACATGACCGAGGTCTTGATCGCCGCGCCAAAGAGCTGGCCGAAATAGAGGAGGAAGGGGTAGGTGATCGGGAACGGCCCGCCGAAAGTCGCCAGCAGCCAGCAATAGGCGTAGCGCGTGGCCATCACCCAGGCGACGTAGGCGACGGCGATCAGCGGATCGACGAACAGCGAGAACAGCACGATGCCGACCGGCGCGGTGAGCGTCGTCCACATCGAGACGCGCTGGTCGAGGATCGACCACCAGGCGAACAGCCCGATCTTCTGCGGCCCGAGCGCCAGCGCCCGGCCATTGGTGCGCAGCATGTTGCCGAACCAGCGGCGCATCAGCGTAACTGCACTTTCGACGAAGCTTTCCTTGGGCTGCGTCTCCATCGACAGGCAGCGCACGTCGGGCAGGTAAGTCATCTCGAAGCCGTGCCTGAGCAGCCAGAACCACGTCGACTTGTCGTCGCCGGTGAGGAATTTCACCGTCCCCAGCCGCCAGTGCTCGATCGAATCTTCCTCGATCGAGGCGATGAAGTCGGGCCGGGTGGCGAGGTCGGCGCGGAACACCGACATCCGGCCGGTCAGCGTCAGCACGCGGCGGCCGAGCGCAACTGCCGACATCATCATCTGCCGCTGGATGAAGCGCAGCTTGAACCAGTCGCGGAAGATCGGCTTGTCGGTGATATCGGCGGCTTCGTCGGTGGTGAGCGCGCCCATCTTGGGATTGGTGAAGAACGGTGCAGCGCGCTCGACGATGTCGACCGGGATCTGCGTATCGCCGTCGATCAGCAGCACCACGTCACTGGCGTTCGGATAGCGGCGGCCGATGGTGCGCAGCGAGGTGGCGAGCGCATCGCGCTTGCCGGTACCCTCGATGCGGTCGATCACCACCTCGACGGTGTCCACCCCATGCAGCACCTGGGCCGCGACGGTGCGGATCAGCCGCTCGTCGGAGACGTCCACCACCGAGGCGACGACTGTTGCACCGCCCCGCGACTGCCGTGCTGCCCGGAAGATCGAGCGATAGACGCGGGCCGAAATCTCCGCATCGATCTTGTAGCTCGTCGCCAGGAAGAAAGCATGCGCGGGGCGGCGCAGCCCGTAGGCCGCCTCGGCGGCAGCGCGCCGCCGAGGGTAGGCGAAACGGATGTAGAGATGCGCGCGGACGAAGTTGACGAACGCCCAGCTGTAGCGCCACAGCCCGATCACCCCGAGCGTCAGGAATACGCCTGCGCCGCCCGAGAAGGCCGATGCGGGCACCGTGCTCGCAATCGCCGCCGCCGAAAGAATGTAAAGTCCGTGCGCGAGGAAGTTCATGGGCTTACCAGCAGATGCCGTCGTAGGTGCCGTTGGAGCGCAGCGAGGTGTTGATGCGGGTGAGGTCCACCATCGAGCGGAACTCCGAGACTGCGTTGAGCGGCGCGATCGTCTCCTCGTAGCGGTTGCCGACGAGGATCACGTCGGCGCCGGCGATCAGGTCCTCGATCTTGCTGACGAGGCGCGAGGGCAGGTCGGGCACTACATCGTTGCCGCGGCCCATGGCCGAAACGCCGCCTTCCACCGCCTGGGTGACGAAGGGGTCGTAGATGCGCACATCCATGCCCTGCTTGATCAGGCGGCTCGCGAGTTCGGCCAGCGGGCTTTCCCGCAGATCGTCGGTGCCGGGCTTGAAGGCGATGCCGACAAGGCCGACCGACCGGCCGCCCGAGGACTGCACCATCTTTTCGGCCTTGGCGATCTGCGCCTCGTTGGCCTTGAGCACCGCATCGAGCAGCGGGGAGGGGACCCCCTTGCGATCGGCGAGGTACTGCAGGGCCCGCACGTCCTTGGGCAGGCAGGAGCCGCCGAAGGCAAAGCCCGGCTTCATGAAGTAGGGCGAGATGTTCACCTTGGTGTCCGAGCAGATGAGCTTCATCACCTGTTGGCCATCGACGCCCGACGCCTTGGCGATGTTGCCGATCTCGTTGGCGAAGGTCACCTTCACGGCGCGCCAGGAGTTCGAGGCGTACTTCACCGCTTCGGCCGTCTTCAGCGTCACGACGTTGGACGGCACCGGCATGTTGGCGTTGATGTCGGTAAGGATGGCGGCGGTCGTTTCCTCGAGCGCGCCGAAAACGATCAGGCCGGGGTCGTAGTAGTCGGCGATCGCCGTGCTTTCGCGCAGGAACTCGGGGTAGTAGCCGACGCCGAAATCCTGGCCGGCCAGCAGGTTGCTGGCTTCCTCGAGCACCGGGATGCAGACCTCGTCCATGGTGCCGGGCACGATGGTCGAGCGGATGATCACCGAGTGGAATGTCTTCTTGTTGGCGAGCGCCACGCCGATATCGCCGCACACGGCGCGCACATATTTGAGCCCGACTGCGCCGCTGGCGTCGGACGGGGTGCCGACGCAGACGAAGCTCGCATCGGTGTCGAGCACCGCCTGGGCGCCATCAGTGGTGGCGCGCAGCCGGCCCGACTTCACCGCCCGGGCCAGGATCTCGTCGAGGCCCTGCTCGACGATCGGCGAGATGCCCGAATTCACCGCGCTTACCTTGGCGGGGTCGACATCGACGGCAATAACTTCGTGGCCATCATCCGCAAGACAAGCCGCAGATACGACGCCGACATAACCGATACCAAAGACGCTGATTCTGGCCACGACAGTTCTCTTTCACAAGTGTGAGAAGTAGCGCACTCGCCGGATGGCGAGTTGCTGTAATTTTCGATAGATGTGCTACGCGAAACTAGAAGTTCGCAGGCCTCGTTACACTAAGTGTCTGCAAGTGGCGCTCCACCGCTGGAGCCAGTTGAGTTTCGCTTAGTCCGGCATCCTTGCCGAAGTGGGACGGCGATGCTTGCCGTTCGATGTGTTCAGCCTGTTCGTTGGGGTGGGGACTGAGAATGAACGTGGAGTCATACGAGGTATGCACTCAGCGCATGGGTGAGCCGATGCGGGAGGCAGCCATGCAATCTGACAATCCGTTCAGGAGGCCCGCGCGCCGGGCTCTTCGGCCTTAACGCTCGGTTCACCGACACGGCTGATCCATGGCCCGATTATGGCGGAATTGTGCGGAGCTTCCCCTGACCACCTCACACCTGCTCAACAAATGAGCAGAGTCGGTCACATTGCAGTGGGATGACGGGAAGTGACAACGTTGGGCAAATCGCGCCGCCTTGCCAGAAAAGGCCCGGAAATCCGGGCTTCACGTTATTTGGTTCGTGTCTTTAACTAATCCTGATCGACCGGCGCGTCAGAATCGTTAAGGGTTTACACGCATGCACGAACTCGGATGCGGCGCGCCGTGCTTTCGCCATCCAAACGCGAAAGGATTCGCATGGGCAGGGTAGGGGACGTGAGTCTCTTGCCCAGAGTGCGAGCATGGCGAAGGCCATGTGCGTTTGGGTGAACGAACGGGTCCAATGACAGCAATAGCCAGCCGGCCGCTTGTCCTCGTTGTCGAGGACGCACCAATGGTGATGCTGAGTGCCGTCCAGATGTTCGAAGCCAATGGCTTCGAGGCGCTGGTGGCCTTCAGCTCCGATGAAGCAATCGCTCACCTCGAGAGCCGCGGCGGTGTCGTTGTGGCGTTTGCCGAATACGACGCGCCGGGCAGTCTTAGCGGGCCGGCGCTGGCCCGCACCATTCGCAACCGCTGGCCAACCGTCGAGATCATCGTGGTGTCGCGCCCGCGTGACGCCATCCAGGATCTGCCGTTGGGGTCCCGCTATTTCCAGAAGCCTTATACGCAGGCGGATATCACCCGGGCCCTCCATGACCTCGGCCTTATCGGCGACCAGCCGCGGGCCAGGACCAACCAGCCGCGAAGCTAGCCGCAGGCGGGGTACAACCGGCAGGCCGCCAGACGAACGTGTTCAGCGCCTCGGCCTTCGCCGGGGCGTTTTCGTCTCTATTACATATGGGAGAGTAAATTGGCTCCCCTTCATATCGCAATATAGAACCATGTGCCTCGCCCCAAGTGCTGATTTCCGGCGCGTTCTTGAGGACGTGCGCGAGCTTCGGCTCGCCGCCTGATCCACCGTCGACCGATAGTGTTTAGGTATCAGTTGACGGCGCGGCGCGAATCGCGTGTAAAGTGGTTCATAAACACGGGACGGGAGAGACCGGCATGTCAGGGGAGAAGTTCGGCGAGTTCGTTCGCCGCGCGCGTGAGGCCAAGGACATCGGCTTGCGCGAAATGGCCAAGGTGATCGGGGTAAGTCCCACCTATTTGTCGAAAATCGAACGGGACGAGTTCCCCCCCCCCGCCGAGGATAAGGTAAAGGCCATTGCGCAGTTCATCGGCTGCGACGTGGACGAACTGTTGGCGCGGGCGGGCCGGGTAGCGAGCGACCTGTCGGATATCATCAAGCGCCACCCGGTGGAACTGGCGGCGCTGCTGCGGACCACAAAGGGATTGACCACGGACGATATCGCCAAGCTAGCCCGCAACGCGCAGAGGGCAAAGGACAGGTGACCGCCTGAAAGGGCGATGACGGTTTCGGAGATGCAGATGAGGATCGGCGTTCAATGACCAAGTTCGTTTCCTATGTGCCCGACGAGGCGATCGAAAAGGACGCGCAGGCGCTCCTCGCTGAATATGCCGAAGCGCGCGGCATCACGATCGCAGCGCCGATCCCGATCGACGATATCGTCGAAAAGCATCTGAAGATCGGCATCGAGTTCGACGACATGCACCGGCGCTTCGGCGTTCCGCGCTCTGGCATCGGGTTCGATCCCGATATCCTCGGCGCCATCTTCTTCGAGCAGAAGCGGATCGTGATCGACGAAAGCCTCGACCCGGACGAGAACCCGGCCAAGGAAGGGCGCTATCGCTACACGGCCGCGCACGAGGTCGGCCACTGGCGTCTGCATCGACATCTGTTCGGCAATGA
>Ga0105047_10008294_pt1 | contig 17331 bp, 12 predicted proteins | sample MAT04_FD_78384 | JGI IMG/M metagenome (GOLD analysis project Ga0105047, IMG submission 78384) | Freshwater microbial communities from Lake Fryxell liftoff mats and glacier meltwater in Antarctica - MAT-04 (megahit assembly) | ecosystem: Environmental > Aquatic > Freshwater > Ice > Liftoff...
ACGCCGCCCTACTGATGGAAGTAATCGCCGGGCACGATCCGCGTGACAGCACGAGCATCGATCAACCGGTGCCCGCGTATTCGAAGACGCTTGAGCAACCCGTGAAGGGCCTGAAGATCGGCGTGCCCAAGGAGTTCTTCGGTGAAGGTCTCGATCCCGAGGTGGAAGCCGCCATCCGCAACGGTTTGAAAGAGTATCAGAAGCAGGGGGCGACGCTCGTCGATGTCTCCCTGCCGCATAGCCCGTACGCGGTCGCGGTCTATTATCTCGTCGCGACGGCCGAGGCATCGAGCAACCTGGCCCGCTACGATGGCATGCACTACGGCCATCGCACGAGTGTGAAGGGCGATCTGGTCTCGACCTATAGCAAATCGCGCGGCGAAGGCTTCGGTAAGGAAGTGCAACGACGCATCATGCTTGGCACCTATGCGCTCTCGAGCGGCTACAAGGATGCCTACTATCTGAAAGCCTTGAAAGTCCGCCGGTTGATCAAGAATGACTTCGACGAGGCCTTCAAGAAGTGCGATGTGGTTATGGGTCCGACGGCGCCGACCGCCGCCTTCAAACGGGGTGAGAAGACCGACAACCCGCTGGCGATGTATCTCTCCGACATCTACACGATCAGTTGCAATCTGGCCGGCATCGCGGGCATGAGCATCCCCTGCGGGTTCACCAAGTCGAACCTGCCCATCGGGCTACAGATCCTGGCCGGGCCGTTCGAGGAGGAGAAGATGCTCCGCATCGCCCGCATGCACGAGCGCGCAACGGACTGGCATAGGCGGAGGCCGAAGCTGTAGAATGGCAAGGATAATTGTCCACGCCGAGGAACCATTCAATGGCTGAATCAATCCTGCTCCGCACTCCGCCTTCCATACCCGATCCGCCTGAGCCGCTTCTAGAAGAAGTGTTGCCGAACGTTGAACTCATCGAAGACGATGGTGAGCCCATGGAAAGCGATTGGCACGTCAAGGCGATGGTATTGCTGATGGCGTGCATTGATGAGCATCTGCGTGATCGCGATGACTATTACGCCGCGGGCAACATGTTCATCTACTACAGCGTCGAACAAGCCCGCAACCGCGACTTCCGCGGACCGGATTTCTTCTTTCTGTGGAACACGAACCGGTTCCCCATCCGCCGCTATTGGGCCACTTGGTTGGAGAACGGCCGCACTCCCGACGTCGTCGTCGAACTTAGCTCCCCGTCGACGATCGACGAGGATCACGGAACCAAGAAGAAAATCTACGAATCGGTCCTTCGGGTTGGCGACTACTTCTGTTACGACCCCGAGACCCAACGGGTTGAAGGCTGGCGTCTAAAGGAAAAGAAATACGAACCGATCACCCCCAACGAAAAAGGCTGGGTCTGGAGCGCGGAACTCGGATTATGGCTGGGAACCTGGACAGGAAAAGTCGGCCGTATCACCGAAACTTGGCTGCGTTTCTACGATGCCCAAGGCCGCTTGGTGCTCTTCGGTGAAGAGGCCCAGCGCGAACGTGCCGACTCAGAGCGCGAACGTGCCGACACGGAACAGCGGCTACGCGAGAGCGCCGAGGCCGAACTCAAGCAGTTGCGCGAGCGTCTGTCTCAGCAACAAACTAGTTCCCCCATCCCTCTGAATGGCGCTGGTCATTCTTGAATTGTTCCCAGGCGAGGCACCCATGGCTGAACCGTTTGAAACCGTGATTGGGCTCGAAGTTCATGTGCAACTGCTGACGAAGACCAAGCTCTTCTGCGGCTGCCGCACCAAGTTCGGCGCGCCGCCCAATTCGCAGGTCTGCCCCGTCTGCCTGGGTATGCCCGGCGTGCTTCCCGTCATGAATCGGCTGGCGTTCGAGCTCTCTGTACGGGCGGCGCTCGCGCTCAACTGCTCAATCGCGTCGTTTACTAAGTGGGACCGCAAGAATTACTACTACCCGGACCTGCCGAAGAACTACCAGGTCAGCCAGTACGATCTTCCCTTCAGTTCCGAAGGTTGGTTGGAGATCAACGCCGCGGCCGATCTGAAAAAAGAGTATGTCGCCAAGAAGGTCGGCATTATCCGGGCGCATCTCGAGGAAGATGCCGGCAAGTCGATGCATGACGAATCGGGCAAGGGCGCGGACAGCAAAGTTGACCTGAATCGCACGGGGACGCCGTTACTCGAAATCGTGAGCCATCCGCAACTCTCAAGTGCCGAGGAAGCTCGCTCGTATCTGGAAGAGTTACGTCTTCTGCTTCGCGAGATTGGCGTCTCCGACTGCGAGATGCAGGAAGGCTCGCTCCGCTGCGACGCCAACGTCAACGTCAAGGTGCCCGTGAACGGGGAATGGATCCCCACGCCAATCGTCGAGGTCAAGAACCTCAACAGCATCGGCGCCGTCGAACGCTCGATTCGCTACGAGGCGCAACGGCAGTTCGAACAGTTCCAGAAGGACCAGAAACGCCTTGAGCCAGGCAACAAGACGACGGCCGGTTGGAACGACGCTCGCGGAACCACCAAGGTCCAGCGGACGAAGGAAGAATCGGCCGACTATCGCTACTTCCCCGAACCGGACCTGGTGCCCGTCGTGGTCTCCGCGGCCGAGATCGAGACGGCCCGCAATGCGATGGGCGAACTCCCCGCGCAGCAACGGAAACGGCTGCAAGAAGCGCCGATCGCCCTCTCGGCCTACGACGCCGGCGTGTTGACCTCGCAGGGCCGTCGCGTCGTCGCCTATTTCGAGCGGGTCGCTTCGAAGACAGGCGACGCCAAGGCCGCCTGCAATTGGGTCGCCAACGACGTGCTTGCCAGCCTCAAGGATCGCAGCGAGGCAATCGACGCCTTCCCCGTCTCGGCTGATCGGCTGGGCAATTTGGTCCTGGAAGTGAAGAAGACCGGCCTGCCGATGAACAAGGCCCGCGAAGTTTACGCCTCCATGTTAAACGACGGCGGCGAGGCTGGTGAGGTGATGAAGAAACTTGGCTTCCAAGTCGTCTCGGACGAGGGCCAACTCCGCGACCTGATTCGCAAGGCAATCGGGGCAAACGCTCAAGCCGCCGCCGATTACAAGGCAGGCAAAGTAAAAGCCGCCGACCGCATCAAGGGCATGGTGATGAAAGAAACGAAGGGGATGGCGAACGCGGAGACCGTGAATCGTTTGTTGATTGAAGAATTGTCGAAGTGAGGGAAGTCAGGATGCACGGACATCGCCGACGTTACTTCGATCGGCTTGCCAACCATCGCTTCAATGAACTCTGACTCTCCATCGACGGACGACCTGCCAATATGTTGGCGACGCTGATGTCCTCGTCGAGATCGGGCCAGTTAACTCCGCGCCCACGTCGAGAGCGATCGCCTTGTTGTAATCGGCCATTCCCTTTTCGAAATCTTCCTTGTCCGTGTAGAGCTCCCCACGGGACGTGTACGCCAGCGCCGAAGTCGGATCGAGTTCGATGGCTTTGTTCGCATCAGCGATGCCTTCATCAAACCGCTGTAAGTTGTCGAAAGCGTTAGCGCGATAGGCATAGGCTTCGGCAAACTTCGGATCGGCCTGAATGGCTTGGTCGAACTCATTCAGCGCGTCTTCCACGTTCGTTTCGAGCAAGAGTTTGCCGCGTTCGAGGTGGATCAGTGCCTCGCGTAATTTGTCGAGTTCAGCTCGATTGATTGGATCGGTCGTCGTATTCAATGCCGTTCCCCTTGCGAGGACGACCGAGCCATCGATCTCACCAATGAGTTGCGGCCGCTGGCGGACGTCTCCGCCGAACTCATCTTTCACCTGATCGATGACCTGACTTTGGACATAGTCGATCAATTTGGTGAGTTGAATCTCGCCCTTGTTGTTGGCGGCCTTTCCTTTCAATCCTTGCAACACGAAGTGAAAGAAGACGCCATGCCGCAGGGTCGGACTTTCGAAGGCCTTTTCGCCCGCTGAGCAACTGAAGAAGGCCGCCACCCCACGCGGGGGGATGAGTTCTTGCGGACGGGAGATGGAATCGAGATCGACTTCAGCGCGGGCGCGGGAGAAGTCGGACTGCGGATCGTTCCGGCAAGCATCGACGAAGAGAAGCTTGACGCCGGCCTTTGATGATTCTAGGTCGCTATAGACCTGGCGAAGCGAGATCAGTGTGTCCTTGTTGGCGAGCTTCGTGTCCATGGGACAGAAATAGTTTTCCTTCGTGCCTTTGGGTTGAACGCCATGTCCGGCGAAGGCGACGAGGACCGTGTCGTTCGGTCGGCGATCTTCGAGCAGGCTCTTGAGTTCCGCCCGGATGCGGGTCGATTCCGGGAGGTAGCGGTCGTCTTCGGCTCCGTTAGTCTGCGTCATCAGAATGACGCGACGTTAGCCGGCCCCTTCAAGAAGGCGGCCATCGCGTTGATATTTTCTTCGGAGTACGTTAGATCGCGAAGTTCATTTTTGTTGTACTTGCGCACCCCTACGAGCAAGGCGTATTTTTCGCCATCGTCGGCGACGACGGGGCAGGCGACTGCCGCTAGCTATGTCACAATCAATAGGTGTCGCATGGAGTGGATCATGGGTCGTTCCTACCGGTCCTAGATGGGTTCAACACAACCAGCGTACCAGCCGCGAGCGTCGAAGGGAACTGATTTTCCAGTTCATTGATTTAAGTGTAAGACGCTCTTGATGGTAAAACTTGCACAGCAAAAGCGCTCAACGAAAGCCCAGGGGGTGGCGGTCCCGAGATATGAAAGCCCAGGGACGGCCGTCCCTGGGCTTTCGCGGACGTTAGATCAATCCATGATGTCCGAGATAGCGCTCGGCATCAAGGGCAGCCATGCAGCCGGTGCCGGCGGCCGTCACGGCTTGGCGGTAATAGTCGTCGGAGACGTCGCCCGCCGCGAAGACGCCTTCAATGCTTGTGAATGTCCGTGCCGCCGTCGTCCACTTGATGTAGCCGTTCTCGTTCAGGTCAAGTTGACCGTCGAGGAAGCTGGTGTTCGGGGTATGACCGATGGCGCAAAACATGCCGGCGGCCGCGTAGTCGTCGACCTTGCCGGTTTTCAAGTCTTTGATGCGAACCGTCGTGACGCCGTCCTTGTCGTTGCCCACGACCTCTTCGACTACCGAGTTCCAGCGTAGTTTGATTTTGGAATTGGTCTTGGCTCGTTGGGCCATGATCTTGCTGGCCCGAAGCGTGTCACGGCGGACGACTAACGCTACCTCGGTGGCGAACTTGGTCAGGTAACTGCCTTCTTCGACTGCGGAGTCGCCTCCGCCGACGACGACCAGCGGCTTGTTGCGGAAGCGCGGTAGGGCCCCATCGCAGACGGCGCAGGCTGAGACACCAAGATTCTTGAAGCGATCTTCGGAGGGGAGGCCCAGGTAATTCGCTCGGGCTCCCGTGGCGATGATCACCGTGAGCGCCTGTACCGTCTCGCCACCCAGGGTGTAAAGCTCGAACGGTTTCTTCTTGAAGTCGACCTTCACGATGTCGTCCGTAATAACGCGAGTACCGAAATTCTTCGCCTGCTGGCGCATCAGTTCCATGAGTTCCGGACCATTGATGCCGTGCGTCGGCTGCGGTTTATTGGCCGACACCCAGTAGGGCTGCAATTCCTCCGGTAGGCTGGTCTTGAGATAGGCACGGGTGTCGCCCGCGGGCCAACTGGGGAAGTTTTCGACTTCGGTGGTCAGGTTGAGTTGGCCCAATGGACCCGTTCCCTGTTGGCGATTCTTCTCGGTCACAGCACCTTCGTAGACGAGCGGCTTCAAGTCCGCTCGGGCCGCGTAGATTGCCGCCGTCCAACCTGAAGGACCGCTGCCGATGATTATGACTTTTTCCACCTGTCCCGCCATGACGTACTCCTCTTCAATGATTCCATGTCCGATATCTGCTTCCGGATGTAAAAATCTTACAAGGAAAGTCCGATACAATCACGGGCGACTGAAACTTCCGGCCAACAACTGATCTTTTGACAGCGAGCATCATGCTTAGACTGACCGATCTTCGTGAGATCCTGCACTACATCCCCGAGTTCCGCGATCGTGTTTTCGTGATCGCGATCGACGGGGCGGTCGTTGCCGACGACAACTTCGGCAACCTGCTGCTCGACATCGCCCTTTTGCGGAGCCTGCGAATCGGCGTCGCGATCGTACATGGAGCCGGCCTCCAGGTCCGCCAGCTCGCGGCTCAGGCGGGACAACGCATCACGTCGAGCGATGGCACGGGCATCACGGACGAGGCCACTCTTCAACTTTCCATCACCGCCAGCAACCGAGTTTCCCATCAGATGCTGCAAGGGCTCGCCGATAACGACCTCCGAGGCGTGTCGGGGAATGCGCTCGTCGCGCACCCCGCTGGCATCCTCGGCGGCATCGATCACCAGTTCACGGGCAAGGTCGAACGGATCGACACGCAATTGCTCAAATCGCTGCTCGACCATGAAATTATTCCGGTCGTCCCGCCGCTCGGTTGGGATGGCGAAGGGCACACCTATCGTCTGAATTCGGACGCCGTCGCCGTCGAAGTCGCTCGGGCGTTGCAAGCGGTCAAACTCGTCTACATCGCCGCCCATCGCACTCCACGGATCGGCGAAAAAGTTCTGCGCCACGTCACCATAGATGAAGCCGGGAACTTCCTCAAGAAGCATCGGGGCGAGATCCTGCCCAACGAAGCAGTCTCGAAACTGGAGAACGGCCTGCGTGCCGCTCGTGGCGGCGTGCCCCGTGTTCACATCATTGATGGCGCTATGCCTGAAGGCCTCCTCGCCGAGGTTTTCTCGAACGAGGGCGTCGGCACGCTCATCCACGCCAACGAGTATCAATCGATCCGCAAGGCCCGCAAAAAGGACGTTCGGGCTGTCTACCAGCTCATCCAGCGCGGCATCGAATCGGACGAACTCCTGAAACGATCGCGAGCCGAAGTGGAACGCCAGATCGATGATTTCTTCGTCTTCGAAGTCGACAAGAATCCAGTCGCTTGCGCGGCCGTGCATTCGTACCTTTCCGAAAAGATGGCCGAGATTGCCTGCGTTTATGTCGATTCCCGGCATGAGAACCAGGGGATCGGCGCCAAGTTGATTCACTTCGCGGAAGACCATGCCCGTTCTCTCGGACTGAATGATCTTTTTTGTCTTTCGACCCAGGCCATTAACTTTTTCGTCCAAAAAGGCGGCTTTCGACTCACGACTCCCGATGATCTTCCGCCCGCTCGTCGCGAACTCTACGATCGCAGCGGTCGGAAGTCGCAGGTGCTGATCAAGCGGCTTTAGTTGATCGTGCACCTTTCTCGGGTCGTGACGTCTATTCCCATCAGTCCAGGCCTGTTTACGGCAATCGGCCACCCGCGTACCGGCCGCGCAACGAATTTCCCCTCGCAACGGTCGATACCCGACTAAGCCCATCTCTTCTTTTCCCGGCGCCGCTGCCGTTTTAGAGGAGAAGAGTGGTGAAACGATTCCACGAGGTGTCATGATGTCGATTTTCTACATCCTTCCCCCGCGTACAATTCTGGGCGAGGTTTTGGCGAAATTGCTGCGGCCGATGATGCCCGGTCTCAAGATTTCCCGGGAAACCTGTATCGACCTCGTCGAGGGCCTCGTGGCGGATTCGCCTGATGCGGATCAAACGTATCTCGTTCACCGGGAAGACCTTCCGGAAGGCGTCGACCTGAATGCGGTCCTGCGCGACGGCTACGGAGCGGAGCCCGGTGACCAGATCGTGCAGGTCTCTGTCGGCACGCGCGTCGACGAACCGCGGATCGACTCCTGGCGGCTCGAAGCGGCCTGAGGGCGCACGACGTAGCCCCGATTCGTATAATGGCTTTTGATGAATGAACAGAATTTCCTTGAACGGACCCCTATGAACGGACCTACTGACGATTCCGGATGGGATAGCCTCGACGATATGCTCGGCTTGGGGCCAGCTTCCGCGGCGACGGAACCGGGGCCCCCCGCGAAAAAGCCACATGAATCGAAGCCGGTGGCCTCTCCACTTCCACGACCAAAACCGGTCGCCGACGTTGAGGATTTCGACTCCGACTTCGGTGGCGAAATTGTCGAACCGGCGAAAGTGAACGTGGTGGTGGAACACGCGCCGATGCATGAACCGGCGGTTGTCCCTGACATTGTCGAGACCGATTTCGGCGGTGAAGTCGAGATCGACGAAGCGCCGGAACCGTTGGAAGACGAGCCGGAAACAGAGGGATCTCCCACCGCGGAAGCGCTTGGCGGCAAGCGTAAGCGCCGACGTCGCCGCCGGAAAAAGACTGGAACGGAAGCGACGCCGGATGCCGCCAAGACCGAGGGCGAAACGGCGGTCGTTGACAACGTGGCAACAGCGGAAGTCGCCACGATCAGCGAATCAGTGGAATCCGCCGCTGACTTTGAAGACGACGACGAGGAAGATGAGGACGATCACTCTCCTCATGATGAACTGGGAGAGGATGAGTCGGCGGAACCGCTTCCCGACATGAAGGTCATGGCCTGGACCGATCTTCTGGCAACCTTGTACCGACCGCAAGAGCGCGGCTGAGCGAGGCTGGTTTTGAAGACTGGAACTTCGCCGAATGTTCAGATGGAAGAATTGAAATGGCTGAAGCCGTGATCGACATCGTCGGGATGGACAACCTGCCAGTAGTCGTCGAACTGTATAACCAGATATTCCGGCCGGCGCGGGAGATCGAGTCCTTCCGTCGCCGGTATCTGGGCTGCTATAACGTCGTGCAGATGATTGCTCGCTTGAAGGACAAGCCGGTCGGCATCTTTCTCGGGTTCGAACTGAAGCCGTCGACTTATTTCGCCTGGTTCTATGGAGTACTCCCCGAGTTTCGGCGAATGGGAATCGCATCGCAGTTGATGGATGCGGCTCACGACTGGGCGCGTCAGCACGATTATGAATCGATCCGGGTCGAGTGCCAAAATTCGAACCGTCCGCTGCTGCATCTGTTTGTCGCCCTAGGTTATAACATCGTCGGCATCCGCTGGGATGCCGATCGCGATGACAATTTGGTGATCTTCGAGAAATCGCTCGCGGTGTAGAATGTCCGCTCCCATCTCTCCCTTCGTGAAAAGCACCCCTGAGAATTGGGAGTTCATGCCATCATGCAAAAAATCATCTTCGTCCAGGGCGGCGGCATTGGCTTCGATCAGGAGCAGGCAGTGCGGCGGATTATTTCCGCCGCGGGGGTCACGCTCGATTGGCAAACGTTTCCCGCCGGTTGGGCGTCTCAGTCGCAAGGGTTGCCCGTCTTGCCTGAGGAGATGCTGAAGGCTGTTCGCGAGACCGGCATCGCGCTCAAGACAAAGTTGCTTACGCCGCCGAACAACTCATTGAGCAACTTCAATATTCAGTTTCGCAAGGAACTTGGTTTGTACGCCTCGGTGCGGCCCGTCCACAATCTCGCGGGGCTCCCGTCTCGTTTCTCCGGCGTCGACTTTCTACTCATTCGCGAGATCACGGAGGATCTGTATACATCGACGGAACACGAGATCGTTCCGGGCGTCGTGCAGAGTTTCAAGATCGTCACAGAGGCCGCATGCCTGCGATTCTTTCGCTTCGCCTTTGAACTCGTGAAAAAGCAGGGGCGAAAGTCGATGCACTGCATCCACAAGGCCAATATCCTCAAGCTGGCCGACGGACTTTACCTCGACTGTTTCCGCCGGGTCGCGCGCGACTATCCGGACATTCAGCCGAAGGAGATGATCGTCGACAATTGCTGCATGCAAATGGTCAGCCGGCCACAGCAGTTCGAGGCTCTCGCGGCGGGAAATCTCTATGGCGACTTACTGAGCGATCTCGGGGCCGGGTTGGTGGGCGGGATTAGTTCGACCTTGGCGATCAACCATGGCCAGGGCATTCGCGTGTATGATGCGATCCACGGCGGATCACGCGAATCGATCGGACCCGATAAGGCCAACCCGCTCCCGTTGTTGCTGCCCGCCATCGAGATGTTGAAGGAAATTGGCAAAGGCAAGGCCGCCGAACGCATTAGCCACGCGATCGAGACGGTTCTACTGGCGGGCAAAACGCGTACGGCCGATCTCGGCGGCAACGCGAGCACGACGGAATTCACCGACGCGATCGTGAAAGCGCTTTGAGGCGTTACTTGCCGCGAAGATACATCGCGCGATAGATGGGCCGGCCTTCTTTGCGAAACTTGCGTTCGAAGTTGGTCAGGTAGTCCAGGTCATGTTGCGGCTCATGTTCGGCCGGCGGGGTCGATTCCTCGAATAGCGGCATGGCTTCGACGATCACGCGCATCACATCAAAATATTCAGCGACATCCGTAACGAGATGGAATCGGCCGCCCGCTTGCAGGATATGGCCAACCGCCGTCGCGAACTCGGGCGTGAAGAGCCGTCGTTTGTGATGGCGAGACTTCCACCAGGGATCGGGAAAGAAAACATGTACTGCCTGAACGCTACCGGCCGCGACGCGATCACGCAACAGGGCTCGGGCGTCCGCACAGGCGACTTTGACGTTGTTGAGTTTATGCTCGGCCAAACGGGTGGCGGTGAGCAGTTGGTACTTGCGGAGAATTTCGACGCCGAAGAAGTTGACGTCAGGCCGGGCGGCGCCGGCGTTGAGCAGGAATAGCCCTTTGCCGAAGCCGACTTCGACTTCCACGGGATGATCATTGCCGAACAGGACCGCCCAATCGATCGGCGGACCGACCGTTCCCCGCGGTACGTCCGGGAACAGATTGGGGGCAAGTTGGTCGATCGGCAGACGGCGTCGTTGGCGCAAGGTCGAATCAGCCTCCGACGCCGTTAAGGCAGACGTCTTGATGCTGGAGAACTTTGTCCTGGCCCGGGATGGGTAAGCCGATCACGTCAGCATTGAAGACCATGGTCGAGCCGACGTAGCCGTGAACTTCGAATTCCGATTTGCGGCGATGGATTTTGCGGCCGCGCGCCACGAGAACGAGCCGGTCGCCGGGAACAACAGGAGCGCGGAAACGGGCGTTCTCGATGCCGCCGAGGCCCATCAGGTCGTTAAACATGGCCCCGTGCGTCTTCGTGTAAAAGCAGCCGATCTGGGCTGCCGCCTCGCACATCAGCACGCCGGGCAGGAGGGGATGGCCCGGCATGTGGCCCGGCACCCAGAACTCATCGTCGCGGATGTCTCGATACCCGACAATAATGTGTTGCGTGCGATCAATGTGCACGATCGCATCCAGCATCCGCATACCGTAACGATGCGGATTAATTGCTTCGATCGCGTCGACGTCGCACACGATCTGATCAAAGTCAATCTGCGTCGGGTCGATAATCTGAGTCGGAGGCATCCGTCACTTCCCCTAACTATTGGTCCCGATCCATCAGACGAGCGAGCTTCCGTAGAGGGAAGCGTTCGTCTCTTCAACAAGTTCGATATCGTCTTTACCTGAATTTTGCAAGGCGGACCTGCACGGAATCTTCATTCCGGGCATCCGAGATTCAAGAAGATTGCAGTCCTTGAGCACGGTCAAAGCTCTTACTTGATGCCGAGATTCTCCGCGAGCGCCATTCTACATCACTTCGAATGTTCGTCGAACTTGGGGCGATATCGCCCTTGACAAGTTGACGCGTTTTACGTTATTCCCGCCCGCCTGCAACTGGCGAATTTGCAAGGGCCGAACAAGGCGGCGGGAATTCAATTCCCGCGTTGCCAAGCGGCTTCTTGCCAAGGGGGGCGTTGTGTCGCGGCGTTTCGTCATTCTACTTCTGATTGGGATCGTGGCGCTGGTAGTCGCGAGCACACCGATGGTGGCGCAAGTCTCGGGACCGGCCCGGCGCGACCTTGGTGAGAGCCGCGATAGCCTGGATGTGAATGCCGACGAGATTGCCACTTGGGAGGAGAACGGTCAGCGAATTGTCTCGCTCAGCGGGAAAGTGATCATCTCGCAGGGCGCCAACTTGATTCAATCGAACCGGGCCTTTCTCTGGATGCCCATCAACGAGAGCGATCGCAACGGGCCGACTCACGGCGAACTCTTCGCCGAGGGAAATCTCCGGATGAGCCTGAATGGAAAAGCGGAGAAGCTGCCTTCCGTCGTTGTCCAATTTTCAACCGCCCGCGAACTTCGCTTCCAGGGCTCCTCACGCATCGAGAAAAAGTCCCTGGCAGGGACGACAGCCTATCAACAGGCATTGCAGGCTCGTCTGCCCCGACCCGAACCCCTGAAGTTACCGGCCGAACTCCGAGCTCCGCCGGGCGGCAACCCAAATATCCAGCTTGTACAAAATGTCGCGCCGCCGCTTGATCCGCTTCCAGGATCCAAAGGCGGGCCGCCCACGCTTGAACAGCCCATTTTTGAGACTCCGAACATTCCGCTGCCGAACGTCAGCACGCGCAAGCTCAAGGTAAGCAATCGCTCCTCCAACCCGACGAGCGCCAAGTTCATGAACTTGCCGAACGGCGAGCAGATCGCGATTGTCACTGGGGGCATCAAACTGCTGGCGATGTTTGAAGGTCAGGGCGGCCTGATCCTCGATATGGAAGCGGATCAACTGGTCGTGTGGCAGAAAGGCGGCAAGCCCCAGGATCTCGTTGACGCCATGCGTGACAACGACGGCGTTACACAGGGTAATGAAAAAGAGACCGAGGTTTATCTGTCGGGCAATGTGGTCATCCGCTACGGGGCGAAGAAAGAACTCAAGAGAACCGCGGCCAACCAACTGGGCATCCCGGATGAGGACAAGGTGTTGCGGGCCGAACGCGTGTATTACGACGTGACCCACAATCGCGCCGTGGCGATCAACGCCGACCTGGAAATGATCAAGCCCGGTCTCCCGATGCCTGCTCATTTCCGCAGCGAAGAGATCCAGCAACTTTCGCTCCAGGAATGGATGGCCATTCGATCCATTGGATCGGCCAGCCGGTTGCCTTCTGATCCTGGGCTCGACATTCGGATGCAAAGAATCAAGATCACCGAAGAGAAGGAACAGGTCCGACGTACGATCTTTGGCACCGCCTTCATTGATCGCGAAACCGGCGACGAACTCGTTGGTTCCGAGCGAAGATTCAAGGCTCGCAACTCCTATGTCGAACTCGCGGGCGTTCCGATCATGTGGTACCCGTATCTTGCGGGCGACGTCAATGATCCGACCGGCCCGCTGAAGAATCTCGTGTACCGGCAGGACCAGATCTTCGGTTCGCAGATTCTCACGACATGGGATGTGATGGAACTAATCGGCGTTAAGAAACTTCGGGGCGAGCGCTGGGATTTGATGGCCGACTATCTTTCGGATCGCGGGCCGGCATTCGGAACGGTCTATGATGTTGCCGGGGAAAAATTATTCGGAATTGAAGCCCCGTTCGCCACGCACTTTCAAGCTTACGGCATCAATGATAAGGGCTTCGATCAACTGGGTGGAACACGCAACTTGGCGTATACTCCCACCGAATACCGCGGCCGCGTGAACTGGCGGCACGTTCAGGAATACGACAATTTCACGTTCCAGGGCCAGGTCGCCTACCTGAGTGATCGTAACTTCCTCGAACAGTACTATAAGTACGAGTTCGATTCGGGACCGAATCTGGAGACCTTCGGCTACCTGAAATATCAGGATGGCATTGGCGCCGTTTCGATTCTGGCCCAGCCGAATCTGGATCGACCGTGGGTGACCGAAACTCAGTGGCTGCCGAAGGCGGAAGCGTACTGGCTCGGACAATCGCTCTTTGACGTATTCACCTACAACACTTGGCTCAGCGCTGGTTATGCAAACCTTCAGACTTTCTCGCTGCCGGTGAACGAACTTCCGACAACGATCAACCCGGCCACGGTGCCGACCGAGACGCCGATCCAGACCGGCCGCTTTGACTGGATGCAGCAACTGAGTCTGCCGTTCTCGGCGGGTGCGTTCCGCGTCGTACCTTATGTGAATGGCGATGTGACTTACTACACCCAAGATTACAGCGACGAAAGCCGCGCCCGACTGTATGGCGGCGGCGGCACCCGAGTCAACCTGCCGCTCTCTCGCCTCTACGAAAGCGTCGATAGCGAACTGCTCAATCTTCACGGTCTATTCCACAAGATGACGTTCAGCGGCAACTACTATACGGCCTACTCTGATACGCCGAATAACTTGCTGCCCCAGCTTGACCGGCTTAACGATGACGCGACCCAGCAAGCCGTTCGCGACATCACCCCGTGGCAACAGACCTTTGTTCCGGGGATCGACGGAAATGCATTGTACACCTCGCCCCTTTACAATCCGCGGTTGTATGCCATCCGCCGGTTGGTGGACACACGCGTGGACACGCTCGACACCATGCAAGTCGTTCAGGCCGATGTTCGTCAACGATTTCAGACCAAACGCGGCTATCCGGGCCAGGAACACACCGTCGACGTCTTTAGCTTCGACTTATCCGCTTCGTTCTTCCCGGCCGCCAACCGTGATAATTTTGGGCACCCTGTGTCGTTCATCGAGTACCAATCACAGTGGGCCGTGGGCGACCGCAACGGCTTTATCGCTGACGGCTGGGTCGACCCGTTCGCCTTTGGCACTCGCTACTGGAGTTTAGGCACCTATTACAATCGACCTGACGGCACGAACTTCAGCCTTAGCTATAAGCAATTCGAACCGGTCAATAGCCGGCTCGTCTCCGGTTCGGTTTCGTATATTTTTAGTCCGAAGTACGCCGTTTCCTTCTTTACGGCTTACGACTTTGGCTTGCAGGCCAACCTGAGCTCGGGCATGACCTTTACCCGCACGGGCACCGACCTGACCTGGAGCGCCGGCTTTACCTACAACGCCATCATCAACAACTTCGGCTTCAGCTTCATGGTCGTCCCGAATTTGCTCGCCATGAAGGGCGGCGCCGGCAGCAATCCCTTCAACTCCGGCGGAAGTAACATGGGCCGCCGGTAAACCTCTCACCCTTTGATGACGCCGATGGGCCGCATGCGGGCAACTTTCTTGGAAAGACCCGCATCGTGGACGACGTCCACAACATCGTCCACGTTCTTGTACGCACGAGGCTGTTCTTCCATCAGCCCCTTGCGGCTCGAAGCCATGGCGATGATTCCCTTCGCTTCCAGTTCCTTGTCGATCCTCCGGCTAGCCGCGTCCTTGACGGCTGCCGTGCGGCTCATCGCTCGACCGGCGCCGTGACACGTCGTGCCAAAAGTCCGTTCCATACTTCCCGGCATGCCGACGAGCACCCAAGACGCCCGACCCATATCACCGGGAATGATTACCGGTTGGCCGACTTTGCGATAAACATCCGGCAATTCCGGATGCCCGGCCGGGAACGCGCGGGTCGCCCCTTTGCGATGCACCCAGAGTTTCTTGATCACGCCATCGACCGCGTGTTCTTCCAGCTTGGCAATGTTGTGAGCGACATCGTAGAGAAGCTCCATCCCCAGATCTTCCCAGGAACGGCCAAAAACCTCGGCAAAGACTTCCCGTGCCTGTTGCATGAGGAGTTGGCGATTGCAGAACCCGAAGTTGGCGGCGGCCCGCATGGCCGCGATGTACTTGCGGCCTTCCGGCGAATCGGCCGGGGCGCAGGCGAGTTGGCGGTCGGGCAGCGTGATGCCGTACTTCTCGGGGGCGTTGCGGAAGACCGCCAATGCGTCGTCGCAAACCTGGTAACCCAGGCCGCGCGAACCGGAGTGAATCATGACACAAATCATGTCCTTTTCGAGACCGAACGCCGTGGCAACCTCTTCATCAAAAATGTGATCGACGACCTGCACTTCCATGAAGTGATTGCCGGAGCCGAGCGTGCCGCACTGGCCCAGACCCCGACTGATCGCATGCGGGGAGACGTCGTCCGGATCAGCCCCGTCGATGCGGCCGGTCGCCTCGATATGGCCGAGATCGCGTGGCACGCCGAGTCCCCGGCCGACGACGTAGCTCGTCCCCTGGCCTAGCAGCGCCGCCATCTCTTTTTCGTTGAACTTGTACTTGCCCGAACGCCCTACCCCGGCCGGCACCGTTTCGAATAGGCACTTGATGAGCGAACGCAAGTAGGGTTTGACGTCACGGACGTAGAGGTTGCTGCGAATCAGGCGGACGCCGCAGTTGGAGACCACGAAGCCGTTGGCAACAAAATTATGATCCGGGTGGTCAACCGTGAAATCGTAGACCAGACCGTCATATTTGATCGGTTGAATGGACTCCACGGTATCCCAGACCATTCCGTTCGCGTTTTCCCCGATGGAGATTTCGTCACGGAATTCAGCGAATGTGACGAACGAATCCCCCACCCGACAAGCTGTTTTTCGCCCCTCATACAAGGACCGCTCGATGAATCGTGCGTTCGTTTTCGCTGACGCCAGTTGCGACACGATGACGCCGCTGCGTGCCCCGGCGTTTTTCATGGCCACCGCTCTCTCCGCCACTTCTTCTCGGCAGGCAATGAACTTGCGTTTGTGCTTGAGGTATTGGACGGCTTCGCAGGCCCGTCCTGAACGAGTGCGATTGTACTCGAACCCGACGCGACTCCATAAACGGATCAGGTTGTCGCTATCGTTGGACACGGTAAGCCGAAAGCGAATCGATCGCTCGCCATCCGCGTTTGTTTGCTCCGCGCGGCGGGTGCTTGTCTGGGTGACGACGCCGAACTGATCCAGCCAGCCAGCGATTTCCTGCAGGAACTGGCGACCGCTTTCTTCACAGGAGATTCGTTTGTTCATGCTGATGGTGGGTGCTGCCATGACCGTTGGATGGTTGGGCACGGTCACCGGTGAGGAAAGCTCAGCGCCAAAGAATGCCGCGAGGAACAAGCGCCTTTGCCAGAGCGGAGCGGAATTCAGCCATTGCGGCAGACCATAGGTTTGCCGTGCCTTGCTCCCAACGGGCGCTTCAAGGCAGGCAAGCAATACCGCAAAACTACGACCGACCACCTTGAACCATTCTTCACGATGCTCGAACGAATATTCGCGGTAGGTTGTGCGAATCGCATGCTGCCGATGACGCGAGTAGACGCGGGACGGAGTCACGCCGATGGCTTCAATATCGGCACGGAGAAGTTCCAGATCCGCTGCTTGGCCGTAGAAGGCGGTCACCCCCTTGCCGGCTTTGGGAAAGTGCAGGTTTCCGTCGCCAAATACGAACCCGAGAATTTTGCAGAGATTCGGCGTCGCGGGTGATGAATAACGCAGCGGGAGCAGGTTCCGATCGCGCAAATACGTCAATACCTGCGAACAGCCCGCGCCATTGGCGCCAATGCCGAGGGCCGAAAGCTTTTCGATGACCGCTTCTTCGGAAACGATGACCTCATCCGTCGGTTGCTCATAGGGGACGCCTTCAAACGGAGCGACGGCAACGAGATCCTCCGGACGCAATTCGCCCAGCTTTAGCATTCCCTGCGGCGTCCAGAAGGGGTGGTCGGCCGTTGCGCGAATGACGTCTCCTCCGTGCGTCACGACTTCGAGCACCGGACGAGATGGCTTTTCCGAGAACCAGCGAACGAC
>Ga0105047_10008297_pt1 | contig 17327 bp, 17 predicted proteins | sample MAT04_FD_78384 | JGI IMG/M metagenome (GOLD analysis project Ga0105047, IMG submission 78384) | Freshwater microbial communities from Lake Fryxell liftoff mats and glacier meltwater in Antarctica - MAT-04 (megahit assembly) | ecosystem: Environmental > Aquatic > Freshwater > Ice > Liftoff...
TCCCAGAGACGCGGCCGCACGGCTTCGAACCATCTGTCACTCCAGCGTGGATGTTCTGCGCGATCGAACCGCATCGACGCGGACTGCGATCGATCGCGCGACGTAGAATGACCTCGGGTCGTGGCTTGAACAAACAGTGTTTCGAGTGCGTCTTGAAATCAGTGCGCATGTGTAGCTTCGTGGCTCAGCACGGCGGTGGTGCACGCATCCCCTTGCCCCGTGACGCACAGTTCCCCTCCGTGAAAACCGAGGTGTCCAGAAATTTGGACACGCCTCCACGCGCGGGAACGGCCCCGAAGGGTCAGAGCGCGCGCATGCGCGAGAGCATCGCTTCGACCACGAGCTGCGGGGCGTTGTTGCCGTCGAGGTGCTCGAGCGCCGTGAGCGCGATGTGGCCGCGCACGGCGAGGGTCTCGGCGTCCGCGCGGTCGGCCTTCGCCGAGTCCGAGGCCTTCAGCGAGAGCGCCGTCGCCAGCGCGACGATGCGCGCGTGGAGCAGGTCCTTCTCCTTCTTCGCGTCCTCCGCCAGCGCGAGCAGCGGCTCGAGCCCCGGAGCTGCGACCGCCTCGAGCGCACGCGTCACGAACCGATCGCGCGCCTCGCTCTCCTCCGGGTCGGCGAGATGCTCGCCCGCCTCGACGCTGCCGCCCGAGAGCCGCGCCACCTCGGCGGCGCGCGCCGCTTCGATGCCACGCGCGACGAGCAGCTCGGTCACCACGTCGTCGGGCAGCGGCGCAAAGCGGATGCGCATCGTCCGCGACAGGATCGTCGGCAACAAGGCGTCCGGCTGCGACGTGAGAAGGATGAAGTGCGTGCGCGCACCCGGCTCCTCGAGCGTCTTCAAGAGCGCGTTCGCGGCCGACACCGAGAGCTCCTCGACCCGCCTCACGACGAACACCTTCGCGCGGCCCTCGTGCGGCGCATACGCCGCGCGCGACAGCACGAGCGTGCGGATCTGATCGATCGAGATGTCCTGCGTCTCGGGCGTCCGCCGGCCGATCGCCTGTGGCGCATACAGCGCTCGCTCGATGACCACGATGTCCGGATGCACCGGCAGGTTCTTCTCGTTACGCGGGACCGCTCGCAGGCACGCCGAGCACGCGCCGCACGCGAGGAAGCTCGGAGGCTCGGCCCCGAACAGCCCCACGCTCGCCTCGCCGCGCTTCTCGCAGACCAGCGCTTGCGCCAGACCGAACGCCGCGAGCTCCTTGCCGACGCCGTCAGGGCCCGCGAACAGGTACGCGTGGTGGATGCGACCCGTCTCGAGCGCCCGCTCGATCGTGCGACGTGCCGTCTCCTGCGCGCGCAGCTTGGAGAGAAGTGCCTCGGACATCGACTGCGGAGTTAGAGGCGTCACGCCGTCGCGTCAACACACGCCCCCGCGGTGTAGACTGCCGCGCGAGGCGAGAAGTTGAGTTACGTCCCGTCCAAGCTCCGCAAGAAGATCGACTGGCTCTTCAAGCGCACCGAGGGCGCGCTCCTCCCGCCCGCCGCGCTCGCGCTCGAAGGCGCCCACCTCGACCCGGACGGCGCCCGCCTCGCGCTCCGCGCCTGCGAGGACGACGTCGCGGTCGTCGGCGACCAGGCCCGCCTCGCCGCGCTCCTCCACGCCATCGACGATCCGACCGCGCGCCCCGGCTACGTCCTCGAGTACGGAGCCTGTGGTGTGCGCCGCTTCGACGCGGGCCCCGACAGCAAGACGCGCATCTACCAGCTCACGGTCGAGACGTTCCCGCGTCACATCAACAACGTCTACGCGATCGTCGAGCCCGGCTCGGCGATGCTCCTCGACTGCGGCTCCGGTCTGCCCACGAGCCGACGCGATCTCGCGCTCCGCTTCGCCGTGGTCCGCGCGATGTTCGACGAGGACCTCCGCTGGGAGGCCCTCGACTGGTGCATCATCTCTCACGCCCACGCCGACCACTACGGCGGAGCCAACGAGCTCAGGCGCAGCTCGCGCGCGAAGCTCGCCGTCCACGAGCTCGATGCGCACGTCCTGTCGGCCTTCGAGGAGCGCCTCGTCGCCGCGACGAACGGCCTCGACACCTACTGGCGCCGCGCCGGCGTCCCCGAGGCTCGTCGCGCGCCGCTCCGCGACATGTACATGGCGAGCAAGAGCCTCTTTCGCTCCGAGCCGGTCGATCGCGTCCTTCGCGACGGCGACGTCGTCGGCCCGGGCTACGTCGTCCATCACGTCCCCGGCCATTGCCCCGGCCTCATCTGTCTCCAGGTCCACGACGTGCTGCTCACGAGCGATCACGTCCTCGCGCGCATCACCCCTCACCAGTTCCCGCAGAGCATCGCGCCCTTCGCCGGGCTCGAGCACTACTTCCGCAGCCTCGCGAAGATCCGCGCGCTCCCCGGCATCCGCCTCGCGCTCGGCGGGCACGAGGAGCCCATCCACGACGTGCGCACTCGCATCGACGCGATCGAGCAGTTCCACCGCCAGCGGCTCGATCGGGTGCTCGGCATCTGCGAGGTCCCGAAGAGCATCGACGAGGTATCGACCGAGATGTTCGGCGAGCAGGCGGGCTACGGCGTCATCCTCGCGCTCGACGAGGCCGGCGCGCACGTCGAGTACCTCCACCAGCTCGGCCGGCTCCGCGTCGACGACCTCGACGACGTCGTCAGGTATGTGGCGGGGTAGACGCGGCGGGCATCCTTCGCGAGACCGCCGGCGCCTTCACGAGAACCTGCAGCGCGCGGCCGAGCCCGAGGGCGACGATCGCCGCGAGCCCGCCGACGATGGGCCTCGCCTTGAGGAGCACCGTGCCGAGCGCGAGCGTTGCGAGGTAGCCCACCGCGATGAGCGCGAGCAGCCCCGAGCTCAGCGCGTTCGCGTCCTCCTCCGCGGCGCGCCCGCAGCGCTCGCAGCAGGGGCTCCCGTCGCGCTCGAAGGTGGTGCAGGCGTCGCAGAGGTTCTGAAAGCAGACGGCGCAGGGGCCGCTGGCTTCCGTCTCGGGGTGAACGGCACACTGCATGGGTTGCCGAGTCTATCGCAAGTGTATCGTGGAGGCCGATGCAGCTCGACGCACTTCGGATGATCGAGCACGTCCATGGGCACCTCGGGTGGCTGTCCTCGGCGATCCTGCTGCACCCCGCGATCGTCCTCAGGAGCCGAACCCGCCGCGCGGGGCTCGCCGTCGGCCTCGCGACCGGCTTCGTAACGGTGGCCGCGGCGATGGGCGCCTGGCTCTACGTCGCCTACCGCGAGCGCCTCAAGCAGGGGATCTTCCAGCACGCGCCGTCGATCGGGCTGCTCTTCGAGCGCAAGGAGCACCTCGCGTTCGGCGCGGTCGTCCTCGCGTGGGCCGGGGCGGCGGCCTACTTCGCGGCGCCGCGCGCGGCGGCCGAGACGCGCGAGCGCCTTCGCACGATCGCGTTTCGTGCCTTCGCGGCCGCCGCGACGCTCTCGATCCTCGTGGCGGTCCTCGGAACGATCGTCGCCGTCTATCGCGGCTTCTGATCCGGATCTTTTTCCTCAAGGATCCGTCCGCGCCGCCGTTCCACAGGACGGGAACACCATGTTGTCGAAATCGATGAGCAAGGCACTCGAGTGGAGCGAGGACGACGACGACGCGCTCGCATGCACGCCGACGATCCTCACGGGCCTCGCCGGGGACCGTGAGAGCCCGGCCTCCGTGCGTGTCGCGCTCGCCCCGCGACTCCCGACATTCGGCACGTCGTCCAGGTCCGCGCGGATCTCGCTCTTGCCCCCACCGGTCTTCGAGCCGCATCTCTCCGCGCGGCCGACGCGGCGCGTCCCCTCGCTCACGCGAGAGCTCGCCTCCGCTCCCGGCTCCGCAGGGCCGACGGGGCGGCCCTCCCGGTTCCCGTTCTGAGCGCCGCCGCGCGTGTGTGTCCGTGGCCCCACGCGCGCGGGGTAGGGGAGCCACGCGCCAACGCCGCTCCCCACGCGATCTCTCGCGCGATCGCGCGTGGACCACCCTGGCGCACACGTTGCAGCTCTTCCTCTCGGACTCTCGAACCGAAGGAAGACGCCATGCACTTCACGAAGCTCGCCTCGATCACGCTGCTCGCCGCCGCCGCCCTCTGCTCGCTCGCCGGCCCTGCCGCCGCCGACGACACCGGGAGCCTCGAGGTGAAGCGCCTCGTCTTCGCGCGCGGCATCGACGGTCACGAGCCGCAGGACGCCGCCAGCGCGTTCTCCGCGAAGGAGGACCGCGTCTATGCGTTCGTCGAGCTTGCGAACCCGGGCGCCGACGGCAACGTCGAGGTCGTGTTCCACCCGCCGGCGGGCGCCTCGTTCGCCGTGCCGCTCAAGGTCTCTGCCAAGACGAAGCACTTCCGCACGTGGGCGTTCACGCGCCGCGCGCACGAGGCCGGCGAGTGGTCGGTCGTCGTCCGTACCCCGGGCGGCAAGGCGCTCGCGCGCCAGTCGTTCACCGTCACGAAGTGAGCGCGGATCACGCGCCCGTGAACGCGGCCTTCCGCTTGTCGAGGAACGCCTTCATGCCTTCCGACTGATCCTTGGTGCCGAAGAGCATCGCGAACGACTGGGTCTCGAGGGCGTTCGCCACGTCGAGCGGGACGTCGGCCCCGGCGAACAGCACGCGCTTGCACTGAGCGACGGCGAGCCTGCCCTTCGAAGCGATCTTCGTCGCGGTCTCGCGGGCCTTGTTCATCAGCTCGGCGTGCGGGACGACCGCGTTGACGAGCCCGATGCGGAGCGCCTCCTCGGCGACGACGATGTCGGCCGTGTAGCAGAGCTCGCGCGCGCGGCCGATGCCGACCCTGCGCGCGAGGCGCTGCGTTCCGCCGAAGCCGGGCATCACGCCGAGGTTCACCTCGGGCTGACCGAGCTTCGCCTTGTCGCTCGCGTAGAGAAAGTCACACGACAGCGCGATCTCGCAGCCGCCGCCGAGCGCGAAGCCGTTCACCGCGCCGATGACGGGGAAGGGCGCCCGCTCGATGCGCGAGCAGACGCGGTGCCCCATCTCGGAGAAGGCGCGCGCCTGCTCGGTCGACATCTCGCTCATGGCCGCGATGTCGGCACCGGCCGCGAAGGCCTTGTCGCCGGCACCGGTGAGGATCGCACACGACACGTTCGCGTCGGCCGACAGCGTCGCGAACGTCGCGTCGAGCTCGGCGAGGAGCTCGGCGTTGAGGGCGTTCAGCTTGTCAGGCCGGTTCAACGTGACAACGGCGATCTCGTTGGTGAAGCGCTCGCAGAGGACGGTGGTTGAGACCATGCGCGCGGAGTAACACGATCACCAGGTCTCGACCACCGTCGCGCGATGGTGGTCCCAGCCCAGCATCGAGTAGACCGAGGCGAGGCGCTGCTTCACGACGAACATGAGCGTCGGGTTGCCGGCGGAGGCGTGGCCCACCGCGACGAGCATGCGCTCGGCCCCCTCGAGGTCTCCGGCGGCGAGCGCCGCGTCGGCGTCCTCGTGGGTCCACGGCGTGGCGTGGGCCTCGAAGAACCACGGGGGCGGCGAGGCGTTGGCGAGCGCGCGGGGAAATTCGCGCGGGAGCCCGAGGTCGGCCACGATGCTGCGCACGGCGTCGGGCGCGTACGACATCGCGTTGTGGAGGACGCCCGCGAACCACACGTCGAAGTCGTCGGCGAGCCAGCGGGCCTCGCCGGTGGCGCGCGAGACGAGCACGACGGGCATGCGCTCGGTCCGCGCGCGAGGGTAGAAATACGTGGCGATCGCGTCGCCGTCGCGGTTCTCGGCGATGTCGACCAGCGAAGGGTCGCGGCCGGCACCGCTCGACCATCGCGCGCGCGGGTCGCGGAACGTGAGGCCCAGCCGCGCGATACGGGCGACGGCGTTCGCCCGCACCTCGAACGCGTCGGCAAGGCGCGTGAGCACGTCGGAACGCGCCTCGAGCAGCGCGAGCAGGCCGAGGAGCCCGTCGCGCGGGCTGGGGGCCGACCCTTCCGTCCCGTCGCGTGGAGCGGGCACGATCGCCCGGTGCCGCCCGTCCCGTCCTGTCTCCGGCAAAAGGGGTGCAGATTGCACGAAGATGTCGGCAGTCCCCGACCCGAGCCGCGGCGCGCTCGGGTCGGCGAGGTCGATGCGCGGCGCGTCGGTCCGTACGAGGCGCATGTCGACGTGCTTGGCGACCGCCAGGCGAACCGAGGGGGTCTCCGGGCGGAACGCGATGCGCTCGGTCGGCGCGCTCGGATTCCGGCGCGTCTCGATGACGAGCCCGTTCGTCCCCGGCAGGAGCGCGTGCGCGGCCCCCGCCATCGTGAAGCTCGAGACGAAGCTCCCGGTCACGCGATCGAGGGTGGTGACGTGCGTGACGGAGCCGGTGTCGCGCCGCTCGATCGACGCAACGTGTACGCCGGTGGCGGTGGCGACGGGCGGGAGCGCGTGCGAGCCGTCGAGCCGGCGGCGATGGGCGATCTCCCAGCGGTTCACGTCGACGGCGATCACGTCGCGCTCGTCGGTCGTCAAGAAGAGGAGGTCACCGGCGAGCGTGCCGTGCGCGCCGACGTACGTCATCGACCCCTGGACGCGCAGCTTGGCGTCGAAGGCGCCCGTCGCGAGATCGGCGAGCGCGAGCTCGACGCCCTCACCACCGGCGGCGGGCATCACCGAGATGTGCTTGCCGTCACGCTCGCCCGCGAACGCGACCTGACCGGTCGAGGTGCGCTTCCACAGCCGCACGCCGCTCGTCTCGTCGTAGGCCGCAAGCTCGCGGTCGTCGCGCACGATGAAGTACGCCCCGCGCCGCTCGACCTTCCAGCCGATCCCGAAGGGCGCCGGCAGGAGGCGAACCTCGCGCACGATCTCGCCGCTTGCCGCATCGACCGCGACGAGCTGCGACCCCGCATGGCGCAGCCACGCGAGCTGACCGTCGGTCGCGAACGCGTGGATCGGCGAGCTCGCCGTGCGGGCGAGCGACGGGGGCACCAGAGTCACGAAGGCAGTGTAGCGCGAGAGCGACCGAGCGCCCGTCGCGCTGTTCGGCCGCTAGCGCAGCGGCGCAGAGCGCCTGGCGCCGTCCTCGTAGATGTAGAAGCCGCGGCCGCTCTTCTTGCCGACCCAGCCGGCCGCCACGAGGTTCCGCAGGAGCGTCGGAGCCCGGTACTTGTCGTCGCCGATGTCCTTGTGGAGGACGTCGGCGATCGCGAGCACGGTGTCGAGGCCGATGAGGTCGGACAGCTCGAGCGGGCCCATCGGGTGGTTCAAGCCGAGCTTCGCGCCCGTGTCGATGTCCTCCGCGGTGCCGACGCCCTCCTGCAGCGCGAAGCACGCCTCGCACAGCATCGGGATGAGGATGCGGTTCACGAGGAAGCCGGGAGCGTCGCGGCTCACCGTCACCGTCTTGCCCATCTTCTCGGCCGCGGCGCGGGTCACGACGTACGTCTCCTCCGTCGTCTGGACGGCGCGTACGATCTCGACGAGCTTCATCAGCGGCGGCGGGTTCATGAAGTGCATGCCGATGACGAGCTCGGGGCGCTTCGTCACGCCGGCGAGGCGCGTGAGCGAGATGCTCGACGTGTTGCTCGCGAGGATCGCGCCGGGCTTCATCGCGTCGTCGCAGCCGCGGAACAGCTTCAGCTTCAGGTCGACGTTCTCGGTCGCCGCCTCGATCACGAGGTCGCACGTGCCGAAGTCCGCCGAGCTCGCGACGGGCTTGATGCGCGCGACGAGGGCGTCCTTGTCCTCGGCCTTGATCTTCCCCTTCTCGACCTGCTTGCCGAGGATGGCGTCGATCTTCGAGCGGCCCTTCTGCGCGAGCTCGATCGAGGCGTCCGCAAGCACGACCTCGTAACCGGCGGCTGCCGCGACCTGCGCGATGCCCCCGCCCATCTGTCCTGCCCCCAGCACTCCGATGGTACGAATTTCCATGTTCTCCGCCTTTGCGATGCGAGCATTACCACGTGATGCGTCTCATGGGAGCCCTGCTGGTCGCCTCCGCGATCGCCATCTCCGCGGGCGGCTGCGCGCCGCCGGGGGTCGTCGACCGCGCGCAGCAGCTCGTTCGCATGCACCGGGAGGGCGAGGCGGTCGTCACGCTCCGCGCGCACCTCGCGAAGCACCCCGAGGACGTCGGCGCGCGTCGCCTGCTCGTGCGCGTCCTCGCCTTCACGGGCGACCTCGAGGCCGCGAAGGTGGAGGTGGCCGAGCTCGAACGGCGCTTGCCGAACGAACCCGTGCCCTGGATCGAGCTGGGTCATGCCTTCGAGCTGACCCATCGCTACGACGAGGCGCTCGCGGCCTACGACACGGCGGCGAGCGTCGCGCCGGCGTCGCCCGCGGGCTCGCGTGAGGGCGGGATGCGCTGCGCACGCTGGGGCGAGCCGGAGGAGGCGCTCCCGCGTCTCGAGGAGGCCGTGCGTCGTGGCGCGCAGGACGCCGAGCTGTTCCACGCGCTCGGCCTCGTTCGCGTGCACATGCACGATCTCGACGGGGCACAGATCGCCTACGAGAAGGGGCTCGCCATCGACCCGAAGAGCACCGAGAATCTCCTCGGCCTGGCCACCTTGGCGGTCGTGCGCGGCGACGCCGCTGCGGCGCTCGCGGCGTACGACCGCATCCTCCAGCGAAAGCCCGCGTATGCGGGCGCGGAGCTGGGGCGTGCGTGGGCGCTGGCGAAGCTCGGGCGCACCGAGGACGCGAAGCGCGCGCTCGACCGCGCCGAGGAGCTGGGCGCCCCGCGCGAGAACGTCGCCCGCCAGCGTGCCGACCTGAAGTAAAATGCGAGGATGTCGGACGAGAGCGCGGCGATGAAGGAGCTTCGTGAGGTGTTCGAGGATCTCGACACGCTCCTCAAGAACCCGGAGGTCGGCGCCGTCCTCACGACGCGAGGCATCAACGTGAGCCTTGCGATCGTCGCGGCCGAGGCGCTCCTCGCGTACGTCGAGGGTGACCGCGAGCGTGCCGCCGAGGACTTCGACACGGTCGCCGAGGAGATCTCGACGCGGCTCGCCTCGGCCAAGGCGAGCAGGGCAGGGAAGGACGGACCGTCATGAGCGACATCAAGAACCGGTTCGCGCCCGTCCCCACGCTCCGCACGGGGCAGGCGCACCCGCATCCCGAGCCGATCGGCGGCGCGCAGTACTCGGCCGTGGAGCTGATGCCCGGCTATCGCGTCGTCGTGCTCGATCAGCGGAAGCTCCCGAGCGTCGAGCGCTACGAGTTCCTCGTTCGCGTCGAGGAGGTCGCCGACGCCATCCGCGACATGCTCGTGCGAGGGGCGCCCGCGATCGGCGTGTGCGCGGCCTACGGCATGGTCGCCGCGGCTGCGGCGGAGAAGGGGAACGCCGCGGCGTTCGTCTCCGCGATGAAGGCGGCAGACGCCCTGCTGCGCGCGACGCGCCCGACGGCCGTGAACCTCGCCTGGGCGCTCGACCGCATGAAGCGCGTCACCGATGAGGCGCGCTCGCTCGACTACATCGCACGCACCAAGCGGGTCGCCGCCGAGGCACGCTCGCTCCACAAGGCCGAGGTCGCCGCGTGCCGCGCCATCGGCGCGCTCGGCGCTCCGTTCGTCCCCGAGGGCGCGACGATCCTCACGCACTGCAACGCGGGCGCGCTCGCGACAGGCGGGTACGGCACCGCCCTCGGGATCGTGCGGGCCGCGCACGAGGCCGGCAAGAAGGTGCGCGTCCTCGCCTGCGAGACGCGTCCGTACCTCCAGGGCGCGCGGCTCACCGCGTGGGAGCTGTCGAAGGATCAGATCCCCGTCGAGGTGATCACCGACTCGATGGCCGCGCACTTCATGTCGAAGAAGGCGGTCGACCTGGTCGTCGTCGGCGCCGACCGCATCGCGCGCAACGGCGACGCGGCGAACAAGATCGGAACCTACGGCCTCGCGTGCATCGCCGCGGCGCACGAGGTCCCGTTCTACGTCGCTGCACCGTGGAGCACGGTCGACCTCGGGTGCGCCAACGGCGACGCGATCCCGATCGAGGAGCGGAGCGAGCGCGAGCTCTCGCACTTCGCGCTCCCCGACGGCGGCTCCGTCCAGATCGTCCCCGACGGCGTGCGCGTGCGAAACCCTTCATTCGACGTGACGCCGCACGCGCTCATCACGGCGATCGTGACCGAGCGCGGCGTCGTCCAGCCCGTCTCCGAAGGCGAGCTGGCGAAGCTGGCGACCCAGTAATCGCGGGGCGCGGCTGGTCGACCTCAGGCGTGCTACGATGAGAGGTTCGGAGGTCATCTTGCGGAGGCTTTCTTACGAGCGCGTGGCGACGGCTCTGGTTCTGACCGCTCTGTCGGCGCTCGCGTGCGTCGCGTGCGCGAAGTCGACGCGCACCGGGATCGAGGACACTCCGGACGCGCCCGCCGGCAGCAGCGGCGGCTTCGTGCCGACCGACGGCGGCCCGGTCGCCAAGGCCCCCGAGTGCGCCGACGAGACGAAGGACGTCTTCGTCATCGCCGAGGACCGCTCGTTCTACTCGTTCCACCCGCCGACCCTCGAGTTCAAGAACAAGGGCCTCCTCAACTGTCCGACGGGCGGCGCCACGCCGACGTCGATGGCCGTCGATCGCGACGGCATCGCGTGGGTGCGCCACAGCGACGGCGCGGTGTGGAAGGTCAGCACGAAGGACCTCACGTGCGAGCCGACGAAGTACCAGCCGCAGGCCGAGTCTTTCACCAAGTTCGGCATGGGCTTCGCGACGGAGACCAAGGGCGGCTCGACCGAGGTGCTCTACCTCTCCGACAGCAACGGCGCAGGCCTCGCGAAGCTCAACACCGCGACGCTCGCCCTCTCGTTCATCGGCCCGTACACGGGTGACCTCGCGGGGACGACGAGCGAGCTCACGGGCACGGGCGACGGCAAGCTCTACGGCTTCTTCGTCACCTCGCCGGCGCAGATCGGCGAGATCTCGAAGGCGACCGGCGACATCATCGACGCGAAGCCGCTCGTCGGCGTCTACGCGGGCAGCGCCTGGGCCTTCTCGGCCTACGGCGGCGACTTCTACATCTACACGGCCGCCGCCGACGGCAACCTTCCCCGGAACGGCACCGGCTCGGACGTCACGCGGTACCGACCCTCCGACGGCAGCGTCACCGTGGTGAAGCCGCACATCGGCTTCAAGATCGTCGGCGCCGGCGTCTCGACGTGCGCGCCCACGAGCTCCGTGAACTGAGCGCTGGCCCCGTGAATTCGCGGGGTTGACCGTGCTTCGCGGCGACGCTACGTGACGTGGCCGTGAGCTCCTCTTCCTCGTCTCCGCCGTCTCGCTTCGCCCCCAAGCCGCCGTGGCTCAAGGTTCGCGCGCCGGGCGGCGAGACGTACGTGCACCTCAAGGAGACGTTCCGCGAGCTCGACCTCCACACCGTCTGCGAGGAGGCCCGCTGCCCCAACGTCGGCGAGTGCTGGACGGAAGGCACCGCGACCGTGATGCTCCTCGGTGACGTGTGCACGCGCGGCTGTCGCTTCTGCGCGGTCACCACCGGCAACCCGCGCGGCGCGGTCGACGGTCGCGAGCCGGAGCACGTCGCCCGCGCCATCGCCCGCCTCGGTCTCCAGTACGTCGTCATGACGATGGTCGATCGCGACGACCTCCTCGACGGCGGCGCCTCGCACGTCGCGCGCACCGTCACGCGGTTGCGCGAGCTTCGCCCCGACATCCTCATCGAGACGCTCCTCGGCGATTTCGGCGGCCACATGGACTACGTCGACGTCACCGCCGACGCGCGCCCGCACGTCTGGGCGCACAACATAGAGGTCGTGAAGCGCCTCCAGCGCAGCATCCGCGACGTGCGCTGCAGCTACGAGACGTCGCTCGGCGTGCTGAAGCACGTGAAGGACCGCGACGCCTCGCACGTCACCAAATCGTCGATCATGGTCGGCATCGGCGAGACGGACGACGAGGTCCTCGAGACGCTCGCCGACCTCCGCACGGCCGGCGTCGACATCGTCACCCTCGGCCAGTACCTGCGCCCCTCGCAGAAGCACGTCGCGGTCGATCGCTTCGTGACGCCCGAGACCTTCGAGTCGTACGCCGAGGCGGCGCGCGGCATGGGCTTCGCGTTCGTGGCGAGCGGTCCGCTCGTGCGCAGCTCGTACAAGGCGGCCGAGGTGTTCGTGCGCAGCATCCTCCGCCCCGGCGACCCGGCCGGCGCCGACGCGCTCATCAAGGAGCGTCTCGCCGAGGCGCAGCGCGCCGCGCGTGCGATCGCCGGCGACGAGACCGCGGGGCCGCGCACGACGAGCCAGCTCGCGTCCCTCGCGACGGCCTCGCTGCTCCCGGTGTCGAGTCTCCTCCGGCGACCTTCGTGAAGGCATGAGGGCATGCCGAACGGCATCCGTCGTCGCCATGGGCGCGCTCCTTGCGATGGGCGCCATCGGCGCGTGTCGCGAGCCGGCCAGGCCCGAGGTCCCGCCGCTCACCACCGCTGTCCCTGACGGCGGCGCGCTCCCGAGCTCGACCGCGGTTGCGCTCGCGAGCGAGGCGGGCACGCCGAGCGTTCGACCCGCGGCGCTCGAGCCGCCGGTGAAGGCGAAGTTCGTCGATACGCCGGCCAAGCTCCAGGCCGACCTCTGCGAGCGTGTGATGGTCGCGGTCGTGAAGGGCAAGGTCATGGCCCTCGGCGAGACGCTCGCGCAGGGTGACGTGCTCGTCGTCACGCACGGAGGTCCGTTCGAGGCGACGGGCGCCGGCACGGTGGTGTGGGCTGACGTCGCGATCCCCGACTGCGCGGTTCTCTCGCGCCCCGCCGCCGCGAAGCTCGTGGTGCGCGGCGCCGCGACGCCGAAGCTCGAGTGGGCCGGCGGGACGATGAGCGCACGGCTCGATGTGAGCGCGGGGCCAAGAGCCCCGTCGCCCGCGCCGGAGCTCTACCTCGGGCGCCTCGAGGGCAGCGCGTCCGTGGCCGAGCACGACCATCCCACGTCCTGGGAGATCCTCGCCGCGGTCGAGGCGAACGGCACCTTCGTCGTCGACGGTAAGGAGGGGCGCCTCGCCCCGCGTCAGATCGTCGTGGTCCCGCCCGGCACGAAGCACGCGTGGAAGCCCGACCCCGGCTCGAAGCTCGTGGCGATCCAGATGTATGCACCGCCCGGCCCCGAGCTCCGTTTTGGCGCGCTCGCCACGGCGGAGAAGGCGACCGTCAAGGATGCGGGCTCCAAGGGCGATCGCTGAAGTCCTCGTAACTGCTGAGCCTCCTCGAGCGCGACCGGTTCTGAGCACAAGGTGGGAGCCGTTTGCATCGCGCGGCGCCCCCTGGCGTCGAACGTGCTTAGCTTGATGAACGTCGTCCGAGAATTCACGGAAGAACTTCGACCACCCCTGCGTCGTACAAGGAAGTCATGAGCAAGCGCGCCCTCCTGCTGGTCTCCTCGTCAGCCCTCGCGTTGATGTTCGCGCTCCCCGCGCACGCGCAGCGCGATCGCCTCGGGTCAGTGCCGCCCTTCGATGGGTTCTCGGCCGACCAGACGACGGGGACCCCGGCGTACGCCGCCGTCGACGACGTCGATGACGTCATCCCCGGTGAGCTCGTCGTCGACGTGAAGGACAACCTCTCCGACGAGGAGATCCAGGCGCTCGGCGACGAGTACCACCTCGCGCTCCGCGACAACTCGCCCGGCGTGAAGGACGACGGCAACATCGCAATCGCGACCGTGGACCCGTCGCGCATCAAGGACCTCATCGCGCGCCTCTCGAACGACCCGCGCGTCGAGGGCGCGGAGGAGGAGTCGATCGCCCGCGCGTTCTTCACTCCGAACGACCCGAAGTACGCCGAGCAGTGGCACATGAAGCGCGCCGGCGCCGAGCAGGCGTGGGACTACGCGTGCGGTACGGGCGTCACGGTCGCCGTCGTCGATACGGGCATCGCCTGTTACGACGAGGCCGGCTTCATGAAGGGCACCGACCTCAAGGGCACCACGTGTGTCGGGGGTTACAACTTCGTCGGCAAGAACGAGATCGCCGCGGACGACCAGGGCCACGGCACGCACGTCGCCGGCACCATCGCGCAGACGACCAACAACTCCGTCGGTGTCGCGGGCCTCGCGCACTGCGCGAAGCTCATGCCGGTGAAGGTGCTCTCCAAGGGCGGCTGGGGCACGATGGCCGACGTCGCCGAGGGCATCCGCTGGGCGGCCGATCACGGCGCGCAGGTCATCAACCTGTCCCTCGGCTCGTCCGCGAAGAGCAAGGTCGTCGAGAACGCCGTCACGCACGCGTACAAGAAGGGCGTCGTCGTCGTCGCGGCCGCGGGCAACTCCGGTAAATCGGTCGGCTTCCCGGCCGCGTACGCTGGTGCCATCGCCGTCAGCGCGACGGACAACAAGGACGCCATCGCGTGGTTCTCCTCGCGCGGCCCCGAGGTCGCGATCGGCGCGCCCGGCGTCGCCGTCACGCAGCAGACGATCTGCGAGGCCGGCAAGAACAAGTGCGAGCAGTGGGGCGTCTTCAACGGCACGAGCATGGCCTCGCCGCACGTCGCCGGCGCTGCCGCGATCCTCGTCGGCCAGGGCATCACCGACCCCGACGCGGTGAAGGCGACGCTCCAGTCGACGGCGACGCCCAAGGAGGACAAGACCCTCTTCGGCGCCGGCATCCTCGAGGCCGGCAAGGCCGCGATGCACACGCACTGGGCGCACGTCGCGGTGCGGCTCGCCGCGCTCCTCGGTCTTGCGTTCGTCGTCGCACGCCGCATCAAGCAGAAGGGCGGCACGATGGAGAAGGGCGGGGGCAAGGTCCTCGGTGCGCTCTTCGCGGGCATCGGTCTCCTGCCGTTCCTCCCGGTGCTCGGCATCCCCGCACGCCTCGGCAACATGCGCTGGGTCGCCGAGCTCGCGATGAAGCCGTTCGGCGAGTGGGACCTCCTCCTCGCGCCGGGCATGCACAAGTGGCTGCTGTTCGCGAGCGCGGCCCCCGCGTTCCTGCTCACGACGTTCTTCTTCAACAACAAGCGCCTCCGTCCGTTCGTCGGCGGCCTCGCGCTGGGTAGCGCGGCTCTCCTCACGCAGATCGGCATCAGCGGCGAGACGTTCTTCGCCCTGGGCTCGTTCGGCCTCCGTGCGTTCTGCGCGGCCAACGTGGTCGCGCTCCTCTGGCTCGCGCGCATGTCGCTCGACGCAAAGCGCGCGTGACCGCGCGCTGAGGTCTCGTTCCGCTCAGGCCAGTCCGCTGAAAGCGGCAAAGAAGTACTCAGGGCGGATCCTTCGCGATCCGCTCTGTCTCTGGCGGGCGACGCTCCGGTGCGGCCGGCGTCGCCGCCGCCGCCGACGTGCTCGCTACCTTCGGAAAGAGCCAGGCGACCGCTGCCGCACCGAGCGCGAGGCCGGCGACGATCCACATGACGGCGCCGACGCCGAGCGCGAGGTCGCCGGAGATCGACGCGAGCACGGACGGCTCGACGTTGCGACGGTCGGGGCCGAGGATGCGCGCCACGAGCTCGGCGCCTCCGGCCTCACGAGCCGCTCCCGCGAGGAGCGCTCGCGCGAGGACGACGCCCATGACTCCGACGGCGACCGTGCCGCCGATGTTGCGGAAGAACATGGTGCTCGCGGTGGCGACGCCGCGCTGCGAGAACGTGACGCTCGACTGCACCGCGATGACGAGCGGCGTGTTCGCGAGCCCCATGCCGATGCCGAAGAGAGCCGTGATGATCCGGAGCTTGCTCGCGGAGGCTCCGCCGGACATCGCGGCCCCGAGCCAGAGTGCCGCCACCGCGACGAAGGCGAAGCCGATGCGCACGAGGTTACGAAACCCGACCCTCGCGATGAGGCGGCCCGAGATCGCGCTGGCGATCGGCCAGGTCACCGCCATCGTCGCGATCGTCGTGCCCGCCTCGGTCGGCGTCGCGCCGAGCACGCCCTGCGCGTAGAGCGGAACGAACGTGACGAGGCCGACCATCGCGCCTCCCGCGAGCGCGGAGAGCGCGCTCGAGGTCGCGAGGACGCGCTGCGCGAAGAGCTGGAGCGGAACGAGCGGCTCCTTGGCCCGCTTCTCCACGAAGAGGAACGCGGCAGTCAGCACCGCGCTCGCCGGAAGGAGCACCCACGGGGAATGGCCGTCGGCGCCGAGGAGCAGTGCGATCACCGCTGCGGCCAGCAGGAGCGCGCCCGCGATGTCGAGCCCATGCTTGCGCTTCTCGATCGTCTCGACGAGCGAGAACGTGATCACCGAGGCCGACACGAGGCCGAACGGCACGTTGACGTAGAAGACCCAGCGCCACGAGAGGCTCGCGACGATCACGCCGCCGAGGAGCGGCCCGACGAGGCCGGCGATCCCCCAGACCGCGCCGAAGAGCCCCTGCATCTTCGCGCGCTCCTCGATCTTGAAGATGTCGCCGACGATCGTGAGCGCCATCGGCTGCATGCCGCCCGCGCCGACGCCCTGGACGGCCCGGAAGGCGATGAGCTGTCCCATGGTGCGCGCCTGCCCGCTGGCCATGGAGCCGACCAGGAAGAGGGCCATGGCCACGAGCATCACGGGCTTGCGCCCGTGGAGGTCGGCGAGCTTGCCGTAGATGGGCACGGTGACCGTTGAGGTCAGCATGTAGGCCGTGAATACCCAGCCGTAGTGGAGGGCGCCGCCGAGCTCGGCCACGACCGTGGGCATGGCCGTGGAGACGACGGTCATCTCCATCGCGGCCACGAACAAGGCGAGGAGAAGCGCGGCCACGGTGGCCGGACGGTGAGTGGTCCGAGGAGTGGTGCGACCGGTGCTCACGTCTGTTAGCCTTCGTAAGAGATCCGATGTCCCTGAAGATCGATCAAGACCACTCGCGATTCCGCGCGATCGTCCGCGGCAAGATCCGGCAGAACCTGCGCAAGTACATCTCGCAGGGCGAGCTGATCGGGCGGAAGGGCAAGGACCTCGTCTCCATCCCGATCCCGCAGATCGATATCCCGCGCTTCCGCTTCGGCGACAAGCAACAAGGTGGCGCAGGTCAGGGCGAAGGCGAGCCCGGCGACCCCATGGGCGGCGAAGAGGGCGAGGAGGGCGAGGGCGGCAAGAAGGCCGGCGAGGGTGCGGGTGAGCACAGCCTCGAGGTCGACGTCACGCTCGAGGAGCTCGCCGACATCCTCGGCGAGGAGCTCCAGCTCCCGGACATCCAGGACAAGGGCAAGAGCAAGATCATCAACGCGAAGGACCGCTACACCGGCATCCGGCGCGTCGGGCCCGAGTCGCTCCGCCACTTCCGGCGCACGTACCGCGAGGCCCTGAAGCGTCAGATCTCGATGGGCTCCTACAGCCCCGACAAGCCGATGGTCGTTCCGATCCCGGACGACCGTCGCTATCGCAGCTGGAAGACCCAGCCCGAGCCCGTCGCCAACGCCGTCATCATCTACATGATGGACGTGTCCGGCTCGATGGGGGACGAGCAGAAGGAGATCGTCCGCATCGAATCCTTCTGGATCGATACGTGGCTGCA
>Ga0105047_10008300_pt1 | contig 17324 bp, 11 predicted proteins | sample MAT04_FD_78384 | JGI IMG/M metagenome (GOLD analysis project Ga0105047, IMG submission 78384) | Freshwater microbial communities from Lake Fryxell liftoff mats and glacier meltwater in Antarctica - MAT-04 (megahit assembly) | ecosystem: Environmental > Aquatic > Freshwater > Ice > Liftoff...
GCTCGCCTTGGATCGTTATCCTTCCCCCCCGTCGGTTTAAATCTTTAGTCGGCGAGGCTTTACAACCCGCCATGCCTTCGCATCGCTCCATGCGTTCGCGCCGCGTGGGGCGTTCGCGTCGCGCGGGGCCGTGCGTCGCGCGGGGCCGTGCATCGCGTGGGGCAGGATTACATCCTGCCGCTCTATCTTTGCTTTCCCGGGGGGCGGTTTTCAAGCGGCGCTCGGGCGCTCAGCCCTCCTCCCATCTATCCCTCTATCCCTTGATCCCCTACTTCCCATCGCCCTCGCGATTGATGCTCTTGGCGTCCAGACCCTTCACCGCCAGCCGCTCGATCAGCGCCTCGGCCGAGAAGTGCGCCGCCAATGACTCGCCAAGCTGCTCACGCGCGCTCGAACGCTCCACCATCGGCGCAAGAAGCTGGAACTGCTCACGCGACACCGGCCGGAACTGCTCGATCTGACCAAGCACCACGCCAAGCCGTCCCGCCGGCACAAGCAAAAAGGTCCGGTCCATGACGCTCGTGGCATCGAACCGCACCGTCGGGTCCAGCCGCCGCGCCTGGGCCATGATCGCCTCAACAACTTCCTTCGAGCCCGCGTTCGTGTCGGGCTTGCGGTCCGGGCCCAGCAGCCCACGCATCTGGCTCACGCTCGCGCCCGTCCGCAGCTCGGTGCTGATCCCCCGCGTCCGCAGCAAGTTGACCGCCTCGCCCATCCCCAGCGCACTCGCCGCCGGCAGCACCTCTTCCACCTGCGCACGCAGCGCCTCGATCGCCCGCACCTTCTTGACGTCCTCAACCACCACCGACCGCACTTCCTCCACACTCGTCGGCACAGCCGACGGCACCGCTCTGGTCACCATCACAAAGTGCTGCGTCCCAACGCCCCGCGCGTCGGGCCGCGTCGGCAACTCAAACCCGTCCACCACCGGCACGCCAACCTGCGCGGCAATCATCCCGCGACCCATGTTCGCCATCTGGTCGTCCGCCGCCGGCGCCGCCGCGTTCAGCTCTCGGGCCTCAAACAGCACGTTCAGCGCCGGCACAATCTGCTGCCCGCGGAACGCCACGCTGAAGCTGAACGTATCGCCAAGCTGCTTGGACAGCTCGTCGCGCGAGACCGGCGCTTCCTGCGTAAAGACCGCCAGCGGATCGATCAGCACGCCCGTCTGCTCGCCCACCCGCGTCGCCACCGTCTTGGCGATGGTCGCAAACTCCAGCTTCGTGCGGTCAAAGCCCTCGGGGATCACCCGGTACCCCGCCGTCTCGCTCCACGTGCCAATCACACGCAGAAACTCAGCCCGTACGCCCCCCGCGGCGTCGCGCACAACCCGATCCGTCGTGCTCTCGCGCAGCTCGGCCTCAACACGCCGCCGCGCATCGCTGGGGCTCTCGCCCGCCCTGGGCCCTTCGCTGGTCAGCTTCTTCTGCACGTTCACCGGGTCAATGCTCACCTTCGCCGCAATCTTCGCGCGGTCGATGGTCAGCCGCACGAAGCTGACGCGGTCGGGCTGCCTGTAGCCCATCCCATAATCACCCTTGCCAGCCAGCGTGCCCTTGAACTTCTCAAAGTGTGCGTTGATCTCGTCCTCAGTTGGGGCCGGCGACGCCGCGGCCTTCGCCGGGTCTACCGGGATGAACATGTAGTCGACAATCGCCTCGTCCATCTTGCGCGCCTCGGTCAACAGCCGAGGTGCCGAGAGCCGCGCGATGTCCTGGTAAAGCTGGTTCTGGCGGATCAGCCCGCGAAGCTGCGCAAACGCCTCCGTTCCCTCCACGCGCGTCGGCTGGTTCACCGTCGCCATAGCCAGCATGTTCTCAGCGATCTGCGCAATCTCGGTGCTCACCCGCGCCGAGACCTGCTCGTCGGTCAGGTTCAACTCACCCTTCATCGCCTCGCGCCACTGCTGGCCGCGCGTGCGGTTCTGATCGCTCTCGTAGCTCGCGCGGGCCAGCTCAAGGGCCATCGCGCGCCCGTCGACGCTCCCGCCCAGCAGCCCGGCACGGCGCGCCTCGGTCGTCCGCATCAGCCACGCCGGAAGCTTCGCGTCCTCGGGCAGCGCCAGCGCCCGGTTGAGCATCGACCGGCCCTGCTGGTCACGCCCCAGCGCGCGGTTGATCGCCTCGATCCCCGTTGACGCCACCACCTCGTCCACCTGCGTGACCTTGTCAGGCCCGATGGTAAAACGCGTCGCGTTCAGCTGCGCCGAACGCCCCAGCCGCTGCAAAGAGTCGGCCAGCAGGAACGAAATGATCACGAAGATCCCGAAGGTCACCAGGATCCACATCTTGTACTTGGTAAGCAGCTTGAGCATGTCGTCGCAAGTGTAAGCGCGGGCGGTCCAAAAAGCCCAAGAGCGACGGGTTCGGCCCGCCGCTCGTGGGAAAATGTCAACAGCACCGGCAGGGGCACCCCCGCCGCAAGGCAAGGGCCAGTATCAGCGATAAAACTCGACGATCAGGTTCGGGTTGATGTCGAAGGGAATCTGATCGCTCGTCGGGCTCGCCACCGCCTTGATCGTCAGCTCCGACGGGTTCACGTCCAGCCACTGCGGCACCTGGTGCCCCGCCATCGACTCCATGTTCTCACGAACCAGCTTCTGGATCCCGGGCTTCAGCGTGATCGCGTCGCCCGGCTCGATGTGACAGCTCGGACGGTCGGTCTTGCGACCGTTCACCAGCACGTGGCCGTGCGCCACAAGCTGACGCGCAGCCCAGATCGTCCGCGCAAACCCCGCGCGACGAACCGCGTTGTCCAGACGGCTCTCAAGCAGACGCATCAGCTGCTCGCCCTTGTTGCCCTTCATCGTCCCGGCCAGCTCGATGTACCGCCGAAACTGACGCTCAAGAACGCTGTAGTGGAAACGAACCTTCTGCTTCTCGTTCAGACGAAGCCCATAGTCACGCAGACGACGGCTGCGGAACCCGTGCATGCCCGGGTACACCAGCTCACGCTTGGACGTGTGCTTGGGGTTGTCCGCGATCGGCACACCAACCCGGCGCGACAGCTTGACCTTCGGACCAATGTAACGAGCCATATGCAAACCTCCAGCGCAAAGACCGTCAACCATCCGTCACCCCAGCCGACACGACCAAGAGCCAAGGCCAAAGGCCCGTGCCCAAGAACGGTCCGGAGTGTGCCGAGGCATGGAGGCCTCGGCGGCGTGTGCCCTCAGTGATGACTACCACCGAGCAGGGACGCCCGGGCAGAACGCTCTGCGCCGGGCCGCAATCAAAGGCCGCCAACCATCCCCGGTCAAGCCCCCACCGCCGTGACTTCGGCTCGCGTGGGGCAGGATTCCATCCTGCCGCTTCGCCTCTGCCGTCCAAGGGCCAGCTTCCGACCCGCCATCAGGCCACAAGCCCGACCCTCATCACTCATTGCTCATCGCCCAGCCCTCAATCCCTTGCCCTACTTCACCGCCTTCACCGGTGCCGCTGGCACACCAGGCAGCTCCACCGGCTTCTCCGCGATCAGCTTCTTCAGGTGCTCAACCGCCGCCTCGATCTGCGCGTCGCGCCCGTGCGCCGACTCGTGCGGCAAGTTGTCCAGCACCACATCCGGCGTCACGCCCTCACCCTCAACCAGCCACAGCCCATCGAGCCCAAAGCTGCCATACTCGCCCGCGCTCGCAATCCCCTTGTCCGAAAGCTCATTCGAGAAGCTGAGCCAAATGCCCCCGCCCCACGTCCGCGTCCCGATGCTCTTGCCCAGCCCCAAACGCCTGAAGCCCTCGGTAAACGCCTCGCCGTCGCTCGCCGTGCTCTCGTTGCACAGCACCACCATGTGCCCGCGAAACGCGTACTGCATGTTCCACATGCCGTCGCTGCGCCCCACCGGCTGGTTCCAGAACATCCACGCCTTCCGCACCAGCCGCGACAAGATCCAGCTATCGATGTTCCCGCCGTTGTTGTCGCGCACGTCAATCACCAGCCCAGCGCGGTTGAACACCGGGTAGTAGTCGCGCGCCCACGCCGCAAAGTCCTCGCGCCCCATCGCCCGCAGGTGAACGTACCCGATCTTCTTCTCACCCAGCTTGTCCACCAGCTCGCGCCGTGAGACCTCCCACGACCGGTACCGCAGCTCATCGTCCGCTGGCGCCGTCAGCGGCTCAACAATCACACGCCGCGACGCGCCACCCGCTTCAGCCGCACGACCCGCTCCAGCCGCGCCCGGCCTCACCGTCAGCAGCACCTGCCGCCCGGCCTGCTGCCGCAGCAGCCGGTGCGGGTTCACACCCACCGTGCTCCGCCCATTGATCTGCTCGATCACGTCACCCGCCACCACATCAACCCCCGGCGCGCTCAGCGGGCTGCGCGTCTGCGGCTCGTCCAAATCGCCCGAAATCACCCGATCAACCCTCCAACCGCCCTCCACCGGGCTCAGGTCCGCGCCCAGCGTCGCGATCGACACGCGGTCCTCGCCGCGCCGCATGTCGCCACCAACCACAAAGTGGTGCAGCGCCGAGAGCTCGCCGGTCATCTGCGCCAGCACATCGTTCAGCTCATCGCGCGACCGCACACGCTCAACCAGCGGCAGGTACTTCTCCAGCACCCCGCGCCAGTCCGCGCCGTGCATCTTGCGGTCGTAGAAGTAGTCGCGCAGCATCCGCCACGCGTCAATCAGCATCTGCCGCCACTCCTCGCGCGGTTGCACCGACAGGCTCCAGCCCGAGAGATCAACCCCCGCCTCGTCAAGCTCCGCCTTCGCGGGCTTCGCGTCGATCACCAGCAGGCTCTTCTCGCCCAGCGCCCCGGGCTTGACCAGCAGCAGCTTGCTGCGATCAAGGCTTAGCTCCGCGCCACTCAGGCCCCCCGCCACCACCTCTAGCTTCGGCGCCTCGTGCCCGATCTTCAGCCCCACCAGTTCGCCAGTCGGCGGGCCGTTGACCGCCGCCGCCACGCCGGCCGCCTCATACCGCATCCAGAACAGCGCCCCGTCGCCGGCCAAAAGCCCGCTGTAGTTCCCCGCTTCCACCGGCACCTCGTACAGCCGCCCCATCAAACCCTCACCAACAACCTCTACCTTCACCGCCTTCTCGCCCTCGTCGCCGGGTGCCTCCACCTTCGGCACACCCACCGCGTCCGCCGGCTCGCCCCCAGCCGCCTTCTTCTCATCCTCGGGCTTGTCCTTTGAGTCCTTGTCCTTCTCCTTACCCGCCTTCTCCTTGGCCTTCTTCTCCGCACGCGCCTTGACCGCCTGCAACTCGTCATCCGCCACAAACGGCCACTTCGCCCCAGGCTTCAGCGCCACCCCATAGATCTTCCCAGGCTTGTCCAAAAACGGCTCCGGCGCACGCGGCCCCCAAGGGCTCCTCGTCAGGCTCTCAAACGTCCGGTCGCTCACAAAGTACAGCCACGCGCCGTCCGCGCTCCACGCCGGCGAGTAGCTGTCGTACCGATCGCTGGTCGCAAACACCGTCTGCCCCGTGGTCTGGTCCCACACGCTCACACGCTGAAACGTGTTCGCGCCGTACGTCACGTGCGCGATGTACCGCCCATCGGGCGACCACGCAAAGTCGTTGACGCTGTCAACCTCGCTCTTGATTACCAGCACCGACGTCCCCTTGCTCGGATCCAGCACCCACAGCCGAAGGTTCTTGTCGCTGTGCGCAATCAGCTTGCCGTCCGGGCTCGGCACCGCCTTCCAGCGCAGCACCTCCGCGTCACCGGTCAGACGCACCGGCGCGCCCGTGCCATCAGCCGCCAGCATCACCACCTCAAACTCGCCCGTCTCATCGCTCAGCGCCACCAGCCGATCACTCACCCCACCCTCCGGCTCACTCTTCTCGCCCGCCTCAGCGTTCTCGCCCGTCACGCCCTTCTCAACCTTGATCGCCGGCCAGAACCGCGCCTCGCGATACCGCACGCCCTCGCGCGGGTCCACGTCCACCACCCGCGTCCCGCCCGCGGCGTGCTTGCCCACCGGCACATTGAACACCCGCCCACGCGCCGTGATCGCCACGCGAGAGCCGTCGGGCGAGAGTGTCGCCTGCGTGATGTACGTGCTGGGCTTCTTGACCCACCGCTCGCGCGTCTGGTCCATGTCACCGCTCAGCGTGATCGCCAGCACCCGGTCATCGCCGCTCGCCAGGTCGCGCACCCGAACATCCGCGCCAAGCTGATACGCCAGCACGCCCGCCCCGATGCTCGCAGAGCCCACCTTGAGCCCCTTGTGCTCAGTCACGGGCTTCAGGTCGCTCCCGTCCGCCGCCGCACTCCAGATGTTCATCGTCCCCGATCGGTCGCTCGCAAAGTACACGCGCCCATCGTGCCACATGGGCCGACGGCTCGTCCCCGCATACTCCGTCGTCATGCCCTTGGCCTCTTCACCCTTGAACGCCTCGCCCGCCAGCGCACGCTCAAACCACCCCTCGGGCAGCGCAAACCGCCAGAGCTGCTGCGCCGTGCCGCCCTTGTAACGGTCCGTCTGGCTGCCCTGAAACACCAGCCGCGTGAACACCAGGCTCCGACCGTCCGCGCTGATCGCCCCATCACTGCACTGCGCCAGCGGCACCGCCGCACGCTTGTCACCAGCCAGCTCGTGCACAAACATCCTCACCCGCGGCAACGTTGAGCCCGCCTCGCTGCAATAGATCAACTTCCCATCAGGCGACCAGCCCACAAACGTCACTCGCGCCGCGTCGTACGTCCGCCGCACCGGCAGCCCGCCCGCCAGTGGCATCGTGTACACCTCGCGCTCGCCCTCATAGCTCGCCGCGAACGCCAGCGTCTGCCCGTCCGGGCTCAGCGCCGGTTCACCCTCGGCCGAGGCGTGGCTCGTCAGCCGCGTCGCCGCGCCGCCGCCAAGCCCCACGCGCCAAAGATCACCCTCGCTTACAAACACCACGCCCGCGGCCTTGCCGTTCTCAACAATCACCACCGGCGCGCGGTAGTACCCAACGTTCGCCGGCACCTGCCCGCGCGCTCGCTCACCAATCAGCCGCGCCGAAGGCGTCGTCGTCGTCACCCCCGGCGTCACCAGCACCGGATCAGCGATGCACACACACGCCAGGCCAGCCACACCTGTCAGGCCGGCCAGCGCCGCGCGCATCACCCCGCTCAGCCGCCCACCGCCCACTCCGGCAACGCGAACACCCGCCACGCCAGAGCTTGACCCGTTGATTCGTCCAGCCATGAAAACGGCCTCCAATTGGTGGTGCGTGTGCGGCCCGACTCTAACCGGGCCCAACCCAGACTATCCGGCCCGGGCCATCCACGCAATCCACACGCCAGCGCCCCGCTTCGCCCCGCCATGCTCTTGGGGCGGCGGGCTTCCGACCCGCCATCGGGCGGTAGGCCAACGCTCATCACTCATCGCTCATCGCTCATCGACCACCGCTGCTCGCCCCCCGCGCCAGCCGCCCACGGCGATCCTCATCACCCAAACTCGCCCACGCCGCTACGCAGTCATCGCAACAAAACCCCACGACCCGCCCCTCAAACTCGCGCGTCAACGCCTCCGCCACCCGACGCTCCATCGCCTTCTCAGGCATCACCGGGCACCACGCGTTGACTACCTCCAGATACCCATCCGCAGGCCGCGCACCGCCCATCGCCGCAGCACCCATGCCCCCCGCCATCATCGCGGCATCAACACCACCGCCGCCGAACGCCGCCGAGCCACCACGGCTCACCACCGGCCCGCGCAGCACATCCGCTGCCGCGCTGCCACCACGAACTTCTTCGCGCCCGCAACCTGCCATGCACACGCAGCCCATGAACACGTAGCCCAGCCCAAACATCACGCTGCCAAGCACCCCGCCCACGCGATGCACGCCGCCGCCGAACCACACTCTCGCGCTGTCACACTTCATGCTCTGCCTATCGGGCATCACGCCCTCACATTGCAAAAACGCCGCCCACTTGCAGCCTCGATCCCGCGCCGCCCGGCGGGCAATGATGCCTCCCGATGCCCAGCGCGATCCTGGCCCAGAACGCCGCCACCAGCCTCCCCACCATCCTTGCCTGGATCGGCGGGCTCATCGCCGCCATCGTCATGCTCACGCTGGTCATCGTCGCCGTAAGACGGAAATACATGGCCGACGACGACGCCCCGATCACCACCGGCTCCATGCTCGAGCAGCTTCGCACCATGCGCGACCAGGGCAAGCTCTCAGAGGTCGAGTTCCAGACCGCGCGCTCCAAGCTCTCGGCCAAGGTCCGCGCCAGCGCCGGGCTTGACGGCCCCGCCGGCGCACGGTCCGAAAATCCCCCACGCCAACCCACGCGCCAACCTCAACTCCAATCCCCGCGCCAACCCCCACTCCAAGTCGAACGCCAGCGACCCCAACGGCCCGCACGCCCCGACCAGCCACCCGCGCGCCAAGCGGCATCGGGCCCACCACCTTTACCACCAACCCCAACTCCGCCGCTTCCGCCCCAACCATCACCCCAACCACCGCGGAAGTTTCCCCCAGGCCTGCCCCCAAGCAGCAACTCTGGCCCCGGGTAAATCACCAAACAGCATCAGACTCTCGCCAGTCCCGCCACGGCGCTTTGAGCCGCCACCCGTTCGTGCCGATACAGTTCTGTCCGCCCGCGCGTTCGCCGCGAGGGGCTGTCCAACGCTCGCGCTGAGAATACCACATGGCCAAGTCCCGCAACGACGGCTCCGACACCCCGACCCCGCCCCCCACCGACCAGGGCAGCGGCTTCAAAGGGCGGCGCCTGACGACCTGCTCATTCTGCGGCAAGACCTCGCGCGACGTCGGCCCCATGGTCGAGGGCCCCAACGACGTCTACATCTGCAACAACTGCACCGACCTGTGCCAGAACATCTTCAAGCAGGAGCGGCGACGCGTTGGCGGTAGCACGCCCCTGTTCACCGAGATCCCAAGCCCGCGCACGATCAAGGAGCACCTTGACCAGTACGTCATCGGGCAGGACTACGCCAAGCGCGCCCTCTCGGTCGCCGTCCACTCGCACTACAAGCGCCTCTTGCACATCGAGCGCGAGGACAGCACCATCGAGCTCGACAAGAGCAACATCCTGCTTATAGGGCCCACCGGCAGCGGCAAAACGCTGCTCGCCCGCACGCTCGCCCGCGTGCTCAAGGTCCCCTTCGCTATCGGTGACGCCACGACCCTCACCGAGGCCGGGTACGTCGGCGAGGACGTCGAAAACCTGCTTCTCAAGCTGCTGCAGAACGCCGACTTTGACCTCGAGTCCGCCCAGCGCGGGATCATCTACATCGACGAGATCGACAAGATCGGCAAGACCTCCAACAACGTCAGCATCACCCGTGACGTCTCGGGCGAGGGCGTCCAGCAGGCCCTGCTCAAGATGCTCGAGGGCACCGTCGCCAACGTGCCGCCGCAGGGCGGACGCAAGCACCCCGAGCAGCAGTACATCCAGCTTGATACCTCCAACATCCTGTTCATCTGCGGCGGGGCCTTTGTCGGGCTTGAAGACATCATCCGCCGGCGCGTCGGGCGGGCCCGCATCGGGTTCAACGACAGCGCGACATTCAAGGACAAGGAATCAGAGGCCGCGGCGCTGCTCTCGCAGGTCCAGCCCGATGACCTGGTCGAGTACGGCATGATCCCCGAGTTTGTCGGGCGTCTGCCGGTTGTCGCACCCCTCGAACCATTGACCCTCGATGTCATGCTCAACGTGCTGACGCAGCCCAAGAACGCGCTGGTCAAGCAGTACCAGCACCAGTTCAGCCTCGAGGGCGCGAAGCTGACCTTCACCGACAAGGCCCTCAAGGCCATCGCGACCAAGGCCCTCTCACGCCAGACCGGTGCCCGTGGCCTGCGCGCGGTGCTCGAAGAGACCATGCTCGACCTGCTCTATGAGCTGCCCGACGCGGGCGCTTCGGGCAGCGAGTTTGTCATCGACGAGCAACACGTCGGCAAGCGCGCACACCTCAGCGAGCTCAAGGGCCGTCGCCGCGAGATTGCCTAAGGCCGGTTCGCGCCTTGTGGGCGAAGGCTCGCAAACGCTTGGGAATCACCCGCGCAGGCGGCGTTGAACGCCGCAGTTGTGCGCTCAAAGCTGTATCTGCGCCAGGATCGACGCCGAGGGCGCGGGTGGTACCAACAGGTGGGTTGCTCGCCGCGCGGCTGTAAAGCCAGCCACAGAGCTTGGGCGCGGTCGCCGTGATGACGGCCGATCGGCGGTCGCGCCGGCTTAGTTCACCGGCGTCAGCACAAGCCCGTCCACGGCGGCGCTGGCCTGACCGCAGGCGTGCAGGCGGAGGTCGCTGTCGATCAAACCGCGCACGCTCGATGGGCGGTCAGTGATCAGGTGCAAGCGCGGGGTGAGCTCTTCGTTCATGCGCCCGCGGGTGATTGCGCCGAGCAGGGCCGCGTTGGCCCGCAGCCACGCGCCGACACAGACGAGTTTGTAGACGCACGCCTGAACGCGCTGGTCGCTGGTTTGCGGGCCGGCGTCGATGATCAGCGCGTTCGCGCGGCCGTCGGCATCCAGCGCCAGCAGCACGCCGGGTTGCCCGGGGCAGACAAACTCAAGCGCGGTCAGGCCCGGCAGAACTGGCGGCAGCGCCGGCGGCACAGGTGGCATCTGGATCGGTAGAGGCAGCGGCTTGGGCTCGATGACCTTGGGCGGCGGTGATACGCGCGGCACAACCGGCGCGACCTGGCTCACCACCTGGCTCACGCCCTGGCTCTGGACCCGAAGGTCGCCGGGCATGTCCACGCGCATGTGAGCAACGGCGTCTTCAAGCAGTTGCGTCATCGGCGTCTCGCACGGGTGCTCAAAGAGCGTGACGGACCCGGTGAGCGCTTCAAGGCGCGGCACAACGCCGCCGAGGGTCAGCGGCACTTCAAGGAAGCTCTGGGCCGAGCCGCTGAGGCGGTCCCACGCGGCCCGCGCGCGGTCGGGCGTCGCGCCCATGAACGCAAGGCGAACCTCGGGACTTGGAGTGCCGGGCGCGCGGGTCGCGTCAGTTACGGTGCTGAGGCGCTTGATCGTGCGGTAGGCGCTGACGGCCGAGGCGTCGTCGGCGCCGGTGAGCAGCGTGACGACCGATACCAGCGCGCTGGCGAGCAGCTGCTGCTCATCTTCAGGCGAGGCGACGATGACCAGCACGCGCGGGCACACTTGAAGCGCGCCGGCGAGTGCCGCCCGCGGCGACATGTTGTTTATCGAGCCGACCGGATCAGCACCGCTGGGTTGCGCGCCCAGTGTTCGTAGTGAGAGCACATCGGGCCCGGCGCTGGCGAGTAGAACGGGCGCGGCGAGCTGCTCAGCCAGGTGCCGTGCATATTGCGCGGGCCAGAGTGAAGCAAGCCCCGGAAGGTTGCCCAGGACGACGGCTTCGACGATCGGGCGAGAGTTGGGCGTGCTGCGTGGCGTGCTGCGCGGCGTAGAGCGCGCGTGCGTGGTCGCAGCCGTGTGCGCGATTGGGGGCGCAATTGCGGAAGGCGCGTCGCTCGCGAGGCGCAGTCGGCGTGTGCTAGTGGCCTGCAGTGTTGAGGGCTGTGAGCTTGTGTTGAGCGCGGGGGCCGCGGCAGTATTGGCGGGGGGCACAGGCGCGGAGGTCGCAGGCGCGGGGGCGCGATCGTCCAGCAGCATGTCGGGGGTGATGGCCATCCCGCTGAGCCCGGCGGCGGGCCCGAGGAACAGGTTCGTCAGCGCGTCAAAGGTCGCCCCGTTGGTATCGATCATTGTCGGCAGCTCCTGTCTGGCCCGGCGCGAAGGCGCGGGCGACGGCGCGAGAGTGGTGCCGCGAGTGCGGCGCGTTAGGTATCGTGCAACGGTTTGGTGCTGCCTGAAGAGCGGCACGGGCGCGAACTAGAACCGCGAGGGCGAGGCGGGCACATCGATGACGCTATTAAGCTCGCCGAAGGGGTTGGGCTCGCTGTGCGGGTTGTGGGCGTCGTGCGTCCATTGGCCGTCGATGATCAGGCGGTAGCGGTGGACGCCGGCGGGCAGCGGCACGGTCAGCTCAAAGACGCCCAGGCGCTTGTTGAGCTTCATCGCGGTGGCGCTGGCAGACCAGGAGTTAAAGTCACCGGCGATGTTTACCGAGCGAACGCCCTCGCTGGCTTGCAGGAACAAGACGCCCGAGGGCGTGGCCCGCGCGCCCAGCAGGTGGGCGGGCACAGGATGAACCTGCGCGGGCTTGACGTCAACGATCGTGAGGCCTTGCGGCGCCTCGCGCAGCTCGGCCGGGGGCGTTGCGGCGCCGCGGTGAACCAGTCGGCTGACGCGGTCGGTCAGCTCGGCCAGGCGGCTTTGGAGCAGCTCGGCGTCGTCTTCAACCGCGAGGGTCGCGGTGGCGTGGCCCTGGTTGTTGTGGTGGGCTTGGGCGGCGGTCGGCTGCTCAACGCGGCTGGCAGAGCGGGCGCTGGCGGCATCACCCGGGACGCCCGCGGGTGATGAGATCGTGACGCGCGAGGGTGGGGATTGGTCGCGCGGCGCAGGGGCGTTGAGCACGCCGATGATGGCGCTGCTGAGGGTGGCGTTCATGGCGCCGTTTTGGGTGGCGTTCATGGCGCTGTTGTGGGCAGCGTTGAGTGCGCCTTGCATGATGGCGGCGTTGGTTTGGCCGAGCCCGTTGGCCATTGCCTGGCTGATATTTACGTGCAGCGCGGGCGTGCCGGGGGCGTCGATCATCGTCGGGCGGAGGAGGCCCGAAAGGTTGGGCTGCTGGTAGTTGTTGCTGGCTATTGCGTGGGCAGGCGCGTGCATGGGCATGGGCTTGGGCTCGGCGAGCAGCGCGGTGACGAACGTGCTGGCACGCTCGGGCGTGACGGCGGGCGTCGTATTGCGCAGAGGCGGGGCCGAGTCGGGGAGGTTGACAACAAGGTTGCGCGGCTGGCCGTTGGTGGCGGGCTCGCGGCCACTGTCGCGCCCGCTGAGTTGGGCGGCGTCGGTGAGCAGCCAAGTGGCAAGGGCGGTGTAGTCGTGCGCGCCGGTGGCGTCGCTGGAGTAGTCGATCACGGGCTGCCCGAAGCTGGCGGCCTCTTTTAGGCGCGGATCAAGGCGGATGACCACCGGCGCCAGCGCATCGCCAAACCGGCGCGTGAGCTCTTCGAGCACGTCGGTAGCCAGCGGGTTATGGCGGTCATGCATGGTGGGCAGAACGCGGACGGCGGGGTTGGTGCCGAGGCGTTTGGCAACGGCCCGCACGGTGGCGAGCTGCTTGCTGGCACCTTGGAGTGAGAAGAACGCCGTTTCAACCGGGATGATGATCTCGGTGGCGGCGGCGAGGGCGTTGAAGGTCAGCAGGCCGATATTCGGCGGGCAATCGACGATGCAGAACTCGTACTGATCGGCCAGGCGACGCAGGACGCTGGCAAGGCGGTGCTCGCCCTGGTCGGTGCCCGCGAGCCCGCCGCGGAGCGACTCGAGTGCGGCGAGGCGGACGGTGCTGGGCGCAAGGTCCAGGTGACGGCTGACGCGCCAGAGCAGGCGTGTCCAGTCGATGGCCTGGTCGGGCCGCGCGAGCATGGCGTCGCCGATCTGGACGTCGATGCGCTGCTCAGGTATGGCCAGCCCGGCGGCGCAGTGGCTCTGTGGATCAAGGTCAACCAGGAGTGTCCGGCGGCCCTGGCGTGCAAGGACGCCGGCGAGGTTGATGGCTGTGGTCGTCTTGCCGCAGCCGCCCTTTTGGTTGATGATCGCGATGGTCCGCACGCGTTGCACTCCCGCAGGTGGGGGCGCGGGCCTGTGCGTCCCGGCGTCCATGCCGGTGTTCACGCAGGGCTGCACCCACTGACTGGGATGGGGCATCGGGCAAAGCCCGTGCTGGGCTTGAAAAGCGGGCAGTCAGTTCGCTCAACTTCACACCTGCGTCGGCGTACGCTGGGGTCATGCCGCGGACGCTGGTTGGCGATCATGGTGCTCGGACGCTGAGCAACCTTCAGTGGGGTTTGCTGGTGAAGCTGGCGTACGACCGTGGGTGGCGGCCGCTGGGCGTGCGTCCGCCTGAGGACTGGAACGCGACAGGTGACGATGGGCAGAGCCGTCGGTGGTACTTCATGGACTACTTCAGCACGAAGCGGCAGACGGTGCTTGCGGCGGACGCGGCGGCAATGGCGGTGGCGATCGAGTCGGCGTTGCCTGATATTCCTGAGCACGACGCGCTGAGCCACAAGGTGGTGCAGGAGATTCAGTTGCCTGATATGGAGCAGCCGCTGCGGATGCTGCAGCCTGGGGTGCAGGTCAACGCGTTTGAGTTCTTCAGCGGGGGGACGCGGGCGGTGGTGATCGACTTTGTGTCGTTCGCGCGGGCTGGTGGGTTCTCGATCACCGGGCCGCTGGACCCGCCGGGGGGGTGAGGGGATTAGGGTGAAGGATCAAGAGATCGAGGGCAACCATCGCGGGCTGGAAGCTCGCTCATCGCAAGGCCGAGCATGGCAGGATCAAGTCTCGCCGCACGCGAGCGCGTTGATGCTCAGACCAGCCCGGCAAGCTCTGGCAGGCCAAGCATGATGTTGGCGTTCTGCACGGCCTGGCCCGACGCGCCCTTTATCAGGTTGTCAATGGCAGCAACGACCACGACGGTGCCGGCGATGAGGCGGGCGTTGACGTGGACGCGGCAGGTCTTCTGAACATCGCGGAGGTTCGGCGCATCGTCACGGACGACCACCAGCGGCTCGCTCGCGTAGGCGTGGCGCAGCGCGGCCATGAGGCGCGGGGTGTCGGCGTCTAATGAGGTGGGGCGGGCGTACATGGTTTCGAGGATGCCGCGCTCGACCGGGAGCAAGTGCGGGACAAAGAGCAGCGGCGGGACCTGTGAAGCCGCGGTCGCGTTGGCGTGCGATGCGGGCTGGCTGTGATTGAGATCAAGGGTCTGGATGATCTCTGGCTGGTGGCGGTGGGTGCCGATGGCGTAGGTGCTGTAGTTGTCGCCGGCCTCTACGAGCGTGAGGTGCGGCTTGGCGTCGCGCCCCGCGCCGCTGGCGCCGCTGGCGGCGTTCACGATGATGCCGGTGGGCTCGATGAGCCCGGCTTTCAAGAGTGGATGCAGCGCGATGGCGGCGGCGGTTGGGTAGCAGCCCGGGTTGGCGACGAGCGTGGCGCTAGTGATGTGCGAGCGGAAGAGCTCGGGCAGGCCGTAGACGGCGTGGGCGAGACCCGCGAGGTCTGTGTGTGGGTGCCCGTAGTGCTGCTGGTAGGTGTGCGGGTCTTTGAGTCGGTAGGCAGCGGAAAGGTCAATGACCTTCACGCCGCGGGCGAGCAGGGCGGGGGCGTGCTGCATCGCGGCCTCGTGGGGGAGGCAGAGGAAGGCGAGCTTGCAGGCGCTGGCGATGGCGTCGTGGTCTATGGGGCGGCACTGGGCGGTGGCGTGATCAAGCAGGCCGGCGAGGCGCGGGAACTCGGCGTCGATGCGCGGGGCGTTGCCACGCGCGGAGGCGAGGTAGGTGGTGCGGAGGCGCGGGTGGCGGGCGAGGATCTCGATGAGCTCAAGGCCGGTATAGCCGGTGGGGCCGAGGATGGCGACGGGGATGGTGCCGGTGGGCGGGAGCATGGGTCGAGTGTAGAAGCCGGTGGCGGGCGCGCGGAAGCGGCGCGCAGAGCGCGTGGTCGGGCACAGAGTGCGCGGCTTGCGCGCGTGCCGTGGGCTAGAGCGCGATGATATCGGCGAGTGCTTCGAGCTCGGCGGTCAAGACACGCGGGCCGCGCTCGGTGATGAGCACGTCGTGCTCGTAGTGGACGCTGGGCGAGCCGTCGAGCGTGCGGATGGGCCAGGCGCTGCGCTCTTGCTTGACCTTGTGGGTGCCTGAGGCGAGCATGGGCTCGACGGCGACCAGGAAGCCGGGCTCGCAGACGACGCTTGCCTCGGGCCAATCGCCGGGAAACTCTGGCACGACGTTGGAGACGTAGGGCGGGAGGTGGAGGCCGCGGCCGATGCCGTGGCCGCCGAGCCCGCGGACGAGGTGGAGCCCGCACTCAACCTCTACGTGGCCTTGGACGGCGCGGGCGAACTCAAGGAGTTTTTTGCCAGGTACGAGCTGCGCGCAGCCGCGGCGGAGGGACTCTTTGCCGGCGTCCATAAGTCGCCGGACAATCGGGGTTGGCGGGCCGAAGACGTAGGTCCATGCGGCATCACCGATCAGCCCGCGGTAGGTGACGCCGATATCGATCTTGAGAACGTCACCGGCGGCGAGGGGGCGTGTGAGCGAGGCGGCGGTGCCGTGGACGACGCAGTCATTGACGCTGAGGCATGCGTGGCTTGGGAACTTTGGCCCGCGGCCTTGCTGGTAGCCCAGGAAGCAGCTTCGGCAGTTGAGGTCTTCGAGGGTTTGGGCGACGAACTGGTCAATCTGCGCGAGGGTCATGCCCGGGCGCAGGAACGCGGCGAGGCGCTGGTGGGTGGTGACGACGCGCTCTGCGGCGGCGACGGCCAGTGGAATGTCGGCGGCGGCGATCTTCGGGACTTTGCTGCTGCTGGCGGCGGGGGGCATGTTCGAGTCCAGCTTAGGCGATTGGCGATGAGCGCTGGCGGCGGCGTGCTTGGCGGCGTGGGGTTGGGGGCTCACATACGATTTGCCCCTGTGAAACTGCTGCGATGTGTTGATGATGCTGGCGTGCCGGTGCGGCTTGCGGCGCGGTGGGCGGTGCCAGCTGCGCGGGCGGGGCTGGCGGAGTTGCTGGCGCGTCCGGGCGCGGTGTTGAGAGTGCTGCGATGGGGCCTGAGCGGGGCGGGGCTGCTGACGTTCGGGACGCTCGCGCTGCTGACGGTGATGGTGGTGCTGGCGATCAAAGAGCCGAGTACGGGGATGTACCTGGTGCTGCTGTCGCCGATTTTTACTTCGCTGCTTGGCGCGGTGGCGGTGCTGCTGATCCGGGCGGGTGTGCAGGCCGGGCGGCTGCGCGGGCGGATGGTCCGCGTGGCGCTGCACCGGCGCTGCTGTCCGGGGTGCGGGTACAGCCTGAGCGGGCATGCCGGTGGTGCTGAGCTGGTGGTGTGTCCGGAATGCGCAAGCCGATGGCGTGCGGCACGGCTTGGCGTTGATGCGGATGAGCCGCCGCAGGTGCTGGTGGTGCGTGTTGGTGGGGAGTGACAATGCCTGTGCGGCAGCCGCGCGTAAGGACCACGGCGCGGCCGCCGCAACAGGCCAACGAGCACCCAAGGCGATAGCGGATCAACTCGCCACCGCACCCCCGAGACCCGGCGTGCCGCGGGGCCGTCGGCGCGATGAACGCGCGGCGGCGCAGCGACAAGACGTACTGACACCATCAACGAACACCGAGTAGACCGGCGAGCGCGCAGAACTGACGCGGACCGCCGTAAACATTCACCGACCCAAGTTGTTCCGACCTGCAAACTGCTGGCGCTGAACGCGCCGGCACCCCGTGAGACGTGCGGACTGAGGGCCCGCGATGACAGCACATCGGGTCCGAGAA
>Ga0105047_10008303_pt1 | contig 17313 bp, 10 predicted proteins | sample MAT04_FD_78384 | JGI IMG/M metagenome (GOLD analysis project Ga0105047, IMG submission 78384) | Freshwater microbial communities from Lake Fryxell liftoff mats and glacier meltwater in Antarctica - MAT-04 (megahit assembly) | ecosystem: Environmental > Aquatic > Freshwater > Ice > Liftoff...
GGGTGTGCTGCTTTCGCTCGTCAATTCTTCTGTCCCCAATCTTTCTGTCCCTGACTTCGCGATTTGCCCTCGACGGGCGTCGCACGTTAGATCGGGCGACTGACGTCGCTCCGCTCGCCGTATTGATGCCACACACACCGGCGAGCGGCAGGACGTCAGTCCTCCGATTTCGTGGTCTTGGCCCTGACGTTGCAATGACAGGAAGGTTTCGGACAGGAAAATAGAATTGCAAAAAACGACGACAAGGAATGTCCCCAATTTTCCTGTCCCCAATTTTCTTGTCCAAGTCCTCGCAATTTGCCCTGGACGCGCGTCGCGCGTTGGATCGGGCGACTGACGTCGCTCCGCTCGCCGTGTTGATCCAATAACCACCGGATTCATGATTCGGATCATCGGTCGCCATGGAACGCACGATTGCCAGTTTATCCACGATTCCCGCAACGCGGCAGCAACTCACAAATCTGGATGTCGGGGACACTTGTCGCGATCGGTTTGAAGACTCCGCGAATTTTCGCCGGTGCGTCCGGCTTCGGGCTTCGGGTCAAATGTCTCATACTGCGATGGGCCACCCGACATGTACAGCCAAATGATATTCTTCGCTCTGCCGAACTGCGAATTCTGCGAAGACTCTTCAGCTCCGGACGTCTGGCCGCTTGTCAGGTGCGAAAGAGTCAATCCCGACGGCGTGATTCCACCGATTCGCAGCAACTCCCGTCGACCGATTCTGCTGCGCCGGCTCATCGTTCACTCCTCTGCAGCCACGCAAACAGATCCCGCAGTTCCTGAGGTTTCAATTGTCGGTAAAGATCGGCCGGCATGATCGAAACGGGCGACTCATGCAATTCGTCGATCTCTGCATTCGGAATCACGACGGGCTCGTTCTTCGCATTGACCAGTGTGACACCCGCTTCGTTCTGAGCGGTCGGCAACCCTGTGATGATACGTCCGTCCTTCGTCACAACGACAACACTGACATATTCTTTGCGGATGACACTGCTGGGGTCGACAAGGCTGACGAGCAAAAAATCACGATCACGGCGATTGGCCGATGTCAGATCGGGACCAAGCTTTGTCCCTTCACCGAAGAGCTGATGACAGGTGGCGCAGTGTTTTTTGTAAACGGCCTGGCCCTGTGCGAGGTTCCCTTCAGAAGCTCGCACGTCGTTATTGAGTCTACGGACCTCGGCCAATTTTTCTTCGCGAGTTCCCGATTCCAGACGTCCCCAATGTTTGGTCACCAGTGTGTTGAGATCGGCATCGTCGAACAAAGCCACTTTACGAATCTGTTCCAGCGGAGTGACGGTTGCGGCGATCTCACCACGATCAACGGCCGTCAGCCAGGCTCTGGCAGATTCCCTGCGTCCCAGCAATACGTCGCGGATCTGTGACTGGAAGTCGGCAGACGTTGACGACTGATGCAGTCCGATCAGCGATGAGGTAATGCGCGGATCATCGAAGCGAGACAGGACTCTCAACGCAGCGCTGCGGATCGTCTCTGCTTCATTGCCGAGAACAATTTCAAGCGACGGCTCGATCAATACTCTATTGCCAGCGGGTGCGAGCATATCAAGCAAGGTGATCCGCTGTGCAGCATCGGTTTTCGGATCGAAGGCCGCCTGACGCGCCGCATCGAACGGTTCTTTCAGCCGCATCGCGACCCCCAGTTTTAATAACGCGGTATCTGTCGGCTGAGCCTGCCATGCCGCGAGAACGATGCTCGATAACGCCTGCAATTCGGATCCGCCGCTGGCCGCGCCTGAATTATTTGCCGACAGAGACTCCGGTCGTTCCTGCAAACCCTGAAGCACGGGTGTCCACAGCGTGCTGCGCGCGGCATCGTCCGGCGCGGCTTTGAGTAATTGCACCACAGCATCCAGTCCAGCCTCAGTCGCTTCGGCTGCATATCGACGGATCAATCGCGGCAACAATGTTTCTCGCCCAAGTTTCGATTTCCAAAGCGATGGTCGTAAAAACCGACGCAGAACTTCATCACGTCCATCGACACTGTGTCGTTCGACGGCCCACCACCATAGCAAAGGCAGTCGATTGTCATCGTTGTCGATATCGCGATTGATGTTGGCGTTAATGATGGGCAACGCCTGATGCGCCGGAAGCCGCGCCGCCGTACATGCCAGTTGCTGGCGTACTTCGACGACAGGCTCGTGCTCGGCAAATTCGTCCAGACGATGAGCCATCTCAGGCGACACTGGCCCACGATCGCCCAGCAGACGCAGCGTCCATGATCGCACAGCCGGATGAGGACTATCAAGCAACTGTGCTGCGAGCGCTTCGTCAAAATCATCCACGGCGTGCAACGTCCACAGCGCTTCGAGGGCCACTGATTCCTGCGGGCTGTTCAACGCAGAATCTCGCAGTCTGGGCTCTATCGCGGCGATCAGCGAATTCCGCTCAGTGGCATTCAGCAAAGATCGACGGACCAGTTCCTGACGCGCATGTCGGACGTACCACTGGCTCGGATGGTGATGCAGTTCAATCAAGCGGTTTGTCTCGAATTTGCTGAAGTCGAACTTCTCAACCCCTCCCGCCGAAGGCAGGGAGGGGTCAGGCCGAGCGAAGCAATGGTCCGGGGGAGGGCCGCCGCGAGTTGTGAATTCTGGATTCCCTTCGGATTCGGTGTCGGGCGTAAGTGAGAGCACTTTGAGCGGCAACAGCAATTGCTCGGCGAAATCTTCCCGAAGTTGTGTGTTTGATGCGTTCCACGCCAACCTCGGGGCAAGCCCCCTCCCGGACGTTGCTGCGCTCGTCCGACCTCCCCCTGAAGCTTCGCTTCTGGGGAGGTTGACTGGGAACGTCCGGCCCCAGATCCGACAATGATTGTTCGAGAGTTCCTTGGCGGCGATGCGATAAATGCGTCCGTTGGTCCGATCCCAGTCGGCATCCGGATCAGGATGAGCCGTCCGACCGTCGTACCAGTCAGACACATAGACCGCACCGTCCGGTCCGAGCGTCACATCGGTCGGCGCGAACCATTCGTCTCCCGAGACAACTAACTCGCCTCCATGCGCTGTTGCCACAGTGGAACCCTGTCGCTCGATGTCATGCCAGTAGACACCATGACCAAGCAGATCTCCCGCAATGTATTTGCCGCGAAACGAATCCGGAAATGAATCGCCCTGGTAAACGATCCCGCCGACGGTCACGTGTCCTCCGTGAAAATTCTTGTGTGCGGCGTGGTCGAAGTAGCCATAGCTGTGAGGATTATGCAGCTCGCCGTGTTTGGCAAACGACTTCACAAAATAAGCACCCTGCAGTCCATGCACCAGCACATGGCCACCGTAGTTTGTGCTGTAGAACAGGTTTCCCTGACTGTCGAAATCAAGCCCCCATGCGTTTCCACCGCCTTCGCAAAACAGTTCGAATCTGTCCGACTGCGGATGATATCGCCAGACTCCCTGCTGAAACTCAACGCCGCGAATGTTGGCTGTGACCGTACTGCCCTGGCAGCCGTACAGCCATCCATCCGGTCCCCACGTCAGTGAGTTGGCGACACTGTGAGCGTCCTCCATGCCGAAGCCTGTCAGCAGAACTTCAGGATCACTGTCAGGTACGTCATCCCGATTCCGATCGGGATAAAACAACAGATAGGGAACATTCAGGACATAGACTCCGCCATGTCCAAATGCCATACCAGTGGCCAGATTCAACCCGTCAATAAAGTCACTACCCTGATCCATACGACCATCGCCGTTCGTGTCGGACAAGATCGTAATGCGGTCAGCACCGCGTGGTCCGTGCGGCGGTGGCTCAGGAACTCGATCGTATTTCGTGCGAGAGTAACGATCAACCTGCACTCGTTTCAATCCCTCAGGATTCGGGTATTGCAGATACTGAATCACCCACAACCGACCTCGATCATCGAACTCGATGCATACCGGCTGAAGCACCAACGGCTCGCTGGCTACGACATTAACATGAAAGCCGTTAGCCACCTGCATCCGCATTACGGTCTCTTCGGGAGGAAGCCCCTGAGCCTGCAATTGGCACTCGTTTAACACGGCACACCAGCCGACAACAAGAGCGCTCGTGAGTTTTAACCAGTGGCCGGTTTTCATCGTTTGCATTTCCACATTGGGGCATGGGTTCAACCCCACATATAAGTTCCGGAATTCATCGGGAAGGCGAGGCTATTGCCGAGCCGCAGTCGATTCACCCGCCATCGGATTCATTCCTGTGGTTCTCAGGATTCTGCACTACTCGAAGAGAACAAAACTCCTGGTAGTGCAGAATCCTGAAAACCACTGAGGTAAACTCAGTGGCGAATAATCCCACAGCAACTTGGCAGGAGCCTCGCTCTCCCATCAACAAAACCTGTTTCCCGTGCGACGGTTTTTTAGCTCAAAATATCATGAATCACCTGGCCGTGGTCAATCTCCAGCCGCTTGCGACCGGGGACTTCGAGCAAGCGGTTATCGAGTCCCAGTAGATGCAGAACGGTGGCATGCATGTCAGTCACATAGTGACCTTCGCCAAGCGCATGATAGCCAAGTTCATCAGTGGCTCCATGGACGTAGCCCTTTTTCAAACCGGCTCCCGCCATCCAGATCGTGAATCCGTTGGGATGATGATCGCGACCATCCGTGCCGCCCGCACGCCGTTCCAGACCAGGCGTGCGACCGAATTCCGTGCAGAAGACAACCAAAGTTTCGTCGAGTAATCCGCGTTGTTTCAGATCCTGCATGAGTCCCGCGACTGGCAGATCAACACTCGCGCAAAGTTTCGTGTGATTCTCTTTCAGTTTCTGATGCGAATCCCAGACGCCATAAGGAGACGGAAAGACCTGCACAAATCGAACGCCGCGTTCAACAAGTCGCCGAGCTGCGAGCAATCGTTGTCCGGCCAGTTTTGTCACGTCATTGTCGATGCCATATCGCTTCGTTGTGTCTTCCGTTTCTGTTGAGAAATCGATGGCCTCGGGGACTGCCGCCTGCATCCGAAAAGCCAGTTCGTACGCGCGAATACGAGCCAGCAGTTCCTGATCTTCCGGATACTCAACCGCTGACAGCGCGTTCAGCTTCCCGATCAGTTCGTATTCCTGCCGCTGTTCTTCGAGGCTCTGCTTTGCATTCCTCTGGCCAAATGGTAGTGGATTTTTCGGATCGAGAGCCAACGGCACACCTGAGTGCTGTGGCCCAAGATACAATGAGTCAATCGAAAGTCGCGTGTCCGATCGCGTTGGTCCTCCAAGCACAGCGAACTTCGGCAGGTTTTCGTTCAGTGTTCCCAATCCGTAGTCTGCCCAGGCACCAATGCTGGGTTGTTGTTCGTCCAGTCGATGTCGCCCTGTGTGAATCTGATTCTCAGCCGCGTGATCGTTGTCCGTCGTCCACATATTGCGAACGAAACACAGATCATCGATCTGCGTGGCGAGATGCGGCCACCAATCTGTCATCTCGATTCCGCTATTGCCATGCTTCCGCCATCGCACCTGCATTGGATAAATCGTCGGATAGACGTCACGAACGTTGATCTCATCTGCCGCCACCGAACGGAACCGTTTCTTGTGCAATGGCGAATCAACCGGGTTGTCAAATGGCGTCTTGTCGAATGTCATGCCGGCATAACGATTGAGCGCTGGTTTCGGGTCGAACGTCTCAACATGACTGTAGCCGCCGGACAGAAAAATCCAGATGACAGACTTGGCGCGTCCTGGGAAATGCGTAGTTGCGGCAGGCTGCCTATCAGCCGCCCTGGCGATCTTTTCTTCAGCCAGCATCGCTCCCAGTGCTAGTCCGGTGAAACCCATGCCCATGTCGGCCAGAAAACCTCGACGCGGATGTCGGCAGTCGCACGTTGGTGTTTTCGAATGTTCCTTCGTCATGTTTCTATCGGATCGTAATAAAGTCGTTGTGATTGAGGATCGCACGCACCACACTCTCCAATACCCGAATATTCGGGTCGGCCGTCTCCGTCTTCGCCAGCAATTCTCGCTGACTTTCGATCGCTTCGCAACACAACTGCAATTCGGCCTCAGACGGAGGTCGAGACAGGATTGTTTCGAATGCTGCCGTGATGAACGGCTTTGAATTGTTTTCTGTGGCAGTGTCCGTTTCGCTCATCAATACGACGGTAACAGCCGCATTTTGTTCATGAACAAAATCACTATTCGTCAAGGCCAGTGCCTGCTGGGGTACGATACTGCGTGTTCGGCGATAACACTCCATCGCGTCAGGGGCATCGAACAACTCACCCAGAGCGCTCTTGCCTCCCTCTTCCGGGTAGACGCTGTAATACAGGCTGCGCCGAAACGTTGTCAGAGCCTCGCTGTTCTCCAGCGGTTGGCCACCCATTGTCAGATCCAGTTTGCCCGCAGTATACAACACGCTGTCGCGAACAACCTCAGCTTCCATCCGACCAATGTTCATTCGCCACAGCAACTTGTTCTCTCGATCCGACTCAATCGCTTTCGTTCCGCCAGACGCATTCGTTCCGACTGACGACACCCGACGATACGCGGCGCTTGTCACAATCAGACGGTGCAAATGTTTCATACTCCAGTCGTTCTCCATAAATTCAACCGCCAGCCAGTCCAGCAGTTCCGGATGACTTGGAAGCGCGCCGCTGCGGCCAAAATCCGTAACAGTAGAGACAAGCGGTGAATGAAAATGTCGAGCCCAGATATGATTCACAGCAACTCGCGCGGTGAGCGGATTTTCGCGCGCCGTGATCCACTCGGCCAGCACTGTCCGGCGTCCGGTGCTTGTCTTCGGATACGTCGGACTGAACGGTGAATATTCAATGGTCGAGTCATTCGACGCCACTCGCGCCTTGTCGAGTACCGGACGCGACACAGCCAGCAGCTTGTTTGCGGCTTCGATCTTCTTTGGCCGCTCCGCGTCATCCATCGGCACCGCTTCCGCAGCCGACAGCGCGAGTTCATGGATCAGAACGTCTGCTTCCGCTTTGAGAACAATCGCGTCTCGCTCGAAGCGACTGGCGGCACGTGCCAGCTCGGCAAAGTCTGTGTCCGGAGTCTCGCCATACTTGGATCGATCAGCGGCGATGCGAGCATCGAGGCTCATCACTTCCGCACGTGCTGCTGCGAGTTTCGCAGTCGCGGCACGCACGGGCAAATGTACAGAGTCGACCGCGCGCTGAGCGGTTTGCACCTGTGTCAGAAGACTGCGAAGCGATTCGTTGCCTGCTGTCGAAGACACAACCGACGTCGCAGGTGCTGCGCTGAAGGAAGAGATTGACCAGCCTTCAATCCCGTCGATATCGCGACCTTCCGCGTATGTAGGTGCTTCGAAATTGAATGTCACCAACCGAGCGGCCTCGTTTTCGATTGCCGCCTCAGTCTGAACCGGAGCGGTGATTGTGACATCGTCAACGACAGCAACACTTCCGGTTCGACATTCGAATGAGATGGCTTTCGTCGGATCACCGACGGGATTCCAGCCATTCAACGCGACGGGAACCCGATCGACCAATACCACTTCGCCTGTCGCAGATCCCACTGTCAGCAGACATCGGTCTGTTTGGGTTTCGAACAAAAGGGATACTTGAAAACGCTTCTGACCGGCAGCGAAGTCGTATCGGCCGGTTTCGAATTCGGTGAACGTCCCTGGTTGATAGGAAACAATACGTCCCGATTTGAAGCCAATATAGCTCGCGGTGAGTCCCTTCTTGACATCTTTCGCCAGTTGAAAATTGAAGTGCTCATCGTTCAAAATCAACAACTCAAAACTCAGCGTCGTACCATGTTCCAGAGCCGTTAACTGCTGTATTCCATTCAGCACCGTACGGCGCCCGGTGGTGGCATCCAGTATCAACGATTGCCGCCCGTCAATGGCCCCTGGCTGTCCGGATTTCTCGGCGTCTTCAGTTGCGGCTCTGAATGCTGCTTCCGCCTGAGCAAGTTGTTCGAGCGTGGCAGTCGGGACTTCATTTTTTGTCTGGCTGACAGTGACCAGTTCTTTTTCGGCTTGGACTATCGCGGTGCCAGCCTCGGCCAGCAATGCATCATGCAACGCTGGTCGCAAGCCCGGATACCATGCCCGCGTTGGCAGTTCGACCGCCGTTACTTTAGGAGCTGATGCGGTCAGAAACTCGGGCACTCCCGGCGAAATCGATCCGCGTTCAGTCACTCGCCGACGTTCATCGCCTCCGGTGTAGAACCATGTCGGAGCATCCGGCTTTTTGTCGTAAATTCGCACCGCTCCCAAGCGTTGAATTTTGCGAAGTACGCCGTAGTCGTATTCCTGAAACGGCCCGGGATCGGCCTCCCCCGGAACGCGATCCTGTCGAATATCAATGGGTTCAAAGAATGCTCGCAGGCGGAAGTAGTCATCCTGCAGAATTGGATCGTACTTGTGATCGTGACAATGCGCACAATTGAAAGTCAGACCGAGAAATGCCTTGCCTGTGTGTTCGACAGTGCTCCGCATCCAGTCATTCGGATTGAGCGCGTACCAGTTGCGAATCAAATAACCCGTTGCGACTGCTGCTGAATCATCTTCAGGGCAGATTTCGTCTGCGGCGAGCATCTCCCGCAGCATCCGGTCATAGCCGTGATCTTCATTGAGCGACCGCACAATCCAGTCACGCCACCGCCAGACCTGCGGCGCACTATTCCACACATCGGGCACGTATCGACGCCCGTACCAATCACTGTAACGCCAGATATCCATCCAATGTCTAGCCCAACGCTCGCCGTAACGCGGATCATTCAGCAATCGGTCAACGACTGTTTCGTACGCGGCAGGCGAGTCATCATTCAAACAGTCATGCAATTCCTTTCGTGTCGGCGGCAAACCGATCAGGTCCAGATACAGACGTCGCAGCAACACCTGTTTCGGAGCATCAGATTGAGCCGTCAATCCATGCTCGTGAAGTTTGGCGTCGATGAAGGCATCGATCGGATTGCGCGAAGTGTCCGAATCAACATTCGCCGGCAAATCGGAACGCGTTGGCGGTTGAAAGGCCCAATGTTGATCCGGATCGGGTTCCGGTTGCTCGTTATCGGGTGAAATCGCACCCTGACCAATCCAGTTTCGCAACGTCTCGATCTGCACTGCGGAGAGCGGTTCACCTTCCGGCGGCATGCGTTCGGATTCGTCATGTGAGGAAATGCGTGCAATCAGTGAACTTATTTCAGCAGCCTCCACATCGACGATTGAGCCTCCATCGCCGCCTCGCCGGATCGCATTCCCCGTATCCAGTCGCAGTCCCGATTCCTGCTTCAAAGCTCCATGACAGGCGTAACATCGTTCCTTCAATATCGGCTTGACGTCGCGCAGATAGTCGATCGGCGAATGAGCTATCACCTCAGTGACGAGGGTCAGTGTAAGTGCAAGCGTTAGAACGGATTCCGGGAGAGTGGACATGATCCGGACATTTTCGCAATTTTGCCCCGGTGATTACCAGTCTGAATCACCTGATCGCGACCTATTCGTGAACCTTTCCAGAATTCGTTCGACACGCACCGGAACGAGAGTTTAACGTAATCCGACCTGTCCTCAGGTCGGATTCCGTTGTTGTGGCTCGGTGTCTGGCTCCCGATCTGAGGACAGATCGGGCTACATTGGGCGACTTTGTCTGACAGAGTGACTTTCACTCGAACGGAAGGACAATTAAAATTCCGGATCTGAATGGCAATCGTCATTGGACGATTCGGATGGCGCTACGTTCGACTCTCCAGGCTCTTTTTGAACACGCACAGGAGCGTACATGATGACATGGCGATTGTTGATCCCGATTGGTTCCATTGTCGTATTGTTTGCCGGAATCCCGTCCATTGCCGTGGATGATGTGCGGTTTGAGGCTGAACAGATTTTTCCGGTGGATCCACGACAGACTCACGCACCGGGGATCGTCGAATGTGCGAATGGAGATCTGATCGCATCATGGTATCGGGGGACCGAGGGACCAGAAGAAGATGCGTCGATTCATGGTGCACGAAAGAAGAAGGGTGAAAGCAAATGGAGCGAACCGTTTCTGCTGGTCGATCGAAAAGGGTTCGGTGACTGCAACACCTGTATGATGATCGATGGACAGAAACGTCTGTGGTTGTTCTGGCCGACCATCATTGGCGAATCATGGGAATCGTCGTTGATGAATTACGCGGTCTCAACAGACTACGAAAATGAAGGGCCCCCCAGGTGGGATCGCACCGAAATCATGCTGCTGAAACCTGCGGACTTCAAGGAAGAAGCGCTCGCATTGATGGGTGATCGAAAAATCCGGCCTCCGCGCGGTGCCATTAAGTTTGGTGACGACCCGCAGCGAGAAAAACTGAACGATCCTCTTTATCAACGACTCGGCTGGGCACCTCGCTGCAAACCGACTGTCCTGCCAACAGGCCGAATTCTCCTGCCGCTCTACACCGATACCTGGGCCATTTCGATCATGGCAATCAGCGATGATGGCGGTGAAAACTGGTACGCCAGCAAGCCACTCATTGGTTTTGGTAACATCCAGCCGACCGTATTACGCCGCAACGACGGGACGCTGATCGCCTACATGCGCGAAAATGGCGGCAGCCGCCACATTCGCGTTTCCGAATCGAGCGACGACGGAATTACCTGGGGACCTGTTGGCGAAAGCGAGCTTCCGAATTTCGGCAGTGGCATCGACGCGCTGCGTTTGGCGAATGGCAACTGGCTGATGGTTTACAATGACAAAGGACGCGTGAGCCTTGTGGTCTCGATTTCCGAAGACGAAGGCAAGACGTGGAAATTCACACGTCATCTGGAACTGCATGCAGCGGGCCGATACCACTATCCGGCAGTGATCCAGAGTCCGGACGGGACCATCCATACGATCTACAGTACGTTCATCGCTCCCGATCCCGCCACGGCAAAACCCGACCAAAACGGTAAGATTCCCGAGTTCGTCGATAAAGGAATCAAACACGCCGCATTCACGGAAGCATGGATTCGCGCTGGTGACTGAATATCGAATTGTTGCGGCATAATTTCCCTGCAGACGTTCACGGTATTCGACGTCATTTTGCGTGGAGCATTTGTTCGCCGTAGTCGTTTTTGAATTCGCGATACATGGCGTGAACATGCTGCATGGGGGCACCGCCCATTTGTTGCGGTGCGAATTCCAGGAAGAACGTTGGGCTCTGAACTCGATAGTAGGCAGCACTGCCTGGTTTCACTTCACCGCGCCAGGAAAACCACGTATCATCCAAAGTTGCAGCAACCGATTCCAGTTTCGCTGCGGCGTCTTCTGCGTTGAGCAGGCCAACTCGTTCTGTGATGAGTTTCTTCAGCAGCGTTTTCTGCCCTTCCGACAGTTCGTTGCCACGAATGCCTTCCGGTTCAGGATGAACATCGTCGCGACCGGGGCCGAGAGCAAGTTCCCCGAATTTCTGGCTGAGAATTGCTTTCTTCTTTTGATCTGCGTCAAGTGCATTGACGAGTTCAAAGGCGACGACGAGTTCGTCAGCCATCTGCACAATCTCTTTGCCGTCGTTTGCATATCGCATCGGTTGCCCGCCTGTGAGGCTGGGAGCCAGCGTGATCTGATCACCCAGAATTGTGGCATTGATGGCCAGATGATGTCCGCCGAACTGCCACATCCACGGTTCCGTTCGCGACGGCATGCCAAGGATCGACAGATAGTATTCGTCTTTCCCAAAAACCAACCGTCCGCGTCCGCCGCCTTTTAGAGTTTCCTCACCGGCCATGTTATCGACGACTTGCTGATATCCGTCAGAACTCATCGTTGCCTTGATGAGTACCATCACGGCATCAATCTGCTCCTGCTTCAGATCCCCCATCCGCAGACCTTTTCGTTCAAAGATCCCCGTCGGCAAATTGGACCACCGCAGGCGCTGTTCTTCGTCATTGAACTTGAAGATCGTCTTCGCGCGTTCGTCGTCGTTCAAAGTCGCCAGCATTCTTTCCGCAGCGGCAACCACTTTGACAGACTGATCGTCCGTATTGACGGCAACAGTTGTCTTTGCGACGTTGTCAGATTTTTGATCGGCGTGGACAGCGGCGAGTGGTGTACACATCAGGACAAAAAGAATTGATCGTGACTGCATGAGAAGGCTTTCAAAGGGAGCGCGCAGGAAGTTGGAGGGTACCGACATGTTACCGATTGTCGATATGACTTAGCCACGAGCGGAACACAACTGCTGTACAAGTAGTGGGAATCGCCAGAATTCCAGGCACTTGCAGGATTTCTGGAGAAATACGTTACGACTGTTGCTTCCGAAATCGACGCTTAGCCAATCACTGATCAACAATGTGTCGGTCAGCGTTTCCTTCAAACTGCACCTCGCGAAATATAACTCAGCAGCACGTCACTTCCGGCGAGCCTTGGCTGTGTACTTCTTTTGCACCGGAGGGCGTGAGAGTTTTGCAACCGTCAATTCGGCAATACGTTCGGCCATCTCTTCGTCAGATTCGTAATCATCATCATTTTCTTCTTCGTCATCGTCTTCGTATGTGAATCGCGGTGGAAAAACATGCACACTGAGGAAGATAACAACGCGGTACAGGAGAAAGGTCGCGATTGACAGAGCAATACCGGCAACAACACTGGCGGACTCAAACGGGAGCGACGGAATCAACCAGTGGACCATCCAGCCAACAGCCAGTATCGCAGATGTAATCGCCGCCACAACAAGGCACACGATTCCAACAATCAAAGTAAAAAATACTACAATCTGAGCCCATGTCGGCTTCGCACCCATGGATGCACTCCCTGCAAGCGATATTGCCCCTGTCAAACCGACGGCAGCATAAACAACTCGCACGGACTGTGCCAGATCGGCACGGCACTACGTTGTCAGCAGGTTCTCGGAGATCTGGATTGCCGCAGGTCCGATGAGGACTACGAAAATCCCGGGGAAGATGAACAGAACCAGTGGAAAGATCATCTTCACCGCTGTCTTTGCAGCTTTTTCTTCCGCCATTTGACGTCGTTTGATTCGCATCGTATCAGACTGCACACGAAGTGCCTGAGCGATCGAGGAACCGAATCGGTCGGCCTGGATCAGGATCGCGGCCAAAGCGCGAACGTCGTCTACGCCTGTGCGAATTCCGAGATCGTGCAGTACCTCACGTCGTGCTTTCCCCATCTGCATCTGCATATTGGCCGTTGCCAGTTCTGAACACACTTCGGGAGCACCGTTGGAGAGTTCTTCTGATACGCGACGCATTGCAGAATCGAGGCCAAGGCCGGCTTCAACACAGACAACCAGCAAGTCGAGAGCGTCAGGAAGTTGCAGGAAGATTTTCTGCTGACGTCCCCATTTCAAGAACGTGAGAATGATTTCTGGAATAAAGAACCCGATGCCTCCGCCAATCACCAGCGACATCAGGGAGTTTTTTGCGAATCCGGCGGAATAAAATCCATAGCTACCGCCAATAAACAAACCGATTCCCAGAGCGACGACTTTGATGGCCAGAAAATTGCGAGACGCTTCGTGTCTCGCAAATCCTGCATTGGCTAGTCGGATTTTCAGATTGCTTTGTTCCAGTTCGTTTTTTGACTCCAGCGCCTTCGACAGGGCTGGCGCGGCCTTGTCGAACATCGCGCCGACGGAACCGGGAGTTGAACCGGACATTCGTTTCTGTCGCGCAAACGGATCTCGCCATTCTTCAAGACGCTCGGTAGCACGCGAGGCTTTTTTATTGAACAACGTCCATACGCCCCACATCCCCGTGGTGATGGCGATAAAGGCGGCCACTGGAAGAATTGTTTCAATATCCATGACATTAACTCGGTGCAGGTGAAGAAGGAATTTTTGAAGACATGTCGAGGCAGGCTGACGCGCATCGACGGGAACTTCCGGGAATCAGATCAGACTTTGATATCGACAATTTTCTTGATAACGACGGCACCGATAATCTGCATGATGACCGCAGCTGTGATCATTTTTCGGCCCATTTCGCGATTGAACAGCAGCATCACGTAGTCAGCGTTCATGTAGTAAACCGCAAAGAACAGCAGGATCGGCAACGCCATCAGTACGACACCGCTGATGCGGCCTTCGCCGGTGAGTGCTTTCACCTGACCCAGGATCTTGAATCGTTCACGAACAATGTGACTGATCTTGTTCAGGATTTCTGCGAGGTCGCCACCCGCCTGTCGCTGAATAGCAACTGCGGTCACAAAGAACTGAAGGTCCATGTTCGGGATGCGAATCAGCATGTTCCGCAGCGCCTGCTCCATCGAGATCCCAAGATTCTGCTCGTCGTAAACATGCCGGAATTCCACAGAAATCGGTGCAGGCATTTCAGTCGAAACCACGTTCAGTCCTGATGACAAGCTGTGACCGGAACGCAACGCTCGCGACATAAGTTCAAGAGCGTCAGGAAGCTGTTGCTCAAACTTCCGGAAGCGTGAACGGCGTCGAAACCACAGCCAGAGCCACGGCATGCAGGCTGTCATGATTCCGCTCACGGGAATCAATGCCGAGGGAGCTCGAGCCACGATCGCAATCAGAACGCCTAGTCCTGCGGCACCAGCACAGACAAACAGAAAATGTTCGATCCGAAGTGGAGAATTTGCCTGCCGAAAGAACATCGGCAAACTCACAAATCGCTTTGTCAGTCCACCGACGAAGCCGCCTGCGGAGTTCATCCCGTCACGCATCAGTTGGTCGGTGATTTCTCTCTTCGAAGGCTGCGCAGCGCCAGTGAATGCCGCAAGGCGCGCATCCAGATTCGAATCTGAATTGCCTTTGAATGCAGAAAACAGGCCGAACACAAGTGTCAGGACGCCGACAAACGCGGCACCCATGATGATTAAGTTTGGATCCATGTGAGCATCCTCGCAACAAACTGACGCAACAAACTGACGAAACAACTGCTGATTCGTAAATGACCCATGATGACTGACAGAGGCCCCAGGCAAACGGTGTCAGGTAACTTGCCTCGCATCAACCACGTGCCGTTCGCCGACTTCTTATGGAGAACGCATCGTGCGCTGAGCAAACAACCCGCTTGGCAACCGGACTCCGCCGGATTCCAGCAGTTCCATACATTTCGGACGGACACCCGTCGATTCGAAGTGGCCGAACGCCTTGCCGTTCTCGCCAATTCCGTCCTGCTGAAACTTGAAGATGTCCTGCATCACGATTGTCTCACCTTCCATGCCGACGATTTCCGTGATGTATGTGATTTTACGCGGACCACCCTGCAGACGGCTGGCCTGAATAATCAAATGAACGGCTGACGCAATCTGCTTACGAACTGCCGATAACGGCAAATCACAACCAGACATGTTGACGAGTGTTTCAATACGGGAAATTGCGTCGCGTGGATTGTTCGCGTGGACGGTGGTCATCGAACCATCGTGACCCGTGTTCATGGCCTGCAACATATCCAGAGCTTCGCCACCGCGGCATTCCCCGATAATGATTCGATCGGGACGCATACGCAGTGCGTTCTTCACCAGATCAGTCGCATTGACTCGGCCCTTGCCTTCGATATTCGCTGGACGAGTTTCGAGACGCAGCACGTGTTCCTGCTGCAACTGAATTTCCGCAGCATCTTCGATCGTAATGATTCGGTTTTCATTCGAAATGAAGCTGGACAATGTGTTTAGCAATGTTGTCTTACCTGAACCAGTACCACCGCTGATGATGATGTTCAGTCGAGCCTTCATGGCACCTTCCAGAAACATCACCATTTCCGGAGTGAACGCGCCGAATTTGAGCAGATCTTCCAGTGTCAACGGGTTTGACCCGAAGCGGCGAATTGTCAGCGACGGACCATCGAGAGCCAGTGGAGGAATGATAGCGTTCAATCGTGAACCGTCTGGAAGTCGAGCGTCAACCATCGGCGATGTTTCGTCAACTCGACGTCCAACACGGGATACGATGCGATCCAGAATCTGCAGCAAGTGATCGTTATCGCGGAATGTGACGTCTGACTTTATAATACGTCCGTTTTTTTCCAGGAAGACATTCTTCGGTCCGTTGATCATAATATCTGCAACGCCCTCTTCCTTGAGCAGCAGTTCCAGTGGACCAAAGCCAAACGCTTCGTCCAGAACTTCTTCAACAAGCCGTTCCCGTTCAGAACGGTTCAGCATCGGGTTTTCCGTGTCGCAAAGATGTTCCACCACAACGCGAATTTCGCGGCGCAGGGAATCACCTTCCAGCTCGTTGAGCCGAGTCAGGTCGAGTTTTTCGACAAGCTTCCCGTGGATATGAGACTTCAGTGTTTCGAAGTCGCTAGAAGATTGTCGGCCTGGTTTCATTGGGGCGATCATGGACAGTTTCTCCGGTCTTTCTCAGACGCTGTTTAGGGGAACTCACCCGGAATCGGGGTGATGAAAACGGAATTTCCGAATTGAGTCCTCTATGGAACTTAGGTCACAAATTCGGACCATGTCGGGAGGATCACGCTGAATTGTTGCCGGAAATCCACAATTGAAGCAGGATTCCGGCATTCGTTGAGTCAGCTTGTGACGACTGTAACGATCGAATCACGTGCGCTCACAAAACACAGTCGTGGGCGATGGTGTATGAGAACCGGCGTTCCAGCGATCCTTACGCGCCAATCAGCTTCCTGTTGAACGCACCCTCATTGATTGTCGGGCGTTCGGGACGGCCTTTGTGGTTGTAGGTGAGCTGCATGTTGTCCAGCCCCATCAGTCCGAGGATCGAGGCGTGGATGTCGCGAACATGCATTTTGTCTTCGACGGCGTAGAGGCCGAGGTCGTCGGTGGCCCCGATTGTCTGGCCACCCTTCACACCTCCGCCAGCCATGAAGATCGAGAATCCCGTCGGATTATGGTCCCGGCCGTTGCCCTTTTCGCTCATCGGTGTGCGGCCGAATTCGCCACCCCAGATCACAAGCGTTTCATCCAGTAATCCTCGCTGCTTCAGATCTTTGATGAGTCCGGCCACGGGCCGGTCCATGGTTTTGCACAGTCGTGAATGGTTGGCTTCAATTTCGGAATGTGAATCCCATTTGCTGCCTGTACCGCTGTAAAGCTGAACGAATCGCACTCCACGCTCGACCATGCGGCGAGCCAGCAGGCAGTTGCGTCCAAAGACCTCCGTCTCCTTTTCATTCATGCCATACAGTTGCTGAGTCTCGGCTGTTTCCGATTGCAGATCCACAGCCACTGGTGCCTGAGCCTGCATGCGGAAGGCAAGCTCATAACTGCGAAGTCGCGCGTCGAGTTCTGTTTGCTGCGGTCGGGCTTTTGCATAAGTCCGATTAAATCGCTGCAACAGATCCAACCGAGCGTGTTGCCGCTCGGCCGAATACCCCTTCGGCGAATTCAGGTTGGGAATGGGTTCATCACTGCCACCGGCCAATTGGACTCCCTGAAATGTCGCAGGCATGAACCCGCTGCCCCAGTTGCGAGTTCCATTCA
>Ga0105047_10008306_pt1 | contig 17306 bp, 11 predicted proteins | sample MAT04_FD_78384 | JGI IMG/M metagenome (GOLD analysis project Ga0105047, IMG submission 78384) | Freshwater microbial communities from Lake Fryxell liftoff mats and glacier meltwater in Antarctica - MAT-04 (megahit assembly) | ecosystem: Environmental > Aquatic > Freshwater > Ice > Liftoff...
CCCCATGAACCTCGCCAACCCCCATTTCGCCGAACCGCAGTGGCTCTGGCTGGCGTTCCTTGGGCCGGTCGTGGCCTGGCTGCTCTTCCGCTACGCCGCGCGCAAACGCCAGCAGCAACTCGCTGCGTTCGCCGCACCGGATTTGCTGCCGAGCCTGCTCCAGTCCCACAGCCCGGGGCGACGCGTGATCAAGCACGGGCTCCTTGCCGCGTCAGTGGCGCTCATGGCCCTGGCCCTGGCGCGTCCGCAGTGGGGCCAGACCTCCGAGGCCGGTCGCTCGCTGGGCGAGGACATCGTGTTCATCCTCGACGCCTCGAAGAGCATGTTGGCTCCCGACGTGCAGCCCAACCGCCTCCTGCGCGCGAAGTATGCGATCATGGATTTCGTTGAGCGGCACGGACGCGGGCGCGTGGGGTTGGTGGCGTTTTCCGGGCAAGCCTTCCTGCAATGCCCGCTGACCTCCGACTACGACGCCTTCCGCGAGGCCTTGATGGCGGTGGACGAACGCACGATCCCGGTGGGCGGCACGGACATTGGCCGCGCGCTGGAGGAAGCCACGAAGGCGATGGAGAAGAAAGCCCGCCGCAAAGTCATGGTGCTGCTCACCGACGGCGAAGACCTCGAGGCCGGCGGCGTGGCCAAAGCGAAGGCGCTGGCCGAGCAAGCCGTGGTCGTGTTCACCCTCGGCGTCGGCACGCCGTCCGGCTCGACGATTCAATACGTGGACGAACGCGGCGCGCTGAACGTGGTCCGCGACAGCAAAGGCGAACCCGTCCGCAGCCGGCTCGATGAAAAGACCTTGCGCGAGATCGCCACGGCGACGCGCGGCGGCTACGAACCGCTGGGCATGTTGGGGGAAGGCATGGTGCGCGTGCGCCAGGCGGTTGAAAGCTCCGCCTCGCTCACCAACCTTGTGCCCGCCCGCAAGCTGGGCGTGGACCGTTATTACTGGTTCCTTGCGCCCGCGCTGCTGCTGCTGGTGGCGGAGTCGCTGCTGGGAACGAGAAGGAAACCGACCGTTCAGGAAAGGCCTGCTGTATGAAGGAAAATCCGAAATCCGAAATCCGAAATCCGAAAGAAATCCGAAGCCCGAAATCCGAAGAGTCCGGGGCGGATACCGTGGGACAGGCGTCGCGCCGGTCTCTGAAATCGTCTGAAACGGGCTTTGCTCCGCGTTCCCAAGGTTCGGGGGGAAGCCACCCTTTAGCGGCGGCAGTCAATGAATCTGGAGACCGGCGCGACGCCTGTCCCACGCGGCCCGCCTCGGCGACGCCAAGTAGCGCGATTGCCTGGACATGGCTCAGACCCTTCGGATTTCGGGCTTCGGATTTGTTTCGGGCTTCGGGCTTCGGGCTTCGGATTTCCGCCGCCACCGCGCTCCTGCTCCTCACCTTCGCCCTGCCCGCGCCTGCCGACACCAACACTCCCGCTCCCGCAGCGGCGGCCCCACTGCCCGAGAAGCCCCGCGAGTTCTACAACGCCGGCACCCAGCAACTCCGGGCCGGCAAGTTGCGCGATGCCGAGGTCGCCCTGATGACCGCCGCTTCGCGGGACCAGCAGGAAGTCCAGACCCACGCGCTCTACAACCTCGGCCACACGCGCTTCAAGCAAGGCGTCGAGGCGCTGAAGAAATCGCCCGACCCCCAAGCCACCCGTCAGCGTGGCGACGCCGCAGGCGAATTGGCGGATCGCGCCATTCGCAGCGCCGACGACGCGCTCGCGAGCGGCGAAGCCACCGGCTTGCTGCGCGCCTACATGGAAGGCCGCGGCGCGCGCAAGGAACTCCGCGAGGCGATAAAGGCCCTCGACAAGGCGATGGAAGCCCACCGCACCACGCTCTTGCGCTGGCAGCGATCCGCGGGCGATTTCAAGAGCGCCTATGAACTCCAGACCTCGCTCGAGGATGCCCAGACCAACGGCAAGATCGTGGACCGCCACATCGCCAAACTGGTGGACCAGCAGGAGCAACTCATGCAGTGCATGGGCGGCATGGGCAAGAAGCTCGCCGACCTCAAGATGAAGATGGGTAAGTGTAAGGGTCAGATGCCCGGCGGCATGTTGCCCAAAGGCAGCGGCGACGAGGACGAAGACGAGGATGAAGACGAGGATGAAGACGGCGGCAGGCAGGAGCCCAAACAGGAAGAAGACAAGGGCAACCAAGAGGAGAAGGAAGACGCCCCCAAAGGTCCGCGCATGGCCCTGACCCAGGAAGAGGCCGCCATGATGCTCAACTCCTTCAAGCTCGACGCCAACCGCAAGCTCCCGATGGGCGAACGCGAAACCGCCAAGCCCCAGGACAAAAAGGGGAAGGACTACTAAATGACGAAATCCGAAATCCGAAATCCGAAGGAAGCCCGAAATCCGAAATCCGAAGTGCCGCCAACCCGGCGCAGACTTCGGGCTTCGGATTTCGGATTTGTTTCGGCCTTCGGATTTCGGGCTTCGGATTTGTACCTGACACTGCTGTTCCTGATCACCTCCCTCCCCGCCCTCGCCCAGCAACTCACCATTTCCAACCAAGGCGGTAGCTTCATCATCCAAGGCCAGGGCGTCATCCGACTCGGCCCCGGCGGGCAACTCATTGACCCGCAGGTCGCCGCCGCCATGCAGATGTCCGGCGCCGATCAGCCGGCGCTGGCGCAGGCGGAGTTCGATCCACCGACGCTCGCGGTCGGACAGACGGGCACTTACCGGGTGGTCGTCACGGCGATGACCGAGGCGGCCGGAGTGCCAGCAAAATTGCCCGCGCCGGCGGGCCTGGAAATGGAGCCGACGGGTCGCGCCTTCGCCTACGGCAACGGGCCGATGGGCATCCAGCCGCGGACCACCTTCAACTTCCGCGTGCGCCCCACTGCCGCCGGTCAGTTCACGCTGCCGGCCTATGACGCCAGCGCGAATGCGAAGCCGGTGACAGTCGCTCCCGCCACGCTCCGCGTCCTGCCCCAGGGCACGACGGTCCCGCCGTCGCGCCTGCGCCTGCTCGCCCAAGCGCCGACCAACGATTTCTACGTCGGTGAATTGATTCCCATTCGCCTGCGCCTGTTTGATTCCGGCGATGGCACCGTGGCGGGTTTCGGCCAGGCGCAGGTCAGCGGCGACGCCTTTGTCGTGGATCAGAGCTTGATGCGCTACCGCCGCGACGCGCGCGTCGAGAACGGTCGCGTCGTGGGCGACATGGTGGCGGACCTCGCCGTTACGCCGGTGAAGGAAGGCCGGCTCGCGCTGCGCGCCCAGGCACTGGCGTCGCTGTTCCGGCCGCCGGCGGCAAACGGCATCACGCTGCCTGGCTATCAGCCGCTCGTGGACGCCGAGCCGGTGATGGTGAACGTGAAGCGGCTCCCCACCGAAGGCCGGCCGGCGAGCTTTGCCGGCGCGATTGGCACTTTCGACTTCGAGTCCGTCAGCGCCTTGCCGGGCGGCGGGCGGGCCGGCGAACCGTTGACGCTGGCGGTGACCGTGCGCGGCGTGGGGAACATTCATCGCTTGGTGCCGCCCAAAGTGGGTTGGGTGAAAGGCTGGCAGGTATTTGCGCCGGTCAGCGGGGCGAGCACGCCGGCCATGGACGGCCAGCCCGGCATGGCGAGTTTCAGCTACACGATGATTCCGTTGAACAACTCGGTAAAGGCGACGCCGGAAATCCCCTTCAGCTACTTCAACCCCGCCAGCGGAGACTACGTGGAACTCCCGATTCCGCCGGTGCCCATCCTGGTGGTCGGCGGCGCGGATGTGCCGGTCGTGCAAATGGCACCGCCATCCGCTACCGACGACGAGGACGCCGAGCCGGAACTGAAGTTCGCCGAAGTCATGCGCTCGCCCGGCGCGACGGCGACACTGACGCCAGTCCAGGCGCGTGGCTGGTTCCTGCTGTTGCAACTCGTGCCCGCGCTGGCGCTGGGTGGACTCTGGTGGTGGGATCGCCGTCGCCGCTACTTGGCAGACCACCCCGACGTCGTGGCGCGAGCGCGAGCGCGGCGCGCGCTCCGACGCGAACTGGGACGGCTGCGGCGCGCAGGCCGGGCGAGGGATGGAAAGGCTTTTGTGGAATCGGCAGCGCGGGGCTTCCAACAAGCAGCGGCCCCGTTCACGCGGGCGAATCCGGCGGCGTTGGTCGCGGCGGATGTGTTGGGCGCGCTGCCTGCAGGCGAGCGCGATGGAGAAGTGGGCCGGCTCGTGCGGCAGGTGTTCGGCGCGGGCGACCGGCTACATTTCCTCGATCAAGCGGGAGAAGGCGCTGCGGTGCTGGAGGCGCGGGCGAAGGTGGAAGGCGTGTTGGAGCAATGGAAGGAGAGGCTGTGACGCAAGGCGAAGTTCGAAGTCCGAAGTCCGAAGTCCGAAGGAAATCCGAAGCCCGAATTCCGAAGGCGTTCCTCCTCGTCTGCCTGCTGGGCGCGAGCCTGTCCTTTGCGGCGCCGGCGCCGGATGTGAGCACGCCGTTTGCACGCGGATTTCAGGAATATCAGGTCGGTGGCTACACGCTCGCGGCGGAGACTTTCGGCGAAGTAAGCCGGAAGCAGCCATCGGTGGGCGCGTTCTTCAATCTGGGCAACGCGCAGTGGCAGGATGGCGAGAAGGGCGAGGCGATCCTGGCCTGGGAACGCGCGCAGTGGCTTTCGCCGAGGAACGCAGAGGTGCGCAACAACCTGGCGTTCGCCCGCAAGCAGTCGCAGATCAACGCGCCGGAGCTGGCGTGGTATGAGGTGTGTTCGACCTGGCTGCCGCCCGGCGCTTGGGGATGGTTGTCCGCAGGCTCCTTCTGGCTGGCGCTCGCGCTGGTGCTGTTGCCAGGTATTTTCCGTTGGCGTCGGAACGACTGGCAGCAGGCGGGCGCGGCGGCAAGCCTGGCGGTGTTTCTCCTGACGACGCCCGCGTTGGTTGGGGTCGCCACGCGGGCGAAATTGGGCGTGGTGCGGGTGCCGGAACCGTCTTTGCTGCTGACGCCGACGCGGGAGGGACAGTCGCTGTTGCGGCTCTCCGCCGGCGAGGTGGCCCGACAGATTGGCCAACGCGGCGACTACGTGCGCGTGCGCACAGGGAGCGACTTGGAAGGCTGGCTGCGGCGGGAGGAATTTGCGCTGGTCAGCCAGGCAAGGTGAGGCTCAGCCGTGGCAAGGCTGTGGGATAGGCGTCGCGCCTCTCTCTGAATTCGCCTTTTGGAGACTGGGCGGAATGAAACTGGAGACCGGCGCGACGCCTATCCCAGGAGCCCGGTCACGCTATCAGCGACCGTAACCAACGCGGTTCAAGGCGCGCGGGACGGTCGAGGCGCCGGAATTGCGAATCTCCTCGGCGGTGACGACGCTGACATTGTTCACGCCGTCGGCAACGCCGTCCGAGTTCACCGATTGAGGGAGATAGCTGCCGGTGAGCATGGCGGAAGAATTGTCATTCGCGGCGGTGGTGGGCTGGGTGGTGGCGCAGCCGGAGAGCAGGAGCGCAGCGCCGGCCAACAGCGGGAGGAGGGCGAAAGTTTTCATAGCATTGGTGGAGACGGGCGCACTGTAGCCCGCTCCCGCCGCCTGACAAGCCGCGCACAGCGGGGAACCCGGCGGAACAGCGCGTATGCATGAACCATTCATGCCTTTCGGCCAAGCAATGCAGGCGGTTTCGGCACCGACCGGCTGAAGCCGGGACTCCAAACCACCGAGTTCCAGCCCGTGATCAGGGCCTTTCTCGCCTGCATGCATACGCGCTGCCGGCGGAAACAGGGGCCGCCAGTTTTCGTGACCGAGCTTCGGAGCCTCACTTCGCCGCAGGGGTGACGGTCAGCGTCACCGTGCCTTTCGCCGCCGGTTGCTCCCAGGCGATCCCAATGCGCAACGGTTGGGCGCGCCGCTGGTAATCCGCCTTGAGCCGCTCCGTCTGCACGGTGAACGGCGCGCCGCCGGTCTCGATCTGCACCCGCAGCGCGTCGGGACCGTCCGTGAGCAGGAGTTCATTTGCGGCCGTCTGCCGGCACTCGCCCCACGTCACGAGCGCCGTCGCAAAGGACTGCGGACTCGCGAAGGCAAATTCATCCTTCACCGTCAGCGACGGTTTCGCGCCGCGCCGGAACGCGAAGCTCCGCTCCAGCTTCTGCAAAGCCGGCACCGCGTAGGCCGAGCGCAGGTCCAGCGCCAGGACGTCTTCCGCCTCGCTGAAATCGGCGCGCAGCACGCGGCCGCGGGCGTCGGCACCGGTCTTTTGCAATTGCCCGGCCACCACCGGCACGGCATGGCCGAAGGAGTTCAGCGCGTCGCTGTCGTAGCGTTTTCCGCTGAATGTGCGCGCCGTGTACACCTCCGCCCCGGTGTCCGCGATCACCGCCGCGCGGCCAGACACCACGGTGAAGCTGCCCACGTCGTTGTGGTTGTGATGCTCGGCGTTGTGACCGCCCTTGAGGCAGACCGCGAAAGGCGGATTGCCCGGCCCCGGTCGGCCGATGAGCACGCCGCCGTCGGGGAACCACGTCCGCCACGCCAGATCGTTCGGCAACTCCACGCCGGGCACCGTCGGCAACGGTTGCGGCAGGAAGCTGGCAAACGCGAGCGGATAGAGATTCCGCGATCCGCGGTCCACCAACCCCGCCGGCAAACTGGCCGCCGGCAACGCGTAGCGGGCGGCGACGTACTTCAGCGCGATCGCGTCGGGGCGCGTCCCCGGCGAGCAATCGGCGATGGTGGGGTAGATGCCATTCAAAATCTCCACCCGAAACCCGAACAGCGCAGGCGAACGCGCCGCCGGCAGCGCGCTAAGATCCAGCTTGCCACCCGTGGCCTGGCGCAGCGTCTCGCCGAGCATCAGGAAATAGCCGAAGCCGTAGTTCCAGTAGCCGAGGCCCTCGCTGCAATAACCGTCCGCTGGAAAGCCGCGCAGGAAATTACCGATGTAGCGCTCGGCCGCGGCGGCAAACTGCGCTCGCTCGGCCCGATCTTCCACCGTCGCCAGCGCGGTGCCGGTGACGCCCGCGAGACAAACGGCATTCCAGTTGTGCGTGGCCTCGAGCCAGAAAATGCGCGGTGCCCGGCCCGCGAGCATCGCGCGGAACGGGGCCACGATGCGGCGCTGCAAGTGCTCGGCGATCAATTGCCGCGTGGCGGGCGCGAGCTGGTTGCCGAGCAGCCAGCGGGCAGTGGCCAGATCCCAGGCCAGCATGGAGGCACCCAGGTCCATTTCAACGGTTTCGCCTTTGAAATTGGCCAAGTTCCGGTCGTGCGCCGGCATCACCCAGGTCTTCTCCGCGCAGACGGCGGCGATGATTTCCTCCAGGGCCGGCAGGTAACGGCCGCCGTTTTCCACACACTCGGCCACGGTGAAAGCCGCGATGCGCCCCCGCCGCTCGAAGGCCACTTCCTGCCAGCGGTCGCGGTTGCCGGTCTTGGAATAATCCAGATAAAGCTCGTCCGGGCAGGCAGCCAGGGGCTTGGCCACGCGCTGGGCCGCGCTCTCCAGCGTCGCCTGGATGGCGGGCAGCTTCGCGGCCTTCGCCCAGGCGGCGCGGTTGGTGATGGGCTGCCCCAGGCCCATGGGCGTCGCTGGCAGCCAACTGGCCAACTCGCGGACGCGCGCTTCATCCAGCGCGGGCTGCGCCGGGCAGTGAACGGCCAGGACGGCCAGCGCCAGGGCGGGAGCGGCAACGCGGGAAAGGAGCGGCGGGAAGCAAAGCATGGGGAGTTGGAGGCGGACCCGCCGGGGCCTATTCACCGCGCTCCGGCGTCCTCGCCGGCGCGGGGTGAGCAACAAAAAAGGCAGGCTGGGTGGCAGCCTGCCTGGGTGCGAATTGGAATCTGGCGGGGGTTACTTCGTGGCTTTCTCCGGCTTGGGCGCGGCAGTGGTCTTTGACGCGGGGCCAATGCGGAACGTGGCTAGTTCGAGTTTGCCATCGGCTGCGGTGCGATAGGATCCGCCGGCTTCCTCGCCCGCCACGGCATCTTGAAACACCGCCGGTTTACCGGCCTTGGTCAGCTTGGTGGTCGAGGTCAGGACCAAGGTGCGGCTGGTGCCAGCTTGGTTGGTGACGGTGACGGACTTGGCGACCGGATCGACGGAGGCAATCTTGCCCCGGAAATTGGTAGGCTTCGTGGCGGCGGCTTCCTTCTTGGCGGGGGCCGTGCCTTCGGCGGCGCTGGCGGAGAGGGCCAGGCTGAGTGTCGTCACCGCGGTGGCGAGGAGGAGGGACTTGAGGATGTGTTTCATGGCAGTGATTTGAATGATGAATTGATGAGTTATTTGCAGGCCTTTGTTAGCAGCCCCGCAATGGCTGGCAAGAGTTTTCTGCCAGGTTTTTTTGCCAAGCCATTTCCTCTTGGGCGCAGCTCAATTCCCTGCATGGCCGGAAGCAAGACTCCCGTTGGCACCCGGCTTCAGCCGGGTGTGGTCGTCACGGCCAAGGCGGAACGGCTTCAACCGCTTCGCCTCCCTAAGGCCAGGGTCGCTCCGCATTGCCTCCTGCGGTTGGCCGGATGCAAGCCGCTGACCTCATTGAAGCAGCGGCGCGACGAACTTCGCCGGCGTGAGGCCGGATTCATTGACGTGCGTAACCTTCGTCCACGGCAGGCCGGGCTGGCCTTCGGCGAGCTTCAGCCATTCCTCGGCAGCGGTCCTCCGCAACTCCGGCCGCGGCCACGTCGCGTTGGCCGCGGCACATTCCTTCCGCAAGCGATCCCATTGGCTGAGCCAGACATAGCGCGTCCAGAGCCGGGCGAGCTTTACCCGCGGGAGAATTTCCGGTCGCCCGGCGACGCTCATCTCCGCCTCGGCCCAGAGGGTTTCGGCGACGTTGAGGGTTTTGAAATTGTGGAACGGCGCATCGGTCTTTGAGAAACAGGTGAGGTTCCAGCCGGCGGAAGCGCTGTGCATCAATTCCAGGTAGCGGCGGATGGACGGCGCGGCGGGGCCGTAGTAGCCGTCGAGGAATTCGTTGATCAGCGCGCGGTCGTCCGACTGCGGATTCCAGAGCAACTGCGCCAGCACCCAACTGCGCATCTCCGCGAACTCGCTGCCGAAGCCTTGATACGCGCCCTGCTCGAACACGCCGCGGACGTGGTTTGCCGCAAAGAAGCGGACGTTCGGCCCCAGCACAAACCAGTTCGGATGCGGCTGGAGATAGTGCGCGAAGTCGGTGGTGTAATCCCAGATGTAGAGGCGGTCGCAAAGCTTCGCCCAGCCACGAATGTCATCCGCGAACTTCGCGTTGGCCGGCGCATCGAGCGGTTCGCGGAAATTGCACTCGATGCTGCACAGCCGGACGATGACGTTCGCGCGGGGCTTGATCGTCCTGGGCGGTTGGCGCGTGTATTGGTAGGCCAGCGTGTCCACGGCCACCTGCGGAAACTCGGCTTCGAGCGCGGCGGCGACGAAGTTGACGAACTCCAGCAGCGAGCCGGCGTGGCTGCCCTCGGCGTCGTCGAGCGCCTTGCACTTGTCACATTCACAGAACCCATACCAGTCGTTCTGCGATACCGAGACGATGCGCGCCTCGGGTGATTCGCGGAGAGACTGTTTCACGCGGGTGACAACTTGCTCGCGCAACTCCGGATTCGTCAGGCAAAGCTGGGCGTGGTCGTGCGTGCGCTTCCCTTTCACGAGGCTGAACCATTCGGGGTGCTGGGCGAAGTGCTCTTCCGGCGGTATGAGCGGGTAAAACGTGTGCACAAACCCTTTGTAGCGGATGCTGCCACCGAGGTCTTCCGGAAGGTTGGCCGACTGGCTGTTGGAGAAGTTGCGCACCGCCCAGCGCGAGGTGAAGGCCGGATACCAGTAAGGATCGCGCGATTCGAATACCGGCGCGTAACGAACCGCCAGCGACCCAATCTCCAGCGTCGGCTGCTTCGGGACGTGCGCCGCCCAAGGCGTCCACCAGCGCACGCCGCACTGGCGCTGAAGGAATTGCGCCACGGCATAGAGCGTCCCCCGCGGACGCCCACCCGCGAGCAGCAGCCGCGAATCCTGAGTCTGAATCACGACCTCCTCCAGGCCGAGTTGATCGAACGGCACGCCGGGGAAGGCCGCCCGCGCCGCTGGGCCGGGACCGACGATGATGGCTCGCGGCGGAGCTTCGCTGGCTTCGACGATCTTGAACTCCGCGCCGGTGATTTCTCGCAGCGTCTCGGCGAGTTCCTGGACGGCGCTTCCCTCCGCCGCCGTGGCCCCGGGTTGGCGGACGATCACACAGTCAGCCTGGCCGTCCTTGGCGAGGGTGAAGGCGGCGTCGGATTGAATTGCCGCGAAGGGGCTGGCGAGGAGCAACAGGGAAGCCGTGAGTCGGAGTGGGGCGCGCATGGGAGTGGATTTGCCGCCCGATGGTCTAAGCCCGACACGAGCGGATGTCCAGCCGCGGCTTCACGCCCGACCGGCGCGCGAGCCTGTGGCGCTCGGGAGTGCCGCCCGCTTGGCCACGCAACCCGCAACCCGCAAGACGGAAGCCGCGCCCCCCCGCACATTCCCCGCTTGCCCCGCCGCCGTTGCTCGCCGATTTTCCCCGCTCGCAACCCCATGGCAAAAAAAGCACTGATCACCGGCATTACGGGCCAGGATGGCTCCTACCTCGCGGAACTCCTCCTCGGCAAAGGCTACGAGGTGCATGGCATCATCCGCCGCGCCAGCACCTTCAACACCGGCCGTTTGGAACCTATTTACCAGGATCCCCACGACTCGCAGAGCCGCTTGCGCCTGCACTACGGCGACCTCACCGACGCCAGCAGCCTCGCCCGGCTCGTCGGGCAAATCCAGCCGGAGGAAGTGTACAACCTCGCCGCCCAGAGCCACGTCCGCGTGAGCTTTGACAGCCCCGAATACACCGGCGATGTCGTCGCCACCGGTACCGTGCGGCTGCTCGAAGCCATCCGGGAAGTCGGGATCAAGCCGCGCTTTTACCAGGCTTCTTCGAGTGAAATGTACGGCAAAGTGCAGGAAGTGCCGCAGACCGAGACGACGCCCTTCTACCCGCGCAGCCCCTACGCGGCGGCGAAGGTGTATGCCTATTGGATCACCGTGAACTACCGCGAGAGCTACGGGCTTTACGCCTGCAACGGCATCCTTTTCAACCACGAATCACCGCGGCGCGGCGAGACCTTCGTGACGCGCAAAATCACGCGCGCCGTGGCGCACATCCAGGCCGGGCTGGAGGAAAAGGTTTATCTCGGCAACCTCGACGCCAAGCGCGACTGGGGCTACGCCAAGGAGTATGTCGAAGCCATGTGGCTCATGCTCCAGCAACCGGAGCCGGACGACTACGTGGTGGCCACCGGCGAGACCCATAGCGTGCGCGAGTTCCTCGAAGTCGCCTTCGGCCACGCTGGACTGGACTGGCGGAAGCACGTGGAAATTGACCCGCGCTATTTCCGGCCCGCCGAGGTGGATCTGCTCATTGGCGACTACGGCAAGGCCAAAGCGAAACTCGGCTGGGAGCCGCAAACCCGCTTCGCCGACCTCACGCGCCTGATGGTGGACGCCGACATCGAACTGCTGCGCAAGTACCGCGCCGGCGAAATGCGCGTGTCGGGCTGAGTTGTGACCATCCAGTTGGGGAGCGGGAGACGGACGCTTGCGCTTGCGCTTGCTCCTAACCTTAATCTCAGCGCGCGGAGCAGGTTACGATCAAGACCACGAGCAAGAGCAAGCGACCTGGCGGACGGCTTGACTAAATGGCAGTGGCCCGCCGCGGGCGGGCCTCCGCCGGAGGGCTCCGGAAAGTGCTGTCGAACTGAGATTTTCTTGAACGCTTCGATTGACACGGCGGTCTCTGTTGGCAACACTGCGTGTGCCGCAGTAATTACAACATTAAAAAAAACCTATGAAGAAACTGATTCTGAGCGTTGCCCTGAGCATGTTCGCCCTCGCGCTGGTGGCCGATGATGCCGCCAAAGACAAGAGCGCCTGCCCGGCGAGCAAAGACAAAACCTGCTGCCCCGCGGGCAAGAAGGAAGACAAGGCCGGCTGTGACAAGGCAAAGTCCGACGGCTGCAGCAAAGCCAAGCAGGATGCCGGTTCCTGCAAGGAAAAGAAGGAATGTCCCGACAAGGCGAAGGACACCGCCAAAAAGTAAGTTCGTTCGCTTCACAAGACCCCGCTTCGTTACTGGAGCGGGGTTTTTTTCTGGTTCCTGAAGGCCGGCGAGGGAGGCACGGACAGGCCCGCCGTGCCGGGTGAAATTCGCTGGAGAAGCCCGTTCCTTCCGTGTCCTGGCTGCCCTGAGTAGAGGGCCCCGCAGGTCTAAGCCGTAACCATGCCGTTGAAAACTAGCCTGCCGCTCAAACGCAGAGCCGCAGAGGACGCAGAGGGACGCGGAGGCGAGGTAAAGGCAGTTCTTCAAATGGTGGGGGTGGATTGGCCGGCAAAACTCTGCCTTGCTCCGCGTCCTCTGCGGCTCTGTGTTGAAATCCGCCCACCTCGACTGCAGAGACCCGGCCAAGCCAAATCGCCGGCGCCCGCCATAGCGCTCGCCTTCCCTCCCCGCCGCTGCTATTCCATCCGCCATGCCGCTGTCCTGGACTGAAATCCGCCACAACGCCATTCGCTTCGCCAGCGAGTGGGGGCAGATCATCGCGGAGCGCCACCACGACTTGCAGGGCGCTGACCATGCCGCCGAGCGTGCGCTGGCCCAGTCCTTCTGGTCGGATTTCTTCAGCGCGTTTGGCATTCGCAAGGAAGTTGTCCGCAGCTTTGAAGTACCGGTCAAGCTGCTCTCCGGCTCGTGGGGCTACATTGACCTCTTCTGGAAACGCACCCTGCTCGTCGAACACAAAACCCCCGGCAAGAGCCTTACCAAGGCGGAGCAGCAAGCCAATGACTACATCCAAGCCCTCGTCACCCACGGTCGCGCCGAGGATGTCCCCCGCTACGTCATCGTTTCTGACTTCCTCAACTTCGTCCTCGAAGACCGGCGGGAAGGCACGCGGCTGGAAATCCCACTCGGCGCGCTTCACCAGCACATCCAGGCTTTCAGCTTTCTCCTTCCCAGCCTCAAACAGGTCACCTACGAGGAGCAAGACCCCATCAATCTCGAAGCTGCTGAAATCCTCGGCCGGCTTCACGACGCGCTCAAGGACAACGGCTACACGGGCCATGAACTTGAACAGTTTCTGATCCGCATCCTCTTTTGCCTGTTTGCGGAGGACACCGGCATTTTCGAGCTGAAAGCCTTTCAGCTCTACCTCGAAAACCACAGCCACGAGGATGGTTCTGACCTTGGACCACGGTTGGGCCACCTCTTCGAAATCCTGAACACGCCCGTCGAGAAGCGGCAAAAGCATCTGGCCGAGCAACTCACTGAGTTTCCCTACGTCAACGGTGAACTCTTTGCCGAACGCCTGCTGTTTGCGGACTTCAACCGAGCAATGCGCGCCACCCTGCTCGAGTGTTGTGAAAAGGACTGGTCGCTCATTTCACCGGCCATCTTCGGCTCGCTTTTCCAGTCCATCATGGAAGCCAAGGAGCGGCGGCAAATCGGCGCGCATTACACCAGCGAACGCGACATTCTCAAGGTCGTACGCTCGCTGTTCCTGGACGACCTGCGCGCCGAATTTGACCTCCGCAAGGCTGACCGCTCCACCGCGCGCCGGACTCGGCTAGAGGAGTTTCACCGCAAACTCGCCAGCCTGCGCTTCCTCGATCCCGCGTGCGGCTGCGGTAACTTCCTCGTCATCACCTACCGCGAACTGCGTTTGCTGGAGATTGAGGTGCTTACCCTGCTCCACAAGCGCGAGGAACAGGAGTTGGACGTGCGCAACCTCGCGCAAGTGGACGTGCATCAGTTCTACGGTATTGAGATCGAGGAATGGCCGGCTCGCATCGCCGAGGTGGCGCTCTGGCTGATGGATCACCAGATGAACATCCGGCTGTCCAAGGCTTTTGGCGGCTGGTACCCGCGCATTCCCCTGAAGAAATCTCCGCCCATCCACTGCGCCAATGCCTTGCGCCTGGATTGGCGGGAGGTTCTCCTTCCCAGCGATTGCAGTTACGTCCTCGGCAACCCGCCGTTTGTGGGGAAGCACTACCAAAGCCCGGCGCAGCGCGCGGACATGGCGCACGTTTTCCAGGACTTCAAGCACACCGGTGACCTGGATTACGTCGTGGCTTGGTTCTACCGCGCGGCCCGATACATCTGCGCCACGCGGGTAAAAGTTGGCTTTGTGGCCACGAACTCCATTACGCAAGGCGAGCAAGTCCCCATCGTTTGGGGCCTGCTCTTCGGGCAATGCCGGATCAAGCTTCACTTTGCCCACCGCACGTTTGCCTGGGAGAGCGAAGCCCGCGGCAAGGCCCACGTTCACGTGGTCATCATCGGCTTCGCCAATTTCGATACGGCCAGCAAGCGCCTCTACGATTACGAGACGGACACGCCGACCGTGGTCACCGCCGCGAACCTCAGCCCCTATCTCACGCCCGGACCGGACGCGTTTGTGACCAAACGCACCAAGCCGCTCTGCGACGTGCCGGAAATGCGCTGCGGCAACAAGCCCACCGACGACGGGAATTTCATCCTCACGGACGTGGAAAAGGCGGCGCTGGTAAAGGCGGAACCCGGAGCCAGAAAATTCCTCCGCCGGTTCACCGGTTCGGAGGAGTTCATCAACGGCCACCCGCGCTGGTGCTTGTGGCTGGAAGCGGCCACGCCCGCCGAACTGGATGCGCTGCCCCAGGTGCTGGAGCGCGTGCGGAAAGTGCGGGAATTCCGGCAGCGCAGCACCGCCGCGCCGACGCAGAAAGCAGCCGGCACCCCCACGCTGTTCTTCTTCCGTTCGCAGCCTGCCGCGAAATTCATCGCCATCCCGGAAGTGTCGTCCGAGCGACGCGAATACATCCCGATGGGGTTCCTCCGTCCAGACGTCATCGTCAGCAACAAGATTTACGTCGTGGCATCGGCGAGCCTTTACCACCTCGGCGTGCTGGGTTCCCTGATGCACATGGCGTGGGTCAAGACGGTCAGCGGCCGACTCAAGTCGGATTTCCAGTATTCCGGCAGCATGGTCTATAACACGTTTCCCTGGCCAACGGCCCCAGTCGAGAAACTGCGTCAGGCGGTCGTATCCGCCGCGGAAGCCGTGCTGGCAGCCCGGGCCAAGTTCCCCGATTCAACCCTGGCCCAGCTTTACCACCCGGCGAAGATGCCGCCTGTCTTGCGGAAGGCCCACGCCGCCCTCGACCGCGCCGTGGACCGCTGCTACCGCAAGGAGCCCTTCACCAGCGAGCGCCAGCGCGTGGAATTCCTCTTCGCCCTTTACGAGCAACTCACCGCTCCCCTGGCCGCCGCCATGGCCGCCCATGCCAGGCGCAAGCGGTCGGCCTATGCCCAGCCGCCCCCCGGTCCGCCGCAACCAGGCATCACGCCCGAGAAGAGCTACGCCGACGCCGCCCACTTCTATTGCGCCAAAGAGGAGTCTGCGCCGTATCGCACGACTGAGCCGGGCGGCAACGGTTGAGCCGTAACGATGCGATGGCAGCCATTGCTGAGGGTGCGGCCAGCCGCGTGGGACAGGCGTCGCGCCGGTCTCCAGACTAATACCCTGACGTCACTAAACGGCGACTCTGCCTGGCCCTTGGAACTCGGGGGGGGGAACCCGTTTCAGACGATGCTAGAGACAGGCGCGACGCCTGTCCCACTGCATAGACACGGCTGAGGTGTATCATGCGCGGGCGGGCAAGCGTGCGCTGCCCCATCCTCGCTGCCTCCCCGCGCGGGTCACTATTTCGCAGCCCGGTGTTCGCTGACGCCCGCCGGGCTGCCGACGGCCAGCTTGATTTCTCCCGCCAACTGGCGGCAGAACTCGGCGAAAACGTCGCTCAGCGTGGCGACGGCTCCGGCGGGATCGGCGTCGGGCGATGGACCCTGGCGGGTGAGTTGCGCCCGACCGGACTTCAGGGTCTTCTCGCCGCCGGGGGCGACGAGGCGCCACCAAGCGATAAACGTCGCCTGGCCGCTGGTGTCCACGTCGAACCGATCGAGGGCGACATAGACTTCCACCGTGACGTCCTCAGTACGCCAGGAAGACAGGCGCACCTGGTCCGTCGGCAGTAGCGCGGCGAGATTGGCGGCCAGCACCCGTTGCGCGCTGGTGTCCAGGCGCTCCGCCCAGAGGGCAAGCGGGAGGTATTCAACTTCGTTGGTGCCCCGGCGGACGGCGATGGACGTCTCGAAGAGATAGGCGGGGAGCTTCACCTGCCCGACCCCCACAGCCGGCGCATCGCTGGGGACGGTCGCGGCTGGTGGAAGTGCGGTGAGGACGAAATGCCGCTCGCGGCTTTGCGTGGCCTTGAGAATGCTGCAGCTCGCCAGCGTGAGGCAGGCGAGTAGCGCCAAGGGGAATGACAAATGGCGTGGGGCGAGGGTGGCTTTCATTTCTTGGCTGGAAGGATTTGGCGTCCGACGATCAGGGCGTTGGGATTGCGTTTCAGGTAGTCCACCAGATCGGTGATGGATTGGCCGGCGGCGGCCATCTGTTGCAGGGCCAGGTCGAGGTTGTTGCGGATGGGCGCGTCGGGGGCGAGCAGCGTGCGGATATTTTCGCCGGCGCCGCGGAGTTGGGCCAGGGCACGATTGGCCTCGGCGAGTGAGTTGGTGATGCTGTCGGAGAGCGGGTCTATCTTGCTGGTGAGTTTAGCTCCCAGTTCCTTGTACTGGTCGAGCGTCGGCCGGATGGCCGCCAGGCCATTAGTGATATCCGGGGAAGAGACCAACCGGTCAATGGAAGCCAGGAGGTTGGTCAAGCCTTGATTGATCTCCGCCATCTTCAACTGGCCGACGGTGGTGTCGAGGCGGGTGATCAGCCCGTTCAAGTTCGTCTGTAGGCTCTTGATGTCCAGGCTGGCGAGGTTCTGCATCAACTGCTGGATCTGGGTCGGTTCGGTGGGCAGTTCGAGATAGGTCTTTTCAAGCTGATGAAAGACCGCCGGCGGCGCGTTTCGGTTCAGCCGGACGTCAATGTACAGCACGCCGGTGACCAGGCTCTCCGTTTGCAGCGAAGCGCGCAGGCCCAGCTTGATCCGCTCGGCCATGCTGCTGTCCGTGAAGATTTCAGCGGCGTCATCCCCCATGCGATCCCGCATCAGCTTCTCCTCCACCTCGAGGATCACCGGCATGGCGTAATCATTGGTGGCCTGGTTGAACCGCACCATCACCCGCTTGACCGAGCCGATGGTGACGCCGCGGTACTTGACCGGCGCGCCTTCGTTCAGGCCATTCAAGGTGTCGTCGAAATACACGATGATGTCCTTGGTTTTGGTGAACAGCTTCGAGGAACTGAAGAGCAGCAGGCCGGTCACGCCCAGCGCCACGCCGGTGACGATGAACAGGCCGATCGAGGTGGTGTTGATTTTCTTGCTCACAGAGA
>Ga0105047_10008307_pt1 | contig 17304 bp, 14 predicted proteins | sample MAT04_FD_78384 | JGI IMG/M metagenome (GOLD analysis project Ga0105047, IMG submission 78384) | Freshwater microbial communities from Lake Fryxell liftoff mats and glacier meltwater in Antarctica - MAT-04 (megahit assembly) | ecosystem: Environmental > Aquatic > Freshwater > Ice > Liftoff...
GTCGTCAACGAACGTGAAGTCCCGCTGCATGCGACCATGGTTAAACACCTTGATTGGCCGCCCCTCCAGAATCGCGGACGTAAATAGCCACGGCGACATGTCCGGCCGCCCCCACGGCCCGTACACGGTGAAATAGCGGAGCCCGGTCGTGGGCAACCCAAAAAGGTGCGAGTACGAGTGTGCCAGCAGCTCATTGGCCTTTTTAGTCGCGGCGTAGAGGCTTACCGGGTGATCCGCGCTATCGTGCTCGGAAAACGGCACTTTGGTATTCGCCCCGTACACGCTGGACGAACTTGCATAGACGAGGTGCTCAACCTGATGGTTACGGCACGCTTCCAGAATGTTGGTGAAGCCAACAATGTTCGACTGAATGTAGGCACCGGGATTTTGTAGCGAGTAGCGAACGCCGGGCTGGGCGGCAAGATGAACAACGCGATCAAATTGCCCGGAAGCGAAAAGCGCATTTAACGCGCCTTGATCGCAGATGTCGATGCCACGGAACGTGAAGTTTGGATGCGGTTCGAGTTGCCCAAGACGGGCTTGTTTCAGACTCGGCGCGTAGTAGTTGTTGCAACTATCGATGCCGATCACTTTGTCGTTGCGTTCGAGTAGTCTAAGCGCTACATGCATGCCGCAGAAACCCGCGGCCCCGGTGACCAATAACTTCATTCACTGCATTCCAATTCGTTCGGGAAAGTTTACCTCGCCGCCACTTTGATTGACTCGCGTCTCTGAGTGCCAAACGTCCGTTCAACACGCGTCGCGTCCCGTTCTTGCCGATGCACACGCCCGAAATGGCACAAATACAACATCACGCTCTTTCGAAGTGCGGGAAGGAGCACCAGGTACGGGCGCAGATTGGCGGCGATCTGACCAGAGCCTGCCGACGCAGCTGGCAGCGATGACTCTGATACGTTCAGATTGACGTCATGTGATCCACAACGGCTTTTCTCACGGCGGGAAGACAAGCATAGTCACGCGGATAATCTAGCCGAAAAACTTTCACCTCTGATACCAGTCGCGAGAGTAGCGCAAAGTGCAGCGTCAGTGCCTCACGTTCCTCGATATCGAGCAAAAAACTGTGTCGCACCAATTCCACCATTGCCTCGCTTGCACGCACTAAGGCGATTGTTGGTGCCGACGCAGTGCCCTCGCCGAGCAGGTACACCACCCGCATTCGGCGCGGTTCGTCGCAATAAGCCAATGACTCGTCCGCCAGGAATCGACTCTTGCTGGTGTATTCGACAGGCGGCGCTGTCTTGTGCCCAAGCGTCAGCACTGCGTCACGACTGTCGGGCCAAAGCCGGATTGACGCACGACTCGGTTGAACGTTGAATCCGTCTCCGGACTGATCAACCTGCAAGCCGTCATCAGTCAAAAAGCGATAGCTGTTTTTAGCAAACGATGCGGCCAACGTGGACTTACCACGGCCAGATCTTCCAACAAACGCGAGCGAGTCGGCACCGGCTTCGACGCAGGACGCATGCAAAACCAGCTTCCCGCGACGACTCAGCGCCAGAGGCAAAACCTGATTGAAGTAAAGGGCGTCGAGTGTTTCCTGACTCTCCCCAGAATCAGCTGGGCTGACTATTTGCAACCCGTCCGGAGAAACACGAAATCGAACGCGTCCGTCAAAAGTCAGTTGGTAGTCACCATTTTCAGCGCGACTAACAACCATCCATTCAGTGCCGTCGTCGAACTGCCATCTAACATCAGCCATCGGGCACGTTTGCGCGAACGTCGCGACGCTGCACTAAGAGAATTCCAGCAACGTTAGCTGGTCAAATGCAGGGGTAGTTAGTCGCCATACTTGTACCGGGAACCGTTGAACCGGCGCAAATCATAAAGAAAGGAGGTGTGGCCTTGACAGTGAATCCCTCCACCTTAGTGCCAGCTCCACTACTCGTCATCCCGGCCAAATTACCAAAATACGACAGCCTGGGTTGCGAATAGGGGCGCTTCAGCGTGGAGCCTACGGCGACGGTTTTAAACATTTGCTTCTTATCCCTCAATACTTTCAGCAAACCAGTAAAGTTTTCTGAATCGTTATTCCTTTGATGTTAATGGAGCGCTCATGGCGAGTCAACAAAACCGCCTTGGTCGCGGTTTCCTAGTTGCGCAATTCGCGAAATCCAGGCATCAAGCGTGTTGAGGCTGTTCAACACTGGATCCCCATCACTGGGGTTCGTTGCCCATGCGATGGAGGAGCTGCCCCGCTCGGCGCCGGGTTTTACAGGGTGCTGATCGACGGCAAACCGCCAACCCAGATGCGATTTGTCATTGCGCCAAACAACTTCAGCTCCCACGTCCGACTCAAAATCCGTACGAACTACAAGTTTTGTCCAACCGGCACCGGTCTTTACCCTTGTCGGTGCACGTAACATCAACTCCAGCACACGCCGATCAGACCATGGGTCGCGCATTTCGAGGCCGAAATGTCCCGCCACGCGGTCATACCCCTCCAGTCCTCGCAGCACACCGATCGGGAACATCGCCGCCAGATGCTCGTCTTTCCCATTCTTCGCTAACGAGAGCGCGAAAAATCGACTGCGGATCATCCGAATCGCCAAATTGCGAGACGCTACAAATTCTGGTGCGAGCCCTGACCAGCGCCTTCGCCCCGAGCCAAACCGTTCCTGAATCTGTATGCGCGCTTGCTTCAACAGCTTTGGTGCCAAAAGTCGGTACGCGTTCAAACCCAGAATTCGCGGCTGCCCCAGTCCAGCAAGATACGTATGATGTAGAGCACTCAATCTCAGTTCGCGCAGTGCAGCTTGCAGGCCAGCCTCACGAAAAACACCGCCAAGGTACGCGAGTGGCGTGTGGGTAGCCACATCTCCGGTCGCCCCATGTAGCAGAACGCGGTGACCCGATCGAGATGCGCCGAGGCACATCATCGCTACGAGTGGAATCGATACGTCGGTCGGATGCACGAACTGCTCCACGACTCGTTCGAGATCGGTGCGTGTGGCAAAGCCAGTGAATGAAGGAACCCTGAGCAGCGACGGGTTCACTTGAAGTCGTGCGGCGAGTTGTAGTATCGACTGTGACTCGACGCACTTGCTTTCGTCGTCTTCAATCGCGGAAAATGTACTTAGGGGCACACTGCCACGCGCTCGCAGAATGCGGGCAGCCGTAGCGCAAATACTCGCGGAGTCCATCCCCCCGCTCATCATCGCCGCGACCGGCTTGTGCGACCGGAGTCTGTCGCTGACAGCCCTCGAGAACACCGATGAAAACTCGCGCTGATAGTCCGCAAAGTTTTGTCGTCGAATCTCTGGCTGGTCAACGGTCATTTGCCAGTAACTCTCCCGCCGAATCTTCCTCGAGACGTCGATTGTGAGTTGCGTGCCGGGCATCAAAATTGACACGTCAACCAGCCAGGACTGTCGCCAGTCAAACGCATCAAAAGAAGGTACTAAGGCGTAAATCAACCGATCTTCACAGGGCTCCGTAGAGACGTTTGGCAAGGTAAGGAGCGCTTCATCCTCCGAAGCCAGCGCGAAGAAATCACCCTTGAGGCAGTAGTAAAATGGCCTCGCGCCAATGTGATCGCGCGCACAAAAAAGCCGCCGCTCAACAGAATCCCAAATGGCGAATGCGAAGTCACCGAGCAGTCGCCTGGGCGTGACGTCACCGCAAACGACAAACATCTGCAACACAATTTCTGCGTCCGAACTGTCTCTTGGGACCACTCGGTGCAATGAGAGCTCATGCTGGAGTTCAGCTCGATTGTCCAGCCGACCATCCCAAATCAATCTGAATCGATTATCGGAAGAGCTAAGCGGCTGTCGCTCGGCAAGCGACTCCGGTGTTCCGTGTAGTTGACCGTGCCCAAGAGCGATGCAGCCGTCGCGCCATACCGTGATGCCGTCTGGGCTGCGCGCTTTCATTGCATCCGTCAGCCGCTCGATTTCTCCTTCGCGAACCGGCTCCCCGTAGAAACGAAGGATCGCAGCGACAGCACTCATATGCCTGGCGCGCTTAAGTCGCGCGTCATTGCGAATACTGTCGGGCGAATTTGCGTACAAATGCCAGCGCCGACGCTTCGTCGACAAACTGGCGCGGATAGGTCGCTTTCAGATGGGTGGCAATTTGTTCGCTCCGGATGCTTCCGTCCATATGGGTCAACAGGTCACGCACAGCAAGGCCACGCTCACTGAGGGTCGCGACGTAATCAGGTGCGAGTTTTCGCAATTCCTGTAGTGGCAGCACTTGCGACAAAAAGGTGGATTGCCGCCGCCGCCCAGCGACACCCTGCATTGCCCAAGTCCATTCACCATGCGCAGGACGTTTAAGATGGAAGTTAAGTTGCTCACCCGCAGCCACCGGCATCTCTGGATCAAAGAGCATCAACTGAGGCGTCCAGTGCACGTCCTGGTCTAACGGGCCACTGCCAAGCCAGGTTTCCCCCAGTCTGATACGAATCCAGGCTTGGACACCAGCGCAGTTTTCAGTTTTGGAAATCGAAAAACGCGTCTCCGCATCTACGTCCGTCTTTGTCGCCGATGTGAGGTCAGACGCAACTAACGTCGTGGGTTCAGCAAGCAGTTCCGGAAGAAAACCAGCGCGGCGCTCGTACATAAGCGAGTTCGCGGCAAAGCGTCTCAACGAGCCATAGTCGAGGCCAAAGTGTGGCGTTGACCAAGCGCCGATGGCCTCTTCATGCAGCCTCGGCGCACTGACGGGAGCGACAATCAGCTCCGCCGCGTCAGGTATTAACTTACCGTCCGGCTTTAGCCACCGGTCGCGTGCGTGAAAAAGCGACGGCAATAAGTCTTCTGAATAGAGCAGATTGCCCGTAAAGACGGATATGATGATATCGACTTTTTCGGGCAAATCGACTTGCTCGATTCGCCCCTGAATCGCAACGACCCGGTCTCCAAAACCGTTTCGCTCGGCGACCTCACGTGCGCCATGAATAACAGACTCAGGCTCTACCAGATACACCTTCCGCGCGCCAGCTGCCGCGGCGATCAGGCCGAGCACACCGAGCCCAGCCCCCAGATCCAGTACAACGCTATCCGGCGTAACGTACTTTCGTATTGCAGCAGCGTACGCAGTGTTGCGAGTTTGATCAAACGCCATTGAGCTTTGGCCGCCGAGGTCAGCGTAGGACATCGGTAGCTTTCAAAGCAGCAACTGACGAATCAACGGGTGTCGACTCACCCCACGCAGTCGGTAACCGCCGACGAAGCGCACCCTAAACAAGCACAACATAGCGCGCTTGCGCGTGCTCGCCACCGATGAGTACACGCCCCTGAAGTTCGACCCACGCGTGGGCCACAAAGCCCGTTGTCACGGAGTTTTCCACGCCAACACGTAGCTCACAAACGATGCCTCGACGAGTCAATAGAAACCACAACATCAACGCTTGGCGCAGGCATGTGGTGGGCCACGGGCTGCGTCGACCGGCGACACCCACGACCCGAGCCATCTGCTCGGCAACCTGGTTAATGTCGGTGTCAGACGTCGCCGGTGATCGGGATCGGGACAACGCAGCCAACACACTGCGACTGCGCTTGTAGCCTGCAAAGCGAAGGCTGATGTCGATCAATGGCAACATCACCAAACTAAATGCCAACGATTGCCATTGCAAGCGATTCAAATCTCGTGCCTTGCGCCACAACTCCATTGCCATGCCTTAACGGTGTTGCCGCTTCACGCCGCTGCCTCAAAGGATACGAGTCCAGCTTCGGCAAGTTGTGCCATCAGTTTTTCTACGTCGGCGCTCAATTGCTCTGCGGACACATCGTATTCATCCAGCAAACGCGCCAATACAGCTGATGCGCTCTGCGTTTCGCCGAGCACTTGCCACACCCGTGTTCCCACTTCATCGAGGCCAAAATAGCTTTCGTTGGCAAGATTAAGCAACACCGTTTCGCCGCCCAGTTCCTGATGCAGCACATCGGGCGTGATGCGGACGGTGGCGCTCCAGATATCAACCATTCAATTCATTCGTTCGCTAACAATATTGAAAATCTAGCATAAAGCCGCCCTAATACAGGATGCGCTCTATGCGTGGCCATAGCGCGCCGGACTCGTCATTCGGCGACAGACGAACCACGCGATCAGCCAACGCGAGGCTGGCGGGACGGTGCGTGATGAGCAGCACCGTTCGCGTACGCAGCACGTCCCGGCAATCGTTCAAAAAATCGAGCTCTGCCTCCGGGTCAAACATGGCAGTCGCTTCGTCGAGAATCAGAATCGCCGGATTCTTGAGCAGCGCACGTGCCAGAGCGATCCGCTGCCGCTGACCGCCGGACAAACGTACGCCGTGATCGCCGATGATGGTGTCATATCCGTCGCTCAGCGTGACGATAAATCGATGAGCCTGCGCCAGTTGCGACGCTTGAACAATATCCGCCTCAGTGCTATCGGCACGACCATAGCCAATATTGTCGCGAACGGTTCCGTTAAAGAGAAAAACATTTTGCGGCACAACGGCAATCTGTTCACGAAGCCGGGATAATCCGACCCCCGCGATGTCGACACCGTCAATCAGTATTCGTCCACTCTGAGGCTCGATAAAGCGCATCAGCATTGAAATCAGGGTGGTCTTTCCGGCCCCATTTTCTCCGGTGATCGCGATGGTTTCGCGTGCCGCGATATCGAGGCTGAAACCCTTCAGGACCGGCTCTCTGTCAGGGTAGGCAAAAGTCAAGTCAATGAATTGAATTCGGCCTGCTGGGAACACAGGCGCTGGCGAGTCACTGAGGTAGCGCTCTGGTTGGGCGTCAAACACCGTTTGCATTCGCTCCATCGAGGCCCGGGCGCGTTGCGTGGCGCCATAAAAACCAGCCAAGTCACTCACCGGGCGTGTCAGCAGAGTTGCATAGAGCAAAAATGCGACCAATTCGCCCGTGGCGAGTCGTCCCGTATCAATTCGGTCTCCAGCAAGCCAAAGAATGACCAGCACACCCAAACCGGCGAGCCATTGCACTCCGGGGCCCATTGCAGAATCGAGCCATTGCTGCTTGAGCGTGAGCCGAACGACGTCGTCGACCCGAGTTTTGTAGCGCGCAGTTTCCGCGGTTTCACGGGTAAATGCCTTGATCGCGGGCAGCATCTCAATGTTTTCCTGCTCAACGACAAACGCCTGGGCATAGGCCTCTTGCAGCTCATGGGCAACCGGCCTGGCGCGGCGTCCAGCTACCTTGATCAACAGATAGAAGACAGGGATTGCAAGGGTGGCAACAATCGCGAGCGACGTATCGATGGTCAGCATAAAAACAACCGACCCGATAACGGTCATCAGCATCGGAACCACGCCAATCAATGTGCCGCTCAGGTAGTAGCTGATCACGGTCACGTCATTTGACAGAATCGAGAGCAATGCGCCCTGCTGGCGCTGCTGAAAGAATGCGATGGGCAGGCTTTGAATGTGCTCGTACAAGCGCACCCGAATGTCTGCAAGTATGAGCGCAGCCCGTTTTGCGAACACGTACCCACTTGCGACACGAAGCAGCGCTTGAGCGGTGAACAACCCGGCGATCAGCATCAATATCGTCACCATGCTGGGACGATTTCCGCCCAAAAATTCGTTAACGAACCGACCGCCCAGCCAGGGCACGGCTAACGACACGCCCGTTTCGACCACCATAAATAAGATACCGACCATCAGCGCAAGGCGATGTGGTCGCGCAAACTCAAGCAAAGGGCGAATGAAGCTCGCAATCATGTTGATGCTTTCACTCGACCGAAGCATTGACGGCGAGACGGTTCGACTCGGGATTAGCTCTTGCTCGAACCGCGCGCCGAGCGTCCGAGAATTTGTCGTGCATGGGCAGCGTAAATGCCGCCTGAATGAGCCAGTTGGCACGATCAAGCAGCCACCCCGGCAGGTCGTGCTCAATCCAGTAATTCAGATAGGCCGAGCGTAGCTTTCCGGGTTGAATCATAGTCACAAACGAGACTGGCGAAATCAAGGCATCGGGCACCAGCAGCTGAATCCAGCGCAGCGTGCACCTCCCTGCGGTTTTGAGACCCGCTTCCTCCAGGCGCTGCGCCACGTTGGCCCAATCAATGGAACGTGTTTGCGTGAACAGCAAAAAGTCGAGCACACGATTCAAGCCCATGTGACGCGAACAGACGTACTTGGTGATGGCCGGATGAACCAGCATCATGAAAACGGTGTCGCTGTCGGACAGCCGCCAAAACTTCGGGCCTCGAACCCTTCGCGCCAGTAAAGAGGGCACCAGCGGAATGCGCGTTCGCCCCGGACGCAAAATGTCCCAATGCAAATCGATATCGATCTGACCGCGCGAAAACGTGACCTCGTGAGTGCTATCGGGCGGCTGGGCGAAAAAACCAAGTTGGGTGATGCACTGGGTCGCTATGGCCAATGCGCTGCGGGAGATAAGCAAGTCAATGTCGCCCGCTGTGCGCAGCGCTGGAGAGGCATAGGCCTCCTCCCGCGTGGCAGCCCCTTTGAGCACCACGTAAATCACGTTCTCGCGGTCAAAGGCGGCGGTGATTTGCGACAAAGCGGCTGACTGCATCATGTACATCACACTGGCCGTCCGCCACGCTGCAACTAGTGCTTCAGTCACATGATTTGGAAGGCTGTTTAGGGCTTCTTGATTTTCCAGACGGTCGGCCCACCACGCCGCAAGACCATGATGAATCAGAAAATCAACACGCTCGGGGCCCTCAACCCCTTGAAGCCATTGAACAGATGCCTGGATATCGGACTTGAGCCAACTCGCATTGAGTAGTGAGAGGGCGTGCCGATGCATTTCCCAAACGACCGTGGAGTACACGTTTGGGAATGAGGCGTTTGAATCCGCAGCTATTTGTTCGTTCATAGGCATTGCGTTCAACCGGCTAGTAATGCCACGCGAATAATTGAATTGGTTTGCAAAATTTAATGATACGCAACGATTTTTACGGAATGCACTCGAAAGTATTGCGGCAGACTTAGCGCGGTCAAAGTCATGACTTTGTCATAGTCAAATTTAGATATCCGCGATAAAAACTTTGGTCGTTATCATGCGGCCTGACAACCATTTTGGCAGCGGAACCGTTTTACCGTGTTCCCCTTGCAGAAACCCCGTAGCACACCACTATGATCGATATTCATTGCCACCTGCTCCCCGGCATCGATGACGGCGCGCAGACGCTGGACTCTTCGCTGGAGATGGCACGCATCGCGGTGGCTGACGGCATTACTACCATCTTCTGCACGCCCCACATTTACCCTGGCCTTTACGAAAATCATGGCCCCGATATCCGCCGGAGAGTAGATGATCTGCAGAAAATTCTAAGAGACGCCGGAATTGCGCTTGAGCTTAGCTTTGGCGCTGACACCCATTTGGTGCCCGAGGTACGTGAAGGTTTACGAACAGGCCGCATTCCTACGCTTGGCGGAGGCCGTTACCTGCTGCTTGAACCGTCTCACCATGTCAGACCCCCCCGCTTTAAGGAATCAGTATTCGAGTTAATCGGGGCGGGATATGTTCCTGTCATTACACATCCGGAACGTCTGACTTGGGTCGAGCAGCATTACGCGGATTTCACCGATCTCGCCCGCAGCGGTGCGTGGATGCAGGTCACAGGCGGCGCGCTGGTGGGACGTTTCGGACCGCGGGTGAAGAAAATTGCTGAGCGTTTTGTCGGTGACGGTTGGACGCATGTGCTGGCTTCTGACGGGCATACGACTGGCCAACGCTCGCCGGTACTCGCCGAGGCACGAGCGCGAGCTGCGGTGCTTTTGAGCGGTGTCGAGGCCACCCGATTGGTACTTGATCGCCCTGAAGCCGTCCTGCGAAACCTGCGTCCAGAACAGATCCCGGGACCGCCGGGGCTCGTCTCGGAGTCCAATTCCGGAAATAAAGGCAAAATAATAAGTTGGCTTCCCAAATGGTTTCGTCGATAAACCTAATTGAGGTGTGAATATGATGCCTGAAAAGTGCATGTGGATTGGAGCGGTCACCGCCTGTACGGCGTTGTTCACGGCTTCGGCACTGGTAGAAGCGCAGACCGTGCCTTCGGCTACGCCCACCACTGCGACGGTGCCGGCATCAAATGTGGTCAAACTGCCGGCGGTAGCCCAAGTTGCAGAGGACGCCAGCGATTACAAGATTGGCTCGCAAGATTTGCTGGACATTTCCGTTTACGGACAGGCAGATTTCACCCGCACTGTACGAGTGAATAGCCGAGGCAAAATCAGTCTTCCCCTAGTAGGTCAAATCGATACTGTCGGACTGACCGCGCTGCAAGTGGAACGCTTGATTGCCGACAGACTTTCAGAAAACTTGCTGCAAAACCCGCAGGTAACGGTGTTCGTGAAAGAATCTTTGAGCGCGCGGTTCACGATTGAAGGTGCCGTGGGCAAACCGGGGGTGTTTCCGATTTCGGGGCAAGTCACACTTCTACGTGCAATAGCCATTGCGGGGGGCAAAGGCAGTCTCGGCGATTTGTCGAGCGTGAAGCTGTTTCGAACAAAACCAGATGGCGGCGGGGAGACGTTGACATTTGACATTGAAAAAATCAGAACTGGAGAATTACCCGACCCACTCATCATGAACGATGATTTGATCGTGGTTAGTCAATCGAAAGTACGCGCCGCGATCAAAGACTCAGTCTTCGGCGATATTCTCGGCATTTTTAATCCTTTCGGTTTCATACGACCGTAATCGCGGGCAACACGTTTGAACCCGTTGACAAGTTACCGACCGGAGAACCTTTGAACCCACCACAACCCGCTATGGATCAGCCTGGTTCGGCATTGATCTTGCGGCCAGAAAACGCTCTGGCTCCTTATGCCGTCACCGCACCCGCTAACGAAATAGACGACTCGCTCCATTTGCGCGATTTGCTGCGCATCATTTTCAAACGCAAGTGGTGGATACTTTCTGTTGCGATCGTGATGCTGGTGGTTTCAACACTAAACACGCTGATGGAAACGCCTTTGTACCGGGCTAGCACGACGATTCAGATTGAGAAGCAAGCACAACGTATCGTCGATTATCGAGACGCATCGGGTCTCGCCGACCTTTATGACGACGGTCAGTTTTTTCAGACCCAAATCGAGTTGTTGCGTAGCAAAGCGCTCGCCGAACGTGTGATGGAGGCACTGCGACTCGATCTGGATCGCAAGCCAAGCGTTGCGGCACCACCGACTGGTTCCGAAAAAGCCGCTGAGCCAGTCGCTGAACGCGACGACTGGATTGGTCGGATCCTGACAACCCTCAGGAAACGCAGCGAACCTTCGATCAAAGACACACAACTGCTTGACCGAGAGTCGGTTGTTGGGTCGTTGCGCGGATCAATGCAGATTGAGCCAGTGCCACTCTCGCGTCTAGTACGCATCAACGTTGTCGGCGCTGATCCAGCGCTGGCCGCAAGAGTGGCGAATGCTTGGGCGGATGCTTACACGAAGTCAAACATGGAACGCAAAGTTGACGCGTCGTCGTACGCCAGAACGTTTCTTGAACAGGAACTTGCGAAATCAAAAATTCGCCTTGAGGAATCGGAAAATTCATTGGTTCAATACACGCGGCAAAAGCAAATTTTGAGCGTTGACGAGAAGTCAAATCCTCTGACTCAAAACTTCACTGACTTTAGTGCTGCACTGGCAAAGGCTGAGCAAGATCGCATCAAAACTGAAGCGAACTACGACGAAGTGAAACGAACGCTTTCCTCGTCACGCGACCTGCTCGAAAACAAGGCTCTGGCAACGTTTCGCGAGAGCAAAGCGAAATTGGAACTCGAGTACCAGCAACAGCTTCGTACCTACAAGCCGGGACACCCTTCAATGCAGGCCTTGCAGGCGCAGATTGATCTCTCAGAACAACGGATTCAGTCTGAGTCAAAAGCGATTACAGGCTCGGTGGAGACAACTGCAAAGGCGGCTCTGGACTCGGCTATAGCGCAAGAAACCCGCCTCCGTGCCCGCGTGGAGACAGCTAAACGCGGCATCCTCGACGTGCAAGATCAGGGCATCCGCTACAACATTTTGAAGCGCGAAGTCGATACCAATCGAGAGATGTATTCAGGCCTGCTGAAAAATCTGAAAGAGGTGGGCGTCACCGCAATGGTGGGCACAAACAATGTTTCCGTAGTCGACAAAGCCGACACTCCGTTGTTTCCGTTTCGCCCGGACGTATTTCGCGGAGCAATGACCGGGATATTGCTTGGACTGATGGCGGGGCTCGCGCTTGCTTTCGTTGTTGAATACATGGACGACTCGATCAAGTTCCCCGACGAGGTTGAGCGTTTCACCGGTCTGCCGTTGATTGGCGTTATTCCTAAAGTGAACGTCAGTAAAAGTTCGCCGGAAGATCAAGCGACACGCGAACCGAGATCTGCTTTGGCAGAAGCTTACCGCTCGGTTAGAACTGCATTGCAGTTCTCTACGGCACGAGGCGCACCACGAACTATTGCGGTGACTAGCTGCACCAAAAACGAAGGAAAGACAACGTCCGCTATGTCGCTCGCAGTTGCCTTGTCGCAAATGGGTAAGCGCGTGTTGATTGTTGACGGCGATATGCGCAACCCAACGCTACATCGCATGTTTAACACCGATCACTCGTCGGGCTTGTCAAACATTTTGTCGAGCGATACCGATCCAATTTCGGTCACTCGCAAGACCGACTTTCCGAACCTGTACCTGATCACGTCGGGGCCACAGCCACCAAACCCTGCCGAGCTGCTATCCGGCCCTGGCTTGGTTAACTTGCTGGATCCGGGCGCGTCGCATTTTGACCATATTGTTATTGATGCGCCGCCAATTCTCGGAATCGCCGATGCCATTATTTTGTGTAATCAGGTTGATGCAAGTCTCTTTGTAATCGAAAGCGGCAAGACACGTAAAGCAGCTATCCGCAACGCACTTCGTCGTTTGCGCCAGTCTGGAACCGCGCCGCTCGGGGCGATTTTGACCAAGATTGGCGGTGACATGATGATGTACGGCTACGAATCTGACTTCTACTACTACGGGAACAAAGAAGCACTCGCAGAAACGGTGAAGGAGTAACGACCACTTATGTTCGAAACCATCGACTCGCTTGAAAATGACCTGATCCGATTTTCCGACGGCGGCTTTGTGGTGCCGTTGCCATTTCGGCTCGTCAGCAGCGACGTCGGAAAGGCGCTCATCCAGCTCGCAGGTGGCAAGACTCCTGCGGCTTTGGTTCATCTTGCCGCAAGCGATGGCAGGGCCCGTCCAGATGTGCAAAAAATAGCGTTGAGATTCGTCGCAGACATCCTGCTGTCGCCCGTTAGCAACCACTTCACGACGTTAGGCGTGGTGCCAGACTTTGAAGCGACCGCCCTTCGGGGCAACTTCAGAAGGCTGATGGCACTCGTCCATCCCGACGCCAGACCGGTTGGATTTCCGGAGGACGCGGCCAGTCGCGTAAACCGGGCCTATGCCGTTTTAGCCGACGAACAGACTCGCGAAACCTACACGTTTCTGGAGATAGGTCGCGTCTCGGTCGGTGCATTGGCTTCAGTTCCTGCGCCCCAACGGAACGAAACGCGGGCACGCTCAGCCGCAGAAACACCAACAAGAAATCGGTTACAGGGCTGGGCCGCTGCGCTTCGCGCGCGCCAGAGTCTGCTCTGGTTAGCCGCGTTGTTGCTGGTTCCATTGGGGATGGGAGTCATGTCGCTGTTTTCGAGAAATGAGCCGCAGCGCCTTGTTGAGGCGCGCCCACGGCTCCCGCAATCATCGGACGTTCAGAATCTTGCCAGCAACATTGACTCTCGTGGCGCGGCAACGACCAATGACGCGGCGCTGACTACCCCGACTGCTCCGGAACGCCCCGTAACTGTCGAATCAACCTCTGCGGTCGCCAATCGCGTAGCGAACAAATTATTCGCTGTTGAAAGAGCGGCTGTTCCGCCTGTAGCTGCAGCATTCGCGAATCAGCCAAGCCCTACGATGACGTCGCAGCTATCGGCGAAGAGCATCGAAGTTTCGTCCAGGCAATCGGTTAATCAATCCGCAAGCCTCGCTCCCAGTGTGTCAGTCGCTACCGTTGATTCGCAAGCACGGGCAGCTGCGCCAACAGAGAACGTAGCAACGCCCCGTGCTCAGGACGGGCCAATGCAATCGCAAGTTCAGTCGCCACTCCAGGCTACTGCGTCGCCGCCTGCGACGGTAGCGGTGGCTACGGCATCTCCGCCCCTTGTCGCGCGAAGTGCGACGACCGCAGATAGAAATGATTCCGGGCCACGGGTGAAATCCATAGACGCCGATGAGGTCGTCGTGCGATTTAGCAATGCTTATGAGTCGGGGTCTATCAGTGCGTTTAGCCAATTGCTGGCACCCGGGATGTCCGGCAGAAGGCAAATGCTCAGCGATTACGAGCGCGTTTTTCAGGGCACGAGACAACGCAGCATCAAGTTCAAGCAACTCAAGCATTCCGCAAACGGCGAACGCATTTCAACCACGGGCTATGCGACGGTGACAACTGTCGATCAGGAAAACCGAACGATCGTCCAGCGCGTATTTCTCGAGTTTGACATCGGACGCGATCGCGGCGAATCACGCATCGAGCGGCTTGCAAATTACGTAATTAACTAGCGGATGCATCAGCGACTCGAGCGGACATCGTCGCGACTGTCAGCCATTCTGCTGATCACCATGCTCGTCGTTGCTGCGTCAGCGGCGGCTTGGGGGTTAATGACCGGAGCATTGCGTCCGGCGCCCGACGCTGTTGTGGAGAGAGACACCGTGACCGGTGCGAGCGGCTATATCGTCCGCCGACCGCTTGATCCTGTTGGTTGGCTCTCGTGGGCAGGCACGCGCAGGATGTTGGCGACAGACCCAGCGCTTGCGACGCAAGTGATTCAGGCTGCGGTAACACTCGGTCCGGTTGATCCGCAAGTGTTAAGAGCGCAGATACTGCTTGCGTTCCGGCAGGGCAATGTTGATGCCGGATTGAACCGGGCCGCAGATCTGGCGGGGATGCTTCCTCAGGAGCGAAGCGATGTATTTGCGGCGTTGCGAGCGCATTCCGGGCATCCCGACTGGAGCGCTTTCTGGAACGCGCGGCTCAAAAGCGGATGGCCAGCCGTCGATGCTTTTTTACTGGATAGTTGCCAAAGCGGCGCATCGCTCGCAACACTTTACTTGATGGCGCAGCCCGCAGTCAGCAAGCAACCGCTTGACGATGCGACCGTCACCTGCATTGGCAACAAAGCCATCAGTGAAGGCCAGCTATCCGCCGCGTACTGGCTTTGGGTCAATGCGATGCGCATAACACCCAAGTCGCTGGGTAACGTGTTCAACGGTGACTTTGAGCAGCCGGCGGCGGGACGACTGTTTGACTGGCGTTTTGCGGCAGGCGGGGAGTATCGGGAGGGGTTTTCCGTTGGCGTGAGTCGCGATACCTCTGCGGGCTCCCGCAGAGCGAAACCCGTAAGCGACAACAATAACGTGCTGTCGATTCGCTTTAATGGCCGCGCGCTGAAACTGCCTATCGCACAGCAATATCTCGCGCTGAAGCCTGGCCATTACGTTCTTGCCTATAAATTGAGGGAGCTGGGCACCACTGTGCCCGGAAGGGTGAACTGGACAGTCCGATGCGTGTCGGCAAATGTAGCGCCGTCTCTCGGAACGCCGAGAAGCGAACCGGCAGCAGATGGCTGGACGTTGCGCCTGGTTGATGTGACCATTCCGGACGCTTGTACGGGTCAGTTGCTGGATCTCGAAGCGGGTGATCGCCTGCAGCTCTTGCAGGGTTTCCGAGGGACTGTATTATTTGATGACATCGGCATGAAATACATCCCCTGACCTATAACTGCCAATTCGTGCGCTTCTTTGGTTGATTGCTCCGCGTACAAGCGGTAAACTCTCAAGTACTCAAACCGCATTTAGGAGCGGGATAGTGAAAATTTTGAAGAGCCTTGTTTTCGTAGCTGCCGCGATGTCAGTTTCGACCGTCTCAGCGCAGAAGAACGACTTACGCTGTGAAGATTCCTCATGGGGGAAAGCTGAATTCGTCGCTGAGTTGCAGAAAGTTGTAGGCAATGTTCTGGTGAGCGACGTTGCCGGTATGACTTCCGGGATTGAAAAACAACCACTTAAAAACAACATGCGCGTCACTACGACGTCCCGCGCCACCGTGACTATTGTGTTTCCCTGCGGTTGCGACGTCAACCTCAAAGAAAACGAGCGCCTGGACATCGCCGCGCCTAATTCGTGCGCTGCCCTTTTAGCGGCAGTGCAAGCTGTGCCGGTAAGCGTGGCCATTGGGGCTGCGGCAGTCCCAGTTGCTGGTGGCTTGACCGGCACGAATGTGTTAGTCGGGGCCACTCTAGGGGTGGGTGCCTACTTGTTGTATCGCGACAACAGGAACGTCAGTCCGAACTAATGCGATCGTTGGCGCGTAACGCGCTCGACAAAGCCCTAGCCTTGGTGCTGGGGCTTTTTCTTTTACTCGCTCTCATTCGTGGTGGCAATACGCCTTTCGCGATGTCCTTGGCTCTGGGCTTGAGTCTCTGCGTCGCTGCGGTGGCGGGATGCCTCATGTACGCCTCACGTTCCAACGAAAACAGATGGAGCAACGCGGCAACCAGTCTGAACGTCGCGTTACTGCTTCTGATGGTTGGTGGTGCGCTTGGCCTATTCACGGTGGCAGCCGCGCAGTGGTTGACGCTTCCGGGACGTGATGCATATGCTGGCGTGATCGACTTGCTCGCGTTGCCGGATCTGCGAGTTCAGCGTCTAGCGTTGTCGACCGATCCCTATGCAACCAAGCGTGCACTTCTCGCGCTAGTCCCCTGCCTGGTGATTGCCGCAGCAATACCCCTTTTGTCTCGCCGTGCGCTACTGCAACTATTGGGGGCCGTTGCGGTATTTGCCGTGTTCGAAGCGTTGATCGGCCTGTTTCAGCTAGGTTTCCGAGGCGCATCGTTGCTAGTTCTGGAGTACGCGGGACACAATCGTGCATCTGGCACTTTCGTCAACAAAAATCATTACGCAACGCTGTTGGCAATGACGCTACCGCTGCTAATTTTTCGAGCCGCCGGCCAATGTTCTTTTTTTTTCCATCGAGGTGAGCCAACTGCATTTTCGAACGTGTGCTGGGGTGCGGCGACGGCATTCGTAGCGGCCGCGCTGGTTGCCAGCCTGTCTCGCGCCGGCGTTTTGGCGGGGGGTATTGCCAGCCTCTGGGCGATAGGTTTCTGCGCAGTCCAGCGCCGCACAGTCTCAAAACGCGCATTACTCGCTACTGCGGCGATTCTGCTGCTAGCACTCAGTCTAGCCACAATGACTGGCCTTGCTCAGTTAATCAAATCGACTACCAGTGGCGGTGTCGGCGAGGGATTATTTGGGCGTACCGTCATGAA
>Ga0105047_10008309_pt1 | contig 17303 bp, 14 predicted proteins | sample MAT04_FD_78384 | JGI IMG/M metagenome (GOLD analysis project Ga0105047, IMG submission 78384) | Freshwater microbial communities from Lake Fryxell liftoff mats and glacier meltwater in Antarctica - MAT-04 (megahit assembly) | ecosystem: Environmental > Aquatic > Freshwater > Ice > Liftoff...
CATGCGCGCGAAGGAAGCAGGGTCGCCAGCACGGCAGATCCAGTCAGCAGCAGGCGGCACGACGACATCCGACCGATCATTCCTCGAGGTCCGGCGCCAGAGAGGTCGAGCACTTCACGAATCTCCATCCTAGCCAGCGATGGAAGCAGGCGCTGCCTGTCTCGATCCCCGCGGATGCGCATGCTGCACACGCCGCGCGAGCCGCCAGCGCGCCACAGCGGGAACAGGGCACACATATCGACGATACATCGCCGATACATCACGGCGTACATTAGGCGACATGCGCCTACCACTGCTGCTCACCGGCCTGCTGCTGTGCCATGCGGTTCCGCTCCAGTCGCAATCGCCGCGCTGGGAAGACACGCTGCCACCGCGGGCATTCGCGCGGCTGGCGATGCAGGCGCGTGCCGCCGACAGCGTGCCTGTGCGCGCCGCGGCATGGGAGACATGGGCGAAGGACGCGCCGGATTCGTCGGCCCCGCGGCTCGCGCTGGCCGTACTCGCCCGCTACGACGTGCGATACGGCGATGCCATGCAGTGGCTGGACAGCGCCGCGCGCGTTGCGAACACCCCGCTGTGGCGCAATGCCGTCGCGCGCGAGCGGATCAGCGTGCAGCTCACGCGCGGCGAGTTCGTCGGCATGCAGGACATGGTGGCCGGCATCATGGCCGACAGCGCCGCACTGCCGCCCGGCGAGTGGGCGGAAGCACGCTATTCGCGGATCGTGGCCGACCGGCGGCGCGGCCTGCCGGTGGGCCTGGCCGCAGTGGATTCGGTGGCCGCGCTGGCGTTGTCCACCGACAGCTCGCTGCAGGCGAGGCTGCACTGCATGCGCGCTCCCTACGATACGAAGCGGCTGCTCGAGCATGCGTCGCGCGGCATTGCGATCGCAGAGCAGGCACACCTGCCGTTTCTGGTCGCGAGCTGTGCGCTGACGGTTGGCTCGACATACGCGCAGCTCGCCGAGACGGAGAAGGCGCTGGCATGGCTGCAGCGCACGGAGGATCTCGCGCGTGTGGCGCATGACCTGCCCACGCTCGCCGCGGGCCTGCAGTGGTACGGCTCCACACTCAGCGGCGTGACGTACATCCAGAAGGCGCGACTGAAGCTCGTCGAGTCCATTCAGGTGGCGCAGCGCATCGAGGGTCGCAACGTGGAGGCGTGGGCGCTGGTCGCGCTGGCAAGCGCGTCGCAGCAGGTCGGCGACTTCTCGTCCACGAGTCTCGCGCTGCGACGCGCGGCGATCCTGTTCGAGGCCACCGGCGACAGCTACGGTGCGCAGTTCAAGCGCATCGAGGAGATCGCGTCGCTGCTGATGCTGAAGGACCGTGACGGTGCCGAGAAACTTGCGGAAGGCGTGCTGTCGTTCGGGCGCGCGGCGCGAAATCCAGTGCTGGAGATGACGGGGGCCTTCGAGCTGGGAAACGTCGCCATGCATCGTGGGCGATTCGCGCTGGCCAGGCAGTGGCTGGATACGGCGGCGGTTCGCGTGGACAGCCTCGGCGAACGGTACCGCTCGCGACTGAACTGGTATCGCGGCATCGTGGCGTGGCGCTCGGGTGCGCCGGCGGAGGCCGTGCGACTGCTGCGGGAGGTGCGCACGCATTACGATGCGTCGCAGAGCCTCTCGCTGCACCGCGTGAACGGGCCACTGGCGTCCGCGCTGCTGCTCGCCGGTGATACCGTCGCCGCTGCCGGCATGCTCGTGACCGCGAGCGATGACCTGGACGCCGTCCGCGGCTCGATCAGCGATGCCGGCTTCCGGAAGGTGCTGACACTGCCTGATGCCTGGGGCGCGTCGGAGGGTGCGCAGGACGAGGTGATGGCGGGCATCGTGCCGTCGCGTCGCTGGCTGCCGACCGTGTTCGCTGTGGCGGAACGCGCCCGCTCCCGCGCGCTGCTCAAGGGCGCGTTCGGCAGCGAATCGGCGGACAGCACGCGGGGGGACGCGGAGCGACGCGTGCGCGCGACGAGCACGAACCTCGCGCAGGTACGGCGGTCACTCGCGCCGGGCACTGCGCTGCTCGTGTATGCCGGCGGTGCGAATGCGGCACGCACGTCCGTGATGGTGATCACGCGCACCAGCGCGCGCGGACTCACCATCGCGCCGCTCGACTCGCTGGATCGCGACATCGTGCGCTGGCTCGCGCTGCTGGAGAGCGGCGAGTCCGGCGCGGGCGCAGGACGACGCGCTGCCGCGTCGGTGCTGTCCACTGCGCTGCGTGGATTGCCGGCAAGCATCACGCGACTGGTGGTGGTGCCTCAGGGTCCACTCTACCGTGTGCCGTTCCAGGCGTTGCCGCTGGGCTCGGGCGTGCTGGGTGATCGTGTGATCGTGACGGTCGCACCGTCGGTGTCGCTGGCGCTCGCGTACGCCGCGGATCCGCGCCGCGAGATCCCGGCCCGCGTACTCGCCCTCGGTGCCGGCGACACGAACATCGAGAGTGCCACCCCAGGTTCGCTGGCATCCGCGACGGAGGGCGGCAAGCGCAGCGATCCCCTTGCACCGCTGCGCGCGGCGGCGGAGGAGGCACGCGCAGCTGCGGCGTGGGGGCGCGGATCGCTGGCGCTTACCGGGGCGGCGGCGAGCGAGTCGGCGCTCAAGCGCGAGGCGCGTGACGGCCGCTTCACCGTGCTGCACGCGGCAGCCCATGCGCTCACCAGCGATCAGGTGCTGGGTGCCAACTGGCTGATCCTGCGCGCCGATTCCACCGAGGATGGCTACGTGTCCGGCGGCGAACTGGCACAGCTGGCCAGCGGCCTGTCGCTGGTGGTGCTGTCGGGGTGCCGCACCACGGGCGACTTCGGGTCGCGGGGCGACGCGATAGACGGGCTGGTGGCGCCGCTGCTGGCACGTGGCGTGCGCAGCGTCGTGGCGAGTCACTGGGCGGTCAGCGATCGCTGGACGCGTGTACTGATGGAACGGTTTTATGCCAACCTTGCCGCCGGACTCGGCACGGCCGACGCACTGAATCGCGCGCAGACGTCACTGCGGAGGGTGGGCGTGCCGGCTCGCTTCTGGGCCGCATTCAGCGTGATCGGCGATGGTGCGCTGACCCTTGGGCACGCGCCACGAAACGATCCGTGAGCCAGGCCGCAGCACGCACAAGCGCCCGCGCAGCGCGAGCTGCCGGGCGCCATGCCGTACATCAGAGCGCGTGCGCTGCTGCGTGAACTACCGCACCACGAACGACTCCACCTGCGACCGGACCTCGCTCTGGTCAGCCATGCGGGCGCGCACGTACCAGCGGTAGGTGCCGGCCTTCAGCGATGCGGCGGGCACGAGGCCCTGTGTCGCGCTCGTCTCGAGCTGGAACACCGGCGCGTCAGCGGCATCGAGCACCTCGACGCTGTAGCGCGTCTCGGCGCGCAGCGGCTTCCAGCGCAGCGTGATCGGCGTCCCGGCAGCCGACGGTGCGACGGCGAGCAGCTGCAGGTCGGCAAGCGACGCCCGGAGCTCGTCGCCGGCGCGTGGCTGCGCGAGCATGAACCAGCTGGTACCGGCGACGAGCATCAGTGAGGCAGCGAGGAGGAGCGGCGTGAACCCTGTGACTCGCCTCGGACTCGGCCTGCGCGCACCCAGGTCCAGCACGCCGGGCGGCACCGCAGCCGGTACCGGCGTCGGGTATGATCCGGTCAGCGACTGGATCTGGTCCTCGGAGCCGACGGTTGCACCACGCGCCGCGACGAGATGCGCCACCACCACGCTGCCTTCGGCCGTGATCAGCAGCTGATCGATGGTCGAGAGGCGGATGTCGTCGTCGCCTTCGCCCATTGCCAGGAGCTCGATCTGGTACTCCTCGGGCAGCGACAGCGGCGCCAGCTCGCTGACGGTCGCGCGTGCAAACGCCTCGCGCAGCGCCGCCGGGACAGGCCCCGGGTCGCGTGGCAAGGATACTCCGTCCGAACCGTTCATTCGCTATTCCCCCATTCAATTCCGCGCGCGACCAGATACTCGCGCAGATCCGACAGTCCCCGATACAGGAGGTTGCGTGTCTTCGCCTCAGTCCAGCCGAGCAGCGCCTCGATCTCGTCGCGGTGATATCCCTGCAGGTGCAGTTTCACGACAGTGCGGCGCGCCAGGCCCAGCGATTCCACGGCGGCACGAACCAGAATCCCAAGCGACGCTGCCTCGACATCGGCATCAGGTCCCGGCCCTGGTGCAGCCAACGGGATGTCCTCGACCGGATCGTGCGTCGCTGCACGACGACGACGGCGGAGAAGATCCAGCACGGCCGTCGTGACCACGCGTTGCAGGTATGACGCCGAGAGCCGAGCGATGTTCTCAGGGTTGCCACACACCCGCCAGAGACGTATGCGCACTTCCTGTTCCACTTCGCCGATGTCGCTCGGTGCGAGCCGGTATCGCGCGCCGGTGGCCCGGATCGAGCCGGAGAAGCGGCGAACGATGTCATCGAGCAGAGCCGACAGTTCGCGATCGTCGGGCGGCGTGGCGGCGATGAGATTGTCGCCGGCACTCCCCGGCTGGAATCCGGTCGTCACACGGGCTTCCCTGCGGGATAGAACTTCTCCCCGCTCTCGGCCATGTCGCGAAGCGTGCGCGCCGCCTGATAGCGACCCGGAAACTCCCGCTCGAGCTCGTCGAGCGTCCCGACCACCGAGGCCGCGCCCACCCGACCGATGTAACGGAACGGGCCGCCGCGGAAGGGCGGGAACCCGATGCCGAACACCGCGCCGATGTCGCCATCCCGCGCTGAGCGGAGGATGCCATCCTCGAGACACAGCACGGCCTCGTTCAGCATCGCGTACACGCAGCGCTGCACGATGCGCGCGGCCGGCACCGTGGTGCGCTTCTGGCCGGTGGGCAGCAGATCGTACACCGAGGCATCGACGCCGCCTTTCTTGCCGTCATCGTCGTAGACGTAGAAGCCGCGCTTGCCCTTCCGCCCAAGCCGACCCGACTTGATGACGCGCTGGATCGACTCGTTCGGTGCCATGCGTGCGCCGAACGCCTCGGCGACGATCGCACCAGCCTTCGTGGCCACATCCAGTCCCACTTCGTCCACGAGCGTGATCGGCCCGACCGGGAAACCGAATTTCACCAGCGCGTCATCGATGCTCTCGATGGAGACGCCCTCGTCGAGCAGCAGGCCGGCCGCGTTCACATACGGCGAGAGCACCCGATTCGCATAGAAGCCGGGCCCGTCGCGCACGACGATCACGGTCTTGCCAAGCCTGCGACCATACGAGACGGCACTGACCACCACCTGCGGGTCATTGCCGTCGTGCGTGATGATCTCGAGCAGCGGCATCTTGTGCACTGGCGAGAAGAAATGCATGCCGAGCACACGTTCCGGCCGCACGCTGGCACTGGCGATGCGGCCGATCGGGATGGTGCTGGTGTTGCTGGCGATGATCGCACGCGGTGGCACGACGGCCTCGATCTCGCGCAGCACCTGATGCTTGACCTGCAGGTCCTCGAACACGGCCTCGATCACCAGGTCGACGTTGCCGAAGCCGCTGTAGTCGGTGGTGCCGCTGACGGAGAGCAGCAGGTCGTCGAACTGCGGACGCGTGACCTGCTTCTTCACCAGCTTCTCACGCATCACCTCGCGCACGGCGGCGAGGCCCTTCGCGACACGCGCGGTATCGGCGTCCTTCATGCGGACGATGGTGCCGGCCGGAATGGCGACGCTCGCGATGCCGGCGCCCATGAAGCCGGCGCCCAGGATGCCGAGCCGCTCGACCGGGAGCGGCTTCGGCAATGGAGCCACCTCGACACCCATGTCACGCTTGAGCGCCGTGGTGGCGAAGAACAGGAAGACCAGCTCCTGCGATTCGGGCGTCATCGCCAGCTCGCCAAAGAGGCGGGCCTCGGTCTGGTACCCGTCGCCATCGCTGGTGTAGCCGGCCGCGACGGCGTCGAGGGCGGCGAGTGGTGCGGGATAGAGTCCCTTCGTCTTCGCGAGCACGCCTTCCCTGGCCTTCCGGAAGACGATCGCGCGCCCGATCGGGTTCTCGTCCAGGAGCATCTCACCGGCGCCGCGGTGCTTCGCCTCGCGCTGGCGTGTACCGTCGGCGAGTTCCGAGGCCCGCTGCAGCGCGACGCGGCGCAGGATGCTCGGATGCACCATCTCGTCCACCAGGCCAAGCTGCAGCGCCTTCTTGGCGCGCACCGTCTTGCCGGTGAGGATCATGTCGAGCGCGGCCTGCAGCCCGATCAGCGCCGGCAGACGCTGTGTGCCGCCGGCGCCGGGGATGATCCCGAGCTGCACTTCGGGCAGTGAGATGGTGGTCTTCGGACTGTCGGTCGCGATACGCCAGTGACAGGCGAGGGCCAGCTCGGTGCCGCCACCCAGGCACCCGCCGTTGATCGCGCAGACCACCGGCTTGCCCTTCTCGATGGCGGCGAAATCGGCATGACCGGCGCGGCTCGCCGCCTCGGCATCATCGGCGGTGCGGAAGTCGAGGAATGCCTCGATGTCGGCGCCGGCGATGAAATTGTCGCGCTTGCCGCTGAGGATCACGGCGGCGCGGATCGAGGTGTCGCGATGGATCGTCTCGAAAGCGCGGCGCAGGTCATCCTGCGCGGCGGCCGAGAAGGTGTTGACGGGCGCGCCAGGTGCATCGAAGGTGAGCACGGCAATGCCGTTCTCCACCTGCATGGTGATGGCGCGCTGGTCGGTGGCGGGAGCGGTCATTGGCTGTGTGAATGGCGTCAGACGCGTTCGATGACCATCGCGAATCCCAGTCCGCCGGCGGCACACACGGTGAGCAGCCCGAACTGGCCTCCGCGTCGACCGAGTTCATTGCAGAGCGTGGTCGTGATGCGGGCACCCGTCGCACCGAACGGATGTCCCACGGCGATGGAACCGCCCATCACGTTCAACTTCGCCCGATCCACGACGCCGACGGGCGCTCTGAGACCGGCGCGCGCGGCCCAGGCCTGACTCTCGAAGCCACGGAGGTTGCTGAGCACCTGTGCCGCGAAGGCCTCGTGCATCTCGACGAGGTCGATGTCCTGCAGCGTGAGGCCGGCGCGCGCGAGCGCCTTCGGTGCGGCGATCACCGGCGCCTGCAGCAGCTGCTCGCCCGGATCCAGTGCCGCGCTGGCGTATGAGCGGATGAAGCCGATCGGCTGATATCCGAGCGCGGCAGCCTTCTCCTCGCTCATCAGCAGCACGGCGGCGGCTCCGTCGGTGATCGGCGATGCGTTGCCGGCCGTCACGCTGCCATACCGCTTGTCGAAGTACGGCTTGAGCGCGGCGAGCTGCTCCAGCGTGCCGTCCTCACGCACGCCGTTGTCGGTGGTGGCGACCTTCTCGTAGCGAGGCGGTACATAGACCGGAAACATCTCGGCCGACAAACGCCCGTCGCGCAGCCCCGCAGCGGCGAGGCGATGGGAACGGAGCGCGAACTCGTCCTGTTCCTCGCGGGAGATGTCGTTCAGTTTGGCCATTTTTTCGGCGCTCTGGCCCATCGTCTCGCCAGTGGTCGGCTCGGCAATGGCCGGCGCGACGGGTACCAGGTCCTTGGGGCGGATCTTCGAGAAGGCGCTGATCTTGGCGGGCAGGCTCTTCGCCTTGTTCGCGGCCATCAGCACGTCGGCAAACGCACGCGAGTGCAGGATGGGCACGTTTGACAACGATTCCGAGCCACCGGCAATGACACAGTCCATGTGGCCAAGCGCGATCTGGTCGGCAGCGTCGGCAATGGCCTGGTTGGCGCTGGCGCAGGCGCGGCTCACGCTCCAGGCATCGACGTCTTTCTTCAGGAGCGGCATCAGCGCCACCTCACGGGCGATGTTCGGCGCCTGCACGCTCTGCACGACAGTCCCGAACACCACCGCATCCACATCCGAGGCGTTGAGATTCGTCCGCTGCATCAGCTCGGCGACACAGAGTCGGCCGAGGTCGATGGCTGAGAGCGATTTGTACAGGGTGCCGGCCCGGCTGAACGGCGTGCGCACACCGCTGACGATGGCGACGCGCCGAAGCGATCCATTCGATGACATTGTTCTAAGTTAGCCCTCGGTAACAGTTGCAGGCTACGCACGTCCGCATGACACTGCCGCCACCTTTTCTGCCTTCAGCCCGGCCCGTCCGTGATCCGTCCCTTCCAGCACGACCCCAGCACGGCGCCGGTCCTCGGCCTGGCGTCCCGGGCCGCAGCGTGGGCGCGGCTGGCGGAGGGGGCGTTCGACGTGCTGATCGTGGGTGGTGGCATCACCGGCGCCGGCGCGGCCCGTGATGCGGCGATGCGCGGGCTCCGTGTGATCCTGCTGGAGGCGGACGACTGGGCCAGCGGCACCTCCTCCCGATCCTCGCGGCTGGTGCACGGCGGCGTGCGCTACCTGGAGCACGGGCACCTGCACATGGTCTTCGAGGCGAGCCGCGAGCGGCGGACGCTGCTGCAGATCGCCCCGCACCTCGTGCGTCCGCTGCGCTTCACATGGCCAGTGTATCGCGGCGCGCGCATTCCACGATGGAAGCTGCGTGCCGGCCTGCTGGCGTACGACGCGCTCTCGTTGTTCCGCAACGTGGGCACACATCGCGGCGCGTCCCGTCGCGCCATCCTGCAGAGCGAGCCACGCCTCAGGTCCGATGGGCTCGTGGGCGGTGCGCGGTACTGGGATGCAAGCACGGACGACGTGCGTCTGACGCTGGCGAACGTGGTGTCGGCCGCGGAGGCCGGTGCGGTGACGCTCAACCATGCGCGCGTGACGGCGTTCGTGCATGATGCGAACGGGATGATCGCCGGCGCACGCGTTCGCGATGTGGTCTCTGGCGAGACGGTCGAGGTGTCCGCCCGTGTCGTGGTGAATGCAACCGGTCCATGGAGTGACATGACGCGCCGGCTCGACGATGGCGTGGCGCATGCGGCTGTGCTGGGCAGCAAGGGCGTGCACATTGCAGTACCGCGCGAACGTGTGCCCGTGACCGAAGCGTTGACGCTGCTGCATCCGGACGATGGGCGCGTACTCTTCATCCTGCCGTCGCCGGTGCACACGATCATCGGCACGACCGAGACACCGGCGACCGCCGGCCCGGCCGACGTGCGTGCCAACCGCGCCGACGTGACCTACCTGCTGCGCGCGACGAACAGCTTTTTCCCATCGGCCGGTCTTGGCGATGATGACGTGATCAGCGCATGGGCGGGCATCCGGCCACTGGTGGCGCAGCGCGGCACGACGGCGAACGACGCATCGCGCGAGCACGAGGTGGCGACCGCAGCATCAGGCCTGATCTCGGTCACGGGCGGCAAGCTCACGACCTATCGCGCGATGGCATCGGAGATTGCCGACGTGATCGAGCATGCACTGGGTCGGCGCACGTCGGTCGCATCGCCGACAGCCGATGCACCGCTGCCCGGCGCCGGCGATGTGCCGCACGAGGCGGAGGTGCGCGCAGCACAGGCAGCGATCGGTGACGCGGCGAGTGCCGCGCAACTCGTGCGCGCCTACGGCGACCGCTGGCGGCTGGTCTGGGGACTGGTGGAACGCGAGCCGGCGCTTGGCGCACGACTGGATCCCGGGTTGCCGTACATCGCCGCGCAAGTGATGTGGGCCGCCGTCGCGGAAGGCGCGTGGACTGTCGCCGACGTGCTGGTGCGCCGGATGCCGATTGCCTACGAACGGAAGGACGCCGGTCGTGCGCTGGCGCCGATCGTCGCCGGAATCATGGCGCGCGTGCATGGATGGGACGACGCCACCACGGCGCAGGCCGTGGTGGCGTATGACGGCGAGTCAGACCGGCTGTTCGGCATCGATCCGTGATGCGCACGTCATGAGCGACGTGCGCATCACGCACTGAAGGCTGCTACTTGACGGTCACGACTTTCACCCCAGCAAGGCTGGCGCCGGCCGACACGTAGCCGATGCCGCCGGGCGTGGCCTTCACGAACGCGATCACCTCGTCATCCGACGCCTTGGCCGCGGGCGGCAGCTCGCCACCGGCGAAGATCTGCTGCTGCCAGTAGGAATCGACCGCCGAGGCCGGCCGACCCAGCGCCGCACGCGCGAAGGCGCCGCGAATTGCGGAATTCTTCGCCTGATCGACCGGCGTGGCGGGACCGCCGCCGGGGAACTTCCCGACCTTCTTCATGAACAGGCCTGCGACGTCGCTGGCCGACATTTCAGAGATCGGATTGCCTGCGTTGACGACGATCTTGAAGTCGCCCTGAGCATGGGCGTTCGGTGCGAATGCGAGGAGGGCCGCGCAGCACGTGATGAGTGACAGAAACTTTCGCATGGTAGGCATCCTCAGAAGCTGACGGCGAAACTGCCGAGCCAGTACGAGCCCGACGACGGCGGTGCGATGACGGGCTGGCCGGCCACATTCGTCAGGAGCGGAACGAACCGGTCGAACGCGTAGCCCTTCACGCGATGATGCTCGAGACGCACCAGTGCGCCGCCGCCGATCCGGTAGGTGCCGCCGAACGCGACGTCCTTGGTGGCGGTGACGTTCACGTTCAGCAGCGGTGCCCGCTGGAAGATCCGGTTGTCGGTCATGCTGTACTGCGCCGACAGATCGAACTTCTCGGTGATGGTCGCCACGGCCTCGGTCGAGTAGCTCTTGCGATCCTGGTTCGGTCCGATGCCATAGACGCGCAACGCCTCGCCACGAACCACGGTGCGCGGGATCAGGCGCGACTCGGCCGAGTAGAGGATCTCGCCGCGCGTGCCGCGTGCCGTATCCGAGTTGATGTGATAATCAGCGTAGAAGCCGCCGACGCGGGTCTCGCCGAACGGCAGGTTCAGCCAGCCCTGCACGCCCTTCAGGTTGTTGCCACGGAAGGCGCGGATCGAGTTGCCGGTGGCAGTGACCACCTGTGTGCGCACTTCATTGCTGCCACCGAAGGCGCTGATGTCGAAACTGACGCCGCGGCCGAGCGGCTGCCGGCGCGTGAAGACTGCGCCATCGATCGTCTCGCGACCCTCGCCGTAGATCTCGAACGACGGCCGGAAGAACGGCAGGACGGTGCCGACGAACCGAATCTCGTTGAAGATGCCGCGAGGCATCGGCGCGCGACCCACTTTCAGCGCACCGATGCTGCCGCGTCGCTGCCAGTATGCCCACTGCATGGAGACGTCGGGGATCGCGGCCTGCAACGGGCTGTTGCCGAGGCGACGATTGAGCAGCTGCAGGACGAACTGGTCATGCTCGTTCATCTTGTAGCGGATCTGCAGCATGGCGGTGCGATAGTCGAACGTCGCGTACGTCGGGATCCCGACGATGGGGAGGTCCTTCGCCTTGCCGACGGCGGTGTTCAGCGCGGCATGAAACTCGATGGGAGACTCGATACTCTGCGCCGTCACCGCGGCAGGGTACAGGAATGTTGCTGCCAGCATCGGAAGCAGCAGGAGCCGGTGCAATCGCATGGCGACATGAGTGGAGGTAAGGCCGATCGGGGTGGTTCGAGAGATGATCGGCCAACCGGCGGCTCCACTGAAGTGATTTTTCACCGCATTGGAAACATCCTATCACATATGAATTCACTCATGTTCGCGGATCGCTTTCATGGCGTGGATGCCGCGATGATTTCCGGATCAGAGCGGTCTGCACGCCGCGCGGGCAGCATCGTCGATCACGCCTGCCGCGATGCCAGGATGCACGAACGCCACCGCGAGCATGTCGCAGTGGCGTGTCCTGTGTACAGCGCAACGCGCGTCAGGTCAGCAACGCATGTCGGACGCGCGTCGCGACGCACGACCTACGGCATGTCGATCTGATGGATCGTGAGCAGCTCGACGATCTTCAGCCGACGCGTGCAAGTGGGGAGCTTGAGCACCGCCGACTCCCCGACACTCTTGTTCTGCAGTGCGAGCCCGATCGGCGACGACATGCTCACCTGGCCATCCTGCAGTTCGCCGCCGTCGCCGAACACGAGTTCGTAGGTCTCACGGACCTCGGTCGCCGGATCCTCGACGATCACGCGGCTGCCGAGTCCCACGCGATCGGTGGGGATCTGGGTGACGTCGATGTCGGAGAGCTTGCTCAGGCGCTGCATCAGCTGGCCAAGCCGCGCCTGCACGAAGCGCTGCCGCTCAAGTGCAGCCTTGTACTCGCTGTTCTCGCGCAGGTCGCCATGCTCCACGGCCTTCCGGATCTCCTGCGGGAGCGTGACGTTCAGCTCGTACCGGAGCTTGGCGACTTCACCGGAAAGCTTTTCCTTGAGTTCCGCGATCATGGACAGGCCGTTGCGCCACGGGGAAACGACTTCGCCCGGCCAGTGGGGACCGGGCGCGACGTTGGAAGCTATCTTCCGGCGTTTGCGGGCACAACAAGCTCGTGACGCGCACATCACGGGTGGTCGAATGGCAGAGCCAGGCAATGATTGAGATTCGTCGGCACGCGGGTGTGACGGAGTGGCGCTTCACCTCGCTCGGCAGCCGGCTCGCGGGCTACGGTGCGAGCGCGTTCCTCACCGATGACGGCGTGCTGATCGATACCGGAATTCCGGCCGCTGGCGCGGAGCTGGAGACACTCCTCGACCGGACTTCGCTGCGCGGCGTGATGATCACGCATCATCACGAAGACCATGCCGGCAACGTGGAGCGCGTGGCACGTCGCGGTCTGCCCGTCTGGATCGCAGAAACGACGCGACCACTGCTCGCCACCGTGGCGCGCATCGGTGCCTACCGCCGGCTCACCTGGCATTCCATGCCGCGGCTCCGATCTCCTGTCGTGCCGTACGACACCGGCGACCTGACCGTGCTGCCGACGCCCGGACACTGCGCCGATCACCATGCCGTCTGGCATGCGGCATCGCGGACGCTGTTCAGCGGTGACCTCTTTCTCGGCGTGGCGGTACGCATCGCACATCACGCCGAGGATCCGTGGGCGATGATCGACTCGCTGGAGCGCGTGGCTGCGCTCAATCCGACTCGGATGTTCTGCGCACATCGCGGGCTCGTGACGGAACCGGCGGGCGCACTGCTCGCCAAAGCGGAATGGATCCGCCGCATGATCGACACGCTGCAGCAGCGGATCGACGCCGGCGACAGCGATCACACCATTCTCCGCACCGTCCTCGGCGGCGAGTCGGTGGCCGGGTGGGCGAGCGGCGGCGAATACTCCCGCCGGAATCTCGTGCGCCGTGTCCGCGAACGTCGGCCAGCACGACCAGCCTAGACACTAGATTGGCAGCGGCAACGGCACGCCACTTCGTTCACCAGGATACCGCATGGAATACACGACCCTCGGGCGCACGGGACTCGTCGTCTCGCGACTCGCGCTCGGCTGCATGAGCTTCGGCGCGAAGCAGTGGCGCGACTGGGTGCTGACGGAAGAAGACTCGCAGCCGTTCTTCCGCCGCAGCATCGAGGCGGGCATCAACTTCTTCGACACGTCCGACATGTACTCGATCGGCGTGAGCGAGGAGATCACCGGTCGTGCGTTGCGCGAGTACGCGAACATGAACGAGGTGGTGATCGCGACGAAGGTGCACTTCACCATGGGCCAGGGTCCGAACATGAAGGGGCTCGGCCGCAAGCACATCGTGCAGGGGTGCGAGGCGTCATTGCAGCGCCTTGGCGTCGACACCATCGACCTGTACCAGATCCATCGCCTCGACCGCTCAGTGCCGATGGAGGAGACGCTGGAGGCGCTCGATCACCTGGTGCGCAGCGGCAAGGTGCGCTATCTGGGCGCGAGCACGATGCATGGGTGGGAATTCGCGAAGGCGCTTTTCACGAGCAACGCGCACGGGTGGGCGCGATTCGCGAGCATGCAGAACCACTACAACCTCCTGTACCGCGAGGAGGAGCGCGAGATGATGCCGCTCTGCATCAGCGAAGGCGTTGGCGTGATCCCATGGTCGCCGCTGGCGCGCGGGCTGCTGGCCGGTCGTGCGCGTGTGCAGGCTGGTGGTGCGACGGCGCGCGCGGCATCGGACGCCACGCAGGTCGAGCATCTCTACGATCACCCGACGGACGATGCCGTGATCGATGCGGTGCGTGCGGTCGCCGCAGCGCGTGAACTGCCCATGGCGCAGGTCGCACTGGCGTGGCTGCTGCAGCGGCCCGGTGTGACGGCGCCGATCATCGGCACCACGAAGCTTGGCCAGCTCGAGGATGCGCTGGCGGCGATGGATGTGGTGCTCTCGCCGTCAGAGTGTGCGACTCTGGAAGCGCACTACGCGGCGCATGAAGTCCGCGGCTGGATGTAGGAATTCGCGACGTGTCGTGACGCGCCAAACCGCGCACTGCGCGCGCGGATCAGGAAGTCAGCGCTCAGAGAGGACAGACCGGAAACAAGACACGAGCCGACCGCGCGCATGCGGCCAGGCTCGTGTTCGTTCCGCGACGGCGCAGCAGGCGTATCGCTCGTTCCTGCCTAACGGAGCGTGCGCAGCTCGGCAGCGGTGAACGGCTTGGTACGTGCGACCAGCTTCGCGCGAACCGCCCTGACCTGCGCCGTCGTCACGGGCGACGCACGATTACCCCACTGGCTGCGTGCGTAGGTGAGCGTCGCGGCCAGATCCTCGTCGTTCAGCACGCCACCCCACGCCATCATCGCGCCGCTGTACTTCTTGCCCTTGACCTCGATCTCGCCCTCCAACCCGTGCAGGACGATGGCGATGGGGATGATCGCCGGACCCGTGACCCACTCGGAGCCCGCCAGTGGCGGGAAGACGTTCGCGATTCCTTCACCTGCCTGCTGATGGCAGGCGGCGCAGACCTCACCGTACTTGTTGACTGGCGGTGCGCCTGTCGCAACCGGTGCGATGCCAGGCACCGCTGGCGTCTCCGCAGCCGACGCAGAGTTGCCGGTGCCGAGAAGTACGGCAGCAGCGCCAATACCGGCTGCCAGGAGCAGCATGCGCGTGAGAGCCAGTGACATGTGGGTGATCCGAGTCGTGGGCAGATACAGGCAACAGGTCGTGCAACAGCATGGAAGATATCAGCGTGGTTGCGGCAACGCTGCCGGATCGCCGTAGCGCGGACCGTGCAGAAAGGTGGAGTCGGTCAGCGAATGCAGAAATGTCACGAGGTCCGCACGCTCGCCTGGCGACAGCGTGAAGCCGTGCACGAAGCGGCTGCGATTCGGGGTCCGGGCCCCATCACCGGCGTCCGGTCCGCTCGTCGTGACGCGGCCACCGCGTGCGCAGTGCTCCACGACGGCATCCAGCGTGCTGATGCTGCCATCGTGCATGTACGGCCGCGTCACGCCCACGTTGCGGAGCGATGGCGCCTTGCATGCGCCGTCGTCGGCATCGCGCCCTTTGACTGCGGCAGCGCCGCGGTTGTCCGGGGATAGCGACCACGCGCACCGACTGCACACCGGCCGGTGTTGTGGAACACCGCAGCGGGTGCGGGCTGGCCCTCATTGGGGCGCGCGCGCGCTCGTGGAGCAGATCCGTGGCGGAATTGACATCGAGCAGGGTGACGGTGAAGGCAGGCCGGGCAGTCGCGACGCCGCGCCCGAGCATCAGGAGAACAGCGTCGTCGCCCAGTTGGCTCTCCGCGACGAGCAAACGACCGCTCCCGTATCCGGAAACGGCCGTTCACGTCCGTCACATGCGCGGCGCTCTCGTACACACCCTCTGCCGCGTCACCGAAGCGGTTGCAGGTCCGCCGCCGTCCATGGTGTCGTCCGTGATGCATACTGCGCTCGGACGACCTTCACCTGCTCGGCCGTCACCGCGCTGGCCGAGTTTCCCCACGAGCTCCGTTCGTGCGTCACCACCGCGGCGATGTCGGCGTCGGTCATCGACTCGCCCCACGCGGCCATCACGCCGTTGTAGGTCTTGCCGTTGACCACGATCTCACCCTGCATCCCGTGCAACACGATCGCGATCGGGACCTCGGGCTTGCCGGTCATCCACTCCGAATTCGCGAGCGGCGGGAAGTTGCCCTCGACGCCCAGTCCATTGGCCTGATGACAGACTGCGCAGACCTGCGTGTACTTCTCCTCGCCCGACCCGCCGGCGGCGGCGAGCATGGCACCGGCGCCACCCGCTGCCCCTGCTCCACTCGAATCCACGGCAGCCGACTTCTCGCCGCCGCCGCACGCCGTCAGAGCCAGCATCATCGTCACGCACAGACGCACATTCTTTCGCATTGCAGGTCTCCCTGTGTGCGCTGCCCATGAGGGCAGCGACGTCGTGATACAGCGAACCATGTTCCGGCATATCACCGGCATGAACCGCGCCACTGACGCGCCATCACCTCACGTTGCTACCGCGAGCGCTCCAACGCCTGCTCGACATCGTCGATGAGGTCGTCGCGATGCTCCAGACCCACCGAGACCCGGATCATGCCCGGAACGATACCAACCTGTACACGCTCGGCCTCGCTCAACCTGGAGTGCGTGGTCGAGGTGGGATGCGTCACGATGCTGCGCACATCACCAAGGTTCGGCGTGTGCGACAGCAGCTCGAGCGCATCGATGAAGCGGCGCGCGCGCTCGAGGCCGCCCTTCAGCTCGAGCACGACGATGCCGCCTCCTGCGGACATCTGTCGCGTCGCGAGGACATGATCCGGATGACTGGCCAGGTACGGATATCGCACGAAATCGAGCTCGGCGTGATGCGCGAAGTGCGTCGCGATCGCGAGCGCATTCGCGCAGTGCCGCTCCATCCGTACCGACAGCGTCTCGAGGCTCTTGGACAGCACCCAGGCGTTGAACGGCGACAGCGCGGGACCGGTGTGCCGGATGAAAAACCGCAGCTCGGTGATGAGGTCGGCGTTGCCCACGACGACACCGCCAAGCACGCGGCCCTGACCGTCGATGAACTTGGTGGCCGAGTGGACCACGAGGTGCGCACCGAACTTCATCGGCTGCTGCAGCAGCGGCGTGGTGAAGCAGTTGTCGACCACGAACATCAGCCTGTGCGCCGCGCAGAGCTTGCCGAGCATGTCGAGGTCGATGAGCGCGAGGCCGGGATTGGACGGCGTTTCGACGAAGATCAGCTTCGTCGATGGCTGGACCGCTGCGGCCCACGTGTCGGGACTCGCATCGGCATCGACGTACGTGGCCGTGATGCCCCAGCGCGGAAACAGCTTCGTGAACAGCTGGTGCGTGGAGCCGAACAGTGCGCGCGACGCCACCACGTGATCGCCGCTGCGCAGATAGGCCGCCATGCTGCCGAAGACCGCCGCCATGCCGGACGCGAACGCGATCCCGTCATCCGCGCCCTCGAGCAGCGCCATCTTGCGGACGAATTCGTCGGTGTTCGGGTTGGAGTAGCGGCTGTAGATGTTGCCCTGCTCCTCCTCCGAGAACAGCGCGCGCGCCTGCTCGGCGTCGTCGAAGACGAAGCTGGACGTGAGATGGAGCGGCGTCGAATGCTCGCGTTCCGCACTGCGCGGAGTCTGGGTGCGGATGGCGAGCGTCTCG
>Ga0105047_10008310_pt1 | contig 17302 bp, 15 predicted proteins | sample MAT04_FD_78384 | JGI IMG/M metagenome (GOLD analysis project Ga0105047, IMG submission 78384) | Freshwater microbial communities from Lake Fryxell liftoff mats and glacier meltwater in Antarctica - MAT-04 (megahit assembly) | ecosystem: Environmental > Aquatic > Freshwater > Ice > Liftoff...
CGCGATCCAGTGGTTCCAGGACACGGGGTGGAGCTACGTGAACGGGAAGGTGATTTCGCCGGAGGGCGAGGCACCGGAGCGGGAGGATTTCCGGGCTGTGGTTCTGAAAGGGCGCTTGGCGGAGGCGGTTGGGCGGCTGAACCCGAAGCTTTCCGCGGATGCGGTGGCGGAGGTGGTGCATGTGGTATTGACGCCGGAGCATCCTTCGCTGGTGCAAAACAACCGGGCGTTTCACCGGCTGCTGATGCAGGGGGTCATTGTGGAGTTCACGAATGCGGCGGGGGAGAAGGAGGTGGATCACGCGCAGTTGATCGATTTCCACGATGCGGGGAACAATGATTTCCTGGTGGTGAACCAGCTGACGGTGACGGGAACGAAGAAGCCGAGGCGGCCGGATCTGGTGTGTTTCGTGAACGGGCTGCCGCTGGGTGTGATCGAGCTGAAAAATCCGGCGGATACGCAGGCGGATGTGTGGAAGGCGTTTTCCCAGCTCCAGACCTACAAGGAGGAGATTGGCGATCTGCTGGTATTCAACGAAGCGCTGGTGGTCAGCGATGGGATGAATGCGCGGGTGGGATCGCTGACGGCGAGTGAGGAGTGGTTCATGCCATGGCGGACGGTGGCGAATGAGAACGACAAGCCGAAAGTGGAATTCGAGCTGGAGAATGTGGTGCGGGGATTTTTCAGGCCGGATCTGTTCCTGGATTATGTGCGGTATTTCATCCTGTATGAGGACGATGGCGGACGACTGATCAAGAAGATCGCGGGTTATCATCAATTCCACGGGGTGCGGGAGGCGGTGCGGGTGACGATGATCGCGTCTAAGCCGGTGGAGGGCGGAAAGCTCCAGGAGGACAGGGCGGCATACGGGAAAGAGGTGGTGCCGGGTTCGCGGAAGGCGGGTGTGTTCTGGCACACGCAGGGGAGCGGGAAGAGTATCTCGATGTGTTGCTACGCGGGGATGCTGCTGCAACAGCCGGAGATGAATAATCCGACGCTGGTGGTGGTGACGGATCGGAACGATCTGGACGGGCAGCTTTTCTCGCAGTTCTGCAGTGCGAAAGATTTGCTGAAACAAGATCCGGAGCAGGCGGATAGCCGAGATGAGCTGCGCTCTATGCTGGCGGCGCGGGAGTCTGGCGGGATCATTTTCACTACGGTGCAAAAGTTTTCCCTGCTGGATGGGGAGGGGCAGCATCCGGCGCTGTGTAAGCGTGAAAATGTAGTGGTTATTTCCGATGAAGCGCACCGCAGCCAATACGGGCTGAAAGCGAAATTGAACACGAAGACGGGTGTTTACGATTACGGATATGCGAAGCACATGCGGGACGCGTTACCGCTGGCTTCGTTCATAGGATTTACCGGAACGCCCATCGAGAAGGCTGATGCGAATACGCAGGCAGTCTTCGGCGGTTACGTATCGGTGTATGACATCGAGGACGCGAAGAACGACAAGGCGACGGTGCCGATCTACTACGAGAGCCGCCTGGCGAAGCTGGATATCAACCGTGAGGAGATCGACGCGCTTAACAAGGAAGTCGAGGATGTGATCGAGGACGAGGAGGATGTTTCCTCCCGCGAGAACACCAAGGGCAAGTGGGCACAACTGGCGAAGCTGGTGGGCGCGGATGAGCGGCTGCAGGAGGTGGCGGAGGATTTGGTGGAGCATTTCGAGACGCGCACGGCGACTCTGGAAGGCAAGGCGATGGTGGTGGCGATGAGCCGGGAGATCTGCGTCGAGCTTTTCAAGAAGATCATCGAGCTAAGGCCGGCGTGGGCAGGCACGAAGCTGACGAAGGACGGGAAGGAGGCCGGGTGGAATGTGGAAGACGGGGCGATACGTATCGTGATGACGGGGACGGCCTCGGATGCGGCGAAGTATCAGGATCATGTGTATAGCAAGGGGCAGAAGAAGCGGCTGGAGAAGCGTTTCAAAGATCCCAATGACGGGCTGAAAATGGTGATCGTGCGCGACATGTGGTTGACGGGATTCGATGCGCCGTGCTGCCACACGATGTATGTGGACAAGCCGATGGCGGGTCACAATCTGATGCAGGCGATTGCGCGGGTGAACCGGGTCTTCAAAGGGAAGGAAGGCGGGCTGGTAGTGGATTACATCGGGATCGCGGCGGAGTTGAAGAACGCGCTCGCAATTTATACGCAGGCGAAGGGCAAGGGGGAGATGACCCTGAAAGCGGAGCAGGCGCTGGAGATCCTGCTAGAGAAGGTGGATGTGCTGCGAGGGCTTTTCCATGGGTTCGATTACAGCGAGTTTAAGACGAAGGCTTTGCTGCTGTTGCCGGATGCGACGAACCATATCCTGGGGCTGGAAAGCGAGGATGAGCGGAACGGTAAGAAGCGTTTCCTAGATGCGATGGCGGCGGCGAATGTGGCTTTCTCCCTGTGCTCGACTTTGGACGGGGCGAGGGCGCTGCATAAGGAGCTAGCGTTTTATTCAGCGATCGCGGCGGTGCTGCGGAAGCACGGGACGACGGATAAGAAGAGGACGGAGGATCAGAAGAATACGGCTCTCAAACAGATCCTCGATAACGCGGTTAAAGCGGAGGACGTGCAGGATATTTTCCAAATGGCCGGGCTGGACAAGCCGAATATCGGGCTGCTATCGGATGAATTCCTGGAAGATGTGCGGCGGATGGAGCGGAAGAATCTGGCGGTAGAGCTGCTGGAGAGATTGCTCAAGGACAAGATCAAGTCGCAGACGCGGAACAATCTGGTGCAGGAGAAGAAATACAGCGATCGGCTGATCGAGGCGCTGCGGAAGTATCACAACCGTATGATCGAAAGCTCCCAGGTGATCGCGGAGATGATTCAGATGGCGCAGGACATGCAGGCGGCGATGAAGCGGCATGAGGAGCTGGGACTGAATCACGATGAAGAGGCTTTCTACGATGCCTTGGCGGAACGGCCGGAAGTCCTACTGAACATGGGTGATGATAAGTTGAAAAGACTTGCGAGCGAACTCACCGAGAAGCTGCGGAACAGCACGACGGTGGACTGGCAGTTTCGCGACAGTGTGAGGGCGAGGATGCGGATTTTGATCCGGCAGCTTTTGAGGAAATACAAGTATCCGCCGGAAGGGTATGATGATGCGATTGCGCTGGTGCTGCAGCAGGCGGAGGAGCTGGCGGGTGCATGGACGGAGGGATGACATGGATTTGAAAGGGAGGTGGGCGGTAGGAAATCCGGTGTGAGAAATGGCTGACTAAGCGCTTGATCATCGCTCCCGCTTGAATACTGTCTTTTTGAACACTTTCTGATCCATGGGAAAAAATAAACCAAAGCCCGGCGAGCGTCAGAAAAAGAATATCGACGTTTCACTCGTTCGATCCTCGGCAGCGGAATACCTCACTTTTGTGGCGGCCAGCGGTGCTGGCGGCGTGGAGGCGGTTTATGCCGATGAGAACCGCAAGGAAGCGACTTGACACCTGTGGTAGATTTCTACCACAAACAACAAAAGGCAACCATGTTCAATGAAACCGTCAAAAACCTCCGCCTCGAAAAGCGTCTCACCCTTCGCGACTTCTGCGAGCAAGTCGGGCTGGATCCCAGCAACTGGAGCAAAGTGGAACGAGGGGTGAACCCTCCGCCCGGCGAAATCGGATTGCTCGAACGTCTGGCCGATTTTTTCGGACTCACCGGAAGCGCCAAGCTCACGTTCATGGATGAGGCCGCACTGCAGCGCCGCGAAATACCGCCCGATGTGGCCGACAATGTGGTCCTCCAGAGGGCACTCCCGGCATTCTTTCGTGCCGCCCGTGGCCACGAACTGACCCAAGAGGAATTGGACAGCCTCGCCGCAGACATCAAAAAACTGAACACTCGCGACAGCGAGTAGGGTCGGGCCTCATGGAACACGTCTGGATAAAAATCGAAGAGTTGCGTCAGGAATTCGATCTGCTCAAGGAGGACAAAACGCCCATCGATGTTTTCACTTTCTTGGAAGTGGATCTGGGATTGGATGCTATCCCTTTCGACAATTTAACGGCCAAATACCGGGTGGAAGCTGCCATCACGGCGGACTTCACCGGCCTCTATCTGGATGCGGAGCAATACGCACTGATGGAGAAAGGACCGGAATGGAAGCTCAACCGTCTCCGTTTCACCGTAGCCCACGAGCTGGCCCATTATTTCCTGCATCGCGACCTGCCCCAACCCGAGAGCTTTTCCTCGATGCCTAATTTCGCCAGGTGGACTTCCAACTATGGTGGCAGGAAATACTCAGCCGAGCAGGAAGCCAACGAATTTGCCGGACGCCTGCTGGTTCCGGAGTCACGATTGCGAGCGCTGTTCGAGGAATTCGCCCCCGATGCGGAGAGGCTTATTCCCAATTTCATGCAGAGCGGCTCACTCCGCGATAAGTTCGCGGAAAAGGTCGCACCGCGTTTCGGAGTGAACTCGCAGGTGATCGATATCCGGCTGGACCGCGACGGAATCTGGCAAGCGGCATGAGGAGCTGGCGGGTGCATGGATGGAGGGATGACGTGGATTTGAATGGGAGGTGGGCGGTAGGAAATCGGGTGTGAGAAATGGCCGACTAAGCGCTTGATAATCATGAGCATTTCAAAATGATGATGGGCGTTGCTTTTGTAGGAGGGGCGGCCGTCCCTGCGGCGATTGCTTAATTTTATGATCACCGAAGACCAACTCGAACAACTCGCGATCCAGCGGTTCCAGGACACGGGGTGGGACTACGTGAACGGGAAGGTGATTTCGCCGGAGGGCGAGGTCAGGCGTCGCCGTGCTATGCCGGGACAAGCGGTGGATGGGGCGCTGGCACCTTTGCATGCTCTTGATCGCACTAGATTTATCTGGAATTCTTTCCACACCTTTTCACTCAGTTAACCGTATGGTATCCAAACCGAAATTTGATCCGCGCAAAATGATGGAGCTTGCCATCAAGGTGATGAGACAATCTGTCGGTGAGTCGAGGATGGATGATAAGCCCAACCCGCTGGTGGGAGCCGTGTTGGTGCGTGTTGACGGAAGCTCCGAAACCGCCTGTCGCGGTGAATTGCGTGAGGGAAATCATGCGGAGTTTACCCTTTTGGAACGAAAGTGTGTGGGAGAGAAGTTGGACGGCAGTATGCTATTTTCTACCTTGGAGCCGTGTTTGCACCGGAACGAACCGAAGCGGGGTTGTGCGAGACACATTGTCAGCGCCCGCATCAAGAAGGTGTATGTCGGGATTGAAGACGACAATCCTGTGGTAGCCGGAAAGGGCATCCAATACCTTCGGGATCACGGGGTGGAGATTGAGATGTTCGATCGTGACCTTCAGGAAGTCATACAGGGTGAGAATAGAGCCTTCTTCGCGTGGGCGCGGCAACAGGCAGGTGAGAAGGAAGAGAAGCCGATCAAACTCTCCGAGTATGAGGACGGGCTCGGAGAATCGAAGATTGGAGACTTTTCGCGGGCGGCTTTGGAACGTTATCAGACTAAGGCTAGTATCAATGCGACAGTGGGCTCTGAAGAGTTCAATCGGATGTTGAAGCTGCAGGGCCTACTTACGGAGGAGAAGGATGGTTTGGTGCCATCAGGATTTGGTTATCTGCTTTTTGGAAACGATCCGCGTCTTGCGTTGCCGCAAGCGGGCTTGCTTGCGAGGGCTGAGTTTTCGGGTGGAAAGGCGGAGAGGAAGGAGTTTGCGATGCCAATGGTTCTGATTCCCGGAGAATTGGAAACTTGGCTGAACAAGGTTCTGCCAAATACGCTGGATCGTAGTCAGATGGAACGAACCGAGCGGGTTGATCTGCCTTTTGAGATGATCCGCGAGGCCGTGGTGAACGCGCTGATTCATCGTGACTATGATATCAAGGGACAGAAATGCCAATTGGTTGTCACGCGAGACACCATCACGATCAAGAGTCCGGGCGGCCCAATCCCCCCTATCACCATGGCGCAGATGCGTTCGTTCAGTGCGCCAATGAAGAGCCGAAATCCGATACTTCACTTTGTTTTCGCACGAATGGGATTGGCGGAAGAGCAGGGCTATGGATTGACGAGTTTGAAAGAAGAGGCTGAGAAGCTTGGCTTGCCTCTTCCTTCCTACTCGATGGAGGGGGACTCATTGATGTTGACGATCTACCGGAGCAAAGTCGCTTTTCTCACGGGATTGACTGCAAAGGTAAGAGATGGTCTGAGTGAGGATGAGAAGGCTGCTCTGGAGCTTATCTCTGGCCGGCAAGTCGTGAGTAGCCGCGATTTGATGGAACGGCTTGGATTCGATGAACGCAAGGCGCAGCGTGTTTTGAAGAAGCTGCGGGAAGTGGATCTTATCAGCCGACAAGGGCGTGGTCCTTCAACGACATACACCTTGGTTCAGCCATGAAGCGATATTCCGACAATAATCCCGACAAAGTGTCGGGATTCAGTCTTGATTTAGGGAGATTCTTCAGAATCCCGACAATAATCCCGACATTTTGTCGGGATAGGTATCCTAACCCAAGTTGGGGCAGCAAATCGCGACATTTTGACGAGATTTCCGAGCTGGAAGCTGGCATTAGACAAGGACGGGATCGCCTCAGGGGCGACTGCGAACCAAAAATTCAACGCATTAAAAAATGATCACCGAAGACCAACTCGAACAGCTCGCGATCCAGTGGTTCCAAGACACGGGGTGGAACTACGTGAACGGGAAGGTGATTTCGCCGGAGGGCGCGGTCCCGGCGCGGGAGAGCAGAGGGAACATTGAACATCGAACGCCAAACATCGAACATCGAACATCGAATGGAAGAGAATTTAGAGCTGCCGAAGATCGGTGCCGGGATTGCCATGGGGATCAAAGCGACATTCCGCGGATGGTGCCGCCCCTTCAGGGCAAGGAATTCTGTGGGCGATGGGACCCAGGGCGCTGCCCTGGGCTATCGTGTGATGCCCCGTTGGGGCGGAAGAGGCTGGCGGAGACAGACTTCGCTGGTCCAGAACAACTGGGCAACTGGTAAGCGGTTCTTACAAGTTCGACCTGAAAAGACGCAAATCCCATGAGCAAAAAGAAACTCACTTCCGGCGATCACGCCAAAAAGAACACCGCAGTCACGCTCGTTCGCTCTTCGGCGGCGGAATACTTGACCTTTGTGGCGGCTGGTGGCGGGTCGGAGGGCAGTGTCGAGATGCGTTACGAAGATGAAAACATCTGGTTGACGCAGAAGATGATGGCAGAGCTTTACGGGGTCTCCATCCCTGCCATCAATCAGCACCTGAAGCGCATTTTCAGCGACAACGAACTGGAGGAATCTTCAGTGATTAAGCAATACTTAACAACTGCCGCGGACGGGAAGGGCTACCAGACAAAGCACTACAGCCTGCAGTCGATCATCGCCGTTGGCTTCAAGATCGAGAACGAGCGCGCGGTTCAGTTCCGCAAGTGGGCCAACCAGATCGTCAAGGACTACACCATCCAAGGCTGGACGATGGATTCCGAACGCCTCAAGCACGGCGGAACTCTAACGGATGAGTTCTTCGAGCGGCAACTCGAAAAGATCCGGGAAATCCGGCTGAGCGAGCGCAAGTTCTACCAGAAAATCACCGATATCTATGCCATCGCGCTGGATTACGACTCTTCCGCAACGGCAACGAAACGTTTCTTTGCAGCGGTTCAGAACAAGATGCACTTCGCCGTGCACGGTCAAACGGCTGCTGAAGTGATCGTGGATCGCGCGGACCACGAAAAACAAGACATGGGGCTGACCACTTGGGAAGGTGCGCCAGCGGGAAAGATTCATCGATATGACGTTTCCATCGCCAAGAACTACCTCTCGGAGTTCGAGCTGGGGCAAATGCAGCGTATTGTCTCCGCCTATCTCGACATGGCCGAAATGCAGGCCATGCGGAAAATTCCGATGACAATGGAAGACTGGGAAAAGCGCTTGAGCGGATTCCTTCAGCTCTGGGATCGGGACATCCTGCAGGATGCTGGAAAAGTGACAGCGGAACTGGCAAAGACCCACGCCGAGAGTGAATTTGAGAAATACCGCATCGTGCAGGATAGGTTATTCGAGTCGGACTTCGACCGGATGATTCTGGACCTGCCCGAGAAAGGGGATAAACCTTGATCACCGAAGCCCAACTCGAACAGCTCGCGATCCAGCGGTTCCAGGACACGGGGTGGAACTACGTGAACGGGAAGGTGATTTCGCCGGAGGGCGAGGTCCGGCGTCGCGGTGCTATGCCGGGACAAGCGGTGTATGTGGCGTTGACGCCTTTGCATGCTCTTGATCGCGCTAGATTTATCTGGAATTCTTTCCACACCTTTTCACTCAGTTAACCGTATGGCAGCCAAACCGAAATTTGATCCGCGCAAAATGATGGAGCTTGCCATCAAGGTGATGAAATGATCCATCGGAGAACCGAGATCTGATGGGAAGTCCAGCCCGCTTGTTGGGGCGGTTCTCGTGAAGCCGGATGGAACGGTTGACAAGGCCTTTCGCGGTGAGCTTCGGCATGGGGATCACGCGGAATATACGTTGCTGGAACGCAAACATCGTGACGAGCGTCTTGATGGGTCGAGATTGTTCGCAACCTTGGAGCCGTGTGCACCAGGCGCGCGGAAGGATCCGAAGCTCGCCTGTGCCGAGCGGATCGTGAATGCCAGAATCGCCGAGGTTTGGGTGGGCATTGAGGATCCGGATCCATTGGTGGACAGGCAGGGCATCCGTTACCTAGAGGAGAATGGGATCAAGGTGCATTTGTTCCCCTTGGATTTGCAGGATCAGATTCGAGAGGCGAATAAGGAGTTTATCAAGCAAGCGCTGGTTCGCGCAGCCGAGGCGAAGATTGGGAAGACGGTAAAACCCCTGGTGCTTTCCCGTTGGGATGAGGCAATGGGTGGCGCTGATACCTCCGATCTGTCATCCAAAGCGTTGTCACGCTACCGGCAGAGGACAAAGATTCCGGACAAGGTCGGCTCAGACGGATTTTTCCAGAGGCTGGAACGCCAGGGACTGCTCCGCCGCAAGGGATCGAAGTTGTTGCCAACCGGTTTCGGGTTGTTGCTATTCGGAAAGTCTCCTCGGGAGGTTCTGCACCATGCCGGGCTGAATGTGACGCTTGAGTTCCCGGATGGCTCAAATGAGATCAAGAATTTCGATGGACCGGCGATTCTGATACCGGATTTGGTGGAGGATTGGTTGCGTCCGAAGTTACCGAATATCATTGATCGGAGTCGGATGACACGTACGGAGCGGGTGGTGTTGCCGTTCGAGTTGATGCGGGAAGGGGTGGTGAATGCGTTGGTGCATCGTGATTATGATCTGACCGGCGCAACCTGTCATTTGGTGGTGACACCGGACACTGTCACGGTGTGCAGCCCCGGTGCCCCGCTACTCCCGATTACCATTGAGCAGATGCAATCGTTTAGTGCGCCGATGTACAATCGAAATCCCAAGCTACAATTTGCGTTTGGTGGAACGAAGTTGGTTGAGGGACGTGGTTTCGGAATGAGAAGCCTTAGCGCTGCCGCCGAGAAACACGATCTGCCCGTTCCGAAGTATGATTTCGACGGAGTGTATCTGAATTTGACGATCTACCTCAATTGCGGCGCCGCGGTAGGGGCATTGGACAATGATGTGCTGCAAGCCCTGAACGAAGACGAAAAAAGTAGCTGGAAATATCTATCGACCAGGAAATCTGTCACTAGGAAGGAGTTTGCGGGGCACATGGGATTTGATTCCAGAAAGGCGCAGCGGCATCTCAAACGAATGGTTGAGATGGAACTCTTACGTAAAGTGGGTGCGAGTTCTTCAACCGAATACGAGGTGATGAAGCCATGATCGCGACAGATCTCGCGTCATTCTGTCGTGAGGCCGGGTTGACACCGGTTTTATCCGGAGGCTCGCGACAGATCTCGCGACAAAGTGTCGCGAGCCGGGAGCTGGTGTTAGACAAGGACGGGATCGCCCCTGAGGCGACTGCGAACCAAAAATTCAACGCATTAAAAAATGATCACCGAAGACCAACTCGAGCAGCTCGCGATCCAGTGGTTCCAAGATACGGGGTGGAGCTACGTGAACGGGAAGGTGATTTCGCCGGAGGGCGAGGCAGCGGAGCGGGAGGATTTCCGGGCTGTGGTTTTGAAAGGGCGATTGGCGGAGGCGGTGGGGCGGCTGAACCCGAAACTTCCGGCGTTTGGGGCGGAAGAATCTGGCGGTGGAGCTGGTAGAGCGATTGCTCAAAGACAAGATCCGCTCGCAGAGGCGGAACAAGGAGGGGCTGCATTCTGCTGCCCGATAAGAATCTGGAAATAGCTGGGAATGTGTGCTTGGGTTGTTGGGCAGCAGGATGCAGCCCCTCCTTGCCGCGAGCGAACTCATCGAGAAGCTGCGGAACAGCACGACGGTGGATTGGCAGTTCAGCGAGAGCGTGCGGGTGAGGATGCGGATTTTGAGGAAGTATAAATACCCGCCGGATGGATATGATGACGCGATTACGCTGGGGCTGCAGCAGGCGGAGGAGCTTGAGGGGGCTTGGACGGAGGGGTGAAGTGCCAAGCGATCAGTGTTCAGTGGGTCGGGTTTCAGGAGCATCGCGGAAATTCGGTTGAGCGTTTAAGCGGAAGTGGTGCAGGTTGAAGCGGGTGTTTCCAAGAGTTCCTCCAAGTGCAAATTCATGTCCGGTCGAGTGCCGTGCCAGGGGAAGACGGCGTCGATTTCGATGGCGGGGATGTTTTCCTCAAGTGGATCGAGGCGGCGGAGGATGGCGATGAGGATTTCCGGGAAGAGGGTGTTGTCGCGGCCCATGCAGAAATCGATGACCTGAGGAGGGCGGCCGGCGTGACCCATGCGCATTCTCATGCCGTGGCTGTAGGGACTCATGCCTAGCTCCCATTTGCCGCCTTCGCTCAGGAGGCGGAGGGTGCGGTAGTGCTTGTTCGGCTCGGCGCGGCGGAAGGTCATTTCTCCTCCCGGTTTCTATCGGGATGACCCCACCAACTGTTCTCGCGGGTGTTGTCGTAGTGTTTCTCGAAGGCTTTCACGGCATCATCGAGGGTGGCATCGGCGGGGACCCATTTCTCGACATCGGGGAAGTCGGTGGAGGCGTTGCGGTTCTTCGCATCATCGCGGAAGCGGATGGGGCACCAGAAGGACTCGATGTTGCGGAGCATCTCGCTGCCGAGCGCCCAGAGGCCGGTCATCCAGTCGCAATACCAGCACCAGAGGAGATCGGGGCCGGTGAGGCCGTCGTATTTGTGGCGGGAGAGATTGACCCACTCCGACTGGCGGTAGGTTGGGAGCTTCGCGAGCCATGCGACGAGAGGGTAAACGAGGATCTCGCTGAGACGCACAATGGCGAAAGCGAGTGCGGCCGGGGTGGTGGCGAGGAGGGCGAGGTGATTACGCACGGGGCCGAGCACTCGGCCCTGGGCGGCAGTGAGAGTGTCGCCTTTTTTCCCGCGGATGAGGCGGTCGGCGTGGCTGAAGATCTGGATGGCGAGAAATTGCGCGAAGACGGCGGCGAGGACTCCTCTCCCTCCATCAAGGCAGCCGCCCGCGACCCATGGGAGCCAGGTAAAGAAACTGATGACGATGTCGAGTAAAGGCGCCTGCGCGGTCTTTTCCGAAACGGCATAGGCGATGCGGGCGAGGATCGCGGCGAGGAACAGTCCCCCGAGTATGAAGCCGGAGGTGAGGAGGAATTTTTCCATGAGGTATTGGTCATGCGGGGAGTTCTCGCATGGCGTTCCTTTTCTAACCCGGTTCCTCGGTGAGGCGAAGATTTTTCAAAAAGCCTGGGAACTTTTCCTGAAGGAGACGCAGCTTCGGATCGATGTAGGTGATGCAGAAAGGCCTGGCCGGATTTTTAAGACATAAAACGCCATATTGTTTTTTTCCAACGGGAGCTGAGACGGAGGTTGCGGATTTTGGGGAAATGGAAGAGGTTAGGGCATGAAACGAATCCTCTCTTCGCTTGTAGTGTTCCTCGCCGTGTCGGCTTTCGCATTGGGTGCGGAGGTAGGGAAAGTCACGCCGGCGGAGGCCGCGAAAGCAGTGGCGGATGGAAAGGCGGTGCTTGTGGATGTGCGGGAGTCCGACGAGTGGGCGGAGACCGGGGTCGCGGAGCCGGCGCTGCTGCTCTCGAAAAGTGATTTTGAAAACAACGGCGAGGGTTGGAAGGTGATGCTGGAGAAAAACGCGGAAAAGCGCATCATCCTCTACTGCCGCTCGGGCAACCGTGCCGGGCAGGTCGCGGAAGCACTCGCAAAACAAGGCAAGTCCGTGGCAAACGCGGGAGGCTTCGATGATTGGAAAAAGGCCGGTCTGCCAGTCAGGAAAGTGAAAGCCGCAGAGTAGGAGCGAGCGCGATTCATTGCTCATCTTGCAGCGGTATTCATTTTAGAAAGCTCCAGCAAGCCACCGACCAAATGCAAATCCTGATCCGCAACCTCGACCGCAGTCTCACCCAAGCCCAGATCATCGATCTGTTCAAAAAATTCGGTTCCGTGAAATCCTGTGATCTGGTGATGGACGAGAAAACCGGGCTTTCCAAGGGCTTCGGCTTCGCGGAAATGCCGAACATGGACGAGGCGACCAAGGCGATCGGCGGCTTGAACGGCAAGAAGATAGGCTCCTCGGTCATCCGCGTGAAGCGTGCGGCGAACTCGACAGTGACGAAGAAGAAGCCGGGCCGGTGAAGCTCAGCGCTCCGTTGCGTTTCCGCTCGCGGGTTTGAGGTAGTAGAGGACGGCCATGCGGGCCGCGATGCCGTTCTCGACCTGGTCGTTGATGAGGGAGCGCTCGTAGTCCATCACCGCGTCGCAAAGCTCGACCCCGCGGTTCACGGGACCGGGGTGCATGAGGTAGAGGCCGCGTTTGCGGATTTCCTCGAGGCGCGAGTCGGTGACGCCGTAGAGCTTATGATACTCGCGGATGGATGGGAAAAAGGGGGCGTCCTGGCGTTCCATCTGGACGCGGAGAAGATACACAATATCCGGCTGCCATTTCATCGCTTCCGCGTAATCGGTGAAGCGGGCGATGTTTTCCGGGCCGTTGCGCGGCAGCAGCGAGCCGGGGCCGAGGAAGGCGACATGGACCCCGAGTTTTTTCAAAATGCAGGAGGTCGAGCGGGCGACCCTTGAGTGCAGGATGTCGCCGATGATGAGGACTTTCTTCCCAGTGGGATCAGGGAATTTTTCCTTGATGGTGAATGCGTCGAGAAGAGCCTGTGTCGGATGGGCGTGGGCGCCGTCGCCGGCGTTGATCACCGACGCGTTCGTCTGCGCGGCAATCGCGGCGGGCAGGCCTGGGCGGGAGTGGCGGACGATGATGAAATCGGTGCGCATCGCCTGGAGGGTTTCCACGGTTTCCCTGACAGACTCGCCCTTGGTGACGGAGGAGTGACGGACATCGAAGTTGGTCACGTCCGCGGAAAGGCGTTTGGCGGCCACCTCGAAAGAGGAGTGGGTGCGGGTGGAAGGCTCGTAGAAAAGCGTGAGCACGGATTTCCCTTTCAGCGCCGGGACTTTTTTCACGGAGCGGGTGAAGAGTTCCTTGAAAGGGACGGCCTGGTCCAGCAGGAGATCGATTTCCTCCCGCTCCAGCGATGCGATGTCGAGTAGGTCTTTACGGGGCATTTTGGATTACGGGTGCGTAGTGGAGACCGCCGAAGACGAGGGTCATAAGGATGATGATGAACAGGATCGCGCAGTGGTGGCGGGAGCGTATTTTCCTCACAAAAATGAAGCTGGTAATCAGGCTGGCAACGAACAGCAGGGAGAGGGGAGTGACGTGGTGAAAGTGCTGCCAGATGGTGACGCCCGCACCCAGCGCGAGTAGGTAGGCCGGGGCAAGGAGCCAAGGCGATGCGGTGATGGAGCGGAGGTGGGTGGCGGGATCCGCGCCGGGTTGCTGGAGCATGGCGACTGCCTCGCGCTTGCGTAGGCGGGCGAGATCGTCGTCCGCATGACGTTGGCCCGGGAGGTGGGTCTTGTGAGTGACGGCAGGGGCGGGAGCGAGCGGCAGTTCCTTTTTCCGCAGGGAATGAAAGACGACCGGCTCACGGTCTTTGGTATCGCCGACCGGCGCGGGCGGGATGTCGAGATGGAGAACAGGCTCGCGCAGCTCGGCGGCGGGGATGGCATCCGGGTGGGCCGGATCTAGCACGGGCGCGGGGGGGATTTCTTTTTTCGGCGGAGCGGGCTCCGGAGCCGGCTCCGGCTTTTTCGTCTCAGGCTTCGGGGCGTTTTCGATCTGCGGAAGCGGGCGGCTGCGGTGCGCGCCTTGCTCGGGCAGCGCGTCCGGGATGCCAAGCTCTTCGCGGAGGGCGGCAAGTTCCTCCGGGGTTTTCTTCTTGTTAGGGATCATGGTTTTTGGGGGCTGACGACGCGGACGAGATCCTGGCCGTCCGTCCCTTCGAGGGATACGTGGACGTGATCGTGGCGGTCGGTTTCCAGAGTGATACCGGTATAGGTGGCGTGGATGGGTAGCTCACGGTGGCCGCGGTCGATGAGGACGGCGAGTTCAACTTTCGCGGGGCGCCCGTAGTCCGAGAGGGCGTCGAGAGCCGCGCGGATGGTACGGCCGGTGAATAGGACGTCATCGACGAGGATGATGTGCGCTCCATCGACGGGGAAAGGGATGTCGCTTTCCTGGAGCTTGGGATTTTCGTGGAGGTGCTCGTAATCGTCGCGGTAAAGGGAGATATCGAGGACTCCGAAGTTCAGCTCCCGGTCATCCGCGGAAAGGTGTGTGAGCAGGCGCTCGGCGACCTCGTCCCCGCGCGAGCGTATGCCGACGAGGGCGATGGCACCGTCCGGATTGGCCTCGCGGATGGCCTCGGCAAGGGTCTCGACTCCGGCGGCGATGTCGTCCGGGGTGAGGGTTAGTCTGATCGTTTCCTGGGCATGGGATTTCGCCTCCGGGAAATGCATGATGCCGATGTCGGTGCGGCGTTGGAGGCCGTCGAAGGAAATTCTGTCCGCCGCGGCATGGGCTGCGGTGACAGCGGTAAGCCGATCGGTGCCTTGGGCGGCGCAGGCGAGGACACGACCTCCGTTGGTTTGCCAATCGTTTCCCACGAGCTTCGTGCCGGAGTGGAAAACCTGCTGGCCGGTGCTTTCCAGTCCGGAAATCACATCGCCGGAGCGAGAGCTTTCCGGGTAGCCGTGGGAGGCGAGGATGACGCAGACTGACCAATCGTCGGAGAAGGAGATGAGGCTTTCATCGAGGGTGCCGGTCGCACCGGCAAGACAGAAGGCGGCGAGATCGCCTTTCAGAAGAGGCATGACCGCCTGGCATTCGGGATCGCCGAAGCGGCAGTTGTATTCGATGACTTTCGGTCCGTCCGGCGTCAGCATGAGACCGAAGTAGAGAAAGCCACGGTAAGGAAGTTTCTCCGAAACGAGAGCGGCGACGGTCGGGGCGACGATGGACTCGTCGATCGTCGCGAGGAGTTCGGCGGAAATGAGTTTCCGGGATGCGACCGCGCCCATGCCGCCGGTGTTCGGGCCGAGGTCATCATTTTTCAGGCGCTTGTAATCGCGGGCGGGAGTGAGAATGAGATACCTGTCATCCACGATGGCTGCGAAGATGGAGACCTCCGGGCCGACGAGGCATTCCTCGACCAGCAGTCTGCCCGGACCGAAGCGTTTTTCGGTGAAGACTTCGTTGAGGAAATCGAGCGCGGACTTTTCATCCGGGCAGACGGCGACGCCTTTTCCTGCGGCCAGCCCGTCGAATTTGAGAACTGTCGGGTATTTTCCATCAATGGCCGCGATGGAGGCTTCCAGGGAATCGCACGCGAAGGCGGTGGCGGTGGGGATGTCGTTGCGGAGGAGGAAGTCCTTCGCGAATTCCTTGCTGGCCTCAAGCTGCGCGGATTCCTTGGGCGGACCCCAGCAGGGGATGCCGTTGGCCTCGCAGAGATTGGCGAGACCCTCGCCGGTGACAAGGTACGACTCCTCACCCGCGATGCAGAGGTCGATGGCGTTGTCCTTCATCCAAGCGATGAGAGAAGGCAGGTCGGTGGCCGTCGTCGGGGTGGCGGTGCGGAAGATCGCATCGCTGCCGGGGAAGGAAAAAAGATCGGGCCTGAGAGGGGAAAGCGAGAGGGTATGGATCAGGGCGTGCTCACGGCCGCCTTTTCCTACAACGAGTATTTTCATCTCCGGGAGTTTTCCGGGAAAAGCCCGCGCTCGGCAAGCGTGCAATGACGGGACATGGGAATTGGATCGCTGGGACGCGGCTCATTCCCCGATATCCTCGTTCCAGAGTTCCGGCCTTTCGCGGATGAAATTCTCCATCATCTCTATGCAGGAAGGATCGTTCACGACCTTCAGCTCGACTCCGTTGGCCTTGAGGTGTTCCTCGGCTCCGCGGAAAGTGGTGTTTTCCCCGATGACGACGCGGGGGATTTTGTAAAGCAGGATGGCTCCGCTGCACATGGGGCAGGGGGACAGGGTGGTATAGAGGACGCACTCCCGATAGACGGTGGCATCAAGGCGGCCTGCGTTCTCGAGCGCGTCCATTTCCCCGTGAAGGACGGTGCTGCCTTTCTGGATGCGGCGGTTGCGGCCCCGGCCGATGATTTTTCCGTCATGAACGACAACGCTGCCGATGGGGATTCCTCCTTCCGCGTGACCCGCGCGGGCTTCCTCAAGTGCTGCTTGCAGAAAAACATCCATGGCCAACAATAGAGCCGGTTCGCGGCGACCGTCCAGAGAAAGGCATCCGGACTGCTATGAATCAGATTCACAATCCAGGAAGAGAACATGCCAAAGGTAAGACTAGCGGGAACGGTAAGCGGGGAGAAGGACCCGAACAGACAGGTAAGGGCGAAACTGCTTTACGAACTTTTCAGCAAAGGCTGGGACATCTACAATTCCAACGGCGACCAGCGCATCTCGCTCTCGAACATCGAGAAGAAGATCATCGAGGCGGACGCCTTCGTATTCACGCCGGGCGCGACCCTGGAGGATCTTTTCAAAGCGGTCTCGGTTTTCGTCGGCTACCAGACGCTTGACAAACATCTGGAAAACAAGCCCACCGTCCTCTTGAACACGGACGGATCATGGAACGGTCTCTACGGCCTGCTCCGCCATCTCAACGGGATGGGGACGGTGAGGCAGAACGCCGCCGACTACCTTCTGGAAGCGGAGCATGTCGATGATGTGCTCACCCTGCTGGATCGGGCGAGGAAACAAGGTTTGCCGGACGCGGGGCGCGAGCACACCGGCGAGACTGCCGGACCGTCCTTCGAGACGCCGCTGCCGGCGGATCACGTGGGCAGTGTGTGTGTGTTTTGCTCCGCATCCATTGAGAAGGAGGACTACCTCCAGGACGGCTATGATTTC
>Ga0105047_10008311_pt1 | contig 17301 bp, 16 predicted proteins | sample MAT04_FD_78384 | JGI IMG/M metagenome (GOLD analysis project Ga0105047, IMG submission 78384) | Freshwater microbial communities from Lake Fryxell liftoff mats and glacier meltwater in Antarctica - MAT-04 (megahit assembly) | ecosystem: Environmental > Aquatic > Freshwater > Ice > Liftoff...
CAGCAGAGTTTGAAGAGCACTACTACCTTCAGCTCACCGGCAACGGCGAGCTGGTCGAAACCAAATAGCCCGAGCCTCCATCAAACCCAGTGCGATTCACCCACCCATGACCAACCCGCCTTACACAAACAACTTGACACGCTCTCCGAACGCGACAGCACCTTCCCCCTGTTGGGGGAAGGTGCCAGTCTGTGACCCCCTTTGACAACCCTGCTGAAGCGCAACGGCCACACTCATCAGAGCGCCGAGCCAGCAACAGGCGAGACACGGCCAACAACAACGACGTCAACAGCGGTCTCAACCAGGTCAACCTGAACGACGGGTGGCGCCAGGAGTTCGGCGATCGCGTCACGAGGCACCACAAGGCGCCGACCCAGGCGCACCGCCCGCAACCGGCCCGTCCGAACACACTCATACGCCGTTGCGCGAGACACCCCCAACACCGTCGCCGCCTCGCTCACCGTCAACGTGAGCGACTCCAACTCAGCCATCCGCTTCCCCCTCGTCCACAACCTGTCGAACGGACATCGCCCAACAGCCCGGCGCCAGTCGGCGCACGCAAGCCAAGACAAAGAAGCACCACACCCTGGACAAGAGTCTGAACAGAACCCTGACCACCCCGTCAGGACGCCGCCGATCTTCAGCGTGGCCGCCGGTGGTCAGACACCCCACGGCGGCTGCGTGCCCTGCCGCGGTTCATCGAACCGGTCGACCGAAAGGAATCAGCTGTTCCTCGGCGCGCGCGAAGGATGCTTACGTCAGGAGGGATGCGACTGCGGAAGCCAGAGCCCGATCAGCCTCGACGACGTTGCCGGTGTAGTGCCGCGCCGCCACCGATGGATCGTGCCCAGCGCGCATAGCTACCTGCGCGCCCGAGAATCCCTGATCCTGCCCGTATGTCTCCATGAACTTCCGAAGCGAATGCAGGTCGAACTGCTTCAGATCACAACGTTCGCGCAAGCGCACAAAATACTGAGTCACCGAATCCGGCTTCCACGGGATCGAGCCATCCGCGGCGTCCGAGAACAAGAAGAAGTCCGGCACCAGGTCGGTACCCAAGTCGGCGGAGCGATGCACCATCGAGTCGATTTGCCGACTGATGATTTCGACTGAGCGCTGATCGAGCGCAACTTGGCGCACGCGACGGTTCTTGGTCGGGATCTCCGCAATCGGCTTTCCCGGGAAGACGGCGACGCTCCAACCGACGTTCAGGACCCGAGCCTCGAGGTCGATGTCCCGCCCGGTGCGAAGCCCGCACAGCTCAGCGCGTCGAAGGCCCGTTGTCGCGAGCAGGAAGATCACGTCGGCGAACTCCGGCCGCCGCGACTGACGGGCCTCTTCGATCAGCTTTTGCACATCCCCCGGAGTTGGCACGACCGGCGCTGGATTCGGACGGGCTGGAGGCTCGGCCCACTGCGCCGGATTCGCGTCTCGCCAACCCCACCGACATGCCTGGGTAAACATCGAGGAAAGGACCGCGTGAATTTGGTAGACGCTTCGTGGCCCGAGCCCTCGATCCTGGTGGGCCCGGTAGAGGTCAGTTAGGTCCTTCGTCGTCACCTTCGTCACTCGCAGTGCGGCCATCGTGGGCTCGATGTTCCGGTGGTACGTCCGCTGGTACCCGTCAATCGTGTTGGGTGACCGGCCCTTGCGCTGAAGTTCGAGGACCCACTCGTCGAACAGCTCCCCCAACTTCGCGTTGGTTCCGTCGTGGCGCCCCTTGCTCGCCTCGGTCAGAAGACGGGCCCGCTCCTTTTTCGCACTGCTCAGGTTTCCTCGGAAGGTGCTGCTCAGCTGCCGTCGCCGACCGGTGACCGGATCGCGCCCCGCCTCCACGATGAGTTCCCAGACGTCGGGAGCCCGTTCCCGCATCCCAGGTGCTGTCCGCAGCTTCGCCATGAGGCGACAGTACCTGTGAAATGTTGGAATCAAGAGGGAAATGTTGGAATTCGAGGCGGGCGACCGTGCCCAGCGACCCCAAAACCCGGGAAATATATGGTGGGCCCGGCTGGGATCGAACCAGCGACCGAGGGATTATGAGTCCCCTGCTCTAACCACTGAGCTACAGGCCCCGCTGAACGCCACACCCTACCGGTGGCCAATTGTGCTTCGAACCTTCAGGGGAGAGCACTCCCCATCGACACCAACGGCGCTCCTTGCGAAACTGTTGGAGACAGAGTTGGAGCTCCTTCGGTGGGACGATCGCGTAATGCAGTGACGACGGCGCGCACACGCCACAACCAGCAGGTCCGACCGTCACCTGATTTCGACGTCCGCCTCGCAGAACAACGGGTGATCCTCAGTATCGCTCCCGCGCCCACACTGACGCAGCGGGTGTCGCTCCGCCCCGTGACCGATGCTGACGCTGCCCTGGTCGATGGAATCATCGGTGACCCGGTGACCGTCGCACGGTGGTCTCATGGGGCCGCCCCACACGACGTCCTGTGGGGCGATTCGTTCCTCGACGCTTTCGTTGTCGACAACGTCACTGGGGAGACCCATGGGGTGGTCAGCGCCTACCAAGCCGATCTACGACACGGCCACGCCCACGTTCGAACTGCCAGTCGAGCGGAACCGGTCTCGCAGCAACGGACCTACGAGGGGTGGCACCGGTTCGTCGATCACCTCTTCGAGGCCTATCCCTTCCACAAGCTCTACGTCGAGGTGTTGGACCACGAACTCAGCCAGATCCGAAGCGGGGTCGGGCGACTCTTCGAGGTCGAGGGCACCCTTCGCGAACACATCTTCTGGGACGGCGGCCACCTCGATCTCCATGTGCTCGGCATCTGGAGGTCGCGCTGGACCACTCGCCCCGATCACGTATCGCTGGCAGAGTCGCTCGCAGGAGCGATCCGTTGATGTCCATGTCGCCCCCGATCGATCGACCGCCGCGTCGAGTGCTGTCAGCCTTGTTGATGCACTTCACGAACGATCCGGCCCAACTCGTGCTGCTCACCCACGATCGGCCCGAAGATCTGCATCTCGTCGATGACCTTCACCTCGACGTGCTCGCCCGGGCTGAGTTGGACGCCGCGATTGACGTTCATAGCGGAGTCGGCAGGGGGAACGAGCGGGTGCTGACCGTCGGCGACATCGTTGCTCGACTCTCGATCGATTCACCGCTCTTTTCGACCTGATGCGTTTCTCGACCTGATTCAGCATCCGGTCACAGGCCGGGGGCGGCTTGGCGGCGTGTGAGCTCCGGGGGTGGGGATCGAACCCACGACCTGCCGATTAACAGTCGGATGCTCTGCCAGCTGAGCTACCCCGGAATGCGGCTCGGACGTTAGCAGGACCAGCCTCGAGCTCCGACATGGGTAACGGATGCCAGTCTGGCCACGGCTCACACGAGCGGTGGATCGATCAACTGTTGTCGAGGTAGTCCTGCAGTTTCTGACGCTTGTTCGGATGGCGAAGTTTGGCGAGCGTCTTCGACTCGATCTGACGAATCCGTTCACGAGTGACGCCAAAGGTCTTGCCGACCTCCTCGAGGGTGTGAGCTTGGCCGTCTTCGAGGCCGAAACGCAGCCGTACCACTGCCCGCTCCCGCTCGTTCAGTTCGTCGAGCGCTTCACGAAGGGCTTGGCCCAACATGCGTTGCGCTGCGGCATCGGCGGGGGCGATCGCCTGTGAGTCCTCGATGAAGTCGGCGAGATGGCTGTCATCCTCCTCGCCGACCGGCGAGTCGAGCGACAGCGGGTCCAGTGAGATGCGAAGAATGTCGCGGACCCGCGCCGGGGTCATCCCGACCTTCTCGGCGAGTTCCTCGACGGTCGGTTCCCGCTCGAGCTCCTGCATCATCTGGCGCTGAAGTCGGTGCACCTTGTGCATCGACTCGACCATGTGCACGGGGATTCGGATCGTACGTGCCTGATCGGCGATCGCTCGGGTGATGGCCTGTCGAATCCACCATGTGGCGTAGGTCGAGAACTTGAAACCCTTGGTGTAGTCGAACTTCTCAACCGCTCGCATCAGTCCGAGGTTGCCCTCCTGGATGAGATCCAGGAGCGCCATCCCACGGCCGACGTAGCGCTTGGCGATCGACACGACGAGGCGCAGGTTGGCTTGGGTCAGATCCTGTTTGGCACGGTCACCGTCGCGTTGGACACGCTCGAGCTGCTTGCGTTCCATCAACTCCAGGGTCTCCCCCGACGCTGCGAGATCGGCCAGAACGGACTCGGCTTTGCCGCCCGCTTCGATTCGTCGGGCGAGCGACACTTCCTCCGGTCCCGTCAGCAGCGCCACGGCGCCGATCTCACGGAGATACATCCGAACGGGATCCGACGACCCCCCTGCACCGACGTTCATCGACGTCTTCGCCACTTTGCGTTTGGCGTTCTTGGCGACGTCTCCCACGCCCAGGTCGTCGGTTGCCAACGATGCCAGCAGATTCGCCGCGTTGGCACGGGCAACGACGGGGTCGATCGGAACGGGCACGTCATCAAGCGCGTCAGTCGATACCAATGCTTCCACGTCGGCCACCGGATCGACGATCGACACCAGCTCGACCGTCTCGTCGATCGTGATGTTCTTGGCGGCGAAGTAGGTCCGGATGTCCTCCAAGAGTCCCGTGGTCATCTCTACCGCCAGCAGGGACAGGACGTCATCGACCGGAAGTGAACCCGAGGCCTCCCCGCGCCGAACGAGCTCATCGAGCTCATCGGCTGGCACCCCTTCGAACACGTCCACGCTGGTCAATTCCTGTCGATCGTCTGGCTGATCTGCTGGTTGGCCGCCGAATGTCGACGCTGGTGTCGTGCCCGGCTGGATGTCACCCGGTTCTGACTCTTTCGCCGCATGCGCCGTCCACAGCACCGTCATGAGACCTCACCGGCCTCTTGTTCGAGCCACGCTAGCAACTGCTCAACTGCTTCCATCGATGGTTCATCGCCACGTAGGGCATCCAAGTTGAGTTTCAGCCATCCCATCAGCGGAGCGAACGAGAGCGGATCATCGCTCTGGCGGGCATCCTGGTCCAACGCCGCGAGCGCTCGGGTAGCCGTCGCCTCGATGAGCCGCTGCACCACGTCACCCGGTTCCGCCGTTGCTTCTTCCACCACCAGCCGAGCGAGGAGTTCGGCCGCAGCAGGATCAGCGGTCTCCATCGCCTCGTGCAGCGAGGGCTCCCGGATCAGAGCCTCGAGGGCACGCCGCGCCGCTCCTTCGCGAAAGAGAATCGGGGAGATCTCGGGGGGCGCCTCGCTGCCCATGGACAACACGAGGCGCAATGCTTCGGTCTCGGTGCCATCGCGCGGTGGGCGGACCGGCGCGGCAACACTCCCCGCGCCGCCAGGTCCGGGATCGCCGTCGTCGGACCATTGACCGTCGCTCGGCGCGACCGGTTCGCGTCGGGACGACGAGCGATCGTTCGATGACTTCTCCGGCGGTCGCCGGGGTCGATTCGTCGCCTGCTGACGAAGCTGGGCCGGATCCACTCGGCACACGTCCGCCACCGACATGAGGTACTGGTCCCGCACGAGCGGGTCAGGGTGTTCCGCAATCACGTCGAGAGCTCGACCAGCGGCCCGGGCACGACCCTCGGGGGTCGACACATCGGCGGCGCGGAGCACTCGATCCACACGAAACCCGAGGAATGGCTTCGCCTCGGCAACGGCTGCGACCAACTGCTCGGGTGCCGACCGCGCCAGCTCGTCAGGATCGGTGCCCGTTGGGAGCGACATGACCGCGACTTCGAGCTCCAGGCGCCGCTCCCACTCGTAGACCCGCTCCGCCGCAGCTTGGCCGGCTTCATCCGCGTCGTAAGCCAGCACGATCCGTTTGGTGAACTTCGACAACGTCCGGAGGTGATCCTCGGTGAGCGCCGTGCCGCACGTGGCCACCGCCCGTGGGATACCCGCACGATGGAAGCCGACGACGTCGGTATAGCCCTCACACACGACCGCCTCCCCCTGAGTGACGATGTCCGCCTTTGCCCAATTGAGGGCGTACAGGGTGCGCGACTTGTTGTAGAGGACGTTCTCGCGGGAATTCTGATACTTCGGGCCGTCGGTGTCGGGAAGTTTGCGGCCACCGAACGCCACCGGCTTCCCCGAGACATCGAAGATCGGAAACAGCACACGCGCCCGGAAGAAGTCCTGGAGACGATCGCGTTTGTTGACGAACGCGAGCCCCGAATCGACCAGGTCCAGGCGCGACGCCTTCAGCGATCGACTCAGCTCGTCCCAGTTGTCAGGGGCCCAACCGATGCGGAACTCGTTGACGAGACCGGCATCGAAGCCCCGCGAGCGGAGATAGCGACGAGCCGCGGCCGCGTCGGGCGAGGCCTTGAGTCGGTCGTGATACCAGTCGACTGCCCGCTCGAGGAGTTCTTGGAGCTGCCGGGTTTTGGACCGAGCAGCACCTTCGTCGCGATCGGTGTAACGGAGCACGATTCCGGCTTTGGCAGCAAGCCATTCGACCGCTCCCACGAAGTCGGTGTGTTCCATCTCGCGGACGAAGGTGATGACATCGCCAGAGACGCGACAGCCGAAGCAGTAGTAGAGACCCTCGGCGGAGTTGACCGAGAACGACGGGCTCTTCTCGGTGTGAAAGGGACACAGCCCGCTCCAACGCGTGCCGACACGTTTGAGCTGTGTGTGGCCGCTGATCACGCCAACGATGTCCGAAGCGGCCCGGACCTTGACGATGTCTTCGTCGACAATTCCCATCAGATCGCGCCCATCAGATCGCGCCCATCAGGTCTGGCCTGGCGGATGGTCATGGGCGATGAGCGCCTGAGCAACGGCCAATCGGGCAACCGGCACGCGATACGCGGAACAGGACACCGAATCCACCCCGAGGCGTATCAGCATCTCGATACTGCGGGGATCGCCAGCGTGCTCGCCGCATGCGCCGATCCCAGCGGTTGGGTTGGCGGCGCGCACCATCTGTGCAGCCAAGGCGATGAGGCGGGCAACACCGCCCTCGTCGAGCGTCTCGAACGGACTGGCGTCGAGCATCCCGAGCGCTCGGTATCGCGGGAGCAGCGCTGCTTCGAGATCGTCGCGACCCCAGCCGTAAGTGAGTTGGGTGAGATCGTTGGTGCCGAAGGAGATGAAGGCGCATCCCGACGCGATCCGGTCTGCGCAGAGCGCCGCTCGGGGTGTCTCGATCATCACGCCGATCGGGAGGTCACCGGTGTCGCCCATCAGTTCACGGAGTACCGACATCTCGCCGGGTAGCGACACCAGCGGCACCATGATTCTCGGCTCGGAATCAGCGACCGCATCATGGGCCGCCCGAATCGCCCGGACCTGCGCAGCGGCCAGTTCGGGGGTGACGATGGCAGCACGGACTCCGCGGAGACCGAGCATCGGGTCGTGTTCCGCAGGGCCGCCGAACTCGTGCGCTGGCGCATCGAGGAGGCGAACGGTCACGGGATGACCGGCGGCCGCTGTGAGCACCTCGACGAGTTGGTCGGCGAGGAGCTGTTCGAAGTCGGTGGTCGTCCCGCCGCGGAGTACCGCTTGGACCAGCGATGCGTGTTCGCCGAGGAAGAGGTGCTCGATCCGGCAGAGGCCCACGCCTCTCGCACCGAATCTGAGTCCCCGAGCCACCGCATCGCCTCGATCGGCGTTGACCAGCACCTGAGTTCGTCCGCCCACGATGACGTCCGCCCAGTCGAGCAGTTGGGCCAATGCCGGCGGGAGTTCTTCCAGTGCACCAGATGAGATCGGGTTCGTTCCGCCGAGCGAGCGCTGGCGTCTGATCTCCCCCGACCGCCCATCGATGAGGAGCTCGTCACCGTTCGAGAACTGATCAAGAGCGCCGACGCCACAGATCGCTGGCACACCGAGATCCCGAGCGACCACTGCCGCGTGGCTGGCGAGGCCCCCGCGAGCGGTCACGATTCCCGAGGCGATCCGCATGGCGACCTCATCGGCGGCGGTGGTCTCGTCCATCACCAGGATCACGTCGATGTCAGCGTCGAACAGATCCAACGCCGCGTCGACCGAACGGGCCACCCGCCCCGCCGCGGTCCCCGGCGAGACGCCGAGTCCGGTGCCGAGCAGTTCTCCGCTGAGGACGTTCGATGCTCCGAAGATCACGTCCATCACGGTTTCCGGCGACACCATCGACACGGCTCGACGTAACTGCTCATCGCTGGTGTGATCGGTCACCGAGGCCACCGCGGCGTCGATGCTCTCGGGTGCGGGCACCGGGCTCCCTTCAGTGGACCGTGAGCGACCCGATCATCGGGTCCTTCTCGCCCTCACTGTATTCCGCCCTCGGGACAGCCTCGCCCAGAAGGACTGGGTATCACCTTCCCGCTGTCGGACGCCGCTCGGAGAATAGGGTCATCGAATGGACGTCTTCGATCCCGCTGTTGCGTTCGGACCGGCCGTGGTCGTGTGGCTAGCGGCGGCGATCGCCTTCGCCGGCGGATCGATCGTGCTGCGCGGCCGGGTCGACAGCGACGCTTCCTATGACCCGAACCGCGCCTGGTCGATTGCGCTGAGCTACTTCGCGGTGTGCTGGGCGTTGGCTGCGGCCACCAACGTCGCCGGCACGCTCACCACACGATCCCCGTTCGGCGTTGGCGGCCTCGACGAGACCCGTTTCGTGCTCTGGGGGCTGGCTTGTGTGGCCGTTGAGATCATCGCCTACGGCGTCATCTGGCCGATGGGAACTCTCACCCACGGACGACCTCGCCGGATCGGTTGGCAACTCGGATTCGGGCTGCTCTGGGGAATCAGCGAAGCACAACTCTTCCTCTCCATCTGGGACGTCAGCGAGCGATTCGTTCCCGGCTCGCGGTGGATCGGCGGGTTGGTGGCGTTCACGTTGATCTCGGCGTTCACCGGCATCTGGCACGACAAGTTCTGGGACATCCATGTGGCACCCGAGCACAACATCATCGAGTGGAACGCCCGCAAAGTCTTCTGCTGCCACATCCCCAACCTGGTGATCACGTTGACCTTCCTCGCCGTGTACCGGGCGCCCGGGCTGTTCGTCATCTTCCAGACGGTGAGCCTGATGTTGTCGGTGTGGTTCATGCGGTTCCCCGCTCCTGACGACACCGCCGCCGCCGTGCAGGCGCCCGCCGCAACTGCCTGACTTCTGGCCCCGGGAACAGACACGGCGGGCAAACTGGCAGCAGTCGTGGCAGACTGAATGCCATGCGAACCACCATCGACGCCTCGGGAAGAATCGTCATCCCGAAACACCTGCGAGACGAGCTCGGCTTGGTCGGTGGCGCGGAGATCGAGCTGACCTCCGATGGAGTCGGGCTGCGCGTCGAGCCCAGCGGCATCGGCGGCCGTGTGGTCACCCAGAGCGACGGGTCCCTCGTGCTCGTTGCCTCCCACGACACCGCCATGGACGACGATGACCTAGTGGCGATTCGCGATGCCCTCAGGCGATGACCCTGGTGCAGCGGCCGACACGAGCGTGATTCTGCCAGCGATCTTGGCGAACCAACCCGAGCACAAAGCCTGCCGATCTGCGCTCCTCAACCATCACGCCGGAGTTCCCGCTCACGCCTGGTGGGAGGCCGTCTCCGTCCTCACTCGATTGCCGATCGACCGACGTGTCGGAGTCGAGGACGCGTCGGCTCTGGTGGATGCAATCGGCCCCGTGATCGATATGGGTGCTCGGGAAGCGCAGCGTCTCCGAAGCCGGATTCGGGCCGGCGGGATCGTCGGCGGCGCGATCTACGACGCCGTGGTTGCTTGGGCTGCCGTCTCGGCGAACCTTCCACTGCTCACTCGGGACGTCAGAGCGCTGCCCACCTATCGCGGGCTGGGCGTCGAGGTCATCTGGGTCCAGACGTGATCAGAGGTCCATCTGAGGCAGCCGCGTGAGGGCGTCGGCCACCTTGTCCGCCGGGAACTCGTAGTCCGCCAGGTCACCGTCGAAGAAGCGCTGATAGGCACCCAGATCCAGATGGCCATGACCACAGAGCGCCGTCAGGATCACTTTTTCCTCGCCCGTCTCGATGCATTTCTTCGCCTCAGCGATGGCCTCCGCCAAGGCGTGAGTTGGTTCGGGTGCCGGAAGAATGCCCTCGGTCTTCGCAAAGAGGATTCCCGCCTCGAAGCATTCCTTCTGCCGACGGGTCGTGGCCGTCATCAGACCCAACTCATAGACATGGCTGATCAGCGGACTCATGCCGTGATAGCGCAGTCCGCCGGCATGAATTGGATCGGGCACGAAGTCGTGGCCAAGGGTGTGCATCTTCATCAGCGGCGTCATTCCCGCGGCATCGCCGAAGTCATAGGCGTACATGCCCTTGGTGAGCGACGGACACGCCGCCGGTTCGACGGCACGAATTTCGGGAGAGATCTTCCCGGCCAGCGATTCCCGCAGGAAAGGGAATGACAGCCCGGCGAAGTTCGATCCGCCGCCGGTGCACCCGATGATCAGATCGGGGGTGTCGCCAGCCATCTCCATCTGCAGCAACGCTTCCTCTCCGATGACCGTCTGGTGCATCAGTACGTGGTTGAGCACCGAGCCGAGCGCATAACGGATGTCGGGGTTCGGCGCCGCCACCTCGACCGCTTCGGAGATGGCGATGCCCAAGGATCCCGGCGAATCCGGATCGTCCGCCAAGACCTTTCGGCCATACTCGGTGAGGTTCGAAGGTGACGGGTGGACGATCGCTCCGAAGACCTCCATCATCGCTCGGCGGTAGGGCTTCTGGTCATAGCTGGCCCGCACCTGCCACACCTCGCACTCGAGTCCGAACTGGGCGCACGCAAACGCCAGCGCCGTCCCCCATTGCCCGGCACCGGTCTCGGTGGTCAGCTTCTTCACGCCCGCTTGAGCGTTGTAGTACGCCTGCGGAATGGCCGTATTCGGCTTGTGCGATCCGGCGGGGCTGAGGCCCTCGTACTTGTAGTAGATCTTCGCTGGCGTACCGAGCGCCTGCTCCAGCCGGCGGGCACGCATGAGCGGAGTCGGCCGCCACAACCGATACACGTCGAGCACCGCACCAGGAATGTCGATGTACCGGTCTTGGCTCACCTCCTGCATGATCAGGTCCATCGGGAAGAGCGGAGCGAAGTCGTCAGGGCCGGCCGGCTGCAACGTTCCCGGGTGCAGCGCAGGGGGCGGGGGTGACGGCAGGTCGGGCACGAGGTTGTACCAAGCGGTCGGCATCTGGGCGTCGGTCAGGTTGTAGCGCAGGGTCTCGGACATGGCGCCCATCGAAGCAGACCCAGGCCCTGCGTGCCGACGAAAAACGTCGATCAGGTGAGTGATTTGGCGAGGCGGAGAGTGGCCAGGTCGCCGGGCGCGGCGAGTCCAGCCATCGCCACGTCGTAGTCCGGGAGTGCATAGACCTCGCCGTCGTCGGTGATCATCACGAAACGATCGAACTTCGCCAGGAAGGTCCGATCATGCGAGACCGCAATCACCGTTCCTTCGAAACCGTCCAGCGCCTGTTCCAACGCCTCGGATGATTCGACGTCGAGGTTGTCGGTCGGCTCGTCGAGCAGCAATACGTTGTGACCCTCGAGTTCGAGACACAGAATCTCGAGCCGTGCCTTCTGACCCCCGGACAGCGTTTCGAACTCGCGCCGGGCCCCCGCTCGAAGCCCATATCGGGCAAGCGACTTCATGGCGCGCTCGTCATCGTTGACTCGTTCACGCACGATGTCGAACACCTCGCGACCGACGAAATCGGGTCGGATGTTGACCTGGGTGAACACCCCAACGGACGTCCTCGGTCCGAACGAGATCGAGCCTTCCTTTACCGAGTCCGGCATTTCGAGTGCCCGCAACAGGTGGCTTTTGCCGGTGCCGTTCGGGCCGATCAGGCCGACCCGTTCGCCGTGATACACCTCGTCGGAGAACGGGAAGAACAGATCGCCGATGGACACCTGGTCGATCTTCACGACGCGACGAGCGGCATCTGCGCCACGGAGCTTCACGTGGATCTGTTGGTTGGGGACCGGCGGCGGCGGTGGGCCAACGGCGACGTACTTCTCCCAACGGGTTTCGGCAGCGTTGGCCTTGGTGGCGTTCTTGAAGTTCTGGGCCGCCCGAACCTTCATGATCTTCATGTGGTTGAAGAGTCGTCGCTCCTCGTCGTTCCATCGCTTGAGATCATCGCCCAGCTTGTCTTGTCGACGCTGACGCGCCTCAGGAAACGTCAGATACGAGCCACCATGCACCCAGCAGCCAGACCCTTCGATGACGACGATCTTGGTGGCGACCCGCTCCAACAAGGTGCGGTCGTGCGACACCATCAGGATCGTCGAGCGACAGTTGGCGATCTGCTCCTCGAGCCACCCCCGGGTTGGAATGTCGAGGTAGTTGTCGGGCTCGTCGAGCAACAACACGTCGGCCCCCGAGTTCAACAGCAGATCGAGCACCAGTCGTTTGCGTTCGCCGCCCGACAGCTCCGAGACGAGCCGGGCCGACAGATCGCCGATGTCGCTCTTCACACTCCGTTGGGCTGCCGCGTCCCACTGTTGCTCGAGCTCGTAGCCGCCGAGGTCGCCCCACTCGGTGATCGCTGTCGCATAGCCCATGCCGTCGTCGGTGCCAACGGCGAGCTGGTGTTCAGCCTCGACCAGGGCGCGGCCAGCGGTTCGAAGTTGGGGCGGCGCCACCTCGATGAGCATCTCGCGCAGTGTCGAGAGCGGGTTGCTCATGCCGACGTCCTGGGTCATCGAGAGCATCGATCCGCCCACGGCAAATTCGCCCTCGTCGGTGTCCAGTTCGCCCGACAGGATCCGGAGGATGGTCGACTTGCCGACTCCATTGGCGCCCACCAGCGCAGCGTGCTCGCCAGGGCTGACTCCGAAGCTGACGTCAAAGAACAACGAGTCAGCCCCGGGCGGTGCGTACTCGAGTTCGGAGACGACGATGCTGGACACGCCGGAACGGTACCAACACCGGTTCTGGCTGCGAAACACCCGGGTTTTGCCGGGCGTTTCGCAGCCAGAACGGGGGTTCGGAATGTGGGAACAGTCGGGTCAGCGGTCGAGGTGGGCGAGCAGCGAGTACATCATCGGGAAGCTCGGCACTTCGGGCGGACGTTCGAAGTGCCGACCGTTCTCGATGAGCCACGGGAACTGGCGGTACAGCGTGTAGTCGAATTCATGGAGGAACTCGATGCGAAAGCCGGCGCCCGCGATGGCGCTCAGCACTTCGCCGAGCGTCCACACCCGCTCCCACGTTTCGTTGTGGAGTGTTGCCGCACCTTCGGCGCCGTAGGACCCGCTGAGGATCTCGTCGTGCCAGATGTGGCCCATGCCATATGCAATCCGCGCTTCGGCGACGAGCGATTCGTCCTCGAGGCTGTTGGACGTCGGGTGGAACTCGACGAGGTACAGCGCTCCACCGGGCACGCACAGCGAGGCCATCGTCGCCGCCCACCGGTCGATGTCGGGCAGCCAGTTGATGGCGCCAAGACCGGTATAGACGATGTCGAACTGTTCGCTTCCGAACGCCTGGGATGCGTCGTATACGTCGGCGCACACGAAGCGGGCGTCGATTCCTGCTCGCTCCGCCAAGGCCGAGGCTGCATCGATCGCCTCTGGCGAGAAGTCCAGACCGGACACGATGGCGCCCTCGCCCGCCCAGCTGAGTGTGTCGAGACCGAAATGACACTGGGGGTGACACAAGGTTCGGCCCGCGACATCGCCCAACTCGGACAGCTCGAAGTCACGAAGTGCGCTCGTCCCGGAGAGAAACGCATCGACCTCGTAGAAGTCGCCGCCGACATGCAACGGCGCGCGTTCGTCCCACCACGCACGGTTCGCTTCGAACCATTCGGGCCCGACCCCAGGAACCGCCGTCATGTCGCCGAATCCGCTCAAGCCCTCGTTCTGGCTGCGAAACGCCCGGGTTTTGCCGGGCGTTTCGCAGCCAGAACGGGGAAGGTCACGATTCATGTCACGCGATCAGCGAAGGCGTTCGGTGAGGTAGTCCACGAGGTCCGCAATGGCCACGCGCTCCTGAGCCATCGAGTCGCGGTCGCGCACGGTCACGGCGTGGTCGTCGACCGAGTCGAAGTCGAAGGTGACGCAGAACGGGGTGCCCAGCTCGTCCTGGCGGCGATAGCGCCGACCGATCGCCTGAGTCTCGTCGTAGTCGCACATCCAGCGGTCGGCGAGCATCGAATAGAGCTCCGTGGCCGGACCCGTGAGCTCGGGCTTCTTCGACAACGGCAAGATAGCGACCTTGATCGGAGCGATCCGTGGGTGGAACCGCAATACGGTCCGGGTGTCGTCGTTGACGACCTCTTCGTCGTACGCCGCCATCAGAAACGCCATGGCCGTCCGCGTCGCACCAGCAGCGGGCTCGATGACGTGCGGCAGATACCGCTCGCCTGTCGCCTGATCGAAGTAGTCGAGCTTCTCCCCCGAGTGCTTGGCGTGTTGGGTGAGGTCGAAGTTGCCACGATTGGCAATGCCCTCGAGCTCATCCCAGCCCCACGGAAACAGGAACTCCACATCAGATGTGGCTGATGAGTAGTGCGAGAGTTCATCCGCTGCGTGTGGCCGCAACCGCAGCTTCTCAGCGGGCATCCCGAGGTCCAGGTACCACTGGTATCGCTCGGCGCACCAGTACTCGTACCACGTGTCCGCGTCGTCCGGCGGTACGAAGAACTCCATTTCCATCTGCTCGAACTCGCGGGTGCGGAACACGAAGTTCCCGGGGGTGATCTCGTTACGGAACGACTTGCCGATCTGCGCAATGCCGAACGGGGGCTTCTTTCGCGATGTGTTCAATACGTTCGAGAAGTTGATGAACATGCCCTGCGCCGTCTCGGGTCGTAGGTAGCAGACGGCACCGGCGTCGGCCACGGGGCCAGCTTGGGTCTTGAACATCAGGTTGAAGTCACGGGGTTCCGTGAACTTGCCGACCGCTCCACACGTGGGGCAGACGTTGGGATCATCGAGCTTGTCGAGGCGGTGGCGGGACTGGCAGTTGGTGCAGTCGACCAACGGGTCGGTGAAGTTGGCGAGATGGCCCGACGCCTCCCAGATCTGGGGGGGGCCGAGAATCGCCGCGTCGAGCCCGACGACGTCATGACGGAGTTGCACCATCGAGCGCCACCAGGCGTCCTTGACGTTGCGCAGGAGCAACACGCCGATCGGCCCGTAGTCGTACGTCGAGCGGAATCCGCCGTAGATCTCGGCCGAGGGGAAGACGAACCCGCGGCGTTTGCACAGGTTGACCACCTTGTCGAAGAGGGTGGGATCAGCGGTGACGTCGGCCATGGACGTCCACCATACCGACCGACCTGCCGAGGCTGAGAACCGATAGCGAGCCGCCCGCGTGATTCGCTCGAAACGCAACATTCCCCCGATTGACAGTCTCTGCTCGCTAGCGTTCGGAGATGTCCACGTCCGGTGGACGACTGGGCCCCATGTCGGGGTCGATCGACGGGAGCACCATGAGCGATCCGAATCTGCCACCACCACCTCCGGGTCCCTACGGAAATCAACCCCCCGTACCCGGCCAACCCCCCATGCCGCCGCAACAACCGCCGCAGCAACCGCCCATGCCACCGCAGCAACCGCCCGTGCCACCGCAGCAACCGCCCCAACAGCCTGGATATCCGCCCCAACAGCCTGGATATCCGCCCCAACAGCCTGGATATCCGCCCCAACAGCCTGGGTACCCGCCGCAGCAACCTGGAATGGCTCCGCCTCCCCCCGCAGGACCGGGCGGTTATCAGCCGTACCAGCCCGGCGCTGGCGGTCGAGTGATCCCCGAGTTGGGTCTTCGTCAGGACGAGCCGTGGAAACGCATCGTCGCCAAGTTGATCGACGGGTTCATTCTCGGAATTCCGTACCTCATCCTCAATGCGGCCTTCTTCGGTATCAACGATGTCGAGTGCACGTCCAGCTCCGGCAGCTACTTCGGGATCGACTGCGGCTACTCCTACAGCAGCTATCTCATTCGAGCGATCGTGATGATTCTCATCACCGCCGGCTACTACATCGGCACCACGGTGGCGCTCCAAGCCACGATCGGCAAGCTCGCCATGGGCTTGAAGGTCGTGAAGCAGGACGGATCGAAGGTCGACCCGATCACTGCCGCCACACGACATGCCATCGACGTCGTTCCTGCACTTCTGCTGATTCTGCCGTTCTTCTCGGCCTACCTCTTGGGATCAGCCGTCTTGTTGATCGCTGAGATCTACAGCATCGTGCTCGTCTTCCAGGACCCGCGCCAGGCGAGCGTGTGGGACAAGATCGGCAAGACGTACGTCGTCTGCAAGTAGCTGATCGGACCCACGAGTTCAATGTGTGCCCGGGGCTTCGGCTCCGGGCGCACGCAGTTTTCGGCCCGAACCGACTCGGTCCCACTCGCGAGCCCGAGGCCAGCCCACGTGAGCGAGTCCTCGTTCAGCTGTGAGCCAGTGCCTCGTTCAGCGCAGTGGCGCGAGCGTGACCATGCCGGTCAGCACGACGAGCCAATGCAACATGAGCATCGACACGCCGCCCACCAGAGCGACTCGCGACGTGAGCTGCGGCGCGGTCCGGCCAGCCAGTCGTAGGAGGTGGAGCCCGACGACCGCCGCCACGACGACCACGAGTGCAATCCCGATCGTGTCAGCTCGGATGGCTCCGAGCAGATCACCGCGGAGCACTCGCGATGCCAGGCTCGACATCCCACATAGCGGGCACGGTATCCCGGCGGTGGTTCGAAGCACGCACTGCATGGGACCGAGCTGAGCTACGCGTTGTGCAAGGTATGCCGCAAGCCCGACGCCCGCCACACCACATGCGGTCCACCCAACGGGGTCGACCCGTGCGGTCCGGCTCGTGTCCACCGTCACCCGGTTCCCGGAGTGAACATGGGCGGGGTCAGAACCCGTAGGTCCGGGTCCGGACGCTGTAGATCCAGACGGTGAATACGACAACGACGACCAACGACACGATCGAGAGGACGAGACCGGCAATAGCCATGCCCCGCGGACTCGGGTCGGCTTGGCCGTTGTTGATGCGAGTGAATGCAATGGCACCCAATGGAAGCCCGACGATGGCGCATGCTCCACCGATGGGCCAGCACCAGAAGAACACGATCGACACGATCCCGAGGACCATCGACGTGATGGCAAATGCGGTGACGCTCGGAAGACCTCCGCCGACGCCGGCAAGGTAGGGCGCGAACCCCTGTGGCTGGTAGCCCGGGGGCTGGTAGCCCGGGGGCGGATACCCCGGCTGTTGTTGCGGATACCCCGGCTGTTGTTGCGGATACCCCGGCTGTTGTTGCGGATACCCCGGCTGTTGCGGCGACGGGGGGACGTATCCTGGAACTGGTGCTGGCGGGAAGACCGGCGGCACCGGACTAGGCGGAGCGGGAAGACTCGGCGGTTCAGTGCCAGGGCTGGGC
>Ga0105047_10008312_pt1 | contig 17299 bp, 11 predicted proteins | sample MAT04_FD_78384 | JGI IMG/M metagenome (GOLD analysis project Ga0105047, IMG submission 78384) | Freshwater microbial communities from Lake Fryxell liftoff mats and glacier meltwater in Antarctica - MAT-04 (megahit assembly) | ecosystem: Environmental > Aquatic > Freshwater > Ice > Liftoff...
CGTGTATGACGAGTTCACCGGCGGGTTACCGAAGTCACCCACCATGAGCGACCCCGCCGCGATGCCGATGCGCACCTTCACAAGCCCCGCATCCGAGAACGCCCCCTCGGCGTTGAGCTGATCAAGCTTCTGCAGCATCTTCACCGCAGTCACGCACGCGTGATAGGCGTGGTCCGGATCCAGCCTCGGCGCGTTCCAAAAACACATGATGCCGTCGCCGAGATACTTGTCGCGCGTGCCCCGATTGGCCTGCAGAATCCGGGTCATCTCCCCCAGATACCGGTCAAGGAACGCCGCCAGTCGCACCGGGCCCAGCCGCTCAGACGTCGTTGTGAAGTCCGCCACGTCGGTGAACATGACTGTCATATCTCGCGCAAACGGCACCATCGACGCCAGCTCGGGGTTGTTCACCAGTTCGTCAACGACATCGGGTGAAACATACGCCTTGAACCGCTCCTCAACGCGCCGCCTGTCCTTCTGCTCAACCAGCAGCCGGTGCAAAAGCACTACGCCCACGCCCCCTAGCGCTGCAAAGCTCGGCCCGCTCACCGAGTTGACGATATTGAACTGATCCCACAGATACACCGCGCTCAGCGCCGACCAACCCGCCATGAGCAGCACCACAAACACCGGCGCCGCAATAACCGATGCCCGAATCGCCATAAATGTCCCGAGCATCCCCAGCACGCCGATGCACACGTAGTCATACAGCCAGAACCACTGCGTCTTGAAGTGGTTGTTGAGAATCGCGTTGGCCACCGCCGCGTGGGCGTGCACCCCCGGCGTCCGCGGATCGATAGACGTGCCCACAAAGTCGGCGATCGACCCGGTGGCCACAAAGCCAAAGAACACGATCCGGCCGTGCAACCGGTCGAACAACTCGCGCCGAATCTCCGCGATCTCGCGCACACCCTTCTCCACCTCGCTGCGAATGAGCGGAATCTCGCCGAGCGCCGCGCGATGATTGGCAATCCGCACCAGCGCCTCTTCGCGTTTGACCGGGTCCGGCTCTTTGGCGATCGCCTCCGGAATCGGGGCCTCAAGCAGCCGCCGAAGCGTCGCCGCCGATCCATCCGCCCGTGCCGCCGCACCCTCGTCAAACGCCTTGTCGGGGTCGCTCGCCAGATCGATCGCCAACTCCTCACGGGCACCCGCCGCGCACTCATCGACCACCTCGCACAGCGAGCGCCAGTTCGGTTGCCACTCCGGCTGATCAACCTCAAGGGCCAGCAGCGCCCGCGTCGCCGCCTTGTATCTGACAAGATTCTCCGCAGTGCACAACTGCGAGCGAACATACGTCGCGCTGAAGCCCTTCGCCAGGTCGAAAATGTTGTTGCGAATGTTCGACGTCATCCGCTTGGGCTCATACAGCCGCCCGGCGCTGATCTCCGACGGGCACGCCGGCGAAACATCCCGCCGGCGATTCGGATCGGTCGCCGGGCCGGTCCCGGCCACCGGCGCCGGCCTGATGGCCGTCGCAGGTTCCGTGCTCGTCGCCGCCGCATCAGCCTCGCTGCGCGAATTGAGCGCCGCCGGTCGCATATTGAGCGCGCCCGGCGGCAGATAAAACTGCCACGCCCAGCCCCGCACGCCCTCGCCGTACTCCGGCCGGCGATAAATCCCCCGCGGCCAGGTGATGTAGTGCAGCCCGGCAAACACACCCTGCGCCTGCTGCGCCGTGAGCATCTCGATCCGCTGCCGATCCCCATTCGCCCGCGTCAAGATCGTCGTCTCGCCGATGATCTCAGCCGCTTGAATTTTCAGCCCCTCATATTGCATCACCGCCGCCAGCCCCAGCGTCGGCCACAGCCGCCCGTTGTGCTCAACCCACATCGGCACCTTGCGCACAATGGCGTCATCGTCATAACTGTCAAAGGTCACGTTCGCCACCCGCGCCGCCGCCGCGGCAAGCTGCGGAATTGGCACCGATGGGCTCATCGAGCGCGGGAACGGCCGTGGCGGCTGCCCGGGAATCGTCGCCTTGGACGCGTCGATCGAACTGTCCGCACCGCGAATCACCAGGGTTCGCGCCGCGTTGAACGCATTGCGAAACTTTAGTTTCTCCGGCGACTGCTCCGTCAAACTCCGCCACTGCGGCCGCTTCGGCTCCAGCACCGCCTTGGCCAGCCGGTCCGCCGCATCCGGGCTCAAAATCGTAAAACTCGGGTCGACCGCTTCGCCCGTCACCGGATCAACCTCCGATCGAATCTTCTCGATCGCCTCGAAGATTTCCCGTACCGGCACCTTGATGACGTTCGACTCGGTAAGTTTGAGCGCCGCCTTCGCCGCTGCCTTCGGGTCCGCCATCTGACTGATCGCATCCTCCGCAACCTCATCGTCGCGCAGCGCAAACTTGAAGTTGCCCGCGATCACCACACCCCCGTGCTCCGCGATCGCCGCCGCAAGATCGTCATCATCGTTCAACTCGCTCGGCTCGGCCACGTTCTGCATCCGCTCGCCCCCGGGCGCAAACGGGTCTGCGTCCAGCGTCCGCACCGTGCGGTTCTGCGCTTCGTTGAGCAAAAGGTCGAGCGCAATAACCTTTGTTCCCGCCCGCTTCAGTTCCCGCACCACCGTCGCCAGGTCCGACCGCGGCCAAGGCCAGCGCCCCACCGTGTCTTCCGCCGGATCATCAACTGCCACCACCACCACGTCCCGCGACGGCTCGGGCGCGTGCTTCCAGAACCACTGCGTCCGGTGGTCCAGCGTCACCCGCTCGGCGAAGTACAGCGCGTTCAGATACCACAGCACTCCCACCGCGATCGTCACCACGATCCCGAGCCGCCACTGCACCCGCACCATCTGGGCGCTATGGGTGATCTTCGGTCGCCCGAAGTTCAATATGGAGTGCACCTTGCGAAACACGATCCACAACGTCCTTGTCTACGCGAACACCAACCACCATCTCATCGGCCTTCCGCCGATCCCACTTCCCGAATCCTAAGCGATTCCCTCCCTTCCTGCCGCCCCGACTGCCCACGACAACTCCTCACCCGGCAACACCGCCCCCACCCGCCCGCGCCCCCCGGCCCGCCGCGTACCCTCGTTCCATGAACATTGTTCGCCAAGATCTGGGGGCCGCCATCATGACGCCCGCCGGCCCGCTCCTCATCCGGTGCGTCTTTGGCATCGGGCAAAACTACGCAAGGCACGCCAAAGAAATGGGCGGAACCCTCCCCGAACGCCCCGTCGTCTTCACCAAAAATCCCTTCTGCGTCATCCCCTCCGGCGAAGCCATCGTCATCCCCGCCATCTGTCATGACCGCGAGCAGGTTGACTATGAGGGCGAACTCGCCATCGTCATCGGCGCTCTCGCCCGCGACATCCCCAAAGAATGCGTGAGCGACGTCATCCTCGGTTACGCCGCCGCCAACGACGTCTCGGCCCGCTGGTGGCAAAAGACCGGTGCCGGCGGCCAGTTCGCCCGCGGCAAAGGGTTCGACACCTTCTGCCCCCTCTCCCCCATCATGCCCGCCGCCGCCGTCGGCAATCCCAATGCCCTCCGCCTCACCACCAAACTCAACGGCCAGATCATGCAGGATTCCTCAACCGGCGACATGATCTTCGACGTCCCCACACTCGTCAGCGAACTCTCCCGCGCCACAACCCTCCTCCCCGGCACGCTCATCCTCACCGGCACCCCCAGCGGTGTCGGCACCGCCCGCACCCCGCCTGTGTACCTCAAAGACGGCGACACCGTCGAGATTGAAATCGAGCGCGTCGGCAAAGTCACCAGCCCCGTCCGCAAAGCCTGAACGCCGCGCCACGCACCCAAACCACCCAAGACCCTTAGCATGGCCAAGAAGAAGGAACAACAAGACAAAGTCATGGAGAACCGCAAAGCGCGGCATGACTACACCATCGGCGAAACGCTCGAGTGCGGAATCGTCCTCGGCGGCGGCGAAGTAAAGTCCGTCCGCGCCGGCCAAGTGTCCATCGGCGAGGGCTATGTCAGGGCCTATGACACGCCCCCCACCCTTCAACTCCACGGCGTCAACATCGCCGAATACGCACCCGCCCGCACCTCCGTGCCCACCTCGCCCACCCGCACCCGCAAACTCCTCGCCCACCGCCGCGAAATCCTCAAGCTCTTCAAGGCCCAGCAGATCAAGGGCAACACCATCGTGCCCCTGAAGGTCTACTTCAAGAACGGCTACGCCAAGTGCCTCATCGGCCTCGGCACCGGCAAGAACAAGGGCGACAAGCGCCAATCGATCAAAGAGCGCGAGACCAACCGCGAGATCGATCGGGCCATGTCCAAGCGCCGTTAAGTGCCCCGCCCCCCGCCCCCGGCCGCAGCCAGCCTTCACACCGGCCCGCGCTTCACTGCCATCACCAGTTCCGCCGTCACTGATTGCGGGTCCGCCGCGCGGCACACGCACCCGCTCACCGCGATCCCCCGCGCTCCCGCGTTCACCAGTTTCTGTACGTTCTCCGGGCCGATCCCCCCGATCGCCAAATGCGGCGTGCGGCCCCATACCTCATGCGAGAGATACGACCGCAGATACCCCGCGCCGCTCACATCGCGCATCTTCGTAGTCGTCGCGAACATCGCCCCCACGCCGCAGTAATCCGCCCCGGCCTCGATCGCCGCCTGCGCCTCGGCCTCGTTGTGGGTTGACAGCCCCACCAGCAGCCGCCCGCCAGCCAGTTTGCGAACCTCCGCCAGCGCGAGATCTTCTTGCCCCAAATGCACACCGTCGGCCCCCGCGAGCAGCGCAATATCTGGCCGATCATTCACAATCACCGCTACCCCCGCCGGTCTGCACACCGCCACCAACGCCCGCGCCCGCACCAGCAGTTCATGGTCCGGCAAACCCTTCTCGCGAAGTTGAATCGCCTCTGCGCCACCCGTCACCGCCGCCCGCGCAACGTCCAGCCACGGCCGGCTGCACAGAGCCTCCGTAATCAGCACGCACACCGCCCACTGCGACGCCCGCCCCCCCATCAGCGCCAGCATCAACTTCTGCTCCGCCCCATACGCGCCATACCGCAATCGCTCAAACCCGCGCCATGCCCCCTCCGATGTGAGTTTCGCGCACTCCTCAAGCACCCGCAGAGCCTCCCCCACGCGCTTGCACGCCGCGGCCGCAACCTCGCTCGCCGCGCCCCGTTCCCCTTCGGCCACCGTCTTGTTCGCCGCTCCCACATCACCCACCGTGTCCCGCGCCGCCAGCAGCGCCTCCGCGTCCACGCCGATGGTCGCAACCACCGTCCGCAGGTCATGGCGAAGCTGCTTGATTTCTCCCGCCATCGACCCCGCCCCCAGCACAAACCTCGCCAAATCTTCCATCACGCGCAAGCCCTCGCGGGCCCGATTGACATTGGCATCAATCAGCCGCGCCACCGCCGGATCGACCGCCGAACCGCCCGCCCCCCCCGATCCGCCCGACCCCCCAGGCACTACCACGTTCTTTGGATCGCTCGTCATGAGCCCGAGCATACGCCGCCCCAACCGCTTCACTTCAGCCTCATTGACCGCTAAACACCCGCACCCGCACCGCCTCAATCGCCATCGAATCCACCCGATCAATCATCAACCCCCGCTGCTTCGCCGCTGCCACCGCCTGCACAAACACCCGCTCGCTCAGCAGCAGGGCCACCGGATGCGCCCGTCCGTGCGCATCGGCCAGCGACCGAACCACGCTCCGCGCCGACCGCCGCAGCCCCGCCCGCCGCGCCAGCCACCAAAACGCCCGCTCCTCCGCCGAGCGCGCAAACCACCAGCGCACCAGCAGCGTCAGCAGCACCACCGCCACGCCAATCAGCGTCAAGATAGCTCCAAACAGCATTCCGGCGTTCATGCGGCCACCTCGCACTGTTCTGGTTCCGCCGCGGCTTTCGCAATCATGCCACCAAATCCCGCCTCGACCCGCTCATCGCGTTCACCTGTCCGCAGCGTCCAGGCCGCTCGAACCTCCCCCTCCACACGCCCAAGTGTCCGCGCCGGCCGGTGCTTGCTCATGTCCGGCAGCGCCCCCGGCTCGCGCGCCGAGCGAATCACCGCATCCACCATTTCCGGTCGCTGTGCCACCGTCGCCGCCATCCGCTCCGCCAGCCACAGCCCCGCCGCTCGATGCTCGGCCCGCCCATCGGCCAGCATCGAAAGCAGCGTCGCGCACCCGCGATCTGCCGCCGCCGGCTCGCCCAGCACCATGAGCCCGCGCGCTGCGCACGCCCGCACCCGGTGCTCGCGCGCATCGCGCAGCGGCTTGAGCAACCCCAGCACATCCTCCCGCCCATCACTGCCGCCAGCCCCTCGCGCCTGAATCCGCCGACCACGCCGAACCAGCGCATCAATCGCGTTGCTCCGCACCCGCACATCGGCTTCCCAATCCGTCACGTGCCGCACCAACACCCCCGCCGACTCCGCATCGCTCAGCGTGCCAATCGCCGTCACCACTCCCGCCAGCACAATGTGGCGATTCGCCGCCCCGCTCTTGAGCGCCAGCTCGTGCGCCACAAGCAGCCGCTGCGCCTCGACCATTCTTGGTCCCCCCGCCCGAGTCGCGCCCGCACCCGGTATCGCGCCCGTCATCGTCAGACTCGCCGCCACCAACGCCCGCACCCGCGCGTGCGGTGACCGCACCAGCGCCGCCACTACCTTTTCGCGCTGTGCATCGGCCACCATCCCGCGCTCGCACTGCCCAAGCACCGCCAGCGCAGCGCTCGCCGCCACGCGTGCGTCTTGATCAAAGCACAAATCAAGCAGCGCCGTCGGCCGCGCCGAGTTCGCCGCCAGCGCCCGCACAATCGCCAGCCGCACCGCCGGCGCCGGGTCGGCCACGCCCCCGCCATCGCCCCCACCACCATCGCCCAGCGTCGCATCCAGCTCGCGCGAAGGAACCTCCATCGCCGCGATCAGCCGCACCCCGCCAATCCGCGACCGCTCATCAAGCCCGGCACAGAGAACGCCCCGCAAGGTGGGCGTAGTCGTCTTCTTCTCCGTCACCAAGAGCGACAAACCCGCTGCCCGCGCTGGGTTCGCGGCCAAATGCCCAGCCCGCGCCGCCGCCGCCGCTGCATTCTCATCACCCGCAATCCGGTCGGCACACGCCCGAACCAGTCCCGGAAACTTCATAAGGGTCCACGCCGCAGCGCCTGCGCTCGGCAGAATGCTCCGTCGAATCGCCCGGCGAATCGCTGTCCCCGCCGGGTGCTCGCGTTCATTCGTCAGCGTCGTGAGTCCAGCCGCAAAACCACTCCCCAAATGCCGTCCCGCCCCGAGCCCTCGCACCACCGCGAGCGCCACCTCTTCCCGCCGGTGGCCCGCCATCGTCGCCAAGCCGCTCAAGAGGGCCTTGGCCAACATCGCCGTTCGCGCCGCCGATGCGCCGCAGGCCGAACCCGCCGAATCCCTTGAAAGGTCCTCTAGCGTCGCCAGCGCCGCATCAACCACCATGGGCTCATCCACAAACGCCGGCCCCAGCCGCGTCTCAACCAATCGCTCCCCACTCGCACCATCCAGTAATCCGATCACCCCAATTGCGGCAGCTCTATAGGCCGGCGCGTCCATTCCCGCCAGCGTCTCGACAGCCATGGCGAGCGGACCAATCGGCAGGTCGCGAACCCCGGCCCGGTCGTCAAGTCGAACCAGACCGCTCGTTCCCGCCGCCTGCACCACCGCCAGCATCGCCGGATCGGCGTGCGAGCCACCCATCATCATCCGAACCGCCCGCCCCGATCGCGACTCCGGCCGCCGAGCCAAGGCCAGCATCTCCCGCCAGACCAGCGCGGCACCCTCAGCATCGCCATCGGCCATGCCCTCAAGCGCAGCCAGCAACCCGGCGGCATGGGCGGTTCGGTCGATCCATCGGAGCGCGGCAAGTTGGCGGTGCGGAAAAGACAACTCAACACTTGAATCGGCCCACGGCTGCTTTTTCCTCCACCAAACGCCGTCCAGAAAGCGGCGTCATCAATCACCACCGGGCCCGCCTGCCCGATGCTCCAATCGGGGTTTTGCCGACACCCTTTCCACACCTCCTGACCTATCACAGCCGATTACGTGACTTTTTCTTGACATCTGTGTTTTTTCGTGGATATTAAGCACTGATCATTTTCAGTTCATTTACTCTCAAGTGTCCGATGATCGAAAATGAGCACTCACATGAGGGGTGGGCGAGGTTCGTGCCCCGGTTCGTGCGTCGCGTCAGCCCGTCAGCCAAGGAGTCGGCATGTCGGTTGCAACTAAAGTCCCCACCACGTCACAGACCCATCAACTTGTCCTCTATCGGCGAGCCCTGCACCCTGAATCGTTCCAGATGAAAGCCCGCACCGTCGTCCGCCACGGCACAGCCGAGCTTGAGGCCTGGCTCATGAACGGTGCCCACCTCATCCGCTTCCGCCACGACCTGTTCTGCGCCTGCGAACTCGTCACCGACCGCGAGACCGGCCTCCCCACCACCGGTGCCGTCGCCACCTTCCCCTGCTCAGGGGAGCGAGACTACGAACACGCCTTCACCGACGCCAAAGTGAACTACCTCACCACCGTCCAGACCGAATCCCTCTCCGCCCCCCTCTACAACACCACCTACGACGAGATGCTCACCCTCGCCGACGAGACCGACGCCCTCACCCACAAATGGGTCAACTCCCGCGGCGGGGCCTGCCTCTCGATGCTCGAAATCAACCGCTACCCCGGCGAGATCCACGCCCACAGTTTCCACCTTCAGGCCCAGGGCGGCTTGGTGGTCCGCGTCGAGAGCATGTTTGAACTGAAGCCGTGAGGGCGACGGCCCGAACTGGACGCAGGGTTGACTGGCGGGCTCCGTTCACTGGCCCCACGAGCCAACGTACAGCATGATCAACTCCGCCAGATCGTCAACCGACGCCCTTTGATCGCCATCGAGATCAAGGGTCCGGCCGCGAGCGGAATCGAAGACGCGGCCGTGATTCCCGCGGCCTTGTCTCGGGGGCTCTGCTTCTCATCCATCCCGCTGCGCCGTTCTGGCCGTAGGGTGAACGCCCCAGCCGTCCCCGCGCCGCTCCGGTTAAGCCCCCAGTTTGCTCGGCGGGCTTCCATAACATTCACCCCGCCCCCACTCCCCGCGCCGCGGCCGTGGCTTGGTCCGTTTGTTGCTGTTTCTCGCCTTTCACCGCGCCGCTCGGCTTCGCTTGGATTACCCGCCATGTCGTCTCCTACCCCCCCCCCCCCCACGTCGGCCACCCCCGCCTCCGCCGACTCGGCCCCCGCCAAGAAGGAAGGCGCTTCGTTCCGCGATTCGCTCAATCTGCCCCAAACCGCCTTCGCCATGAAGGCCAACCTCGTGCAGAACGAGCCCGCCAGCATCAAGCGCTGGGCCGCCATGAATCTCTACGCCCAGATCCGCCAAGCCCGCGCCGGCAAGCCCCCCTTCGTCTTTCACGACGGCCCGCCTTACGCCAACGGCTCCATCCACCTCGGGCTCCTGATGAACAAGGTGCTCAAGGACATGGTCGTCCGCTCCAAAACCCTCGCCGGGTTTGATTGCCCCTACATCCCCGGTTGGGACTGCCACGGCTTGCCCATCGAGCACAAGGTCATGCTCGAACTCGTCGAGAAGGGCAAGATGGACAAACTCAAAACCCTCGAAGAAGGCCAGCGCCGCATGGTCGTGCGCCGCGAGTGCCAGCAATACGCCGAGAAGTTCCACAAGCTCCACACCACCCAGTTCCAGCGTCTGATGACACTCGCCGACTACGAGCATCCCTATCTCACCATGCACCCCTCCTACGAAGGTGCCACGCTCGAAGTCCTCGCCGGCCTCCTTGAGAAAGGGCTCGTCTACCGCGCCCTGAAGCCCGTGCACTGGTCAATCGCCAATGAGACCGCCCTTGCCGAGGCCGAGCTCGAATACGAAGATCGCGTGGACCTCTCCGTTTACGTTGACTTTGAAGCCGCCGATGCCGACGCCGTCTACGCCGCCTTCGGCCTCGCCAAGCGCGATGACGATGCCGACGAAAGCGACGACGACGCCACTGCGGCGCAGGCCGAAAGCGTCAAACTCCCCAAGCCCGGCGAGCGGCCCCAGCAGACCCCCTGCTTCATGATCTGGACCACCACCCCGTGGACGCTCCCCGCCAACATGGCCATCGCCGTCAACCCCAAGTTTGAATACGCCCTCTACTTCGTCGATGGCAACGTCACCATCCTCGCCGCGGCCCTCGCCCCCAAGGTCTTCGCCGCCGCCAAGGCCCAGCAGATCGTCGAGATCGCCCGCTGCTCGGGCGAAAAACTCCTCGGCCTTCGCTACCAGCATCCCTTTGTCTCTCCCGCCGTCCATGGTGACCACCCCAAGGTCTTCACCGTCATGGCCGCTGATTACGTCACCCTCGAAGACGGCACCGGCCTCGTCCACACCGCCCCCGGCCACGGTCAGGAAGACTACCAAACCGGCCTGCGCGAAAAACTCCCCATCTATTGCCCCGTCCGCGCCGACGGCACCTACGACTCCACCGTCCCCGCTTTCATCCAGGGCAAAGACGTCTGGACCGCCAACAAAATCGTCGCCGAGCACCTCCGCGCCAGCGGCCACCTCTTCTACGACCACACCTTCACTCACTCCTACCCCCACGATTGGCGCTCGAAGACTCCGACCATCTTCCGCTGCACCGAGCAGTGGTTCGTCTCCGTCGATCGCGCCACCAGCGAAGGCGAGCCCTCGCTCCGAGACGCAGCACTCGCCCAAACCGCCGAAGGCACCGGCTCCGTCAAGTTCGTCCCCGACTGGGGCCGCAACCGCATGCGCGGCATGCTCGAATCCCGCCCCGACTGGTGCATCAGCCGCCAGCGCGCCTGGGGCCTCCCCATCCCCGCCTTCCTCTACAGCGATGCCGAAGGCAACACCCGCACCTTCATGACCTCCGCCAGCGTCAGCGCCGTCGCCAAACTCATCCGCGAGAAGGGCTCCGACGCCTGGTTCCAATCAACCCCCGAGCAACTCCTCGCTTATTACGACCGCGCCGCCGACCCGCAGGCCCCCGCGGGGCTCAACGTCGCCGCGCTCCGCAAAGGCGGCGACATCCTCGACGTCTGGTTCGAATCCGGCTCCTCCTGGAACGCCGTCATGCGCGAGCGCAACCAAGGCTACCCCATCGACCTCTACCTTGAGGGCTCCGACCAGCACCGCGGCTGGTTCCAACTCTCGCTCCTCCCCGCCATCGGCTACACCGGCAAGCCCCCCTTCAAGACGATCCTCACTCACGGCTTCATGGTCGACAAAGACGGCCGCAAACTCAGCAAGAGCAAGGGCGACAGCGTCGAAGACCTCTTCACCCGCTTCGGTGTCGATATCCTCCGCTGGTGGGTCTCCTCGCTGGCGTATGACAACGATGTCAAGGTTGACGAATCGTTCTTCACCACCGCCGGTGAATACTACAAAAAAATCCGCAACACTCTCAAGCACCTCCTCAGCAACCTCTACGACTTCACACCCGCCACATCGGGCAAGCCCGGCCATAGCGTGGACCTCAAATCCATCCCCTCAACCTCCATCGACGCCTGGGCTCTTTCAGAGTTTGATCGCCTCATCGCCGACGTCACCACCGCCTTCGACACCTACGACTTTAAGACCGCCAGCGCACGCCTCTACGAGTTCTGCGACAGCACCCTGAGCGCCACCTACTTCGTCGCCATCAAAGACCGTCTCTACTGCGACAAGCCCGACTCCCTCCGTCGCCGCCGCACGCAAACCGTCCTCTGGAATATCACCGACGGTCTCTGTAAGCTCATCGCGCCCATCCTCGTCCACACCGCCGACGAAGCCTACCGCTCCCTCCACCGCGTTCCCGTCGCGCCTGCCGCCGGTACGCCAACGGGGCCAGACGTCTGCGTCCACCTCACCACCTTCCCCGCTCCCAGCGGAATCACCGCCGATCCCGCCTGGGAACAGGTCTTCGTCGCCAAAGCCGCCGCCATGCAGGCCATGGAGCACGCCAAGCGTGAGCTCGGCGTCGAAAACCCCCTCGACACCAGCGTCACGTTCCCCGCCAGCCTCACCGGCCTCGAGCCCTTCGACCGCGTTGACATCGCCGACCTCCTCGGCGTCAGCCGCATCGATCTCGATCCCACCGCCAGCGAGGTCCGCATCGCCGACCGCCGCGGCCAGCCCCGATGCGAGCGCTCCTGGAAGCGCGACGGCACCGTCAAGGCACGCTCCACCGGCGCGCTCCTCAGCGATCGCGATGCGGAGGCCCTCGGGCTCTGACTCTCCGCGCCACCGCGGCACTCCACCATGGCCTACACGCTCCCCCCAGCCCTCGCTGCGCGACTCGACGCCCTCACCGCCGAGCACGCCCAGTTTGCGCACGCCCTCACCGACCCCGCCCTCGCTGCCGATCACAAGCGCGCCCGCGACTTCTCCATCCAGAAGGCCGCCCTCGACGCCGTCGTCACCGACTACACCCGCCTCAAAGCCGTCATCACCGAAGCCGCCGGGCTCGAAAAAGCCCGCACCGGCCCCGACCGTGAATACGCCGCGCTCGCCGCCGAGGAACTCCCCGGCCTGAGCCGCCAGATCGAAGCCATCGTCGCTTCGCTCAAGTCCGCCCTTGTCAACTCCAGCGACAACGCCATCGGTTCGGTCATGCTCGAAGTCCGCGCCGGCACCGGCGGCGACGAAGCCGCCCTCTGGGCCCGCGACCTCTTCGAGATGTACCAGCGCACCGCCACCAAGCGCCGCTGGACATTCGAGGTCCTCGACTTCACCGCCGAGTCCTCCGCCGGCGGCCTCCGCAGCGCCGTCGCCAACATTCGTGGCGAGGGCGTCTGGATGGCCCTCAACTTCGAGGCCGGCGTCCACTCCGTCAAGCGCGTCCCCGCCACCGAAGCTCAGGGCCGCATCCACACCAGCACCGCCACCGTCGCCGTGCTCCCCGAGCCCGCCGAAGTGCAGGTGAAGATCGACTGGGCCAAAGACGTTGAAGAAAACGTCACCACCAGCCAGGGGCCAGGCGGCCAGAACGTCAACAAAGTCGCCACCGCCGTGCAACTCCACCACAAGCCCAGCGGCATCATCATCCGCATGCAGGAAAGCAAGAGTCAGTCCGACAACCGCCAGCGCGCCAAGCGCCTGCTCATGACCAAACTCTACGAGATCGAGCGCCAAAAGATACACGCCCAGCGCTCCGCGGCCCGGTCCTCGCAGATCGGCGGCGGCGAACGCAGCGAAAAAATCCGCACCTACCGCTACAAAGAAGGCATCGTCGCCGACGAACGCCTCCCCGGCGAATACCAACTCCGCGCCCTCCTCGCCGGCGACTTCACCGAGCTCCACGACGCCCTCATCGAGCAAGAGACCGACCGCCGCCTCGAAGCCATGATCTAAAGGCACCCGCCCCGCGCCCCTTCCCCCGCAACGCGTACGAGCCCGTCCGCGCAAGCGGCGGGCTGTGCACCCACCGCACCGGCGCACCCCACCATTTCATGCAGCGAGGCACACGGAGCATCCCACCCCGTTGCTCACGCAAGCGGGCTCGTCATCGGAAAAATCGCCGCAGTTTACCCGCCGTGGCGGGCCTCTCCCCCGCACCCCGTTTTCGCCCGCCCGCCAACCGATCGCCCGGCCCTCCCCCAACCTGCTTACCGTCCGGCCCTTGAACGACTCCTACGACATCGCCATCATCGGCGCCGGCGCCGCTGGCCTCATGGCCGCCATCGCCGCCGGCCGCACCGCCCGCGCTGCCGGTGCGGCCAGTGCCTCCACCTCCATCATCCTTCTCGACGGTGCAACCACCCTCGGCGCCAAAATCCTCGTCGCCGGCGGCGGCCGCTGCAACGTCACCCATTACGCCGTTGACGAAACCGCCTACGCCGGTTCCTCCCGCAACGCCATCAAGAAAGTCCTCCGCTCTTACACAGTCGAGCAAACCGTCGCCTTCTTTGAAGCCCTCGGCGTCCAGCTCAAACGCGAAGAAACCGGCAAGCTCTTCCCGACCACCGACAAAGCCCGCACCGTCCTCTACGCCCTCCTCGACGCCGCCAAAGCCGCCGGCGTTCACCTCTTCAACCCCTGGCGCGTCGACACCATCTCCCGCGACGATTCCGGCATCTTCACCATCACCCGCGCCACCGCGCTCGACGCATCGCCCGCCGCCGGTCCCACCACCGCGTCATCCCTCCGCGCCCGCGCCGTCATCCTCGCTCCCGGCGGCCTCTCGCTCCCAAAGTCCGGCTCCGACGGTCACGGCCACACCATCGCCCGCTCCCTCGGCCACTCCATCACCGATCGTGTCTTCCCCTCCCTCGTTCCGCTCACCATCGATCGCGACTTCTTCACCTGCGCACTCATGGGCCTCGCCGTCCCCGCCACGCTCACCGTGGTCTCCGGCACCGGCAAACACCTCGTCTCCTTCACCAACTCAACCCTCCTCACTCACTTCGGCCTCTCCGGCCCCGGCCCCCTTGATATCAGCCGCTACTACACCGACGCCAAGCGTTCCGACCCCGCCGCCCGCCTGCTGATGAACTTCCTTCCCGCCTTCACCACCGAAACCCTCGACGCCCACCTCCAAAAATACACCCAGCCCATCAACCGCTTCCTCAATCAGCGCCCCCAGGCCCTCCCCGACCGCCTCGCCCGCGCCCTCGCCGAGCACGCCGGTGTCAACCCCGCCCAGCGCCCAGACCAACTCCCCCGCGAACTCCGCCGCGCCCTCGTCACCACCATCACCGCCCTCCCCATGCCCATCACCGGCGACCGCGGCTACACCTACGCCGAAGTCACCGCCGGCGGTGTCCCGCTCAGTGAACTCCACCTCGCCACCATGCAGTCGCGCCTTTGCCCCATGCTCTTCCTCGCCGGTGAACTCCTCGATGTTGACGGCCGCATCGGCGGTTATAACTTCCAGTGGGCTTGGGCCTCCGGCTACCTCGCCGGCCAAGCCGCCGCCCACGCCATCGCCCCGCCCGCGCCCGCACTCCCGCCCGCGCCCGCCCCCGCCTGACCACCACGCCACAACCCTTCGCCGCTCGCTCGCTCCGGGCCGGCGATCCGACGGTGCCCCCCGCCCCCCTCCGCCCCGCAACCACGGGCCGCGCTGGAGGGGGGGGGGGCCAGCAACTGGCCCACGTGTTCAAGAAGACCGGCTCGTTCTACTCCCACTGCGACTGGCACACCGCGCACTATGTCAAGGCCGTTCGCTTCCAGGTTCTCGATTCGTGAATCCCTTACCCCATGAGTCCTGTCCAACGACAGGTACGGCGCCGCCGTCACGAGGATGGATCGACGGGCGCTCTACATCATCTATGATGTTGGCATGATTACGCGACTTTATGTGAACAACTTCCGCTGTCTGGTGGCCTTCGAGACGACGTTCGACTCGTTCGGCGTGCTGTGCGGGCCCAACGGTGTGGGCAAGAGCTCAGTGTTCGATGCGTTGCGCCTGCTGCAGAATCTCGGCACCGGCGACGGCCTGCTTGGCGGGACCGGTGAGCAGGATGTGCCCCGGCTTGAGTTCACTCAGTGGCTCGACAGCAGAATACAGGAGTTCGAACTGACCCTGAGCGTGGACGGGCACACATTCGACTACGTCCTCCACATCGAGCAGACGACTGACTCCGAGAAGCCGCGGGTGATCCACGAGAAGGCCCTGTGCGACAAGACACCGTTGTTCGAGCGCGACCCAGAGGGCGTGCGCTTTCTGAAGGCGGGCGGAGATCAGGCAAGATTTCCGCTGGACTGGCGACAGACGGCGCTGGCAGCCATCCAGCCGCGTGGCTTCCGCATCGGGAAATTGGCGTTGCTGCAAGAGGAGATCGCCAAACTGCTGATCCTTCGCCCCAACCCGCGCAGCATGGAGTCCGAGAGCAAGGCCGAGGCCAGGCACCCGGACTTGTCGATGAGCAACCTGACGTCGTGGTACCGCTCGCTGGCGCAGGAGCAGGCGTGGACCGATGCGCTGCGCGACGCGCTGCAAGCCGTCTGGCCGGATTTCCGCTCGTTCAAACAAGTTGACGTCGGGATGAACACGAAGGCGCTGCAGTTGCGGTTCGAGGAGAAAGGCGGCAAGCCGGTGCTCCTGTTCCTTGGCCAACTCTCGGATGGAGAGCGAGCGCTGCTTGGCCTGTACATGGTGCGCTCGGCGCTGCAGACCGGCGCAGTGCGGACGGTGCTGATCGACGAGCCGGACAATTTTGTCGGCTTGCCTGAATTGCAACCGTGGGTGCTGTCGATGCGGGAACTGCTGGACGTCAATTATCAACTCATCATGATCTCGCACCATCCGGAAATTCTCTCGAACTCGGGCGAAGCGAACGGACGCTACTTGCGACGCGACAATCACACCTCTCCCACTCGAATCGGGCCGCTGAAGGTGCCCGAGGGCATGACCGCCGGGGAGGCGATCGCAAGGGGGTGGGCCAGTGGCAAGTAGAACGCAGATTGTGTGCTTGTGCGAGGGCACAAGAGGAAAGAGCATTGATCAGGTATTCATCAACCGGCTGATCAAATCGCTCGACCCGGGCTGGCTCCGGCCCTGGGGCGGCAGCAACACGCTCCGGCTTGTGCCCTGCGGGGGACGAAAGGCGGTTATCGAGAAGATGCCGGAGGAACTGCAAAGTTGCCTGAAGGCAGGCGGTCAGACGACGCTTATGGTGTGGGCCGACTGCGACGACGACCGTGCCGACGGCAACGCACTCAAAGCCGACTTCTGGAAAGAGTCGCAGCAACACGGGATCAGCAAAGCCGACTTCGATCGCGCCGTGTTCATCTTTGCCCAGGACCGCTTGGAGAACTGGATCGAGTTCCTGCTGACAGGAAACACAGACGAAACGAAAGAGGGTCCGCGCGTAAAGTCCGACCGCGACGCGGCCGACGCGGCGAAGAAGCTGGCGGAGTTCTGCAGGGATGGACAACAGGTGGCCGGCATGCCCCCCTCGCTGCAATGGTCCTGCAAAAACTGGCGGGCGCTCGTCGAGCGCGTGAAATCTTGAGCCCATTATCAACACCAGCCGGAAATTCGCGACGGCGATCACACCGAGAAGATGTAGGGCAGCGCGGCAAGGGCATCGGGCCGCGCCCCAGCCCCCTCGCGCCGCGCCCAACACGTCTGGCGTCGCGCCGGGTCCGGGAACCGTCCCGCCGGGCCCGGGAATGCACCAACGGTGCTTGGGAACGGCCGCGCCGGGGTGGGCAACGCCGCCGCCGTTCCCGAGTCGGCTCGGAGAACCCACACTCTCCCGGCCCGCCCCCCTCTCACCCTACTATCCAGCGTGCCCGCCCAGAATGAACACACCCTCGACCCCGCCAGCGCCACCAGCCTCCCCCGCTCCATGGCTATCGAACTCTCCATCGTCGCCCCCGCCCACAACGAGCAGGACAAC
>Ga0105047_10008313_pt1 | contig 17298 bp, 20 predicted proteins | sample MAT04_FD_78384 | JGI IMG/M metagenome (GOLD analysis project Ga0105047, IMG submission 78384) | Freshwater microbial communities from Lake Fryxell liftoff mats and glacier meltwater in Antarctica - MAT-04 (megahit assembly) | ecosystem: Environmental > Aquatic > Freshwater > Ice > Liftoff...
AAGGTTACGAAGCCCATAAGGTGGCATACGATGGCCACCGGCTCATCTGGCCTTGGGCGGAGGATGAGTTTGGCCTAAGAAACGCCGTGGATCGTGCGCGCTGGTTGTCCGAGTGGCTAAATAAGATGACGGGACTCGGGTTGGCCGCTCAACCTGTCCTGGCTCTGCCGGGTTGGTACGTGGTAGCAAAGGGTATTGGGCCAGTCATCGTGGTCATGGAAAAGCAATTGGAGGGAGCCATCAAACGAGCGCCCAGCAGGAGCCTGACTGACAAGGAGATCGACCAAATCGCTCGCCTAATCGATGCGCGCTGTCGCGACGTGGAGGATTGAGGGCGGCCAAGGATAAGGCAAAGGAAGGCAGGCCGGAAAGAAACCAAACCTTTAGCGCTTTCGGTGGTCGTCGTAGCCTGCTCCCAAGCGTTCAAAGGCCGCTGGGTCGTGACCGACGATCACCGCGTCCATGCACTCGGCCACTGCGACCTGCCAAGCGTCATTCTCGCCCATGCGCTGCGCGGCCCGGCTCTGGCGCAGGGCGGCGCGGTTGGCGTGTTGACGCCCGATGGTTTGCCAGCGGAAGGCGCGAAATGCCTCCCGCACCGCCCCGGTATCGGCCGCGCCTTCCAACACCTCGGCAGAGGTTACCGGTGAAACCCAAAGCTCAGCGCCAGGATGGCGTCGAAACCAAGCGTGGGCCGGCCCGGCTTGGCGGCTGGCAACCTCATTCAAATAGTCGATGAGGAAGGAGGAATCGAGCAGGTAGCGCTTCACCTGCGGGGAGTGATGCGCAGGGCTGAATCACCCCAGTGCCGCTCGCCCCAGGCGAGCGCGTCAGCGCCGGTGACGATTTCTTCGTCGCGGATCAACTTGCGGACGAACGTGGCTTTTTTCATCCCCGCGCGCTTTGAACGCTTGGCGAGGATGCCTTGTTCTTCCTTGGTGAGACGGACGGTGAGGACGGCAGGCATAGTATCTCTTTTGTATGTCAATTCCTCCGGTGTCAACCCATGCGGTGATGTAACCCTAAACACCGCAAAGAGTGCGGTGATTAGGGTCGTTATTCGCCGCAAACCAAAGGTCCGACCGGAGGGGCCCGGGGCTGGCTGCGCCGGGATTGGTTTATCGCGGAAAGGGCGCAGCCAGCCAGCGCCCCGACATCGCCAGATCATCCAGCCGGAACTCAGATGAATGGCTTCCATCCTCACCAAGGCTTCGGCGGACACGGTCGTTGGCCCGTTGGGCCGCCTGTTCGATGTAGCCGGCAAAAAAGAGCGGACCAGCCAAAAGCGGCGACGGGGAGGTAGACTCTCCTCTCCCGGAACGGACTATTCTTGGGCCTGATTTCCAGGATTTCAAATTCACTAAAGGCTCCGGTCAAAAACGTGATTCCCTTCAATTGACCATCCCACCACGCTGCACGCTCCCATGAAAAAAGACGCCGTCCTCGCCAAGATCAAAACCGAAAAGGTCATTGCCCTGATCCGGGCCGATTCCTCCGACGGCCTGCTCGATTGCGCCCGCGCCCTCGCCGCCGGCGGTCTCACCAGCATCGAGCTCACCATGACCACCCCCGGGGCTATCGCCATGCTCCGCCAGGCCACTGCGGTGCTGCCTGATTTCGTGTTCGGACTCGGCACCGTCCTCGACGCCGCCACCGCCCGCGAGGGCATCGCCGCCGGCGCCCGCTTCATCGTCACCCCCGCCTTCCGTCCCGACGTTATTGCCGAGTGCCGCCAGCAAAACATCCCGATCTTCAGCGGCGCGCTCACCCCGACCGAAATCCTCAACACTTGGGATGCCGGGGCCGACGCCGTGAAGGTATTCCCCGCCGAGTTCTTCGGCCCGGCCTACATCAAGTCCGTCCGCGCCCCTTTTCCCAACATCGCCCTCGTCCCCACCGGCGGCGTGAACGCGGAGAACGTCGGCGAATTCATCAAGGCCGGCGCCTTCGCCACCGCCGCGGGCACCTCGCTCATCGATGCCAAAACGCTGAAGGATAAAAACTGGGCCCTCATCACTACCCGCGCCAAGGCCTTCGTGGCCGCCGTCGCGGCCGTGAAGTAACCGCCCGCGTATCATGTCAGCCCACCCTCCCAGCCTGCGCCCGGGCTCGCGCTGCCGTCCCTCGCCTGGCGGATTTACCGCCGCTTCCACCGCAACGTCGGCCGGCAGCTGCTCCCCCCGCGCCACCTGATCACGGGCCGCGTCATCTTCAGCCTGCTCGCCGCCGGCCTGCTGATCCTCTTGTCACCCGTGCCGCGAATGCTTCTCGGCCTCGGCGGCGGTCCCGGCCTCGGCGGACTGCTCGCGTGGGTTGGGCTGCACCTCACCAAATTCGAAATCGGCGGGACCAAACCCCATTATTACACGCCCAACACGACCATCCGTATTGGGCTGACCCTGCTCGTCGCCGGTCGGGTGCTCCACCGCATCGGCGTGCTGTATTTCTCCGATCGCGCGACCGCGGGATCGACCCCGGCCTTCATGCAAGGCCAGCTGACCATGCTCGTGATCGGGCTGACCGCCGGCTACTACATCGCGGGCAACTCCGGCGTGCTCCTGAAGAGCAGCCGCGGTTAGATTGTAGGTGGGCCGGGCGCTCCGCGCGCGGCTGCCTGTCTCTCAATCCACCGCGCGGCGGAGCGCCCGGTCCACCCGTTGAACGACATCCGTTTTCCGTCAACCGATTGGCGGCTGCTCCAGGAACTTCCTGATATCCGGGATTTTCTTTTCCCGGCGCTGGGCCATGTCGCGGACAAAATACGGATCCACCGCGGCCGTCACCTCGACCTCCTCCTCGCCCTCGCTCTCCTCATCCTCCTCAATCTCGTCACCTTCGGAGTCGGTGAAAACCCACTCCTGCTCGGCGTCGAAGGCATGCGACATCCGGCGGGCCAACGGATCGAGCACGAGCGCGGGATTCTTCACCCGCCCCGCCTTCACCAGCTCGAACAGGCAGGGATAAAACAGGTTGTCGAAATGCGCGCGAAACTCGCTCAGCCACTTATTCGCCACGCCTTCACGGCGGGTCAGCAGCACAACATCGGAGAAATGCACGCAGGCCTCATACCACGCGAGCGAAGCCGGGTTCTTCTCCGCCAGCGCGCAGTTCACCACGCAGAGGATGCGCCCGAGTTCGCCTCCCTGCCCTTCCAGCCAGGCCTTGCACACCTCGAGCTGGTCCACCGGGTTCGTGCGGCCATCCGTGACAAAAAACACGTGTGTCGCCTCTCGCGGGAGCATGCCGTCGATGCTGTCGTCGGTCCAGGTCCAGCGTGCGAGGCCCGGCAGCTTCGCGTCCAACCTATCCGGCGCCTCGGCCGCGGACAGCATCACCGCCGCACGGTCGCCCTCCGCGAGGCCGCCCTCGATCAAATCGGCCACAATCTCGCGGCGGCCGGAACCAGCCGCGCCCAAAATCACATAAACGAGAGGTTGGTCAGCCATGGGAGATGCACCATGAAGTACACGAACAGCGCAAAGAGGCAACTGCCCGGAGTTCACAAACCGTTGACCACGGATTGCACCACCCGACACGGATCAATCCCAAGGCTGTCTTAGGATTGATCCGTGTCCACTTGTGAAATCCGTGGTCAAAAATTCCGACAGTTCGAACCTTCGCGGGTAAAGAATCAGAACTTAAACGTCCGGTTCTGCGCCGCTTGGCGCAGCCAGTGGTCCACGATGACCAGCGCCGCCATCGCCTCGACGATCGGCACTGCGCGCGGAAGCACACAGGGGTCGTGCCGGCCCTTGGCGGCCAGCTCGGTCGCGTGGCCGTGCACATCCACGGTTTGCTGGGGCTGAAGGATCGTGGCCGTCGGCTTGAACGCCGTGCGGAAGACAATCTCCTCGCCGTTGCTGATGCCGCCCTGCACTCCGCCCGAGCGGTTGGTGACCGTGCGCACGCGGCCGTCGCGCGGCTCGAACGCATCATTGTGCTCCGAGCCCTTCAGGCGGGTGCCGGCAAACCCGCTGCCGATTTCAAAACCCTTCGTCGCCGGCAGCGACAGCATCGCCTTGGCGAGGTCCGCCTCGAGGCGGTCAAACACGGGCTCACCCAAGCCCGGCGGCACGCCGCGGACCCGGCACTCGATCACGCCGCCCACGGAGTCGCCCGTGCTGCGCGCGGCCTTGATGCGCTCAATCATCGCCGCGGCCGTCGCAGGATGCGGGCAGCGCACCGCGGTCGCCTCCACCTCGGCCAGCGTGGGGAATTTTTCCAGCAACCCGGCCGGGACGGTGATGTCATGCACCGCCGTGACGAAGGCCCGCACTTCCACGTTGCCGGCGAGGGCGAGAATCTTCTTCGCGATGACGCCCGCTGCCACGCGGCCGATGGTCTCGCGCGCGGAACTGCGCCCGCCGCCGCGATGATCGCGCACGCCAAATTTGGCCTGATAGGTGTAGTCGGCGTGCGATGGACGGAATTTGTCCTTCATGTCATCGTAGGCCCCCGGACGTTGGTCGGTGTTGTGGACGAGCAACGAGATCGGCGTGCCCATCGTCCGGCCCTCGAAGATGCCGGCGAGGAACTCGACTTTGTCGGACTCCTTGCGCGGGGTGACGATGTCGCTCTGGCCCGGCCGGCGGCGGTCGAGCTCGGCTTGGATTTCCTCCACCGTCAGCGGCAGGTTTGGCGGGCAGCCGTCAATGACCACGCCCACGGCCGCCCCATGGCTTTCGCCCCAGGTGGTGATGGTAAAGAGTTTTCCAAAGCTGTTCGGCATCGCGGTGCCCGAGCGTTGGGTGACCCCTCCAGCCCGGCAAGCGACAAATCGGCCCGGCCGGGGCAACTTTCCGCGCACTGCCACGTCATAGCCGTTTACATGCCCGAGGCATTCACCTTTCATCTGCGCTCCGGCTCCGGCCCATCAACTCCCTATCGCTTTCCTGCATGAGCCCGCGTTTTTTCCGCCTAAGCCTCGCCCTCTGCCTCGTTTCCGCCACCGGGGGAACCTTGGCTGCCGGGGACCCCGTGGAGTTGATTCCCACCCCGACCTCGGAAGAACTCGTCGGCCCGATCAAGCTCCCCGACGCCGACATCGACACGGTGCTGGGCGCCTTGGAACTTTACACCGGGCGCACGATTCTTCGTCCCCAGGCCCTGCCTGCGGCCACGTATCACCTGGTCATCAACAAAAAGATCCCCAAGTCCGAGGCGATCCTCGCCCTTGAGACCGTGCTGGGACTCAACGGCGTTGGCATAGCCCCGCTCGGCGACAAGTTCCTCAAGGTCGTCGCGCTCGCGCAGGTCAAGAACGAGGCGCCCGAGATGATCGAGGGCTCCACCCTTGGGCTGCCCCCCAGCGGTCGCATCGCCACCAAGCTCTTCCTGTTCGAATTCCTCCGCGCCAGCGAGTTCGCCCCGCAAATTACACCGCTCATGTCACCCGGCGTCGCCAACGGTGTGGTCGTCCTCGACAAGGCCAACGCCGCGCTCATCACCGACTCCATCAGCAACCTCCAGCGCGTCGAGAACCTGCTCCGCCTGCTCGACCATCCCTCGGCCAACGGGTTCAAGCCGAAATTCTACACCCTGCGCAACGGCGCCAAGGCCAGCGATCTCGTCAACAAGCTCCGCGCCATGTTCCAGGGCCCGCTCGCGAACCAACTGGGCAGCGCCACGTCCTACAGCGCCGACGACCGGACCAACCAGATCGTCCTCCTGTCCGATCCGCGCCAGTATCCGCTGTTCGACGAGTTGATCGACAAACTCGACGTCAAGGCCGACCCCAACACGCGCAACGAGGTCATCTACCTCAAGCACGCCACCGCCAAGGACGTCGCCACACTGCTTAGCTCGCTCGTCTCCGGCCAGAACGCCGCGCAGCGAACGGGCTCCGACACCACCCGCACCGGCCAAGTGCAGCCGTCCACCCCGGGCCCCGCCGGCGGACCCGCCCAAGTCGCCACTCCGGCCACCACCGCACCGGCCATCGCCGTCCTCGGCGAGGGCACGACCAATTTCAGCAGCCTCGTCACCATCCTCGCCGACGACCGCAGCAACGCGGTCGTCGTCTCCGGCACCGTCGACGACATCCGCCTCATCCGCGACTTGGTTGAGAAGGTGGACATCTTGCTTGCCCAGGTGCGCATCGAGGTCGTCATTGCCGAGGTTACGCTGTCTGACGCCGATAAGACCGGTATTTCCGCGCTCAACCTCACGGTGGGCCGAAATCCCCTCGGCGTCACCAAGATCACCGGCTTTGCCGGTTCCGTGGCGGGCTGGGATATCAGCTCGGGCATTGTTGATCCGCTGTCCTTCACCGCGGCCATGACCGATGCCGGCTCCAAGAATAACCTGAAGATCCTCTCCGCCCCGATGATCATGACTACGCACAACAAGGAGGCGGAAGTGAAGGTAGGGCAGAAACAGCCAATTATCACGGGTTCCACTGCCACTCCAACGTCCGCCAGCACCACCGGCATCACCACCCAGTCCCAAGTCACCTATCAGGACATTGCTATCGATCTGAAGGTCACGCCTCTCATCGGAGACGATGGCAGCATCCAGCTGAAGATTTCCCAGCAGGTGGACGACGTCATCGGCAGTGTCCTGATCGACAACAACCAGCAGCCCATCATCGGCACGCGCCTCGCCACGTCGTTCGTCAATGTCATGGACGGGCAGATGCTCGTACTCGGCGGCCTGCAACGGAACAAATTCAACGCCACCCGCAAAAAGATCGGATTCCTCCACGAGATCCCCATCCTCAGCCAGATTTTTGGCGCCCGCGAGAATACCGTGGAACGCACGGAACTCCTGCTCTTCATCCGCCCCCACGTCGTCCCGCCGGGCGAGGGCACCGTGGACACGCGCAAGGATATCGAGCGGCAGTCCAATAAGGAGCAAATCGAGCACTTCCTGACCCCGCCGCCCCCCAAGGCCGACGGCAAGAAGTAGATTCGCCCCGCCCATGACTGCGTCCGCTCCCGCGACCCCGCCCGCGTCTCTCGACGTCCGCCTCGACGAGGCCCAGCGCCAGGCCTTGCTCGAGGCTCCGCGCGAAAAACGCCTCGCCGTCCTCGCCGCCGCGCTCTCCCTCCCCGAGTCCGAGGCGCTCATCACCCTCGCCGCCGCCGCGGGGCTCGCCACCGCCAGCAACCTCGAGCCCGATCCCGCCGCCCGCGGCCTCCTCCCCGCCCGCCTCGTCCACGACTACCAGATCATCCCGATCCGCTTCGGCGATCCCGCCGAGGCAGGCTCGAACCCTCCGCCCTTGCACCTCGCGAGCGCGTGGCTGCCGGACGAGGTGATGAACGACTGGCTGCGCACCTTCACCTCGCGCCCGCCCGTCTGGCACCTCGCCGTTCCCGAGCGGGTGCACCAGCTCCTCATTGAAAACTACGGCGTCGGCTCCGGCTCGCTCGATGATGGCGACGATTCCTACGTTGCTCCCGAAACGACTGCGCAGCACGAGGAGGTCGTGGACGAGGACGCCGCCGTCGTGCGCTTCGTCACCGATGTGATTTCGCAGGCGGTCGAAGACCAGGCGACGGACATCCACTGGGAGCCGCAAGAGGGCCAGCTGCGCATCCGCTACCGCGTGGACGGCCTGCTGGTGCCCGTGCCCGTGCCGGAAAATCTCCTGCGTTTCCAGGACGCCATCATCTCGCGCCTCAAAATCATGGCGCGCCTCAACATTTCCGAGCGCCGCCTGCCGCAGGACGGCCGCATCAATTTCAAGGCCAACGGCACCACTCTCGACATCCGCGTCTCGACCATCCCAACGATCTACGCCGAGTCCATTTCGCTCCGCCTCCTCAACCAGAAGAAGGAGGCCTATACCATGGACCGCCTGGGCATGAGCGCCGAGGAGCAGGCACAGATCACGGCGATCCTCGACTACCCGCACGGCATCATCCTCGTCACTGGCCCGACCGGCTCCGGCAAGTCGACTTCGCTCAACGCGTTCCTGCGGAAGATCAACTCCACCGACCTCCGCATCATCACGATCGAGGACCCGATCGAATACGAAGTCCCCGGCGTGAACCAGATGCAGGTGCGGCCCGAGATCGGCCTGAGCTTCGCCGACGCCCTCCGCCACGTGCTGCGCCAGGATCCCGACGTCATCATGGTCGGTGAAATCCGCGACAAGGACACCGCCGAGATCGCCATCCGCGCGTCGCTCACGGGCCACTTGGTTTTCTCCACGCTGCACACCAACGACGCGCCCGGCGCCATCACGCGTCTGGTGGACATGGGCATCGAGCCCTTCCTCGTCGCCTCCGCCATCGAGCTCGTCATCGCCCAGCGCCTCGTTCGCCGCCTGTGCCCGGCCTGCTCGAAGCCCGCACCGGTCACCCGCATCAAGCTGATCGAGAGCCTAGCCATCCTCGGCTGCAACCCGGCCGAGGCAGAGCTCATCACCGAGCTGAAGTCTCCCGTGGGTTGCGACCGCTGCCGCAACACCGGTTATCGTGGCCGGATCGGCATTTTCGAGATCTTCCGCCTGAACGATGAAATGCACGAACTTGTGCTGAAGCGCGAAAGCACGCGGACCCTCGCCGAGACCGCCCGCAAGCACGGTATGCGCACCCTCGGCCAGAGCGGCTGGGAAAAAGTGAAGGCCGGCTACACGACGCTCGAGGAAGTGCTCCGGGTGATCACCGTCGCAGAGAAGTGAGAAGGCAGGAGGAAGAATGAAGATCCTGTCTTCAGGCGAAAGGCGATGGGCGATGGGCGATGGGCGGCCCCAGCGAATGTCCACGGAAAACCGCGTGCAGCTATCAGTGGTTTTTTCCTCCCTTTCGCCCTTCGCCTATCGGCTTTTGCCCGTCCTCTGACCCATGCCCCGCTTCACCTACAGCGCTCGCGACCGTGCCGGCAAGGCCGTCGCCGACACGCTCGAGGCGCCAAGCCGCAAGGACGCCCTCCGGCTGCTCACCGCGCGCGGGTTGCAGGTCACGACGGTCAGCGAATCCGGAGCCACCGCCGGGCCGGCCAAACAGGTGGTGTCCGTCGACACGCGCGTCATCACGCTCAACCGGAAGCAGCGACTGCCGTTTCTCGAGGCCTTGCGTGATCTCGTCACCAGCGGCATGTCCGCCGGCGAGGCCGTCCGCCTGCTCTCCGTGCGCATCAAGGATCCCGGCCTGCGCCTGCTGTGCACCGGCCTGTGGGAACGGCTGAGCGAGGGCGCGCCCCTCTCCCGCGCGATGGCCGCCTTTCCCGCGGTGTTCGATGGCTCCACCCTCAGCCTTATCCAGGCAGGCGAGGCCACGGGGTCGCTGCAGGATACGCTCGAGCGGCTGATTGCGCATCTCAACGAACAGCGCGACCTGCGCACGCAACTCCTCACCGCCCTCGCCTATCCCTGCCTGTTGATGGCCGTGGCCGGGGGCCTCGTGCTGTTCTTCCTGTTTTTCCTCCTGCCGCGACTGCAGGCGCTGTTCAACTCCCTCCACGGCGAGCTGCCGCTCTCCACCCGGATCCTCGTGGCCAGTTCCAGCTTCGCGCTGCATTACGGCGCGTTCTTCGTGATTGCCGCGGGCCTCGGCGCGATTGCGTTCTGGCGGTGGCGGCAGACCGAGGTCGGACGCGAGGCGACCGATGCGTGGCTGCTGCGGCTGCCGCTGTTCGGGGGGTTCGCGGTATCGCAGACTGTCCTCGCCTTCAGCCAGACCCTCGGCGTGCTGCTGGCCAACGGCATCACCGCGGCGGAGGCGCTGCGCATGACGGAGCGCCAGATCGGCAACCGGGTGCACCGCCGCGCGTTTCACGGCGCCACCGACCGCGTGCTCGAGGGCGAGGCTCTCTCCAGCGCGCTCGCCCGCACCGGCTGTTTCCCCGACCTCGTGCTCGACCGCCTGGCCGTCGGCGAGAACACCGGCAACATCGTGCCCAGCCTCGGCGAGATCGCCCGCAACTACCGGCGCATCATCTCCAGCCAGCTGAACCTGTTCGTGAAGGTCATCGCGACCGTCGTCCTGCTCGCCGTGTTCGTGATCGTCGGCTTCATCGCCTTCGCGATCGTCAGCGCCGTCTTCAAAGTCAGCGCGAGCTTCAAAATGTAAGGGACCGAAGAAAGGGCGTAACGGCTGGGTGCACCGGAAGTAGTTGAACCTCCCGATCTCCAGAATTTTTTACCACGGATTTCACCGAATGACACGGATCAGGGCGCTCCGATTCGAGCTTCGATCAGCAAGCAATTTTGATTCTAGTCTGATCCGTGCCATTCCGTGTAATCCGTGGTAAAACGATTCGGATGGGTGCCAGCGACTCCGCTCTCACCCACTGACCCTCTCAATGCACGATCTCGACCGATGACACCCGCAGTGACGCGTTGAGTAACGCGGGGTTGGCCCGCTCCGCTTGCAGCGAGAACTGCTCGATGCCGATATACGGCGAGCGCTTCGTCAGCTCGAGGTAGAAGCTCTTCAGCGAGTTCCAGTCCATCTTGAGCAAATTGAACTGCACCGTGTGCACGGCGAACTGGCCGCTGCGCTCCGTGCGCGGAGTGTCGCTGGTAAATTTGAGCCCCTGCGCCCGCGCCAGGCCGTTGAGTTCGCCCACCAACTGCGTGTCGTCGAGGGTCTTCGCCGGATCCAGGTTCTTCACCGCCTTGCCCGCCTCCTCCTCGATCGTCGTCCGGTTGGCCAGCCACTGCGCCTGGTCCGCCAGCGTCACGGTGGTGGTGTGCTGCGTCCGCCAGGCCCGGGCTACGCGCCCGCTGAAATTCGACAGGAACGTGAGCGCGACCAGTATGACAATCACCACGAGGAGCAGTTTCTCCCGCAACAACCGGCTGAGAAAATAGGTCTTGAGCGCGTTCATGGGACGACCGCGGGCTTGAGCGCCTCGGGCTTAAAGGTGATGACCAGCGAGAAGGTCATGAGGTTGTCGCGCGTGCGCTGGTCGCGGACCTCGACTTTTTCGCAGGCCGGTAGCTCGCTCAGGGCCGAGCGGAACGCCGCCACGTCGTTGGGCGACGTCGTCTGCGCATCTACCGTCAGCGTGTAAAGTCCACCGGTCGTCGCCCGCAGGAACTGGATCACCGCCGGCTTTCGCTCGCTCGCGATCGAAATCATCTCGAGCGGCAAAAGGCGCTTGGTCGAGAGCTCGTTGGTCCGCGTCGCGAGGCTTTGCGCCGTCATGATCTGGTCCACCACCGGCTGCTGCGCCGCGACTTTCGCCTCGCGGGTCTTTTGCCAGAGCCCCCCACCCGCCAGGGCCAGCAGCCCCAGCAGCATCAGCCCCACCGTCGCGAGGCTGCCCATGAAAATCCGCCAGAGCGTCAGGTCGCGCGCCTGCGCCCGCCGCAGCGCCGCCAGCTCGGCCTTGTCGCGCACGTCCATTCCTGCCGCGCTCGCGGCCGGCAGACGCGACACTTGGGCATCGGCGCGAAACACAAACTCATCGCCACGGCGGTCCGACGCTTCGGCCACCGGTGGCCCCGCCAGCTCGACCATTTGCTTGCTGCCGCCTGCCAGGCGCAGCAGCTCGTCCTTCACGCGAGCCCGGTCGGCGTCGGTCGCCTCGGGCCCCAGCGGACGGAAAATGACCGCCGCCGGCACCGCGCCACTATCCCAATGGATCGCGGTGAGTCCTTCGGCCGAGGGCACAAGCAGCGTGGTCGCCGGCTTCAGCTCGAGTCCGAGCAGCGTCGCAAAAACCGGCAGCACCAGCTTGGCCCCTTCCCACTCCGTCAGTTGCTCGCGCGTCAAACGGCGGCGGTAGGCCGCAAAGACCAGCACGCGTTCCGCGCCGCGCACCCAGAAATAGCCGTGGTAGAGCTGCCCGGCGGGAAACGGCGAGAGGCCCTCCAAGGCCAGCTCGGCCTGCACCGCCGCTTCGGCCGGGGTGGCCCCCGCCGCCACCGGAAACGCGCGCGTGAAAAACAGCGCATCCGGCAGCAACGCCACCTTCGGCGCCGGGGCACCGGTCTGGAATAATGTGAGCGACGGTCGGGTCATGCGGCGGGCAGTGCGGGGGGAGCAGGTGGCATCTCAGTATTTTCCTTAATTTCCAAGAGCGTAAATGGATAGTTGAGCCGTACAGTCGGGGTCGCCGGCGCGACAGACGTGGCGGGCGCCGTCGAGTCGCCCGACGCGGCGGCAGTGCCCGAGGTTGCAGTGGACTGCACGAGTGTGGCGCCGCCCGAGGGCGCTACCACCGCCGTCAACCGGAACTCCGACCGGCCTTCGTGGATCGTGATATTCACCCGCAGCGCCCGGACTTGCACCCCCGCCAACGGCGGCAGCACCGCCGACCCGAGAACACTGGAGGCATCCGCGGCCGTACTGAACCAGTGCTGCCTGGCGGCCGTATAAGCGCCCGTGCCAGCCTGATAGTCCTTCAACCGCTGTTGCTGCGACGGGTCGGTGAACCCGAGTGCGATCATGACGTCGGACGTCACCGCGTTGAGGTTGAGCTGCGGGTAATTGTAGAGCGAAAACGTCGCCGCAAACCGGCGCCAGAGTTCGTTGGGCCGGCCGTCTTCATCATAAAACGCCACGCGGGCCTCGTCGATCGCCGCCAGCTCGGAGAACGACCGCAGCGAGCGGCCGGGCGCGGCGTAGGGAATCGCCATCCGGTCGTAGTCGGTCGGCTGACCCGACGCCGGCACGTGGTCTTTCTTCATCCAACCCAGCAGCGCGTCTGCTAACCGTTCGGAATCCGCATGCGCCATTTGCCAACCTTCGAATAGGTTCACGAAGGTCGCCGCATCCACCCGGGCCAGCGGGATCTTGCCGCTCTCATCCTCAAACGTGACCTCCGCTGTGCAACCCGCGCGCGGCGTCCAGCCGGCAAACGTCAGCGGATCCCCCCAGCCTTCCGCCGGATGGTGGAGGCCGCTGTCGGCCTGGCTGAAGCTCTGCAACGTCGCCAGCGTGACCTCGAGCGCCGAGTAGGCCTCCTGCCGCAGTCGCTTCGCCGTGGCGGCGCGTGACTCCACGAGCAGGTCGTCGCTCGCCTGCTCAATGAAACCCACCAGCGCGACCGACGTGAACAGCAGCGTGACCAGCACGATGACGAGTACGGAGCTGCGCGTGGAACGAAGGCGCTCCTGCCCTGCGAAGCCTTGGCGAAGCAGGGTCATGTCAGAAATTCGGCAGCCCCTCCGTCGGCGCCGGCAATGCGATGATGCTTTCCCGCTTCATCTTGCCGTAGGTGAAGGTCAGCCGCAGGCGCTGGGGCGTCTCGAGCTGACCCGAGTTGTCCTGGCGGATGGCCGGCTCGGTTTTCCAAGTTTTGAAATCCGCGTCGTAATAATCGTAGGCCAGCGCCGTGCAGAGCGGCGTGATGATCGTCTCCCGCGGCGGGTCGTCGGTGAACTTCGTCTCCAGCCGCGAGTGCCACAGCAGCACAAGCCCCTCGCGGTCGCGCGCCTGCAGCGAGCAGACGACCTCCGGCAGCGGCCGGTCGGGCCACGCGAGCAGCCGGCTGCCCGCGGGCAGTTCGAAAGTCAGCAGGTTGTCCGTCGAGCCGTTGAGCGGCTTGATTTCCTGCGGCACGATCGGCGTGGCCCCGGCAACCGCCGACGGTGGGAGTGCCGCTGTGCGCAGCTCCTGGTCGAGATAACGCGTGACGGCCCGCACATGCCGATCGAACAGCCGCACATCGGAATTGCGCCCCCATAACTCGCCCATCGAGAACACAAAGACATTGAGCGAAACCAGCACCAGTGCCGTCAGTGCAAGCGCGAGGAGAATCTCAAGCAGGGTGAACCCATGCTCGAGGTGGAACGCATTGTCCCCGACGCGCTTGTCTTGTTGGAGGCGCGGCGCCCTCGCCGCGTTCTGGCTCCATCCGCGGCGAGGGCGCCGCGTCTCCATTCCGATCCAACGCGTCGGGGACAACGCGTTCCACCTCGTCACAAAAATGTCCATTCGCGCACTCACGGGGTTTGCTTCTCCTTCCCCTGCAGCTTCGCAATCCGGTCCTGCGCATCCTGCTTCAACTTGGTATTCTCTGTCGGAGCCGCCCACGTCGGGCGCATTAACGTAAAATTCTCCGTCACCGTCTGCGCCGCCCCGCCCGCGGCATCCCCCGCCAGCTCGCAGACGAAAGTCACCGTAAACAGGTCCGCCATGGTCGTCGTCTCGATCGTGGCGTGCCACTTCACCTGCCGGCCGCCGGGTGAAACGAAATCCGCGCCCGTCTCCGCCTTGTCGTGGTCGGGCTCGGCCAGCAGTTGTGCTCGAGCGAAGCGCACATCCTCGTCCACCTGGTTGCCGCGCTGCACCGACTCGTAGGCCATGAGTACGTTCACGTACGCCGACCCGAGCACCACCGCCGCGAGCGCAAAGATCGCCAGTGCGACGATCACCTCCAGCAATGTGAACGCGCGGCGCATGTCAGGGCGTTCCCTCCCCGCGCGGCAGGACCTGCGCGCAGGTCCAGGGATCGATGTTCAGCATCCGCGCCGCCCCGCCGGAGCGGAACTGGGCCCGGAACGGCGAGCACGTGCCATCCGGATAAAACGTCACCGCCGGGATCGTCTGGGTGTCCACGAGTTCGCCGCCGATCAGCACAGAACTCCCGCCCGCCGCCGCCGACAGAAAATCCACCGTCAACTCGCGCGCCGGCGGCACGGCCAGCACCTGTGGCGTGACGCCATCATCGACCACGAAAGCCTGGTTCTTGGAGTCGTAGCTCAACCGCACCTCGTGCTCGACCGTGAGCGCCGACGCCCGCGACTGCTGCACCGCCTTCCAAAACACCGCCTCCGGCGTGGCCGGCTTGTCGCTCAGGAGATTGACGCCTCCCGTGACCAACACCGCCGCCAGCAACCCCATGAGAGCGATAGCCAGCAGGATCTCCAGCAGCGTGAAAGCGCGGGCGAGGTGGAGCGTGTTGCCCACCACGCGCTTGCCTTGAAGGGCTCTAAAACGCGTTGAGGGCAACGCGTTCCACCTTCGGATGGCCACTGCGAGAAGGCCCCCCGCTGGACGCCCCGGCCTTCCCTCCGGATCAGGTGCAATGCCCACGCACCCGCTGTCGCCCTCTTCACGGCCGCCGCGATCGGCCAGGGTTTTCATCCGGATCACTCCTACCAATTCCCAATATCATCCGCCGTCCCCTCCACCTTGTCCGGCCCCTTGGAATAGATATCGTAGCCCTTGGGATTCTTCACGCCGGGATATTTGTAAACATACGCCTCGCCCCAAGGATCGATGGGAATCTTGGGATCGCTGAAATACGGCCCGCGCCACTGCTCCGTCCGGCTGGCCGGCGCGTTGATGAGCGCCTGCAGCCCATCCGTCGTCGAAGGATAATCCCCCATCGCGATGCGATAGCTGCTGAGGGGGAGCTTGATGGATTCGCTGACAAACAGCTTGGCCGTGGTCCCTTGGGCGTTGCCAAAGATCGTGTCGAGGTTGGTGACCGCCAGCCCCACCAGCAGCGCCAGGATCGCAAGCGCGATCATGATCTCCAAGAGGGTGAAACCGCGGCGGCGGGCCTGCCCGCCGACGGCTGGGCGCAGGCGGGAACGGCCGGAAAGAGGAGCGGAAGATGAAAGCATCATGACAGTCAGAGGTTGGCGCTTGGCGGGTGGATGTCGAGACGCCGGCAGCGGCCAAAAGTTGCGCTTCCGGTCGTTCGAGTTTGAGAATCCCAGCCGCCAGCTCAGTCGTCACCCTTTTTCCCACCCGCTCCCCGCCCATGAACCCGGTCGTTTTTGTCTACCTCCTTGTCGGCTTCTCCACCATTGCGCTCGCGCTGCCACTGGTGCGGGGCCGCGTGTCCATGAACCGCTGGTATGGCATCCGGGTGCGCGCGGCCTTCGCCTCCCCCGCGGCTTGGTTCGACATCAACCGTTACGGCGGCGGCCTGTTCTGCGCCTGGGGCTGCTCCATTGTGGTCCTCGCTCTCTTGGGCGCACTCATCCGCCCCTCCGGCTGGGGTGCATATGACTTGGTCTCGCTCGGCATTATCGTCGCAGGTCTGGCGCGGATCATGTGGAAAACAATGGCTTATTGCCGCAGCCGTTACCCCCGTTCGCAGTAGGCGCGAAGTCTCGCTCGCTGCGCCCGGCCCGCGGACCCACGCCCTCACGCGCTGAGCCGCAACGGATCCGGCAGCAACTCCCGCTCCGCCGTTTCCCAGTAACCGCAGGCCACATCGCGCTCTTGCAACCGGCACAGTTCATCCGCGCGCCGCGCGATCCTGAGCTGCAGCCGGACCAGATCGTCCAACGGAAAATCGAAGACGAGGGCCTGATCGATCTCAGGCTCGGGCAAATCTAGGGTCGCAGTGGGAATAGCCCCAACCTGCCGCACTTTCGCTCCCGGACAACCCACCCACGTTAAGAACGCGCAACGAAATCCCGGTGCAGCCCAAGCTCTTTTGTGCAGTCCGCCCATCCGGCGGCCGTGTTCTGCGAAGGCCGCTCGGAAGCGAAGCAGAATGCCCCCGTCCGGAATTGAACCGGAATATGCCGTTTAGGAAACGGCCGCTCTATCCATTTGAGCTACGGGGACTTGTGGAAAAGAAAGACTGACGAAATTGAGGGGCCTAAAACAGGCAAATGTTCTACCAAAAGTTCTACATTGGCGCTCCATATCCACTGAAGTTCTACGTTGTCTCCCCGTGGTTTCAAGGATGGAGGCCGGAGGATAATTCCGCGGCGGCTTGCGCGGGCGTGAGCACGCGCGCGCCGTGCAAAATTTTCGGCGGATAGTCCGCGAGATTTCCGGTCACAATCGTCTTGTCCGTTGTGGCGAGTGCGGCCTCGACAAAAACGATGTCGTCAGCGTCAGGACCGGTAACGGCCAGCGGACTGGGCGTCACCATCGCTTGCCCCTGCAATCCATTCAGGAAGGCGGTGATTTTGGCCGGTGCCAGTTTCAGGCGGGGCCGGTGCAACACGTCGCGGTATTCGGCCAGAATGCGGGCATCGTAAACGAGCTTCAACCGGCCATCGAGAACGGCGTCCAGCATGCGCGCAGATGGGCCGTGCGGATTCAGCAAGCCGGACACGACAACGTTAGTGTCGATTACCCACAATTTCATTTGCGGCGACGGGCTGAGCGCACTGCTGCAACCTCAGCGTCGATCTCCTTCATTGTGAGAGCGTCGGTGCCATTCACGACGGAATCGCTTCGAATGGCTTCAACCGCCTGCGTCAACGCCACGCGGTCGAGCATTTCCAAATCGCGGGAGAAGGTGGCTTCCGAGGTCGGGATCATGATCGCTTTCGGTTTGCCGTTGGCGGTGACCAAGACACGACCGGCGCGGCTAACTGTGGCCAACGCGCGGCCTGGGTGGGCGGAAAATTCACGGGAGGCGAGCCACTTTGTTTTCATGGCCTCAAGTGTCGTGCAGATGTCGTGCATGTCAAGAAATCAG
>Ga0105047_10008314_pt1 | contig 17297 bp, 19 predicted proteins | sample MAT04_FD_78384 | JGI IMG/M metagenome (GOLD analysis project Ga0105047, IMG submission 78384) | Freshwater microbial communities from Lake Fryxell liftoff mats and glacier meltwater in Antarctica - MAT-04 (megahit assembly) | ecosystem: Environmental > Aquatic > Freshwater > Ice > Liftoff...
ATAGCTACGAACGCGGCAGAACATAGAGGCACCCTCTTGGGAACGAAAACAACCCGATATCTTTTGCTTGAGTTTCATCATGCGAACATCCCGTTCCGCCTGATTGTTGTCGAACGGCACCTGAAAGTCATGGATAAATCTTAAGACCGCGTCTTACTGAGTCGCCAGTCGGTCTAGTAAATTCTTGGCAGGGCTTTGTTTGGGACGACCTCGGGATTTCGGTTGATCCGCCAGGAGTACCTCAGGTGGATTTGATTGGAATCCGAGCTGGAGAATCTCGACATACTGCGGCTCTAACTGGGTTAACTGGGATGGCTCTAACGCCTTCGCCCCCGAATCTTTCGCCACTTCCACGAGTCGATTCATCTTCCCGAGTAACGTCCTCATCTGCTCTGCCCAGTCTTGTTGGTAGCGTTCCGAAATGAAGGTTAACTCCCGCAGATGGTGGGCATTACAGAGACTATGGAAGCAAGCATACTGGGCATAACTCCTTAACCCATCATGGACACCCGTTCCCCCAAATTGCGGCAGGATGCCCATCTCATCCATCGCTAGTTGCCCCCGTTTGGGATGGACAAAGTAGTAAGGGATCTGCATTGAAATAAAGTCCCAATGGGATGCGTTAGCTGAGATCTTACACCACTCGCAACACCCACCCGGAATTGAAATTCCGGGCTAACGCAACGAAGTCCGTTGAAACGGACTAAAGAACTTGGTAGACAGGCTTTCAACCCATTAAAATGGGTTTTGTCTATTAGCCCCGAATTCATTCGAGGGTGGGCTATTGAGAAAGGTGCAAGATCTGAGTTAGCTTTCTAGCCCCCTAAGTCCCCCAATTCTGGGGGACTTTGAAAGGCTCGGAAGTCCCCAGAATTGGGGGATTTAGGGGGCGGATCGGGACGTTATTTCATTGCTACTCCCTAAGTCAAACTCTCGGTGCAAGCCACATGCAAGCACCAAAGGGTTTTCTTCACCCGAAACCCTGTCTCATCAAGCTATCCCCTTATCGACCATCTTCAAGAATCTCAAGATAAAGACATAAGGGATAATTATCTGGTTTGTAGAAAATATAAGATTTGTTTAAGGTTAACCGAAAGAATTAACCGCACATTCACAGGCTTCACTCAACCCTGGCATCCTTGGCGATCGCGCCTGTAGTCTCCGGGAAGAGCCTGAGTCGCTCTAACGGTCGGTCACTCTAACGGCTTAAATCAGTCGTAGCAGACCATCTTGAATTCAGCACTAGCAGCTTTCAATCGTCCCGCTGCATTTGACTTGAATTGTTAGCTCAGGTTAATGCAACCCCTTACTGTTGATTTAATTGATCGACTAATTGATTGCCAGAATCTAGTGCCGCCCGAATTATCTCTTTTAGGCTCTTCAATTTCATAGAATTTATCTTCTTACAAGTAAGAAGCGCTAGCATATCCGGCTCTGTGACATATTCTTTAGCCCAGTTTGGGGGATGTATAGTTCCGAATGAGGGAATCCCATTTCCATATTTAGGTTTTGCTTCAAGAGGTTGAACCTTCGATTTCAACTCAAGTAGCTCTTTGCATTTCTCCTCGATACTGTCTAGCTTCTCATAAAAGCCCTGAATATATTGCATTAGTTCATCGCCACCTTGAGTTAGGAGTATTCGAGACGATATATCGTGCCACATACCACGATTTTGGCTGAGGCATGATTGCCACTTTTCAGCTAAATAACCTTGATTGTTATGGTCAAGGAGTTCCTGAAGCAAGTTGCAATCTCGCTGTATATCTAGGCTGAGAAGAGATCGAGTTGATACAGCCTTCTCTTCCTCTCTTCTTGGATGATTTGCAAAGATTTGTTCCCATTCAGAATAATATTTTCTGAGCAAATCATAATTATCTAGATGTGCTAAACAACTACAGAGATCCTCCCAAAAAACTATATGGACTGCGAACTTATTCTCTGATTTACGTTCGTCGTTCAAATCCCGAATAAAATCTTGAAGTTTTGTGTTTCTTGATTCTGTAGTTGCAATCAAGTACTCGCTAATTAAAGATGAAAAGGAATCTGCTTTCGTAACATCATTTGCAATTTTTTGTATAGTTAGTTTGTTTTCTCCATAACGTTTACATTGAATAGCAGTGTAATTGTTAGAGCCATTCTGTTGACCGTATATGTCAATGCCATTCTGGGCTTGCCCACTTCTACCATATCTTTGAGCATGGGGGGCTTGCCATTTTCGCGTGTAAACTTCCCAAACAATGTCCTCAAATTCATCCCAAGACTTAGGTTTAGGCAGATCGGTTGTTGAAGGTATAGGCATAGCCAAATGTGACTACTTTAGTTTGATATATCGCTGCAATGCAACCTGCTAATAGTTCTACAACCCTCTAAGAATCTTGGAAGTACACCTTGGCGATCGCCCCATCAACCTTCTATTTACATCAATTAAACTGCTGGCTCAACGTCACTGGATTATGAACTGTAATCTTTTTCTTGTGAATAGAGATCATCTCATCTGTGCGCAGATCGCCCAGCAACCGAGTAACCGTGACGCGCGTAGAGCCGATCGCCTCGGCGATCGCCTGGTGCGAAAGCTTCAGGTCAATGGTGATCCCCTCTCCCGTGGGAGTTCCAAAATCCCGGCACAAAATCAGCAAGAAGCTCACTAGCCGCGAACCCATATCTCGGTGTGCCAACGTCTCAATCATCATTTCCGTTTGCAAAATCCGAGACGACAAACCCCGCAGCATAATCAGGCAGAGTTCGGGATTGTCTCTTAAGGCTTTTTCGACCTGTTCAATAGGCACTGACAGCAATTCTACCGGGGTGAACGCTACCGCATGGTAAAAGCGATCGGCTCGTTGTCCCGTAATCAGGGACAGCACGCCGAAGACGCTGTTTTCTCTCAGGAGGGCAACCGTGATTTCTTCACCCGCTTCGTAAACCCGTGAGAGTTTCACTGCGCCTTTGACCAAAAAGTAGACTCGCTCCGCCGGATCGCCGGGAAAGAAAATCGTTTTGCCGCGATCGAAAGTTTCTATGACGGGCGGGCAAGCACTGCCACCGAGTTGACGGAATACATTCGCTAATGGTCTATCTTGTAACGCTACCATGCAGTTTTTTCCTAACAGCGAGCTTTAGAATACCAATTTAGAAGGATTTAGAAGTAGCGCTGGGGCATTTTCTAAATTGTTCACTCATGAACATAATCGTACCGAGATTTGGTTCTGTGATAAACCTCTGACTTTAAAACACTAAACTTAACTTTCGCAGTATTTTATGTATCAAAAGTTACATATTCTTTTTCTTCACCGCTTTGGCTCGGTAAATTCCCTATGAATTTGCTGAAAACAGGAAAAAAGAGAATTAACCTTGCCTCTATGCATCTGTACCGTTTTTCAGTATTCTCCATAGGTGCGCCAAATTGCTGGGAGCAACGGATATGCTGAATTTGACTGGAAAAAATGCTTTGGTCACGGGAATTGCCAATAACCGCTCGATCGCCTGGGGAATTGCTCAACAGCTCCATGCAGCGGGTGCGAATATTGGGGTGACCTATTTACCCGATGAAAAGGGACGGTTTGAATCGAAGGTGGGGGAACTGGTGGAGCCGTTAAACCCCTCGCTGTTTGTACCTTGCAATGTTCAAAATGAGGCTCAGGTGCAAGCTACTTTCGATACGGTGAAAGAGAAGTGGGGCAAGCTGGATGTCCTCATTCACTGTTTGGCGTTTGCTAGTAAAGATGCGCTCGTAGGGGATTTTAGCAGTGTCTCGCGGGAGGCTTTTACCCAAGCGCTCGATATTAGCGCCTACTCGTTGGTGAGCCTGAGCCATGCGGCTAAACCGTTGATGACGGAAGGGGGCAGCATTGTGACTCTGACCTATGTGGGCGGCGTGAAGGTGATTCCTAACTACAACACGATGGGCATTGCGAAAGCGGCACTAGAGATGAATGTGCGCTATTTGGCGGCTGAAATGGGTCCTCACAACGTTCGGGTCAATGGCATTTCGGCAGGGCCTATTCGCACCCTGGCATCTTCGGCGGTGGGTGGAATTTTAGATATGATTCACCATGTGGAAAAGGTGGCTCCTCTGCGGCGGACGGTGACGCAGAAGGAAGTGGGCAATACAGCAGCGTTTTTATGTAGCGATTTAGCCAGCGGCATTACGGGGCAAATTGTCTATGTAGATGCAGGTTACGAAATTATGGGAATGTAGATTAGCCATGCAGCTCACGCCTCAAGAAAAAGATAAATTGCTAATTTTTACGGCGGCGCTGGTTGCCGAGCGCCGGAAGGATCGGGGCGTTAAGCTGAATTATCCGGAAGCGATCGCCTACATTTCTGCTGCCATCCTCGAAGGTGCCAGAGATGGGCGCACGGTTGCTGAGCTAATGAGCTACGGCACCACGCTGCTAACACGATCGGATGTCATGGAAGGCATCTCCGAAATGATTCCCGAAGTCCAAGTCGAAGCCACCTTCCCCGATGGCACAAAGCTAGTGACGGTGCATGATCCTATTCAGTAGGCTCATCCAAGAGCGTCTCAATTAATAAGTCTACCTGCTGCTGCTGGCGATTCAAAAATCCTTCGCACTGACGCAGTTGCTCAACGGCTGTAGAAAATTGGTCAAATACTTCTGCTAGAGGTAATTCTCCTCGCTCAATTTGGTCAATAATCGTCTCAATTTCTGCAACAGTTTCTTCGTAGCGCCAATTTGCAGGAAGGCGCGTGGAAATATCGACTTCTATGGCTTCGGGAGTTTCGGTAATTTTAGAACGCTTGCTCATGGTGTTTGATTGGGGGTGATGATTTCTTGCACAGTAACCCGCATTTGTCCTTGGGCAAGTTGCACTGTGAGTTCTTGCCCTGGCGTTAATTCTGCGGCAGAGCGGGCAACGGTGCCGTCTGCTTGCCGAACTAGGGCATAGCCTCGGCGTAAAACTGCGGCTGGATCAAGGGCACTGAGCTTTTGGCGCAGAAGCTCGCAGTGCTGGGTGGCTTCCTGGAGCGGCTGAAGAGTGCTTTGGGTTAAACGTTGGCGCATCCAGGCGATCGCCTGTCCCTGCTGCCGAATTTGGCGATCGAGGTGAATGCGACGAATTTTGCCCTTGAGCCGCTGAACCTGCTCGGTGGATTGAGCGATCGCTTGCTGCGTGGTTTGATGCAGTAGAGTTAGGCGATCGCGGTGATCAGCAATGAGATCTTTAAGATTAGGTACCGCTTGCTCAGCAGCAGCCGTAGGCGTGTGGGCGCAAACATCAGAAACCAAATCTGCCAGCGATTCATCCCGCTGATGCCCAATGCCAGAAACGATCGGGATCGGGCAATCGGCGATCGCCCTCACTACCCGCTCATCGTTAAAACAAGCCATGTCTTCAACTGCCCCACCGCCCCGCGACAGAATTAGCACCTCTGCCCGCCCGTCTCGCTCGACTCGCTGGATGGCTTGGACGATGGCGGCAGGTGCCTGATCGCCTTGAACCAGAGCTGGCGAGAATAGCACCTGCATTCCTGGATGACGGCGTTTGAGGGTGCGCTTGATGTCGCCCCAGGCTGCCGCTTGAGGCGAAGTGACGACGGCGATCGCCTGGGGGTAAGGGGGCAGGGATCGTTTGCGATCGTCATCAAATAAGCCTTCTAGCTCTAGCCGCTTGCGCAACTGGCGGTAACGCAGCGATCGTAGCCCCTCACCTGCGGGTAATACCTGCCACACGACTAATTGATAGCTACCTCGCTGGGGATAGACGCTAATTCGACCCAAAAGAATGAGTTGCTCTCCCTGAACGGGCAATGTCGCCAACTTGCCCAACTGACTTTTCCAAACCACACAGCTAATGGTCGCCTTAGCATCAGGGTCTTGCAGCGTAAAAAACAGACCACTCTGATAATGATTGGCACTCGAAACTTCCCCTGTTACCCAGACCTGAACAAGCTGATTGTCCTGCTCTAACAAGTCTTGAATATAGGAAGTTAGCCCACCCACCGAAAGGGCAGTATCAGGAATAATCAGACTAGGAAAATTGTCGTTCATAGCCCCAAAGATTTTCTGTAGCCTATCGCCAAGTCTAATTCAATTTAGTACATTTGTATGGTTAAATCAAAAACAAGCTAGAATAAAGACTGATGTAACGCCCCCACTTTAAACGAATCCTGCTGCCCTAAGCAGTTTGCTGAACGCTCAATTTGTCGTTAAAGAGCAGAACTTAGAGAGTGTTTGTCAACAAAGGTTTCGATCCCCCTAAATCCCCCTTGATAAGGGGGACTTCAGAGTTTTAGCTCGATTCCCTCCTTATCAAGGAGGGTTAGGGAGGATCTAAGCCCAAAGCGCAGTCCAGCTATCTTTAAATTTTATTTACAAACACTCTCTTATTCCAAAGTGAATTCTAAGAGTAGACTTAGAAATCTTTCAATAGTTCAACGAAGTTAGTAATATCTTTCTATCGGCGTTTTGCTGCTGAGACGCTATAACTTAGTTGATTTGTCTGCCCAGTTCTAAACTTTTGCAAAATCTTGCCCTGAGGTGCGAATGGCTAAAGCTACAAAAAATAATGAAGGTTCAGAGCGCGAAAAAGCCTTGGATCTGGTGTTGACACAAATCGATCGCACCTTTGGTAAAGGCACAATTATGCGCCTGGGCGATGCAAGTCGTATGAAAATTGAAACGACGCCTAGTGGGGCACTTACCCTGGATCTGGCTTTAGGCGGTGGTATTCCCAAAGGGCGAATTGTCGAGATTTATGGACCAGAAAGCTCTGGCAAAACAACGTTAGCGCTGCATATTATTGCTGAAATTCAGAAGGCGGGAGGCGTTGCGGCATTTGTCGATGCCGAGCACGCCCTTGATCCCGTTTATTCCGCAGCGATCGGGGTAGATATTGCCAATCTGCTTGTTTCCCAGCCTGACACGGGCGAACAGGGGCTAGAAATTGTCGATCAGCTCGTTCGCTCTACCGCCGTTGATATTGTAGTGGTGGACTCTGTGGCGGCTCTGGTTCCCAGGGCAGAAATTGAAGGAGAAATGGGCGATGTTCACGTTGGTTTGCAAGCCCGCTTGATGAGCCAAGCTCTACGGAAAATTACGGGAAATATTGGCAAAACTGGCTGTACCGTAGTGTTTCTTAACCAGTTGCGCCAAAAAATTGGCATCTCCTACGGCAACCCAGAAACCACAACGGGCGGAAATGCACTGAAGTTCTATGCCTCTCTGCGGCTTGATATCCGGCGAATTCAAACCCTGAAGAAGGGAACTGAAGAATACGGGACTCGTGCCAAAGTGAAGGTGGCAAAGAATAAGGTAGCTCCGCCATTCCGAATTGCCGAGTTTGACATCATTTTTGGTAAGGGCATTTCTACCTTAGGCTGTCTGATGGACTTGGCTGAGGAAATGAATATCCTCGTTCGTCGGGGTGCCTGGTATAGCTACAACGGCGAAAACATAAGCCAGGGGCGCGATAACGCCATTAAGTACATGGAAGATAAGCCTGAATTTGCCAAAGAGGTAGAGAAACTGGTGCGAGAAAAACTAGAGATGGGAGCCGTAGTTTCTGCAAACTCTGTGACTCCAACCAGTTCAGGCAGCGCTGATGAGGATGAGGAAGAGATTGAAGAGGTCGATTTAGAAGAATAGGTTGTGGGGTGGCGATGCTGCCCTTGTAACAACTTGCGGTTAAATGGGGAGGTGCGAATTCCCCGGATGTGATGTCCGGGAACCCATTTTTTGTGAGCTGCTTGTGTCTGAATCGAAAAGACCGTCCGAGTTGAAAAAATCATCGCGATCGCTGGCGGGCATTGCTGGAATTGTTGCTGTTGCAACCCTGGTTAGTAAAGTTTTTGGGCTAGGTCGTCAAGTCCTCGTGGCTGCTGTTTTTGGAGTAGGCTCTGCTTACGGTGCTTATCAGTTTGCCACCATCATTCCTAGCTTTTTCTTAATTCTGCTGGGTGGAATTAACGGGCCCTTCCATAGCGCGATGGTGAGTGTCCTGGCGAAGAAGGACAAGCGCGAGGCAAAACCTGTCATTGAGACGATTTCCACGCTGGTTGGATTGGTCATGCTGGTAGTGACGGTGATTGTGGTGGTGTTTGCACCGCAGCTTTTGACGTTAGTAGCGCCGGGCTTGGCTGAGAAAGAACCGCTGGTGCGGGAAATTGCCATTCAGCAATTGCGAATTATGGCTCCGACGGCGTGGTTCGCGGGCATGATTGGCATTGGCTTTGGCGCTTTGAATGCAGCAAATATCTATTGGTTGCCCTCTGTCAGTCCATTGCTATCGAGCGTAACGACTGTGGCAGCGGTAGGGGGGCTAGCGTTCTGGCTCGGTAGGCAGGTTAGTGATCCTCAATATGCTTTGCTGAGCGGTAGCGTTTTGGCGGGGGCGTTTGTTGTGGGAACTGTGTTGCAGTGGTCAGCACAGGCGATCGCCCAAAAGCAAGCGGGATTAGGCGGCTTCCGTCTCCGTCTCGACCTCAAAAACTCTGCGGTCAAAGATGTTCTGACGGTGATGGGACCGGCGTTGTTTGCCTCAGGAATGCTGCAAATCAACGTTTACACGGATATGTATTTCACGTCTTATTTAGAAAAACCCTCGGCTGCGGTGTCTGCCCTAGACTATGCCAATCTGCTGGTGCAGACGCCTCTGGGCATTCTCTCTAATATGATTCTGGTGCCGTTACTGCCAGTCTTTTCCCAACTTTCTGATCCACAAAACTGGGGCGCACTGAAGCAGCGAATTCGTCAAGGAATCTTGATTACGGCGATCGTCATGCTGCCTCTGAGCGCTTTAATGATTTCCCTCTCGACTCCGATCGTTCGGGTCATCTATCAGCGAGGCGCATTTCAAACGACAGCTTCCCAACTGGTTGCCTCTGTGCTGATTGCCTATGCGATTGGGATGTTTGTTTACCTGAGCCGAGATGTCTTGGTGCGAGTTTTCTATGCGTTGGGCGATAGCAATACGCCGTTCAGAATTAGCATGATCAATATTTTTCTGAATGCGCTGTTTGATTATTTATTGCTGCCTTTTGGGGTTCAGGGCTTGGTTCTGGCAACGGTGAGTGTCAATGTTCTTTCGGTGATTGCGTTGACCTATTTTCTCAACCGACGGCTAGGTGGGTTGGATTGGCGATCGTGGGGTGCGTCAATCTGTGGGTTGACTCTCATCAGCTTCATTTCTGGCTTTACGAGTTGGGGAGTTTTGATAGGGCTGCAAAACGCATTAGGCGTGCAGAACTTTGTGATCCAGGTTGTCCAGCTTGGGGTTTCAGGGGCGGCGGGTTTACTAGCGTTTGGTCTGATGGTGAGCCAGTTTAGGCTACCTGAAGTAGAGATGTTTACGCGACAAATTCGGCGGCGGCTAGGACGATAAAAAAAGGCGGGCAACGTGCCCGCCTTTTTCTCGCCTTTGTTACTGATTCGCTTTTTGCAATTCGGCAGTTCTCACTGATATTTGTTGAGTACCATTGCCTCGTCGCACCGTCACCCGCAACGGCTGTCCTAACTTGCTTTTATCGACCAAGCTTTGCAATTGATCTGCTGTTGTCACTGTTTGTCCATCAATTTGAGTGATCACATCTCCTCGACGCATTCCCGACACTGTTGCCGGGGAGTTAGGCACAACGCCTGCAACAAGCACCCCGTTGATTTCGGGGAGCTGGATGACAGCGTTGGGATCGCCGTTGTTTTGCTTGGCTAGCCGAGGGGTAAGGCTGGCAATTTGAACGCCGAGATAAGGATGACTCACTTTTTCGCCGCGCGCCAACAGAGACGTGATTTCTTTGGCTTTGTTGATGGGAATGGCAAACCCAATGCCCATAGCGTTCGCTCGAATGGCGGTATTGATGCCAATCACTTCGCCCTGTTCGTTGAGTAAGGGCCCGCCTGAGTTGCCGGGATTGATGGCTGCGTCGGTTTGGATGAAGTCCAGGCGCTTTTCAGGAATGCCAGCAGTGGCGCTGGGACGGTTGAGAGTACTGACAATGCCTAGAGTGACGGTGTTATCGAGTCCGAGGGGGTTGCCAACGGCGATCGCCCAATCACCCACCTCTACTTGATCTGAGTCTCCTAATTCTGAGGTTGGTAGTCCGCCTCCCTGCACCTGAATTTTGACAACTGCCAGATCGGTCACTTCATCAGCGCCTTTAACTTCTCCCTCAAATTTACGTCCATCCTTCAACGTAACGGTCACTTGGTCTGCGCCATTGACTACGTGGGCATTGGTCAAAATGGTGCCTGTCGCATCGACAATAAAGCCCGAGCCTTGACCCTGCAAATGCTCCTCGTAAGGCGCATTGGGAACCATGCCCTCGTTAAAGAATCGGCGAAAAAAGGGATCGTTGAAAACAGGATCGGGGTTGCGCGTAATCGTGCGCTCGGTGTCGATGCGGACAACGGCTGCCCCAACTCGTCTGACCGCCGCCGCTACAAAGCTACCGCCTTTGGGTGCGGGCGCAGATGCAGATGCCGGAGGAACGACAGTGGTTTGAGGCGTAATTGTGGGGGCGATCGCCGGAATAGGTTCTGCCCAGCTAGGTGAAGCCAGAAAGGGATTGAACGCCAACAGCGCTCCTAAGAAAATTGCCAATATACGAGTAATCATTGCGAGCAACCCAAAAAGACGGATAGAACGACGAAGAGACAGAGTAAGCAGACACTCTTCGTCCAATTCTAGAAGAAGGTCACTAATTTTTGCCAAGGGTCTACAGGTGCGGTTAGCCGCATTCATCTGTTTCAGCCGTTGTGGTTGAGTTGTCTTAGCTCAGTCGAGTGGTGCATTCGAGCAGTAGCCTTTGATTAATGAGGGCGTGGGGTTGAATTTCTAGCGCTCGTCGAAATGCATAGATTGCTTCGGCATATTCTCCCAGAGCTGCGTGGCACAGCCCAATGCCGTGGAGCGCTCCAAAATGCACGGGATTTAGCTCTGCGGCTTGCTGACAGTCTTTGAGGGATTTTCGATAACGTTCGGTTAGATAATACAGGACTGCCCGACGGTTCCAGGCTTCAACAAAATCGGGCTGGTCTTGAATCAGTTCAGTTAAAACAGCTTCGGCTTTGATAAATTCTCCTGCCTCTAGATGAATTTGGCTTTGCTCAATCAGTTCTAGTCCGTAAGCGCCTTTTTGGTGAAACCAAATTCGCCACAGTTCTACGGTCGCTTTTTCTCGGATGCCTTCGTCTGGATTCTTAAGATCTTCTAGGAGGGCATTGATGGGAGCGTTGTTCATGAGGAGGGAAGGAAGAGAGGGATGGATAGGGGGTTAGTGTATCCAATGTACAACTTCCTCTATTTTTTGTTGTCTTCTAAGTAAACGCTGAGGGCATGAACCATATCGTTCCGAGTGATGGGATTCTGGGGAGCTATTTTCCCTGATGCGAGGGGAAAGACGCCTGTTTGGATGGAAGCTGCGATCGCACTCCGATCGGCTGTGGCAATCTGGATCGCATCTGGGTAGCGGCTAAGAATATCATTCACCGTGGATTCGGGTAAGGGCTTTTTCCCTTGGGCTTTGGCTAAAATTGCCAACGCTTCTGCTCTAGAGACGGATTGAGTGGGGTGGAACTTGCCCTGGCGATCGCACCTCATGATGCCGCGACTTAAAACGGTTTGAATGGCTGAATGTGCCCAGTAGGATTCAGGAACATCTTTAGCCTGAACTTTTTGGGGTAAAGGGGAAATCTGAAGGGTTTTGACCAAAAGCTGAGCTAGGTCAGCCCGACTCAGGGGCAGATCAGCAGGAATTTTATCTGGGGCAAGTAAGGTTTTGGCAGGGGGGCTGATGAGCTTAGATAAAGACCCTTCAGGTTGGGGTTGTACTTGTGCTACTGCGGTCAGACCCATCAGTAATACTGTTAGGGAAATTGCGCCAATAAATCGTTCCATCACCTTGTTCACTCCTTACAACACCAGTCACATCCTTTCGCTATCCATTGCAATCAACAGTCCGTTTGCTTGGTTATCCGGAAACAGCACCAAAGCTAATTCAAACTTTGTTATGCAACGACTAATTAAGAATTGTGGGAACAGATGTGACAGTATTTGTGCTGGAACTTTACGAACTGGCGCTAATTTGCTTTACTAAATGCCCTAGCTCTGGCAGGATTAATTGCTCGACGGCGAGGCGCACGGCGTGGGTTGAGCCGGGAATGGAGAAGACCAGCTTAGACTGGCAAACTCCTGCAACAGCGCGTGAGGCGATCGCCCGTGAGCCAATTTCTGAGTAGCTCAGCCAGCGGAAGAGTTCGCCAAATCCGGGGAGAGTTTTATCGAGGGAATGGGCGATCGCGTCATAGGTGGTATCTCTAGGCGAAATGCCCGTGCCGCCATTAAAGATGAGCGCATCTAAGTCAGAGCGCTGGCAGAGGGTTTGAAGCAGCGCCTGAATTTGCATTGGCTCGTCTCGAACCAGCGCATAATCTGCCACCCGATGCCCTGCATTTTGTAGCAGCGATTGAATCAGTTGACCGCTGCTGTCAGTATCAGCAGAGCGGGTATCGCTGACAGTAATCACCGCACAGTTCACCGCGATCGGCTGGACATCAGGATGGGGGATGGGTGTCATGCTTATTAAATCGACAGGGCTTAACCTTTTTCTAAACCATTTTCAGCGGCATAACGATCCATAAACCGGATGAACCGCTCCCATTCAGCCGTGCTTTTCATCACATAAAGCGCTTCTAAGGCTTCGGGCTGACCGTTGACATACTTGGCATTGACTTCTTTAGTTGTAATTTCTCCTTCTTCGTCAATCATGTACATGCCAGTGATGGCGACCGCACTCTCGTCTGCAAAAGCTTTGGGTTTCTCAAAATAAAATGTTGCCGTGCCATTGGTGCCATCCTTTGAGCGGGTGAGCCGCACATCAGGAGTAATTTCTTCTGCAATGCCTCTAGAAAATTGAATTTCAGCCATAACCGCTCCTTTAAACTGCGCTTAACCCCATCTTCTCATTTTTCCACCCCGCATAATCTTGAACTATGATCAGTTTTAATCCTGGGGGAGGGATCGTCATGGTTACAGTAGTTATTGTTCTTAACTTATTGATTGCAACGGGGTGCCTGTCTGTAGCTTGGCAGGTTTGGAAACTACGGTCGGCGCTCTCGAATGCCGCAGACGCACTGCTTTCCGCTGAACGCGCAACTCATCGGGTCTTGAGGGGTGCGCCTCAGGGTATTGGCAAAGGAGAAACGGGTGTTTATCATTTGCGACAAAAGTATCAGCTTCTAGAAGTGAAGTTGCTGCGGGTTCAACAAATTTTGAAGTTGCTAGGTGTGGGGCAGTTGGTGTGGCAGAGATACGGCAAAAAGCTGCCGCTGTTGAAGCAGGCGGAGCGGGCAGTTCCAAAGACTGGCTTAGGTCAGTCTAAAAGTCGTTTTCTTGGCAAAAAATAGATCTAAAGCGATCGTCTGTGCCAAGATTCAATACCCTATATAGATATGGGCTGAGAAATATGTGCTGTTTGCTGGGGAATAGAAATGTCAGATAACCGTTCTGGATCGTCGGGATCGTTTGTGGGTGGTGTGTTGATTGGCGCTATTGTGGGAGCGGTGGCAGGTTTGTTGGTTGCGCCTAAAACCGGGCGAGAAACACGGCAGTTGATTAGAAAATCGGCGGATGCGTTGCCTGAATTGGTGGAAGATTTGTCGAGTAGCGTGCAGTTGCAAGCCGATCGCCTCTCTGAGACAGCGGTTCGCAACTGGGATGGAACGTTGGGGCGTTTGAAAGAGGCGATCGCGGCTGGCGTTGAGGCGAGTCAACGAGAGAGTCAGGAAATTTCTGAGTCGCGATTAAAGGGCGAAGGGCGATCGCCCATTCGTGATTCCAGCGTGAGGTAGTGGGTTGTGATTGATCCTGTGTTTTGGTTAGGGGTATCTATCCTTTTGGTGGCGGTGAGCATTGCGGCGGTTTTAGTCGCAGCAATGCCTGCGTTTCGAGAACTTGCCCGCGCTGCTCGGAGCGCCGAAAAGTTGTTTGATACCCTCAATCGTGAACTTCCTCCGACGCTTAAATCGATCCGAGACACTGGATCTGAAATTAGTAGCCTCACTGACGATATGAGCGAAGGGGTTCAAGGTGCCGGACGGGTGGTACAGCAGGTTGACCAGAGCATCAGTGGGGTCAAGCAAAAAACACAGGTCACGACTCGCAGCGTTGTCAGTGGGGTGAAGGCGGCTTGGAAAGCGTTTAGTCGTCCTGATGCGTCGTCCTTAGAAGACGTTAACCCCCCAGACATTAGCCCTGATCCGCCTCGTCTGCCCGCTAGCACCAGACCAGCGGTAGAAATTGAGGAAGAAAAGTTAGCTGAGCAATCTATGAATTCTTCTGTGGAAGCCGAAATCGCACTCTCTCATTATTCTGATTCTGTTTCAAAGCTCAGTGAAGACCTGGAAAATATTCGCGATCGCTTAACTCAGGAAAAAAGTGGAGATGTCATCAACAAGTAGCACAGTAGGTAGCACAGTAGGTAGCTCAGTTCATGCTATTCGAGGGGCGTTTCTTGATTTTGTCGCTGATCCGTTTTATGTCTCTGAGTTAGAGAGCGTTCGGTATATCGCCGATGGGTTACTGGTTGTGATAGATGGGGCGATCGCCGATTTTGGGGCATATGATGACCTGCATGATCAGTATGCCGATGTGCCTGTAACGGCTTACCCTGGCAAACTGATCATGCCAGGATTTATTGATACCCATGTCCATTTTCCGCAGCTTGAAATGATTGCAGCTTATGGGGAGCAGCTTTTGGAATGGCTCAATCAATACACGTTTCCCACTGAAGAAAAGTTTAAGGATAAAGCCTACGCGCAGAAAATTGCCTCGCTGTTTTTAGACGAATTACTGAGAAATGGCACGACAACAGCATTGGTATTTGCTACCGTTCATCCTCAGTCAGTGGATGCATTTTTTGAAGAAGCCAGTCGCCGAAACTTGCGTATGATTGCAGGTAAAGTGCTAATGGATCGTCATGCTCCTGAAGGCTTAACTGATACGCCCGAAAGTGCTTACGAAGACAGTAAAAAACTGATTGAAAAATGGCACGGTCATGGGCGCTTACTTTATGCGATTACGCCTCGGTTTGCTATTACTTCGACTGATGAGCAACTGCGGTTAGCGGGAAAACTGCTGCAAGAATTTCCAGATGTTTACTTGCATACTCATCTCTCTGAAAATATGAAAGAGGTGGAGTGGGTGGCGGAGCTGTTTCCCGATCGCCAAAGCTACTTGGATGTATATGATCGAGCGGGATTGGTGGGAGAGAAATCAGTGTTTGCTCATGGCGTGCATTTGACTGATGCTGAGTTTCAACGATTGTCTGAAGCTAAATCAGCTCTGGCGTTCTGTCCAACGTCAAACCTATTTTTGGGGAGTGGATTATTTAAACTGCATCAGGCGAAGGCGATCGCTCAGCCCGTTAAGGTCGGATTGGGCAGTGATGTCGGCGCAGGAACTAGCTTTTCAATGTTGCAGACTGCGAGTGAAGCTTACAAGGTGTCGCAACTACAAGGGCGATCGCTGTCTGCGTTCAAAGCGCTGTTTTTGGCGACCCTCGGTGGGGCACAAGCGCTTTCTTTGGAGGATAAGCTGGGAAATTTTGAACCCGGCAAAGAAGCAGATTTTATTGTGTTAAATCCTCAAGCCACGCCGCTGATGGCGATTCGTAACGCCAGTCTCCCGGCTCAATCTTTAGAAGAACTGGCTCAAACCGCTTTTGGCATGATGATTTTGGGAGACGATCGCGCAGTTGAGGCAGTTTACATTGCTGGGGTGCTGGCTGACGCGATCGCTGGCTCACAGAATTGAATCGCAGGACTATCAAATCGCGGGATCATTGATGTTGCCCTGTTTTAATCACTCTTGTATGATTAAAATGAGACTAACATTAAAAAATGTAACAAATCCTCTCATGTTTCGTTACCTTAATAAGTAATTGCCTCATATTCACCTTAGGGAAGCTGCTGATTTGTCCATGTCAAAATCCCCTTTTCACAACCTCTTTAACTTCCTCGCTGTCTTTGTCTTGGTGTTTGCAACTTGGGTTATTGCTCCGGCAGCTGAAGCTTACGACAATCCGGATTTGCTACCGACTTCACCGACGCAAATTATTGATTTAGCTAATTCTTTGACTGCAATTCAACAGGAAAAGCTCGATCAGCAGCTTGCAGACTTTGAAACTGAGACTGGCTGGAAACTGAGAGTGTTAACTCAGTTCGATCGCACGCCAGGTCGAGCCGTTAAAGATTTTTGGGGATTAGATGATCACAGCCTGATGGTGATTGCAGACCCGCGCGGTGGAAACCTTTTGAGCTTTAGCGTGGGTGATGCGTTCTACAACCTAATGCCGCGTACCTTCTGGATTGAATTGCAAACTCGCTACGGCAATCAATTTTTTGTGCGAGATAATGGCGAAGATGGCTCAATTTTGGGCGCTTTAGAGTCGGTTAAGGTTTGTTTGCGTCAGGGAGGATGTCAGTTTGTTCCAGGCTTGCCGAGAGAACAGTGGATTTTGACCCTCATTACTTCAATTTTGGGTGGGCTGATTTGTGGCTTTGCGGCTCAACCCCGTGATGGCAAGATTTTTTCTTGGCAGTGGGCGCTGATCTTTTCGCCTTTATGGGGAATTTTATTCATTGCGTTCGGCATTGGTCCTGTGGTGTCACGAACTTCTGACTGGATACCGTTAGTACAAAATATTGCTGGGTTTGTTTTGGGAACGTTAGTTGCGTATTTATCGCCAATGCTGAATTCTTCAGCTTCTGAAACATAAATTAGGCAGCAGAGTAATAAACTGGGGATTGATTCCATTCGTCTCCTGTTGCGTTATGAAGTCTCGCTCTTTCTTTTCTGCGCTGGTATTGGCTGTAGTAATCTTGCTGCTTGTGAGTGCTGGAGGTTTTTACTGGATAGCAAGTGGGTCGCCGATAAGCGGGAAGACGAGTCTGGTTGGGATGCCGTCTTCGGCAATTTTTATGTCGAAGCGATCGCCAATTGTTGCCTCATTTTTTGGTAATCCTGATCGCTTAATTTCCGGCGGATTAGCATTCACGCCGCCGACTCAGCGCCGAGCAATACAAACGGAATTCCAGCGTTTTCAAGATAGCCTGCTGGCGGATACCCATCTAAAATACTCGCGTGATATTCAGCCTTGGGCAGGCGATGAGATGACTTGGGCATTGACAGCAACAGATTTGGATCGAGACGGCAACAATGGTCAGCAGCCCGGATATTTGGTGGCGATCGCCACAGATAAGCCGGAGCAAGCCCAGGCATCTTTAGAAAAATTTTGGCAGAAACGGGTCGCTAAAGGGGCGGATTTGGTCGTTGAACAA
>Ga0105047_10008315_pt1 | contig 17295 bp, 18 predicted proteins | sample MAT04_FD_78384 | JGI IMG/M metagenome (GOLD analysis project Ga0105047, IMG submission 78384) | Freshwater microbial communities from Lake Fryxell liftoff mats and glacier meltwater in Antarctica - MAT-04 (megahit assembly) | ecosystem: Environmental > Aquatic > Freshwater > Ice > Liftoff...
GAGGGCTCGAAGGCCCGCGCCGTGCTGATGTCGCCCGAGGAGCTCGAGGCCATGAACGGCGGCGGCTGGCCGACGGCCGACGCGGAAGGCGACGCGGTGCCGACGACGCCGCCGGCTGCGGGCGTGTTCGACGTCGAGTCCGCCGACGCCGACACCTGACCGGCATCGGCGTCGACGGAGTCGCCTGCCTCAGGCGTCGATGCGGTCGGCCTTGAACGACCCTTCGACGTAGGCCTCGGGTGACACCCCCGGCTCCGAGGCCGAGATGGTGCCGCACACGAAGGTGTCGGTCACCTCCGTGATCTCGACCGAGTGGTAGGCGGTCGGGAGCTGACGGCCGCCTTCGGTGTACAGGCTGGTGAAGTTCACGATGTCGGTGGCCGTGGGATCCTCGACCTGGTCGGTGTAGGTGCCGGGTACGAACTCGGCCGTGGCGGCCACGCTGATCGAGAAGTACGTCTGCCCGGCCTCCATCGTCGGCTGGTACACGCCTCGCAGCTCTTCGGTGTCCACGTCGTAGTTCGTGAAGCTGAACGTCGCCGACTGGGGCGGCGACAGGTCGAGCACGTCGGCGGCAGCCACCACGGCCTCGAGCTCGATGACGTTGCCCTCGACGTCGTAGCCGCTGAGGACGGTCTCCTCCGGGCAGGCGTCCACCTCGTCGGAGGCGGCATCGTCGGAGGCGGCCTCCGTGTCGTCGGTGGTGGCCTCGGTGGTCGTGGTCGTCGAGGTGCCGTCCGCCTTCTCTTCGCTCGCGTCGTCGCTCGAGCAGCTCACCGCGCCGGCCAGCAGCGCCGCGGCCAGCAGCAGCCCGCCGATCGTGGATCCAGCGTGCTTCATGGTCCCTCCCAGGGTGCCCGCCCGTTCGGGCCGGTCGGGCGTGGAAGCTAGTCGGACCGCACGCGCAGATGTCGTGGATCCTCGAGCGAGACGACTGCCGTCACGCGTGTGAGGATGGATGCCATGAGCGACGACCTCCGCACCCTGGCCACCGGACTCGGCTTCCCCGAGGGTCCCGTGTGGCTCGACGACGACACCATCGCCTTCACCGAGATCGCTCGTGGTCAGGTCACGACCGTGTCGGTGGCCACCGGGGAGACCGCGGTGCTGGCCGACACGGGCGGTGGCCCCAACGGCCTGGCCTTGGCCGCCGACGGCGCCATCCTGGTGACGAACAACGGTGCCTTCTTCACCTGGTTCGAGGCCGACGGCGTGATGATCCCCGGGCCGACGCCCGACGAGCACCGTGGCGGTTCGGTGCAACGGATCGAGGTGGATACCGGCGCGGTGACCACCCTGTTCGAGACGGCTGACGGCGTCGGCCTCGTGGCCCCGAACGACCTCGTGGTCGACGGCATCGGGGGCGTGTACTTCACCGATCACGGCGTGCAGCACGGCAACCACGTCGAACGGCCTGGCCTGTCCTACCTTCCCGCCGACGGCAGCGAGCCACGGGCGTTGGCCTTCGGGCTCGACTCGGCCAACGGCGTGGGAACGTCGCCTGATGGCTCCGTCGTCTATGTGGCCGAGACGCATCCCGGGCGGGTGTGGGCGTTCGACGTGATCGGCGAAGGTCGCATCGCCAACGGCGGCGACCCCGCCACCGCACACCAGGGCCGCCTCCTGCACGATGCCGCCGATGGCGTGCTGTTCGACTCCCTGGCCGTGCATGACTCGGGATGGGTGGTGGTGGCCACCATCGGCGTCGGCGGCCTCACCTGCATCTCGCCCGACGGCGGCGAGGTCGTGTTCGTGGATCTGCCCGACCCGATCACCACCAACGTCGCCTTCCGCACGTTGGCCGACGGCAGCGAGGTCGCCGCCGTCACGTTGTCCAGCAGCGGCACCATCGCCCTGCTCACCGCCCTACCCGAGTTCGGTGGGTAGCGGTCCGGCCACGAGTGTGAGGAAGAGGCCCCTCTGCCCGAAGGGGCCGGTGTCGACGTCGTGCGCATGCGCGACCAGTGGTTCTTCGAGGGTCCCGACGCGTCGCGGAAGTTCAGGCGTTTCTGACTGCTTCTGCTTCCGGCGGCCGTCATCGCCATGGCCGGGACCCCCAGAAGACACGTCATGGCCACTGCCCAGCCCGGGATCTTCGCCCTCGGCACCCGAGCCCACCACCACGTCGAGCTCGACCTGGTCGACGGCGCATCGCTCGACGACGTGCGGGCGCGCGCTGGGCGCTTGCGCGAGAAGCCCGTCGCCGCCGGCGGCGTGAACCTCGTGGTCGGCTTCGGTGCCGACCTGTGGCGACGACTCGCCCCGAACGACGTGCCCGATGGCCTGGCGCCGTTCGCGGCGGTCGACGGGATCGAGGGGCACGGGGTGCCGGCGACGCAGCACGACGTGTGGGTGTGGGCCCACGGCACCGGGCCCGACATCTGCCTCGACGCCGCTCGCCGGGCCGTCATCGCCTTCGCCGGGGTGGGTGGCTCGTTCGCCCTCCTCCAGCGCTGGGTGCACGACCTGTCGGGGCTCGACGCTCTCGACGAGGCCGGCCAGGAGGCGGTGTTCGGGCGCACCAAGCGCGACAGCATCGCCATCGACCGCGCCGAACGCGGGGTCGACAGTCACATCGTGCGGGTCGAGATCCACGACGCCGAAGGCGAGGAGGAGGAGCTGTGGCGCCGGTCCACGCCGTGGGGTGCGGTGGGCCACCACGGCCTCACGTTCCTCGCCTTCTCGGCTGACCCCATGCGCTACCGCCGCATGTTCGAGCGCATCTTCGGCATCGAGGACGGTATCCGCGATCGCCTCACCGACTACTCGACGGCCACCAACAGCGCCGAGTGCTTCTGCCCGTCGCTCGACGCGCTGGACGGGCTCGTGAACCGCTGAGGGCCCACGACACGACAGAGCAGGTGTCCGCCACCAAGGAGGCCTCGTGTCCGACCTGCTCGACCGCCCCATCCTCGACTCGCCGTCGTTCACCCACCTGCCCCCGCCTCCGCGCCCGACCCCACCACCGCCACCGTCGTGGGCCGTAGGCCCGCCGCCACCCGTGGTGCCCCCGGCGCAGACGGCGAGCCGGTGGAACCGCCGCCGCCTCGCCGCCGTCGCCCTCTGCGTGTTCGTCGTCGGCGCCTTCCTCGGCGGCTACGAGCCGGCCGGGGCGCTGCTGGTCGGCTTCGCCGTGCTGAGTCCGCTCGAACGGCGGTTCCGCCGTCACCCGTGGACGATCCGGCGGCCGCAGATGCGCACCGACGTGCTGCATCTGCTGTTCAGCGGCACGCTGCTCACCGGTGCCACGATCATCGGCATCGTCGGTGCGTGGCTGGCGACGTGGCCGCTGCACCGGGGCACGCTCGATGGGCCGTTGTCCACGCTGTCGCCCGTGTGGGCCGGGGTCGTCGGCTTCGTCCTGTTCGAGATGTTCGGCTACGGCGGCCACCGCCTCAGCCACGAGGTGCCGTTCCTCTGGCGCTTCCACGCCGTGCACCACTCGTCCCAACGACTCGACTGGATCTCGGCTGGGCGCCTGCATCCGGTTGAAGGGCTGTTCGCTGGCCTGATGGTCGGACCGCCGCTGCTCTTGCTCGGGTTGCAGCCAGCCGAGCTCGGAGCGTTCACGGTGATCGTGAACCTGTGGGGGGTGCTGCTGCACGCCAACGTTCGCTGGCGGTTCGCCTTCCTCGACGGGATCATCGGCACGCCCGACTACCACCACTGGCACCACTCGAACCACCCCGAAGCTCGCAACAAGAACTACGCGGCACTGCTTCCGGTGCTCGACCGACTGTTCGGCACGTACTTTCAACCCAAGGATCGTCGACCGCAGGTCTACGGGATCGACGAGCCGATGCCAGCCACGTGGTGGCAGCAGCTGCGTTGGCCGCTGCGGCGGCAGGCGTCGGCGCGACGATGGTTGGCGACCCACCCGGTCGCCTGACCGATCCTGCCTGATGACGCCGCCCCCACCCCCGCCGCCAGGTGCCGCCGATCCGTCGGCCCTCGCGCCCGAGCCCACGCCCAGCGACCGCGAGCTGGTGGCGTCGGTGGCCTCGGGGGAGCGCGCTGCGCTTCGCCTACTCTACGAACGGCATGCCGGGTGGTTGACGGTTCGGCTCCAACGTCGGTGCGGTGAGGCCGAGCTCGTGGACTCGGCGGTGCAAGACACGTTCCTCGCCGTGTGGAAGGGGGCGGGGACCTATCGGGGCGACGGCGACGTGGGCGCCTGGCTGTGGGGGATCGCCGCCCGACGGCTCATCGACCTCCAGCGCAAGCGCCGTCCCGCGGCGGTGACTCGGAGCGACGCGGCGGAGGCGGGACCATCGGCGGAGTCGGCCGAGGCCCAGGCGCTGGAAGCCGAGCTCGGCCCGCGCTTGTCGCAGGCCATCGCCGCCCTCGAGCCCGAACTGCGCGAGGCCCTGCTGGCCACCGCCGTCGATGGCCTCACCACCCGGGACGCCGGCCGCCGGCTCGGTATCCCCCAGGGCACCGTGAAGACCCGTCTGCTGCGCGCCCGACGCCAGCTCCAGGAGGCACTCCGATGACACCGTCCAGCGTGCACCCACCGGGCGACGTGCTCGATCGCTACGTCGGCGCCGCATTGGCCGCCACCCCGTATCCGTCGGTGGTGGCGCTGGCCGCCATCGACGAGGCCGATGCCGTTCGGGTCGAGCTCCACCTGACCACGTGCCCCGTGTGCCGCTCGGCGGTCGACGTACGGGCGCGTCGCCAGGCCACGCCCAGGCTCGACCAGGGCTGGTGGGCGATCGAGGCGGCATTGGTGGCTCCGCCGCTGCCCCGACTCGAGCGGGTGCTGCGGTGGGCGCAGATGCCGGCCGACGTGGCCCGCCTGCTCGTGTCCACGCCAGCGCTGCGACGCGGCTGGTACGTGGCCATGACCGTGGCCCTCGTGTTCGGCATCTCGGCCGCCGACCCGACCCGTCCCGATGCCAACGAGCTGTTCTTCTTGATCCTTGCGCCGCTGATCCCGTTGGCCGGCGTGGCGCTGGCCTACGGGCGAGGCGCCGATCCGGCCTACGAAGTGGCGGCGGCCACCCCCATCTGGGGGTTGCGGTTGGTGCTGGTGCGGGCCGTGGCCGTGGTGGGCACGAGCGTGGCCGCCATCGCGCTGGCCGCGCTGCTGTCTCCGGCGGTCGGTGACCACGCTGCCGCGTGGCTGCTGCCCGCGCTCGGGCTCAGCGCGGCCTCGCTGGCGCTGATGACGTGGTGGCCGCCACGACGCTCGGCGTGGGTGGTGGCGTCGGTGTGGGTGGCCGGGGTGGTGGTGGCCAACGGCGCCACCGACGACCGCTACGCCGCCTTCGGGCTGGCTGCCCAGCTCGGCTACCTCGTCCTCCTGCTGGTGGCGTCGGCCGTGGTCGCGGTTCGGTCGCGGCGGTTCTCGACGGGGTGGGTGGCGTGAGCGCTCGGTTGACGTCGCCGTCGTCGCCGTGGGCCCGGCCGTCGTCGGGGCCGGTGGTCGTGCACGCCGACCGACTCGGTGTGGTGCTCGGCGGGCGCACGGTGCTCGACGACGTCTCGCTGTGGGCGTCGGGCGGGGTCGTGGCCGTCCTCGGACCCAACGGCGCTGGCAAGTCGACGCTGCTGCGCTGCCTGGCCACGCTGGTCGAGCCGGCCACAGGAACCGTGCACCTCGACGGCGCCGACGTGGCCGCGCCGATGGCCCGCATCGAGGCCCGGGCCCGGCTCGGCTACGTGCCCCAGCGTCCGGGCTTCACCGGTTCGGCACGCGTGTTCGACGCCGTCGATGTGCTGGCCGTGTGCAAGGGCCTGGCCCCTGAGGCGCGGCGGCGCGGCGAGGTGCTGCGGGTGCTGTCGGCAGTGGGCGTGGCCGACCGCATCGGCGATCGGGTGAAGACGCTGTCGGGCGGGATGCTGCGGCGGGTGGCCGTGGCCCAGGCGCTGCTCGGTCCGCCCGGCCTGCTGCTGGCCGACGAGCCGTCGGCTGACCTCGACCCCGAGCAACGGGTGCACCTGCGCCACCTGCTCACCGACCTCGGGCGGTCGGCCACCGTCATCGTGTCGACCCACCACCTCGACGAGGCCGCAGTGATCGGCGACACCGTGGTGGTGCTCGATGCCGGCCGGGTGGTGTGGACCGGCCCGCCGGACGCCCTCACGGCCACCGCCGTGGGTCGGGTGTGGTGGTCGGTCGAGGCGCCGCCACCGTCGGCCGAGCTCCGCCTGGCCTGGCGCACGCCCGGCGGCCGCTGGCGCTGCCTCGGCACCCCACCTCCCGACGCCGCGCTGGCCGACCCCACCGCCGAGGACGCCTACCTCCTGCTCGTCGGTCCCTCCGGCCGCCATTGACCCAGCCCTGGCCAGAGACCTGCGGGCGGCGGCGTCAGATGGGAGGCAGGAACCCTTGGGGCGTAGCCTTGACGACGATGACGCGTCGATTCTGGGTCGAGACGCTCGGCTGCCCGAAGAACCAAGTCGATTCCGACAAGCTCACCGGCACCCTGCTGGCCGACGGGCTCGTTCCGGCCGGGTCTGCAGACGAGGCCGACCTGGTCGTGGTCAACACCTGTGCCTTCATCGACGCCGCCCGTCAGGAGTCGGTCGACACCATCCTCAACCTGTCCGACGCCCGGGCCGACGGCGCCCGCCTCGTGGTCACGGGCTGCATGGCCGAACGTCACGGCGACGAGTTGGCCGAGGCCATCCCAGAGGTCGATGCGGTGGCCGGGTTCGGCGTCTCGCTCCTCGGCGCCCTGCGCGACGGCGGCGCCGAACAACCCACGAGCGACACCGTCACGCTGACCCTGGGTCCCACCCGGCGCCGGGCCGAGATGGCCGCCACCACCGACGTGCCCGTGTTCGACCTGCTCAACCTACCCCGACCTCCCAGCACGTCGCCGTGGGCCTACGTGAAGGTGGCCGAGGGCTGCGACCGGGCCTGCGGGTTCTGTGCCATCCCGTCGTTCCGGGGCCCGCAGCGCTCGCGGTCGGTCGGCGACATCCTGCGGGAGGTCGACGAGCTCCAGGCCTCGGAGATCGTGCTCGTGGCCCAGGACCTCGCCTCGTTCGGACGCGACCAGGGCCAGGGCGAGCGTTCGCTCGTGCCGCTTTTGGCCCAGGTGGCCGGCCGCGTCGAGCGCGTCCGACTGCTCTACCTGTACCCGTCCGATCTCACTGACTCGCTGGTCGAGGCCGTGCTGGCCACGGGCGTTCCGTACTTCGACCTGTCGCTGCAGCACGTGTCGGCCCCGCTGCTGCGCAAGATGCGCCGCTGGGGCAACGGGGACAAGTTCCTCCAGCGCATCGCCGACATCCGCGCCGCCGCCCCCGACGCGGCGTTTCGCTCGAACATGATCGTGGGCTACCCGGGTGAGACCGAGGCCGACCACGACGAGCTGCTCGCCTTCCTCGACGAGGCCCAGCTCGACTGGTGCGGGTTCTTCTCCTACTCCGAGGAAGACGGCACCTACGCCGCCGACCTGCCCGACAAGGTTCCCGCCGAGCTGGTGCGCGAAAGGCTGGCTGAGGTGGGGGAGCTGCAGGACGGCATCACCGCCCGCCGGCGAGACGCCCTGCTCGGCACCACAACAAAGGTCTTGGTCGACGCCCCGGGCGTGGCCCGCTCGTTCCGGGAGGCACCCGAGATCGACGGGATCATCGCGGTGCCGGTCGATCTGGCCGTCGGCTCGCTCGTCGACGTGGAGATCGTGGGTGCCCTCGGCCCCGACCTCGAAGCCATCACCGTCGATGCGGCGGTGGGTGCGGCAGGATCGTCGTCGTGAGCGAGACCGAGCCGCGGCCCGACGACCTGACCTACGGGCCCGACGCCCTGGCCACACCGGCCAACATGGTCACCGTCCTGCGGCTGCTCGTGTCGCCGCTGCTGTTCATCTCCATCGCTGATGACGGCGCGTCGTGGTTCAACGTCGTCCTGTGGACGGCGCTGGCCTCGACCGACGGCATCGACGGCTGGATCGCCCGCCGCCATGGCACCACCCGATCTGGCGCCTTCCTCGACCCGCTGGCCGACAAGGTCCTCATCCTCGGGGCGCTCTTCGCCCTCGTGTCGATCGGTCGCTTCTCGTGGATCCCGGTGGCGCTGATCGCCGTGCGCGAGGTGGCCATCAGCCTCGAGCGCGTCCACTTCGGACGACGGGGCCTGGCCGTGCCCGCCCGCCAGACGGCCAAGATCAAAACGTTCCTCCAGTCGATCGCCATCGGGCTGGCGCTGCTGCCGCCGCTGTCGGAGACCCCGTGGGTGGCCGACGTCGTGCTGTGGGCCAGCGTGGTCATGGCGCTCGTCTCCGCCGCCCAATACGCCATGGACGGCGCCCGCGCCACGTCCGCCCGCGGCAGCCACTGACGTCGGCGCCGGCAGTCAGGTCGTGGCGTCGGCGGCGGCGGTCGACTTCTGGAGGCGCCACCTCGACCAGGGCCAGGTGCCTTCGACCTCGACCTCGAGGGAGAAGCTGAGCACGATCCGGATGATGACGATGAGGCCCAGCACGGCCACGCTCTCGAGGGTCGGGTCGACGACGATGGTGCGGACGATGTCGCCGATGATGAGCACCTCGAGGCCGAGCAGGATCACTCGGGCGAGGCGCTGGCGGAGCTGCTCGTAGGCGCCGTGGCGGGTTGCGGCGGCGGCCATGGCCACCACGTAGAGCACGAGGGCGCCCAGCCCGCCGAGCACCATGATCGCCGCGCCGATCGCTTCGACGGCTCTGACGACGTTCTCGATCATCTCGTCGTACGTCACGTCGGCAAGCTACCTGCCGGCGCAGCGTCGGTTCCGGTGGCGCTCGTCGGCAACGGCTCCGGTAGCGTGCGCGGCCATGCGCTGTGAGGTCGTCGCCATCGGGACAGAGCTGCTGTTGGGTCAGATCGTGGACACCAACTCGGCGTGGATCGGCGAGCAGCTCGCCCTGTCAGGGATCGACTCCCTGCGTCAGATCAAGGTGGGTGACAACCACGACCGGATCGTGCGGGTGCTGCGCGAGGCCCTCGAGCGGTCCGATGCGGTCATCTGTTGCGGGGGGCTCGGGCCCACGCAGGACGACCTGACCCGCGAGGCCATCGCCGAGGTCATGGGTGTGGAACTGATGCGAGACGAGGAGCTCGGCGCGCAGATCGAGCACATGTTCCGGTCGCGATTCCGCGACATGCCGGCCAACAACTTCCGCCAGGCCGACGTGCCCGTCGGCGCCTCGGTCATCCCCGATCAGCCCGGCACCGCGCCCGGGTTGATCTGTCCGGTGGGGGACAAGGTCATCTACGCCGTCCCCGGTGTGCCGTGGGAGATGCAGCACATGATGACGAACACGATCCTCGCCGACCTGCGCCGACGCGCCGGCGACACCGGTGTCATCCGGTCGCGCACCATCCGCACGTGGGGCATGACCGAGTCGGCCCTCGACGAGGCCCTCACCGGCCGCATGGCCGAGCTCGACATCTCCGGTCGGGCCACCATCGCCTTCCTGGCCAGCGGTTGGGAGGGGCTCAAGGTCCGCCTCACCGTCAAAGCCGATACGGCCGAGGGGGCCGATGCCGTGCTCGACGACGAGGTCGCCCTCGTGCACGAGGTCATCGGCGACGTCGTCTTCTCGATCGACGACCGGTCGATGGAGGAGGTCGTGCTCGACCTGTGCCGCGACCTGGAACTCACGTTGGCCACGGCCGAGTCGCTCACCGGCGGTCTCATCTCTTCACGACTGGTGGCCCACGCCGGCGCCAGCGACGTGGTGCGCGGCGCAGTCGTGTCCTACGCCTCGGACGTGAAGCGCGACGTGCTCGACGTGCCGCCCGGGCCGGTCATCAGCGAAGAGGCAGCGCTGGCCATGGCCGAGGGGGCCTGCCGCGTGCTCGGGGCCGACGTGTCGGTCGCCGCCACCGGCGTGGCCGGTCCGGATTCCCAGGAGGGTCAGAAGCCGGGCACCGTGTGGGTGGCCACGTGCGTGGACGGCGAGGCCGAAGCCCACCTGCTGCGCCTCCCCGGCGGCCGCGAGCAGATCCGGCAGTTCACGGTGATCTGCGTGCTCGACCTGCTCCGCCGCCGGCTGCTCGCCCGGGACTGACCTCTCCCACCACTCGACCTTTTCCCACCACTCGAACCGGTGGACGTCGATGCGCGCCTGGGCGCGACAACGTCCACCGCTTCGGACGAGGTGTCGCTAGGCCGCGTCGTCGTCGGTCGAGATGTCGAGTTGGAGCGAGGCCGAGTTCATGCAGAATCGCTGACCGCTCGGCTTGGGGCCGTCGTCGAACACGTGCCCGAGGTGGGCTTGGCACGTGGCGCACACCACCTCGGTGCGGATCATGCCGTGCGCCGCGTCGGTTCGTAGCTCGACGGCGTCACCGGCCAGCGGTGCCCAGAACGACGGCCAGCCGCTTCCCGACTCGAACTTCGTATCGGATGAGAACAACGGGGACTCGCACACGATGCAGCGGTAGGTGCCGTCGTCGTGGTTATCCCAGTAGATGCCGGTGAAGGCACGCTCGGTGCCGGCCTGCTGGGTGACGGTGTACTGCTCGGGGGTGAGGCGGGCTCGTAGTTCTTCGTCGGTGGGGCGCTCGTTCTCGACCGGGCTCATGGCGGTGCTCCTGGCGTGGGGATTCGATACTCCAACGCTACCGGCGGCGGCGGCGCCGACGTCGGGTGGTGCGGACGCTGGCTACAACGCCGGCAGCGTCCGACGCGTTCCCGCGTTCGGTCCTTGATCGAACAGGCGTTCGGAGTTACAGTCCTGTCATTCGCCGCCGGCTCCACCGGGGGTGGGCACGGATCGGGCCACCGCAGGAGTTCCTGTCAGACCCTCTCCGTAGGGTCACGTCATCACCTCGCTGCGGGCTGCGCCCCAGCCCCTGACACCAGTGCACTACCGATACAAGGAGAATCACGTGGAGCGAGACAAGGCACTCGACATGGCCCTCGGGCAGATCGAGAAGCAGTTCGGCAAGGGCTCGGTCATGAAGATGGGCGACAAGACCACGATGGCGATCGAGACGATCCCCACCGGTGCCCTCGCCCTGGATCTGGCCCTCGGCGTCGGTGGGCTGCCCCGCGGCCGGGTCATCGAGATCTTCGGTCCGGAGTCTTCCGGCAAGTCCACCCTGGCCATGCACGTCGTGGCCGAGGCCCAGCGCAACGGCGGCATCTGCGCCTACATCGACGCCGAGCACGCCATGGACCCGATCTACGCCGCCGCCATCGGCGTCGACGTCGACGAGCTCCTCATCTCCCAGCCCGACACGGGCGAGCAGGCGCTCGAGATCACCGACATGCTCATCCGCTCGGGTGCCCTCGACGTCGTGGTGATCGACTCGGTCGCCGCCCTCACGCCTCGGGCCGAGATCGAGGGCGAGATGGGCGACACCCACGTCGGCCTCCAGGCCCGGCTCATGTCGCAGGCGCTGCGCAAGCTCACCGCCAACCTCAACAAGTCCAACACCATCTGCATCTTCATCAACCAGCTCCGCGAGAAGATCGGCGTGATGTTCGGCAGCCCCGAGACCACCCCCGGTGGCCGGGCGCTGAAGTTCTACTCGTCGGTCCGCCTCGACATCCGCCGCATCGAGTCCATCAAGGACGGCGTCGAGGTCGTGGGCAACCGCACCCGGGTCAAGGTCGTGAAGAACAAGGTGGCCCCGCCCTTCCGCCAGGCCGAGTTCGACATCATGTACGGCAAGGGCATCAGCCGTGAGGGCTCCACGCTCGACATTGCCGTCGATCAGGGCATCATCAAGAAGTCGGGTGCTTGGTACACCTACGAAGGCGAGCAGCTCGGCCAGGGTCGGGAGAACGCCAAGCAGTTCCTCATGGACAACACCGAGATCATGGTGGAGGTCTCCGAGCGGATCCGTCGGGAGATGGGTCTCGACGGCGGCAGCGACGACGAGGAAGCTGGCGCCTTCAGCGAGGCCGACGAGGTCCCGATCACGCTCAGCGACTGACCCGTCGCACGATCTCCCGGCTGTCGTTTCGCCCTGCAGCGCGACGGCCGGGATGAGCACCTGCCTGTCACCAGGTGCCTCCTCGGCCGCCGTCACCAACTGCCCTGGTGACGGCGGCTGCGCGTCTGGCTAGCCTCGGGTGATGACGTGGGCGGTGGTGCTGGCTGGGAGCGCACGTGCGTTCTACGGCCCCATGATCCTCTTCTGGTCCGTCGCGCTGGCCTTGCTCATCGCCTGGCTCACCGCCGTGATTGTTGTCGGGCTGATCGTGTGGTCGATCCACCAGCGCAGCCAGGGGAGGGCCGAGCTCCACGGATCGGCTGTGGGCGTGGGTGCAGCCGGGACCTAGGCTCGCAATGTGACGCGCAAGTACCTCGTGCGCACCTTCGGGTGTCAGATGAACGAACACGACTCGGAGCGCATCGCGGGCCTCCTCGAAGCCGACGGGCTCGAACGAGCCGACAGCCTCGACGATGCCGACGTCGTGGTGCTCAACACCTGCTGCATCCGCGAGAACGCCGACAACAAGCTCTACGGCACGCTCGGGCACCTCAAGGCCCGCAAGGACGCCAACCCCGACCTCGAGATCCTCGTCGGCGGCTGCCTGGCCCAGAAGGACCGGGACGCGCTCGCCGCTCGGGCCGGCCACGTCGACGTCGTGTTCGGCACCCACAACGTCCACCGCGCCGTCGAGCTCCTCCACGAGTCACGGCTCAGCGGCCCGATCGTCGAGATCTGGGAGGAGACGATGGCCGACGATGCCGCTGCCTTCGCCTCGTCTCTCCCGGCCCGACGTGAGGTCGACTGGGCCGGGTGGATCACCATCCAGATCGGTTGCGACAACAGCTGCGCCTTCTGCATCGTCCCTTCCGTGCGGGGCAAGGAGCTGAGCCGCTCGTTCGGTGACGTCATCACCGAGGTCCAGGGTCTCGCCGCCGACGGCGTCACCGAGGTCACCCTCCTCGGCCAGAACGTCAACTCCTACGGCCGCGACCTCACGACCCGCCTGCGTTCTGACGCCGTCGCTGCCACCGACGCCTGGGAAGCCGGTGAGGCGTGGGCGGCCGACGAGCGTCGCCGACCCCGGCCGCTGTTCGCCGACCTGCTGACCGCCACCGCGTCCGTCGAGGGCATCCGCCGTGTCCGCTACACCAGCCCGCACCCGAAGGATCTGCGTCCCGAGACCATCGCAGCCATGGCCGACAACCCCGAGGTGTGCAACCACCTCCACCTGCCCCTGCAGTCCGGTGCCGATCGCGTCCTCGCCGCCATGCACCGCGGCTACACCGCCGAGCGCTACCTCGAGCGCCTCGCCGCCGCCCGCGCCGGCATCCCCGACCTGGCCGTGACCACCGACCTGATCGTGGGCTTCCCGGGCGAGACCGACGACGACTTCGAGGAGACCCTCGAGGTCGTTGCCGAAGCCCAGTACGACAGCACCTACACCTTCATCTTCTCGCCCCGCCCCGGCACCGAGGCCGCCGACATGGAGGCAGTGTTCGTCGCCCCCGAGGTGATCGCCGAGCGGTTCGAGAAGCTCCGAGTCGTGGTCGAGCGCTCGGCCCTGGCCAAGCACCAGGCCCGGGTCGGCCGCATCGAAGAGGTCGTGGTCGAAGGCCCGTCGAAGCGCGACGTCTCGGTCACCAGCGGCCGCACCACCCAGAACAAGCTCGTGCACTTCACGAGCGCCGAGTTGCTTCGCCCCGGCACCTTCGCCACGGTCGAGATCACCTACGGCGGCCCGCACTTCCTGAAGGGCGACCTGCTCGAGGTCACCGCCCTCCCCAGCCACCGCACCCTCCTTCGAATCCCCGTCACCTCCGCCTAGTCCCAGGCCCACGCCCTCTACTCGCAAACTGGGCAGGAAAGGCTCCGGATAGCAGGGAAATCCTGCCCAGTTTCGAAGGAGTGCCATGGTCGTCGCAGCGGTGGTGGGGGTGACGGCATCGGGGAAGTCGTCCCTCGCTCTGGCGCTGGCCCGTCGTGACCCGTCGATCGAGCTGGTCTCGGTCGACTCGATGCAGGTCTACCGGGGGATGGACATCGGTGCGGCCAAGCCGACTGCGGCCGAGCAGGCCGAGGTGCGCCACCACCTCCTCGACCTCGTCGAGCCCGACGAGGAGTACACCGTGGCCCGCTTCCAGCGCGACCTGGCCGACGCCCTCGCCGACATCGACCAGCGTGGTGCCTCGGCCCTCCTCGTCGGCGGCACCGGCCTCTACCTCCGCGCCGCCACCGACGGGCTCGAGATCCCCGGCCGGTTTCCCGACGCTCGGGCCGAGATCGAGGCCGATCTCGACACCGAGGCACTCCACCGCCGCCTCGTCGACCTCGATCCTGTCGCCGCCACGCGCATGGAGCCCACCAACCGTCGTCGGATCGTCCGGGCCCTCGAGGTGACGGTGGGCAGCGGCCGCCCGTTCTCGTCCTACGGCGGTGGTCTGACCGACTACCCGGCCACGACCATGCCGCTCATCGGCCTCCGTCGCAGCCGCCCCGACCTCGATGCCCGCATCGAGCAGCGATACGCAGCCCAGCTCGAGGCTGGCTTCCTCGACGAGGTTCGGTCGCTCGCCGACCGTCCGGCCGGCCTGTCGCGCACCGCCCGCCAGGCGCTCGGCTACCGCGAGCTGTTGCGCGTGGTCGAAGAGGGAGATGACCTCGACGAGATGGTGGCGCTGGCCATCACCCGCACGAAGCAGTTCGCCCGCAAGCAAGAGCGTTGGTTCCGGCGCGATCCCCGCATCCGTTGGCTCGACGCCGACCCCGACGGCGCAGTCGACGACCTCGTCGCCGCCGTGGATGCCGTGCTCGCGCCGCCGTGACGGCGAGCCGGCCGCAATCCGGCGCCGCACCTGACGCTTCGGCTGCGAGACTGCCGGTTGTGGTCCGCACGTTCCCGCTCACCAAGTACCACGGCCTCGGCAACGACTTCCTCGTGCTGTTCGCCGATGCCGTCGACGCCGGCGGCCCCAAGGTCGACGGCGACCTGGCCCGCCGGGTGTGCGACCGCCATCGCGGCATCGGCGCCGACGGCCTGCTCGTCGCTTCCGAGCCGAGCGACGTCGAGCGGACCGCTGGGATCGATGTGGTCATGGCCCTGATGAACGCCGATGGCAGCCCGGCCGAGATGAGCGGCAACGGGATCCGGTGCCTCGGCCACGCCGTCGCCCGGTCGCGTGGCCTGCGCGAGGGGCCGCTGGTGGTGGCCACCGATGCCGGCCGTCGCGACCTCTGGATCCGGCCCGGCAGCCACCCTGGGGAGACGCTGGTGCGGGTGGGCATGGGTGAGGTCCGGCCCGGCCCGGCCATCCCCGCCGCTGTCACCGAGCACCTCGACGGGCGTCGGCACGCCACCGCCGACCTGGGAAACCCGCACCTGGTCGTCGAGGTCACTTCGCCGTTCGAGGTCGACCTCCTGGTCGAGGGTCGAGGTCTCGAGGAGCACTTCGCCGACGGCATCAACGTCGAGTTCATCGCCTCCACTCCCGACGGGCTCGATCTGGCCGTGTGGGAGCGCGGCGCCGGGATCACCGAGGCCTGCGGCACCGGGGCCTGCGCCGCAACCGCCATCGCCGCCGGTTGGGGTCTGGTCGGTGACTCGGCCCATGTCCGGATGCCCGGTGGTTCGGCCGAGGTACTGCTCGACGAGGCCGAGGTCGTGCTCATCGGTCCGTCTGAGCTCATCGCCGAGATCGAGGTGCCCTGGTGAGCGGCAATGGCGGCGACGGCGTCTCCGGCCGCCCCAACGCGAACGACGGGGCCGACGAGCTCGACGGGTTCGACGACGACGTCGGCGACGACCTGTGGCTCGACGACGACCTCGACGACCTCGACGGGTCGATCGAGCTCGATGACGCCGACGACCTCGACGACCTGGGCGACGCCGAAGTCCAGGTGCTCGAGGCCGAGTCCCACCGTGGTGCCTTCGGCGACTACGGCGGCGAGTCGGGCGGCCTCATCGAGCGGTCGTTCCGCGAGCGCATCGTGCTCGTGGGCGTCACCATCCCACCCGCCGACGACGAGCTGACCGAGGCGTCGCTCGACGAGCTCGCCCTGCTGGTCGACACGGCCGGCGCCGATGCCGTGGCCCGGGTGCTCCAGCGCCGCCGCGCCCCCGACCGGGCCACCTACCTCGGCAAGGGCAAGGTCGAAGAGCTGCGCGTGCTGTGCGAGGCGCTCGACGCCGACACCGTGGTGTTCGACGACGAGCTCACGCCGTCGCAGCAGCACAAGCTCGAGCAGCTGCTCGGCCGCACGGCGCTCGACCGCACGGCCGTCATCCTCGACATCTTCGCCCAGAACGCCCACTCCACCGAGGGCAAGGCCCAGGTCGAGCTGGCGCTGCTGCGCTACCGGCTTCCCCGCCTGCGGGGCCGCGGCCGCGATCTGTCGCAGCAGGGCGGCGGTGCCATGGCCGGCGCAGGACGGGTCGGCACCCGCGGGCCCGGCGAGACCCAGCTCGAGGTCGACCGTCGTCGCCTCGTCAAGCGCATCCACCGCCTCGAAGCTGAGCTGCGCGAGGTGGTCCAGCACCGCGAGACCCAGCGCAAGGCTCGTCGACGCAGTCGGGTCCGCAATGTGGCCATCGTTGGTTACACCAACGCCGGCAAGTCGACGCTGCTCAACCATCTGACCGATGCCGGCGTGCTGGTCGAGGATCGCCTCTTCGCCACGCTCGATGCCACCACCCGCCGCCTCGAGCTCCCGGGCGGCGAGGCCGTGCTGCTCACCGACACGGTCGGGTTCATCACCAAGTTGCCGCATGGCCTGGTCGAGGCCTTCCGCTCCACCCTCGACGTGGCCGCCGAAGCTGACCTCCTCGTCCACGTCGTCGACGCCTCCGCCCTCGACCCCGACGGCCAGATCGCCGCCGTGCGTTCGGTGCTGGCGGAGATCGGTGCGGGCGAGGTGCCCGAGCTCATCGCCGTCAACAAGTCCGACCTGGCGCCCGACGCGGCCGAGGAGCTGGCCGACCGTCTCGACGGCGCCGTGCCCATCTCGGCCGTGACCGGTGACGGCGTGCTCGACCTCCTCGGCGCCATCGCTGATCGGCTCCGCCTGCTCACCGATCTGGTCGAGCTGGTGGTGCCCTTCGATCGCGGCGACGTGATGGCCGCCCTGCACCGTGAGGGCGAGGTCATCGAGGAGTCCGCCACCGACGACGGGATGCACTACCAGGCTCGTCTCGAGCCGTCCGCCGTCGGCCAGTTCCACGAGTTCGTCTGCCTGTGACCGACCGACGGGCATCGTGGCCGATGAGGCGAGAGACTGTGCGGCGATGACTGACCTGCCCGCCGGGTTCCGCCCGCCGCCTTACCCCTACGACCGGCTCGCCGGGGCCCAAGCCGCAGCTGCCGCCTTCCCGGGCGGGGCCATCGACCTATCGGTGGGCACGCCGGTCGACCCGCCGCC
>Ga0105047_10008320_pt1 | contig 17294 bp, 10 predicted proteins | sample MAT04_FD_78384 | JGI IMG/M metagenome (GOLD analysis project Ga0105047, IMG submission 78384) | Freshwater microbial communities from Lake Fryxell liftoff mats and glacier meltwater in Antarctica - MAT-04 (megahit assembly) | ecosystem: Environmental > Aquatic > Freshwater > Ice > Liftoff...
AGGCCCGCGCCGAACAGCGCACCGAACTGGTCGGCCAGCTGCAGGAAGGCGAAGTCCGCGACGGCGTCGTCAAGAACATCACCGACTACGGCGCATTCGTGGACCTGGGCGGCATCGACGGCCTGCTGCACGTCACCGATATGAGCTGGAAGCGCGTCTCGCACCCGTCGCAGGTCCTCGCGGTCGGCGACACGGTCAAGGTGCAGATCGTCAAGATCAACCCCGACACCCAGCGCATCAGCCTGGGCATGAAGCAGCTGCAGTCCGATCCGTGGGATGGCGTTGAAGCCAAATACCCGCCGGGTGCCAAATATACGGGCCGCATTACCAACATCACCGACTACGGCGCATTCGTTGAGCTGGAAGCCGGCGTCGAGGGCCTGGTACACGTCTCGGAAATGTCCTGGACCAAGAAGAACGTCCACCCCGGCAAGATCGTCTCGACCTCGCAGGAAGTCGACGTCGTCGTGCTGGATGTCGACGCCTCCAAGCGCCGCATCTCGCTGGGCCTGAAGCAGGCCCAGGACAATCCGTGGGATGCGTTCGTCGCCGCCAACCCGATCGGCTCGACCGTCGAGGGCGAAGTCAAGAACGCCACCGAGTTCGGCCTGTTCATTGGCCTGGACAACGACATCGACGGCATGGTGCACCTGTCCGATCTGGACTGGAGCGTCTCCGGCGAAGAAGCCATCCAGCGCTACCGCAAGGGCGAGATGGTCAAGGCCAAGGTGCTTGATGTCGACGTCGAGAAGGAACGTGTCTCGCTCGGCATCAAGCAGCTGGGCGGCGATCCTGTCGGCGAAGGCGACACCTACAAGAAGGGCCAGACGGTCACCCTGACCGTTACGTCCATCGAGTCGGGTGGCATCGAGGTCAAGTTCGGCGAAGACGACGCGCCGGTCACCAGCTTCGTGCGCAAGTCGGACATCAGCCGCGACCGCAACGAGCAGCGCCCCGAGCGTTATGCCGTCGGCGACCGCGTCGACGCCCAGATCACCGGCATCGACAAGGCTACGCGCCGGGTCTCTGTCTCGATCAAGGCACTGGAAATGGCCGACGAGAAGGAAGCCATCGACCAGTTCGGGTCCTCGGACTCGGGGGCCTCGCTGGGCGATATCCTCGGCGCTGCCCTGCGCGAAAAGGCCGGCAAGGACTGATCCTTCGCTTCAGAACCGATGACTGAACAGGGGGCGGCCGGAGCGATCCGGCTGCCCCTTTTTTCATCAGGAGCGCCGATCCGTGTACGGTGACAGATAATTAACGCTCTTTCCTGCCCGCAAACTGACAATGAGGCCTTTTTCGTGCGGCGGGCGAAGGTTAGGGTAGACCTGCAATCCGGTTGAAGTTGCACCCGATTTACCTTCGTCGGGCTAGGAAAGGGCGGGCGCCTGAACATGATCAAGTCTGAGCTGATCGAGAAATTGGCGGCCGAGAACACTCATCTCACGCACGCCGAGGTCGAACGCGTCGTCAATGTCGTGCTGGGCCGTATGACCGGGGCCATGGCTGACGGCGGCCGTGTCGAGCTGCGCGGCTTCGGGGCCTTCTCCGTTCGTGCGCGACCGGCGAGGGCCGGCCGCAATCCCCGGACCGGCGAGACGGTGGACGTGCCCGCCAAGGCTGTACCGTTCTTCAAGAGCGGCAAGGAGCTGCGCGAGCGGCTCAACGCGTCCGGCGACGCCTGAAACAATCAGAGCCCGGGTGGCGGTAAACGCCGGTCCGGATGGAGGGGGCCGGTGTCACTGCTCACCGAGTTCAAGGAATTCGCCGCGCGAGGCAATGTCATCGATCTGGCGGTAGGCGTCATCATTGGCGCAGCCTTCGGCAAGATCATCACCAGCCTGGTCGAACAGGTGGTGATGCCCCCGATCGGCCTGGCCCTCGGTCGTGGCCTTTGTCGTCTTTCTGATGGTCAGGCCCATTAACCGGCTGCGGCGCGCCGAGGCGGCCAAGCCCGATCCGGCGCCCCTGGCTCTGACTCCCTCTGAAATACTGCTGACCGAAATTCGCGACGCGCTGCGGAAACGACCGCAGGCCTGATCAGGCCGCCTCGCGCCCGGCGACAGCGATCGGGACGGGCCTCAGGCTCAGGCCGTAGTCGCCGTCGAAGGGCGTCGGTGTCCAGTCGTGATGGCCGCCGGGCCCGGTGGCGAATCGCACATGGCAGTGACCCCAGCCGCCCTCATGCCTTGCCGAAAAGGCCAGGGGCCCGAGGCGCCGCACCAGATCCTCGTGGACGGTCTGGATCCTCATCTTGGCGGCACCCAGCCGCTGGGCGTTGACCAGAAGCGTCTCCGCAAGGACCTCGATGGCGGCGGGTTCGTCGCGCAGGGCGACGAGGTCGATGATCTCCAGGACCGGCGGCTCGATCGGGTTGTTCTTGGCTACCATCGCCATGGCATAGCCGGTGATGGCCGTCCCGCGCCGGAATACCAGTATCAGGGGGCGCAGGGTCAGGTCCGGATCGGCCAGCCGCCAGCGCAGGGCGGCTGGACTGCGGTCGGCGATCAGCCGTCCCTCGCGTTTCAGGGCGGTCCAGAAATCCGCATAGGGCGATCCGTCGCCGAGATCGGTCAGTTCCGTCACGGCCTCGGGCAGGTCCAGCCGGGCCGTCGCGGCCAGGCGCGGATTCATCAGCCGTTCCTGGCTGCGGTCGATGAGCCTGGGGGCACGCCGATCAACCTCGCGCCAGAAACGGCCGACCGCGCACGTCACTGGATCAACACGCCATGACAGTTTCAGATCATGGGTCGTCGGCGGCCAGGCGACCATATCGTGTCGGCGATAGAGAGGGCTTGAGGCCGGGTTGGCGTTGAAGACATAGAGGGCAAACATGCCGGGCTGGGCGGTGAAGGCGCGCAGCAGGGTACGGCTCTGGCCCTGGGCCTCGGGCCGGACGATGATCGAAAAGCCTGTCGCCCCGTACAGAATCTCGTCGCCCCGGCAGAAACGCTGGACGAAATTGCCGGTGAAGCCGCAGGGCTCGCCCCGGTCAGACTCGATCAACCAGCCGGCGTCGGCACCGCTCTCGCGCCGCGCGGGATTGTCCAGCAGCCAGCGCCAGCTTGCCTCGGAGCGCTCGGGCCAGCCGACGCTGCGGTGCAGGGCATTGATGGATTCAGGGTCTGCGGGTCCGATCGATCGAAGTGTGAAACTCATAACTGTCCTGAAGCGAGACCCGTTCGCTCTTCGGGCCCTGTCTTGCAGAAATCACGCCGGGATGGCCGCGCAGGCCGAGATTTCTACCGATCGGCCCGCGTGGCGTGATTGGGGTTTGACTCCTTGGCGAGAGCGGAACAAATAGCGAACATCAAGGTCCGATCCGCCATGAATACCCCTCTGTCCTGTCCGCCCCCGTCCGTCCCGCCCGCCTTGGCCCCCTTGCCGGAAGGTCTGGAGGAGGTGTGCGCGGATGGCCCCCGGGACATGGCGGGCGGACTGGCCTTTGCCCTGTCGCGCGCGGGTCAGGCGGTGGGTCGGGGGGGTGGCCGGGGTGTGGCCCTGACCGTGACACAGAGCTGGCTGCGCGAGCATGGCCGACCCTATGGTCCCGGGCTGGCGGGGTTCGGCCGACGGGAGGGTTTCGTCCTGGTGACGACCCGGACCGATGCCGAATGCCTTTGGGCCATGGAGCAGGCGCTGCGATCCGGGGGGCTGGATGCGGTCCTGGGGGCCGTCAACGGGGCTGATCTGACCCAGACCCGCAGGCTGGAATTCGCTGCCCGGGACGGCAGCGCCGCAGGCGTCCTTTTGCGGACCCGGACGGGCGATCTCAGCGCGGCGCGGCGGCGGTGGCGGGTTTCGACCTTGGCGAGCGCACCCGATCCTCATGATCCGCGCGCGCCCGGCCGGTTGACCCTGCGCGTCGAAATGACCCGAAGCCGCGCGGAACGTCCGGGCGTCTGGATGCTGGAGCAGGATGATGAGACGCATCGTCTCCGTCTGGCTGATCGACTGGCCGGTGACGGTCCGGGCGCGGTCGGCCGACCCCACGCCGCCTGATCCCTTCGCGGTCGATGCCGAGCCTCAGGCCCTGATCCTGCGGACCGCGCGGGGGTCGGTGATCCATGCCCTGAACCCGGCCGCCTGTGCGCTGAAGCTGTCGCGGGGCCAGACCCAGGCTGACGCCCTCGCCATGGTCCCGAATCTGGCCTGTCATCCGGCCGATCCGGCCGTCGACGCCCGGGCGCTTGAGGTCCTTGCCGTCTGGGCCGAACGGTGGTCTCCCTCGGTCGCCGTCGATCCGTCGGAGGGCGGGCTGGAAGGCCTTTTCCTGGATGTCACCGGTGCGACCCATCTGTTCGGCGGCGAGACGGGTCTGGTTGCCCAGCTCGAGCAACGTCTTGCCCGGGGAGGCATCCGGGCGCGCGCTGCGCTCGCACCGACACCCGGTGCCGCCTGGGCTCTGGCGCGGTGGGGCGAGACGCGGATTGCGACCGACGCCAATGTCCGCGACGCCCTGGCAGCGCTTCCGGTCGAGGCCCTGCGGGTCGATGGGGTGACGCAGAAACAGGCCCGGAGGTTCGGGCTGAAGCGTATCGGCGATCTCTATCCCATGCCCCGCGCCGGCCTGGCGCGGCGTTTTCGGGACGGGGCCGGCATCGGCCTCGTGCGTCGGCTGGATCAGGCCCTGGGCGAGACGGCCGAGGCCCTGATCCCCACCCGGCCCCCGGCCCGCTATCGCGGCTGGGAAGCCTGGGCCGAGCCCCTGACCGATACCGCCGGGATCGAGGCGCGGTTGCCCGGACTGGCCGAAGGTCTGGCCCGGGCGCTGGAGGCGGACGGCCAGGGAGCGCGGGCCCTGACCCTGACGGCGTTCCGGGTCGACGGGCGCGCCAGCGCGGTCTCGATCCGCATGGGACGGGCCGTTCGGGACGCCGGCGTCTGGATCCGGCTGTTCCGTGAAACCGGGATCGGGCGCATTGACCCCGGCTTCGGGGTCGACGCCCTGACGCTGGTCGCCGATGTTGTGGAGCCGCTTCTTGCGCGCCAGACCGCTCTGGAGCCCGGGGACGATACCCGTCATGCCGAGGGACGGGCGGCGCTGATTGACCGTCTGTCGGCCCGGCTGGGCGAGGGGGCCGTCCAGGTCGCGACACCCCGGGGTTCGTGGCTGCCCGAGCGTGCCGAACACTGGCGACCGGCGCTGTCGCCTGCCCCGCCCGGGTCGCCGGATCCCGATCCGGGCCGGATCCGCGCGCGCCCCATCCTGCTGTTCGATCCGCCCGAGCCGGTCGAGGCCATCGCCGAACTGCCCGACGGGGCGCCGGCCCGATTCACCTGGCGCAGGGTGTCGCGCAAGGTGTCGAAGGCGGACGGACCGGAACGCCTGTCGCCCGAATGGTGGCGGCCCCGCCGGGACGGGCGTCAGGTCCGGACCCGCGACTACTACCGGATCGAGGACGATCAGGGCCTGCGCTACTGGCTGTTCCGCGAGGGGCTCTACGGGTCGGACTATTCCGGCGCGGTGGACGAGCGGGCCCCGTCGTGGTGGATGCACGGGATGTTCCCGTGACCGGCCCGCCCCCGAGCTGGGACGGGACCTACGCCGAGCTCGGGGCCCTGACCAACTTCAGCTTCCTTGAGGGGGCGTCGCACCCCGGCGAGCTGATGCTGCAGGCCAAGGCCCTGGGCCTCGCCGCCGTCGGCGTGGCGGATCGTAATACGCTCGCCGGTATGGTCCGTGCCCTGATGGGGGCCGAGGACAGCGACATCCGTCTGGTGGTCGGCGTCCGGCTGGGCTTCCTCGACGGGACCGAACTGATCGTCTTTCCCCGCGACCGCGCCGCCTATGGCCGGCTGTGCCGCCTGCTGACCCTCGGTAAGAGCGAGATCGATGTCTCCGTCTCCTCCCCGTCGCCTCATGGCGATGGGGAGGGGGACCGCCGGCGCGACTCAGCGCCGGGGGTGGAGGGGGCGACTCCGTCAGTGACGGAGGGGGCTTCCCACCTTCGGCTGGTATCGCCCCCTCCGTCACGGCACGAAGATGCGCCGCGACACCTCCCCATTCGCGAGGCGGATGGGGAGGATAGCGTGGACCGCATCACCAAGGGCGAGACCCGGCTAACCTTCGACCAGGCCGTGGCTTTCGGAACCGGCATGATCGCCCTGGCCGTCGCGCCCGAGGTGCCCGACGCCGCCTTCGAGGCCCGCCTTCTCGACTGGCGTCGCGCCTGGCCGGACACCCTGTATCTCGCGGCCCAGCCCCTGTGGCGGGGCAGCGACCGGGCGCGGCTGAACCGTCTGGCGGCCATGGCCAACCGTACGGGCGCGCCCCTGATCGCCACCAATGCGGTCCTGTATCATCACCCGGACCGTCGCCCGCTTCAGGACGTCCTGACCTGTATCCGCGAGGGCACCACCATCGATGAGGCCGGCCTTCGGCTCCAGGCCAACGCCGAACGCCATCTCAAGGCCCCGTCGTTTATGGCGCGGCTGTTCCGGGGCCATGAGGCGGCGCTGGCGCGCACCATGGATGTGGTCCGCGCCTGTACGTTCTCGTTGCGGGAACTCAGCTATCAGTACCCGGATGAACCCGTCCCGTCAGGCTGGTCGCCCCAGCGCTGGCTGATCCGTCTGACCTTTCAGGGGGCCCGTCGGGTCTTTCCCGGTGGTGTATCCACAAGGATCCGCCAGACCATTGCCAAGGAGCTCCGGCTGGTCCGCGAGCTGGGATATGCCCCCTATTTCCTGACCGTCAACGACATCGTCGCCTGGGCCCGGCATCCGGACCGGGACATCCTTTGCCAGGGGCGAGGCTCGGCCGCCAACTCCGTCATCTGCTTCTGCCTGGGGATCACCAATGTCGATCCGACCAGCCAAGACATGCTGATCGAGCGATTCATCTCTTCCGAACGGTCCGAGCCGCCCGACATTGACGTCGATTTCGAGCACGAGCGCCGCGAGGAGGTGATGCAGTATATCTATCGCCGCTACGGCCGCGACCGCGCCGGCATCGTCGCCACCGTCATCCATTATCGTCCGCGTTCGGCCATCCGCGACGTGGGTAAGGCGCTGGGCCTGACCGAGGACGTCACCGCGCGTCTGGCCGACACGGTCTGGGGCTCCTACGGGGCCGAGGTGAAGGATCAGCATGTGGATCGCACGGGCGTCAGCCGCGACGATCCTCGCCTCAAGCTGGCGCTGGACCTGACCGCCGAACTGATCCGCTTCCCCCGCCACCTGTCGCAGCATGTGGGTGGCTTCGTGCTCAGCCAGGACCCGCTGTGCGAGATCGTGCCGATCGGCAATGCGGTCATGGCCGACCGCACCTTCATCGAGTGGGACAAGGACGATATCGACCATCTGAAGCTGATGAAGGTCGATGTCCTGGCGCTGGGGATGCTGACGGCGCTGAAGCGGGCGTTCCGGATGATCGAGGCGGACTACGGCCGGCCCCTGACCCTGGCAACCGTCCCGCGCGAGGTCCCGGCGGTCTATGCGATGCTGCAGACCGGCGATTCCCTCGGCGTCTTCCAGGTCGAGAGCCGGGCCCAGATGGCCATGCTGCCCCGGCTGAAACCCCGCGAATTCTACGATCTGGTGGTGCAGGTGGCGATCGTCCGTCCCGGTCCGATCCAGGGCGACATGGTCCATCCCTATCTGAGGCGCCGGGCCGAACGTCGGGCGGCGGAGGCGGCGGGTGTCCCCTTTGACATCGACTATCCGCATCCGGCACCGGAGCATGGCAGTCCGGACGAACTGCGGCTGATCCTGCACAAGACCCTGGGCGTGCCCCTGTTTCAGGAACAGGCCATGCGCATCGCCATGGACGCAGCGAAGTTTACGGGCAACGAGGCTAACGGTCTGCGCCGCGCCATGGCCACCTTCCGCCACATGGGCACGATCGGCCACTATGAGGAGATGATGGTCGGCCGGATGATCGCGCGCGGCTATGATCCCGAGTTCGCGCAAAGGTGCTTTGCCCAGATCAAGGGCTTTGGCGAATACGGCTTTCCGGAAAGCCACGCCTGTTCCTTCGCCCACCTGGTCTATGTCTCGGCCTGGGTGAAATGCCTCTATCCGGACGTGTTCACCGCCGCCCTGCTGAACAGCCAGCCGATGGGGTTCTATGCCCCGGCCCAGCTGGTACGCGATGCCCGCGAGCACGGCGTCGAGGTGCGCCATCCCGATGTGAACGCCAGCGGCTGGGACGCCGCTCTGGAGCCCCGGCCGGGGGAGGCGCGGCATGCCCTTCGCCTCGGCTTTCGCTCCATCGACGGTTTCAGGGAGGACTGGGCCGGGAAGATCCTCGCGGCGCGGGATGCGGCCCCCTTCCGCGATCTGGAAGATCTGCGCCGGCGCGCCGCCCTGCCGCCCCCGGCGCTGGACCGGCTGGCGGAGGCGGACGCCTGCGGCTCGCTGGACCTGTCACGACGTCAGGGACTGTGGGCGGCGAGGGGCGCGCCGCCCGTGTCGGGGGCCCCCCTGTTTGAGGCCATGGGTCTGGACGAGGCGGACGGTTCGCCCCCCGACGCCCTGCCGCGCCTGACCGAGGCGGAGGAGGTCGTGGGCGACTACCAGTCCATCCGCCTGTCGCTGAAGGGTCACCCCGTGGCCTTCCTGCGCGACCGGCTGACGAAGGCGGGGGCGATGACGGCGGAGGCCTACAGGGCCGCGAAGGAGAACCGCCGGGTGGCCGTGGGTGGTGTGGTGCTGGTGCGCCAGCGGCCGGGCTCGGCCAAGGGGGTGGTGTTCCTGACCATCGAGGACGAGACGGCGGTGGCCAATCTGGTGGTCTGGCCCGATGTGTTCGAACGCCTTCGGCCTGTCGCCATGGGGGCCCGTATGGTGCTGGCTAAGGGCCGGGTGCAGCGGGCCGACGGCGTCGTGCATCTCGTGGTCGAGGACTTGGTCGACTGGACCCCGATGCTGGGCCACCTGTCCACCGTCCCGACCCCGGGATCGGGCCACGCGCCGTCCCGGGGGCACCATCCCCGGGACGTGCGGGTCTTGCCGGGATCGCGGGACTTTCACTGACAACCGCCCGCTGGCAGGGGGGCGAGGTTCAGCCTTCCTCCATCGTCGGTCCGTCCGATTGTCTATAGGCCTTGTCCGGCCCGGCCCGCCGTGCTGCTTATGCCGCGATCCCGCGCCAGTCCGGCGCGGCCAAAGGGAGTGAGCCGTTGAGTTCAACGGATGGGGCAGGCGTCGCGACGCCTCGCAAGACGTTTCTGGGGCACCCGCGGGGGCTGGTGATCCTGTTCCTGACCGAGATGTGGGAACGGTTCTCGTTTTATGGAATGCGGGCGCTTCTGGTCCTGTACCTGACCCAGCATTTCCTGTTCGGTCCGGCTGAGGCCCAGGGCATCTATGCCGCCTATGGCGCGCTGGTTTACCTGATGCCGGTCGTCGGCGGCATGCTGGCCGACAAGTATCTGGGATCGCGCAAGGCCGTGATCATCGGGGCCGTGCTGCTGGTGGCAGGACACTTCACCATGGTGTTCGAGGGCACGGGCGGGCGCGAGTACCTGACCGTGGGAGGCACTGAATACCGGCTGGAAGTCGAAGGCCGCGACACCGATCGCCAGATCTTCGCCGTCAATGGGGATGAACGGGTCCCCATTCGCGTCACGCCGGAGGGCATCAGCACCATCCAGCCGGAAACGGTCGATATGAACGCTGCACCCGCAGGCACCGAGCCGTCGGCCGCCATTCCGGCCGATAGCGCGGCGGCCAGTATCGGGGCGGCCCAGGCCGAGGGCTTCCCGGCCACCATCCCGGCGGGTGGCTATACGCTTAGAACAGAACGCGATCTCGACGCCGAACCGACGCTGTTCCTCGCCCTGTCGCTCATCATCGTGGGTGTGGGCTTTCTGAAGGCCAACATCTCGACCGTGGTCGGCTCTCTCTACGACGACAACGACCCCCGGCGCGACGCGGGCTTCACCCTGTTCTACGTCGGCATCAACCTCGGTGCCGTGCTGGCCACCAGCCTGTGCGCATGGCTTGGGATCGAATATGGCTGGGCCTATGGTTTCGGCCTGGCCGGTATCGGTATGCTGATCGGCCTTGCGACCTTCATCCTGGGACAGAGCTGGCTCGAAGGCCGGGGGGCACCGCCCGAGCCCGAGCGCTTCAGCCGCAAGTCGTTCCTCGGCCTGCCGTTCGAGGCCATCTTCTGGATCGGCGGCCTGGTTGCAGTGTTCCCGACCTGGCTCTTGATGCAGCGGCATGAGTTGATCGCCAGTACCCTGCCCTGGCTTGCGGGCGTCATCTTCGCCCTGGTGGTCGGATACACGGTGACAAAGCTGAAGGGGGCCGAGCGCAGCCGCATGCTGGTGGCCCAGGTGCTGATCTTCTTTTCGGTCCTGTTCTGGGCGCTGTTTGAACAGGCGGGCTCATCCCTGACCCTGTTCGCCGATCAGTCGACGGAGATGCCCAGCTGGTTCAACGCGGCCCAGACCCAGACCTTCAACCCCGGCATCATCGTGATCTTCGGCCCGCTGCTTGCGGCCCTGTGGGTCTGGCTGGCCAAGCGCAATCTGGAACCATCGACACCGGTCAAATTCTCGATGGGCCTGATGTTCGTGGGTGCGGGCTTCCTGGTTCTGACCTGGGCGGCGGCGAACGCGGCCAATGTGGACTTCCGCGTGCCGCTGATGTTCCTGTTCCTGACCTACTTCCTGCACACCATCGGCGAGCTTTGTCTCTCGCCCGTGGGCCTGTCGATGATCACAAAACTGTCGGTGGACCGGGTTGTGGGCATGATGATGGGGGTCTGGTTCCTCTCCAGCTCGGTCGCCCATATCGCCGCCGGCGTCATCGCCCAGGCGACCGCGACCGACACGGTCGCCGGGGTGGTGACCAGTCCGGAACTGGCTCTGGCAACCTATGGCTCCATCTTCGGGACCATCGGATGGGTCGGGGTCGGGGTCGGGGTGTTGCTGCTGCTGATCTCGCCCATTCTCAGGAAGGGCATGGCCGGCGTCCGCTGACGGCGGTCTATCGCCGAGACGAAAAGGCCCGGTGGAGCGATCCCGCCGGGCCTTGTTCGTTTCGGCGCTCTATGACCGGCCTAGAGGGTCTTGCGGATCTGAATGAACAGGAACCGGTCCCGGCGCGTGCCGCGTTCCTCGCGAAAGGCCAGCAGTGCCGTGTTGCGAGGCCCCGAATAGACCCGCCGTTCGCGGCGTTGTTCCCGGTCCGTGGCATTGCCCAGATCGAGGCGCAGCGTCAGGTCCCGTCGCGGTTTCCACTGACCATACAGGGTGACTTCCGGCTCACCCTCGAAGGACCGGAACTCGCGGATCCGGTACTGGCGGGACTGGTCGACATTGCAGTCATGCTCGACACCCCAGGACCAGCGTCCGCCGCGCAGATCTTGGTCGAAACTGACGCCGCAGCCGAACGTCCCCTGTCCGCTGGCTTCGCGAAGGTTGCCGGTCAGCGGATCGGTGACCTCGGCCCGACGCCAGACTGCGCGACCGTTGAGACGCCCATTGGCCAGACCCAGCCGATCCAGCGGCAGGGCAAGCGAAGCGCGGAAGCTGTTCTGGGTCCCGTCGCCGATATTGCCGACCGCCTCGAAGCCGCCTGTCAGCGGAATAACGTCGATCACGTCCTGATAGGATTCGCGGGACGCGGTCAGGGTCAGGGCCCCTTCGCCCCAGAAGCGGCGCTCATAGACGGCCTCGACGACCCAGATCTTCTCGGGCTCAAGTTCGGGATTGCCACCCGCGACCTGGTTCAGATCAACATCGGCCGAGGCGACGAAATCGCCGAAGTCGAGCTGGCCCACCTCGCGTTCCAGCCGCAGCCGGAACTGGTTTTCGGCGGCAGGCGACCAGGTCAGCTGCAGGCGGGGCTTGGGGTAGACGAAAGTCTGTGACCGGTCGCTGTCGCCTGACTGGCGGATTTCGGACACCTCGACCCGCAGGGCCGCCTCGGCGGTGAAGCGGGGATCGGGACGCCACGAGGCCTGGCCGAACAGTTCGCCGCGCAGCTCCTCGACCTTGACGGAGGCGGACGGCAGAGGGATCGGAACGCCGTTCTCGGCATAGGTCGTGGCGCTGTCGAGGACGTTGTAGGCCCCCTCGCCGCCGGCCTCCCAGTCCCAGCGGTCGCCGGGGCGGTAGCGCAGGACGGCGCGGGCGATGGTCTCGCCCGAGGTACTGTCATCGCCGAAGGCGGTGGTTCGGCCGCGGCTGCGAGAGCCGGAAAGTTCCTGTTCCGTCGAGTAACGCTGCAGGCCGGTCAGTTCGATCTCGGTCCGTTCGCCCAGCGGCCGCGACCAGTTGATGCCCAGTTCGCCACTGAGCTCATCGTCCTCTTCGGAACTGAATTCGTCGGCACCGGTCCCCGATGTGATCAGGGTGTCGATGGTGCTTTCGGAACTGTACCAGCTGGCCCTGCCATTGAGGCGGAGCTTGCCGCCGCCGACCACCTGCTGCCAGGCGGCGGTTGCACTGACGTAGTGATAGCGGTCCCACAGGTCCAGGTCGGCCAACTGGGTCGAGCGGCCTGCAGCGTCGAAGCGGCGACGGTAGCCGTCCCCGGTCTGGCTTGTACGGTCGGTGGTAGCGCTGATCGAGGCCTCCAGCTGGCTGTCGCCCTCGCGCCGCGACCAGGAGGCCCCAAGCGACGGCCCGAGGTAGCCGTCGGGATAGACATAGCTGTTGACCTCGAACACCCGCTCGATCTGGACAGTGCGTTTCAGGACGACGTTGGCGACCACCGGGCGGCCCCGCATGTCGATGCCGGGCGCGCCGCCCCGGATCAGCTCGATCCGCTCCACGCTGTTGGCCGAGATGCGGCCAAGGACCGCATCCAGTCCGTCGCTCTTGGACGCCGGGCGATCGCCGTCGATCAGGACATTGCCGGCGGCCCCCGCGAATCCCCGGGTGTCATTGTCACCGCCATCGAAGCTGAAGCCGGGCAGGCGGCCGATCATGTCGAACGCCGTATCGGGGCGGGATGCGGCGAAGAAGTCAGGGGTGAAGAGAAGGACCCCGGGCCGGGCCGGATCAACAGACGGAGCCTCCGCCGTCGGACGGGCCGTCTGGGCGCTCACAGTGAACGGCAGCGCCACGAGCATCGTCGTGGCGAGCATGAGCGCCCTGGTCATTTTCGGTGACTCTCCCCTATGGCCAAGGTGGAGAGCCGCCGCGATTCTCGCCAGTTACAAGCCAGACAGGATCGCGGCGGTGGTGTGGCGGACCGTCAGAACGTCTTGCGCACCCGGATCTGCCAGAAGGTGCGGGGGTCTGTCGGGCGCAGCTCGGTGAAGGCGACCGGCCGGGCGGGCGTGCGGTTCGCATAGACGGTGCGCTCGACCTGGAAGTCATTCCAGACGTTGATCTGGGCGCGGATGGCGAGCGTCGGCGTGGGCTTGTACTCGATGTTGGCCTCGAGATAGTCGCTGCCGGTGAAGCCCGAGGTCTGGTCCGGGTCGAAGCGGAACTGACGCAGCCGGTTCAGGTAGGTGACGGCCCAGTTGATCTTCCAGCGGGTGATGTCCTGCGAGACGGTAAGGGCCGGCTGGGACGCGCGCACGCCCGAGATCGGTCGCTCCTCGCCTGTCGTCGGGTCGGTCACGGCCGTATGATTCCAGGTGTTGCGGAACTGGAACTGGCCCCCCGAAAAACCGGTCCTGTCCAGCGGCATCGTGACGTTGACGGCCAGCTGGTCCAGCGTCCCGTCGCCGATGTTGCCCACAGCCGACAGGCCGCCGGCAAGGGGCAGGCGGTCGATCGCGTCCACGATCTCGTCGTGGCGGTAGCCGATGGAGACAATGCCGTCGCCGAGGAACCGCCGCTCGTAGACCAGTTCGGTGATCCAGCGCTGCTCGGGTTCCAGATCGACGTTGCCGCCGAACACCCTGTCGTCCTGAAGGTCCGAGGAGGCGGCGAAGTCGTCGAAGTCCAGCTGGCCCAGTTCGCGCTCAATGCGGAACCGCAGCTGGTTCCGGGGCATGGGCGTCCAGGTCACCTGGACGCGGGGCTTGGCGAAGAAGAAGCTCTTCTCCTGATTGGCGTCGCCCGACTGGCTGATAGTCGAGGCTTCCAGCCGCACGCCGCCCTCGACGGTCAGGTCGGGCCGCACCCGCCACGTTGCCTTGCCAAAGAGCTCGCCACGCGTCTCCTCGACCTTGATCTGGTCGGACGGGAGCGGCACGCCGACGCCGCCGACGGTGAAGGCCTGGTCGGTCTCCAGCATGTTGTAAGCGACCTCGCCGCCAGCCTCGATGGTCAGCAACGGCGACCGCTCCCAGCGCAGCAGCGAGCGCAGGATGGTCTCTGAGGCATTGCCCTCCGACTCGAAGCGCTGCTCGGGGCTGACGATGCCTCCGGCCGTATTGTTCGACACCGAGCCGTTCTCGCCGTCACTCCATTCGCGGATGAAACGGGTCTCGGAGGTCAGGCCCTGCCCCATGGGGCGGGTGAAGACCGCGCCCACCTCGCCGCTGGTTCCCTCGTCCTCGAAGCGGTTCTCGCGCAAGATTCCGGTGCCGTCCTGAAGGCTGAACTGGCTGTAGTCGTTGCGGCCGAGCCGGGCCGTCAGGTCGATTTTCCCCCCCATGACGGCGTCGGCGAAATTGACCCGCGCGGACTGGCCGCCGCCGTTCTGGTCGCTGTAATAGCCCTCATCGCGCAGGATGACGCCGTTGGCATCCCGGCGTATGACGCGGCCCACGCCGCTGGAATCGTCGATGGCGACGCCGTCCGACAGGCTGAAGCCCCAGGTGCGGGCGCCGTTCCGGGCCATAAACTGATACTGCCCGAAGTAGCGATCCTGACCGCCCTCGAAGAAGGTTCCGTTGGCCGTCAGGATCGACTCGCGGCTGGACCGGGTCTTCGTGATCACGTTCACGACCACGGCATAGCCCTGCATATCGATGCCGGGCGCGCCGCCGCGGACGAGTTCGATGCGCTCCACCTGGGCGACGAGGGTACGGCTGAGGACGGAGGAACCGGTGTCGTTCTTGGAGGCAGGGCGCGAGCCGTTGATGAGGATATTGCCCACTGCGCCCTCAAAACCCCGCGACCCGTCCCCGTCCTGGACGGAAAAGCCGGGGACCCGGTTGACCATGTCCAGCGCCGTGTTGGGGCGCTGGTCGGCGAAGAAATCGGGCGTGAATACCAGAACGCCCTGCTGGCTCGAGTCGGCGATCGGGTCCGGGGGCGAAGCGGCCGGGACAGGCGTCTGGGCCAATGCCCCGGCAGCGCTCAACAGAATGGCCGTGCCGGCCATCAGAATAGTCTTGGTCATCGCCTGGGGTTCCCCTTGTTGCTGCGGGGATGTGTGGAGATGCTGGAGTTCTATCTCCAGTTACAAGACGGACAGGTGGATTAAATCGCGGAAATCATTACACGGGCGTCATGATTGCGGCCTATTCGGACGAATACTTTACGATTTCCGTGTAGGGCACGGGTCCGGAACTGGATCCGGCGGGAGGCCCCGCCACCGCCACCGCCGCGGCCGCTGCAGCCCGGGCGTCCCGGGCCGCCCACCGGGCCGCGCGTTCCGCAGCGAAATCGGGACGCGGCCGGTCGAAGCCGAAGGCGCGCGATCCGTCGTTGAGCGGGTCTGGCCTCCGGCTGTCCTGAACGACGGCCCGGTAGGCCTGCATCGGCGTGGGATCTTCGGCCGCCGGGGAGGGCTTGGGCATGCGTGGAACGTCGTCGTGCCCGCCGTCGTGGTCGGCCCAGGCCTCCGGGGGCGACCAGGTTTCGTCGGCGATCATGGCGGTACGGGCCAACGTGGCCCGATCCAGTACGGCCCGGTCGAAACCATCCCTCAGCGGGCCCACTTCCATCGCCGCCCCGGGTTCGATCGCCGGCTCGACGGGAGCCACGATGGTGATCGCCATGGCCGGACCGGAACGGCGCGCCTCCGGGGCGTCGCCCCCGGCGAACGCACCGACGGCCGCGACCCCGGCGATGACCAGGCCGACAACGGCCATCACTCCGAGCAGGACGGGCGGTCGGGACAGCGACTGGATGAGGGGATGGGTCATGGAAGGGGCAGGAGATCGCGAACAGTGACTCTAGACCGGAACCCGGACAAGGCGAGCCGGTTCCCGCTCACGCTGCGGCCACGCTTGGGCCACAACTGGTGGCGACCTTGCGCCCCGCGGCGGTTGGCGCTGCGTTCGGGGAGACGGCCATGCAGCGGATTCTGGGGGCTCTGACGGCGCTGGTGATGCTGACCACGACGATGCCGGCTGTGGCGCAGGACGCGGATCAGGTCGACGACATCGTGGTGGTCGCCCGTCGCGCCGGTGCCCCGATGTGGACGGTCACGCGCGGCGACAGCACGGTGATTCTGGTCGGATCGATCAGCGGCGTACCGCGGGACTTCGCTTGGCGTCCCGCCTCGCTGGAGGCGGCGACGGCACGCTCGCAACGCATTCTGTATCCGACCGAGGGGCGAGCGTCGGTCAGCGACCTGTTTCGAGTGATCTGGCGCATCCGCACGATTGCGCGCCTGCCGGAGGGCAAGACGACGGCCGACTATCTTCCGTCGGAGCTTCAAACGCGGCTGGAAGCGCTGATGGTCGGGGAGGGCGAAGACTGGCGCACCCAGAGTCTGGTCGGCCTCAGTTTCGACCTGCTGCAAAAGGCTGGCCGGGAACGGGGTGGAGCCGGAGCCGTGGAGGCGGTCCGCCGGGCGGCGCGGGCCGGTCGCATTCCCGGAGAACCCGTCGGTCTGGTGCGCGGCGACGAACTGGTCGAAGGCCTGATTTCCGATCCGCCGGAACAGTATGTGCCCTGTGTCGCGGCGGCGATCGGGGCGGCGGAGACCGGTTCGGACGGGGCCACCGAACGGCTGGAGGCGTGGCGGTCGCTGCGCGTCTCCGATGTGCTCGCCACCCCGCTGGATCAGGCGCTGAACCAGTGCTGGCCGTCGGGCGATCCCGAGATTGCGCCCCTGCTCCGGACCCAGTGGCGCGACGCGACGCAGACGGCCCTGGCCCAGCCCGGCGTCACCATGGGCGTGGCCAATCTTCGGATCCTGGCCGAGCCGGGCGGCGTTCTGGACCAGCTGGAGGGCGAGGGGCTGGATGTGGTGGGACCGGACTGGAAGCCCGAACCCTGATCCGGCGAAAAACACCGTCCGGATGGTCCGGATGGTCCGGATCGTGTTGCGCGTTGGGACGGGAAGATGCGGCGGGGTCATGGACGGCAGTCTGCACTGCGGCCACGTCAGATCCGGACGCAAGCCTCAGACCGCCGTGCCGCCCACGGTCAGGCCGCCGATCTTGAGCGAGGGCTGGCCGATGCCGACCGGCACGCCCTGACCCGACTTGCCGCAGACCCCCACACCGGGATCGAAAGCGAAATCGTCGCCGA